>Ga0247822_10001599_pt1 | contig 13978 bp, 12 predicted proteins | sample 13C_Cellulose_Da_FD_192423 | JGI IMG/M metagenome (GOLD analysis project Ga0247822, IMG submission 192423) | Soil microbial communities from agricultural site in Penn Yan, New York, United States - 13C_Cellulose_Day30 | ecosystem: Environmental > Terrestrial > Soil > Agricultural land | place...
GGTCGGCGTTCGGATCGAAATAGGGCGGCTGCAGGATCGCGGCGGGGAAGGTGATCTGGTTTTGCGTCGGATCGTAATAGGCGTTGTTGGTCTGCGGCAGCATGTCCCACAACGTCCGGTCGACCGGCTTGGGCAAGCGCGAAAGCTGCAGCTTCCACGCGAAATCGGAGGCTCGGATCGCATTGCCGAACAGGTCGCCGCGATCGACCTTCAAGGAAGAATAATCGATGTATTTCGCCGGGTGACCGGTGCGCGGATCGAAACTTGCGAGCTTGGCCAGCGCCTCCCGCTTGGTCGACGCGTCCATCCAGCTGCTATCGTCGATCTTGTCCTTCAGCGCGGCCCGGATGTTGGTGATAAGCTCACCCATTTGCCGGTCGCTTTCCGCCGGGTAGTGGCGCTGGACATAGATCTGCCCGACCGCCTCGCCGAGCGAGCCATTGACCAGTCCGACGCCGCGCTTCCAGCGGTCACGCTGCTTTTCAACGTCGCGCAAGGTCTTCGAATAAAAGTTGAAGTTCGCTTCGTCGAACGCGCGCGGCAAATATGCGGCATTGTTGCTCACGAAGTGGAAGGCGGTCCAATCCTTCCAGGTGTCGAGCGGCACGCTCTCGAACAATTTGCCAATGCCCTGGATCGCGGTGGTCTCGCCGACGACGACCTTGTCGAGATTGCCGAGGCCGCTCGTTTTCAGCGCACGGTCCCAGTCGAATTGCGGTGCGAAAGTCTTGAGTTCTGCGCGCGTCATCGGATTGTAGATCTTCTCGACGTCGCGGCTCTGCTCTGGCGTCCAGTGCACCTTCGCGATCTCGGTCTCAAGTGCGATGATCTTGTCCGCCTTGGCGGCCGCGTCCGGAATGCCGGCAAGTTCCTGGATGCGGATCACATACTCGCGATAGGCTTTGCGGTACGCGTCATACTTCGCGCCCTGCAGCAAATAATAATCGCGATTGGGAAGGCCGAGGCCCGCCTGTCCTGCATAGACTGCGTAGCGCGTCGGCTCCTTCAGGTCGGGATACATGCCGAAGCCGACCGGGGAGTCGTAGCCGGGGCTCGCGAAAAGCTCGACGAGATCGCTGCGCGTCTTCGCCGCGGCGATCCGAGCGAGGTACGGCTTGATCGGCGCGGTGCCGAGTTGCTCGACGCGGGCGTCGTCCATCCAGCTTGCGTAGAAGTCGCCGACCTGCTGGCCGATCGGGCCCGACTGCGCCGGGCTTTTCGCCATGTCCTCGACGATCGCGCGGACGTCGCTGTCGATCTTGTCGTTGAGCACGCTGTCGATGCCCACGAAGGTGCGGTCGGCGGCGATGTTCGTCCGCTTCAACCAGGCGCCGTTGACGTAGTCGAAGAAGTCGTCGCCCGGCTTGACCGATCGCTCCATCGAGGTCGCATCATAGCCCCAGGTTCCAAATGCCGGAGCCGCGGCCGCCGCTGGTACGGCCAGCGCCATTGCAGCGGTCATGAGCAGAAACTTGGTCTTCATCGCGATTTCCCCTCGCAAGATGCTTTGTGACGGCTGTTACAGCCTCTCTTGGATAAGACGCACCGGCTTCGACGAACCGCAGCATTTTTTCATTCGACGATGACGCGCGGCCTCAACACATTGATGCGCAGCAGGGAATGAACGCGCGGCGTCGGGCAGAAATTGACGCGCGTCTCCAGGTCGATGCGGTCCTTCGGCTCGGCGCGCTCAAGCACGAACTTGACCGGCCGCTCGCATTCGTCGCCGGGCATCTTGAACCTGTAGGTCGCGCGCTTGGCGAGAAGGGGGCGGCCGAACTGGTTCCGGCTCCAGCGCTGTTCACCGCGCACGGTATCGCCGACCAGAAAGCGTGTGACTTTGTAGCCGCTCGATTCATTGACGATCACGATGCAGCCCAGTTCCCAGCACAAGTCGCGCTTGCGCTGCTCCAGCCGCATCGACCGTAGGAGGGTGTTCGCGACGGCCTGTGATGCGCCGGGGACCGTGAAGTTGCGATTGGACGTGCCATTCTCATCGCCGACATCGTCCTGCGTCATCCAGCCGCCTTCATCCGCGCTGGGCGAGACCTGGACCATCGCAACGGCGAGAAGTGGCAAGAGCAGCGGCAAGGCGAACACATCCCTTCGCCCGTAGCTTCTTAGGAGCCGGTGATTTTGACAAGCCCGCGAAGAGCTTCGAAGTCTGGCGGTCTACTCGCCGACCAGTTCGAGGGCGACTGCGCCGTCCAGCTGGACCTGCTTCAGGACTTTCGGTGAAACGGCCTCATCGAAGCGAATGCCGCACTGGTCGTCTTTGACCCACATGACGCGGCAAAGAACTTCCAGCGCGCCGGCCTTCAGCAAGGCGGCAGAGCCTTTTGGCGGAAGCGGCGAGCCCGTCAGCTTCGCCCCGAACTGCGAAATGTCGGATAGCTCGGGGAACTGATACGCGCTCATCGTCACAATGGACGCTGGCAAGGACACAGGCGTGCGCTCCCGTTGACGCTGCTGGCTGCGGGCGACCGAACGGGGCGCGAATCTGTTCAACGGACCTTGGTGCATGCCAAGCCGTATGACTGAGATATGTTAAGGTATGCCTTCCAACAGGCCCGTTTTCGTGGCGCACCCGACAGGATTCGAACCTGTGACCTCTGCCTTCGGAGGGCAGCGCTCTATCCAGCTGAGCTACGGGTGCGTGAGAGCCGCGTTAGCCTCAGGCGGCTTTAGCGGCAAGCGGGGTCGAGAAAGCTTCTGAGCGCCGAGTGCAGCTGCGGACGCGCGGACCCGACGACCATGCCGACGTGGCCTGCGGGGATTTCATGGATCTCGCCATGAGGTCCGCTTTCGGCCGGTGCGATGCGGTCTCTCGCTGCGGTGCAGCTCAGCAGCGGAACCGAAATTTGGTCGGTGATCGTCTTCCCGCCGATCCGCCAGGCGCCCTTGCCTGGAAGGTCGGCGCCGAAGAAATCCTCGATCAGTTCGCGCGCAGCCGGGAGGGGCAGCGGTTCGCCTTCATTGGCCCAGTCCTCCAGCTCCGCGAAGCGACGAGCCTCCGCGCTGGCCGGATCGACGAGTGAGAAGTCGGCGAACTTCTTCACCGTTCGCGCCGGATCGAGCGACCAGAAGGCACCCTGCAGCACTTCCATCGGCAGCGCCTTGAGCGACGCCGCCGCGCCGCGCGCGTGGGTCCACAGATCTTGCAGCGACTGCCGCGACTGCGCCGGATAATCGGCGAACCGCCAGGGCGAAGCGACCGTGGCAACGCGCTCGACCTGGGCGAGGTTCGCGGCGGCGATCGTCATCGTGCCGCCGAGGCAATAACCGATGAGCGCGGGGGGTTCGTCCAACTGCGCCATCAGCGGCAGGAGCAGCTTCTCGACGTGGCCGCTGACATCCAGCTCACGTTCACGCGCCGGACCCCAGTCGAGAAGCAGGCTCCTCCGTCCCATCTTGGCGACCGCGGCTGCGAGCGAGACGTCCTCGTCGAGGTCGAGAACGTGCGGCGGATTGATCAGCGATGGGACGAGAATCGCGGGCGAACCATCGCCGCCGAAATCGTACAGCGTCGTCGCACCGACCGTTGCGGCGATCGGACGCGTCGGGCGCGCTCGAATCCTCGGCGTCCGCTCATATTTCGCAAGGCCGTCCAGTGCCGCTCGGGCAGTCGCCGGATCACTCTCTCCAACCGCCCGTACCATTTCGAGAAAAAGCGGAAGCGGACGCGGCGCGCGTCCATGTTGCGGTGCACACTCATCCGGGAGTAGGCTGTGCTTCACGTTCTGGGAGCTATCCATGGCCAGGTCTTCGGACAAGGTGACGATCAAGAAGTACGCTAACCGTCGTCTCTACGACACGGAAAGCTCTGCATACATCACATTGGACCGGCTTGCCGAAATGGTGCGCGAGGGCCGCGAGTTCGAAGTCGTCGATGCAAAGTCCGGCGAGGATATCACGCGCCAGGTTCTGACGCAGATCATCGTCGAAGAGGAAGCGCGCGGGTCGACGATGCTGCCGGTGAATTTCCTCAAGCAGCTCATCGGGCTTTACGGAAATTCGATGCAGGGCATGGTCCCGCAATATCTCGAAGCCGCGATGGATGCTTTCCAGCGCAACCAAAGTGCGATGCGCGAAGCCTTCGGCGGCAACGTCTTCGCCGATATCGCCAAGCGCAACATGGAGATGTTCGAAGGCGCCAGCCGCGCGTTCAAGGTGCCGGGCGCGAACGCACCCAAGCCCAAGGCAGCCTCCGCCAAGCCGCCGTCAGACGATGGCGACATCGATCAGTTGAAGGCGGAGCTTGCTGCGCTGCGGGACAAGGTCGACCGCCTAACCAAGTAAGTGGAGTTCAAGTGAACAGGTTCGCGTTTTTCGCGATGGCCGGCGCGATGCTTTGCGCCCCATTGCAAGCACAGGTTCCAGCCGCAGCATCGGCCGACTACAGCTACTCACCGGTAAGCCCGGGCGCGTGGAATTATCGAACGGTCACTGGCGGCAGCGAGGCAACGTTCGTCGACACGGCCAACACGGCGCGAATCGTCGTGGCCTGCGGGAAGCTGACTCGCCTGGTGACCATCTCGAAAATCAGCGGAGCACCTGCGGCGACCCTGTCGTTCTGGACGAGCTCGACCGCGCGCGATCTGCCAGCCCGATTCGATGTCAATGCGAAGCGCGTGGTCACCCAGGTCGGCGCCGGCGATGCATTGCTGGATGCAGTGGCGTTCAGCCGCGGCCGATTTGCCGTGTCGATGCCTGGGGCGCCCGCGTTGGTCGTGCCGGCGGCTACCGAAGTTGCGCATGTTGTCGAGGATTGCCGCGGCTAAGATTCTCGGCACGCGAAGTTCCGAGAATTGCACATTTGCAGCGCATTACAAGTCTTGTGATTTGCCGATAACCGAATCATTCTCACCTCAGCTTCAACGCAGCGAAAGGAGGTGATCCGATGTCTCATGGTTCAGCAGAGAGGTCGGAAAGGGGTGTCTGTCGGCCGTAAAGCTGGACGGACGGCCAACACTTCCGGCCGCTGACCATGTTCGAGGGGATCGTTGCTTGGGCAACGGTCCCCTTTAACGTATCTGGGCAATCGAAACCTTACGGATTACAGACACGGTTCGTTGCCGAAACGGAACCGTTCTGCGGTTGAAGTGTCTTTTGCGAAACACCGAAAGGGAGATTTGCGATGGCGAAATCCACCACCGGGAAGGGCTCGTCTTCCTCGAAGAAGAATGAGACTCTCGATAAGTTGGCGAAGGCGGCAATGAGCCGTGAAATGCTTGCGGCAGGACTTGCTGCGGCAGCGGCGGCGATCAGTGCCAGCCCGGCCGCGCGTCGCAAGATCCGTGACGCGGGGCTCGACGCCGCCGATACGGCGCAGGCCGCGGCGACGACAATGGTTTCCAGCGCTTCGAAGCTTGGTTCGCTGATCGCGGAAGCGGTCGCCGATGCAGCGCAACGCGTCCTGTCCGGCAAGTGGTCGGATGACGATTCTTCATCGGGCGGCAGTGGCACTGCGGCGCGTGCAACCAACTCCACCAGGCGCTCGACCGGAACGCGCGCAAAGGCTTCGACCGCAAAGCGTTCGGCTGCTCAGAAAAAGCCGGCGGCATCGCGCGCCAAGTCGGCCGGCACCGGCTCATCGCGGTCATCTGCGAAGCCGAAGACGGCCACCGCAACAGCAGCCCGTAAGCCTGCGGCGCGCAAGCGTTCGACGACGGCTCGGCGGGGCACTGGTGCGCGTCGCGGTGCGGCAAAGCCCAGCGGCGACAGCCAGAGCTAAGAAAGCCTAGGCGGCGCGGTCTTCGAACTGAAGCCGCGCCAGCCTAGCGTAAAGGCCGCCGTGACCCGTGAGCGTCGCGTGCGTGCCTTCTTCGACAATCGCTCCGCGATCCATGACCACGATGCGGTCCGCCGCGCGCACCGTCGCGAGGCGGTGTGCAATGACGATTGTCGTTCGGTCGGCCATCAGGCGGTCGAGCGCATCCTGCACGAGCCGCTCGCTTTCGGCATCGAGTGCGGATGTGGCTTCGTCCAGCAGGAGCAGCGGCGCATTGCGCAACAGCGCACGAGCGATGGCGATGCGCTGACGCTGGCCTCCTGAAAGACGCGCGCCGCCTTCGCCCATGAATGTATCGAGGCCTTCGGGAAGTGCGCGCAGGAACTCTTCCGCATGCGCATCGCGTGCGGCCTGCCAGATCTCGTCCTCGCTCGCGTTCCAATTGCCGTAGCGCAGGTTGTCGCGCGCCGTGGCGGCGAACATCACCGTTTCCTGTGGGACGAGCGCGATGCGCTGACGAATGTCCGCGGGATCTGCGTCGCGCAGGTCGACGCCGTCGAACAAGACGCGTCCCGACTGCGGATCGTAAAAGCGCTCCGCGAGCTGGAAGATCGTCGTCTTGCCCGCGCCGGAGGGACCGACGAGCGCCAAGCGCTCGCGCGGTTTCACATTCAGGCTGAAGCCTTCGAGCGCCGACACATCCTGCCGCGTCGGATAATGAAAGGTCACGTTCTCGAACACGAGTTCGCCGCGTGCCGGTTCGGGCAATGATTTGGGCTGTGCGGGCGGCTTGATGTTGGGTTCGGCCTCCAGCAATTCCGCCAGCCGCTCGGACGCGCCTGCGGCCCGGAGAAAGTCGCCGTACACTTCCGACAAGGCGCCGAACGCACCGGCGAGCAGGCCGCCGTAGAGCACGAACGCCGCGATGGTGCCGCCCGAAATGCGCCCGGCGGCGACGTCGATCGCGCCTTGCCAGATGATCATCGTGATCGCCCCGAACATCAGGAAGATGGCGATGGCCGTCATGATCGCGCGGATGAAAATGCGCTTCTTAGCGGTCGCGAAGACTTTCTCGACCGCTTCCGAGAAACGGCTGGTTTCGCGGCGCTGCTGCCCGAACGCCTGCACGATCTTCATTGCGCCCAGCACTTCGCTGGTCACCGCGCCAACGTCCGCGATGCGGTCCTGGCTGCGCGTCGAGATGATGCGCACCTGACGCCCGAGGATGATGATCGGGCCAAGCACGAGGGGAAGCCCGAGCAGGATCATTCCTGCGAGCTTCGGCGACAGCCAGATGAGGATGGCGACGCAGGCGATGGCGAGGACGATATTGCGCAAGGCAACCGAGACGGTAGTGCCGACCACCTGCTCGATGATGGTAGTGTCCACGGTCAGCCGCGAAGTGATCTCCGCGGGTCGGTTTTCTTCGAAGAAGCCTGGAGACAGGCGCAACAGATTGCGATGCACCGCGAGCCGGATGTCCGCGACCGTCCGTTCGCCGAGCCACGAGACGAAATAGAAGCGGAAGGCTGTGGCCAGAGCCATCACGCCGACCAGCATCAGCAGATATTCGAACCAGCGGGCGATATCGGTGGTCGACCCGCCCGTGGCAAAGCCTTTGTCGATGATCAGCTTGAAGGCGTAGGGAACCCCCGACGTCGCTGCCGCCGCCGCTATCAGCGCAACCGCTGCCCCGAAGATATGCCCGCGATACTTCGATGCGAAGCTCCAGATCATCCTGAGATTCTTGAGCGAACGGCCCGGCGGGCGATTGGGGGCACTTGCCATGCGCGCGGACTAGCAGTGTGGCGGCCCGTCCTCAATTGGCGCAGTGCAATGGGTGCGGTGCACAACAAGCGCTTGCGGGGGGAGCAAATGGGGTCCACATCAGTTGGTACGTGGTGATGAGGGTCCCCCTGCATGTTGTATGACGCCTATGAAGTTCAGCGCTCTTTTCTTGCGGGCGCGAGCCGATGGGCGGGAATGAGTTCGGGGTGGCTGAATAATCCCGTAAACCCATTCGCTTACACGTCGATGAGCCCGCTGATTGCCGCAGGGCTCGACGTTTTCGCGCATGCTGCAGCGCCGCGCGGCAAGCCGGAATTCGGACTGCATCAGACCGTGATCCGTGGCCGCAAGGTCGAGGTTCGCGAGGAAATCCTCCTTCGGAAGCCGTTCGGACAGCTGAAGCGCTTCGTTCGTGAAGGCGCCAGCGAGAAGGATCCGCCGCTTCTGATAGTCGCGCCCATGTCGGGTCACTATGCGACTTTGCTGCGCGGAACCGTGGAGCGGATGCTTCCGAAGCATGACGTCTACATCACTGATTGGCGGGACGCGAAGGCCGTGCCGCTCAGCGACGGCACTTTCGATTTCGACGATTACATCGATTATCTGATCGAGTTCATGGAGCTGATTGGCGAGGAAACGGGCAGGCGTCCGCATGTCCTTGCTGTCTGCCAGCCCGCAGTTCCCGCCTACGCCGCGACTGCGCTGATGAACGCCAGCAAGAGCCGTTGGCGTCCGAAAACGCTCACGATGATGGGCGGGCCGATCGACAGCCGGCAGGCGCCGACCGCGGTGAATTTGCTGGCGACCGAACGACCGCTCGGCTGGTTCGAGAAGAACGCCGTTGCGACAGTGCCCATGCTCTATCCGGGTTCAGGCCGCCAGGTTTACCCAGGCTTCCTGCAGCTCGCCGGTTTCATGACCATGAACCTCGGCAATCACCTCGTCAGCCATTGGGAGATGTTCAAGCATCTGGTCGAGGGCGATGAGGAGAGCGCGACGGCGACGCAGAAATTCTATGAGGAATATCGCTCGGTCGCCGACATGACGGCCGAGTTTTACCTGCAGACGGTAGACGTCGTGTTCCAGCGTCACCTTCTGCCGAAAGGCGAACTCAAGCATCGCGGCCGCCTCGTCGATCCGAAGGCCATCAAGGACACTGCGCTGCTCGCCATCGAGGGTGAGCGCGACGACATTTCCGGCATCGGGCAGACCAAGGCTGCGCTCGACATCTCGAGCAATCTGGCCGAGCCGAAGAAGAAATACTTCATGGCCAAGGAAGTCGGCCACTACGGCATCTTCAACGGCCGGAAGTGGCGCGAGCGCATCGCGCCCGTCGTCGAAGACTGGATCGCGAAGAACGACTAGGCTGGCTTAGAGTCGGTCCATCTTCAGCCAGCGCCGGTCGCCCGCCCAGGTCCGTTGCAACGCCGCATCCGCCGCAGCCGCTTGCGCGCCGCGTTTTTGCGCACGCTCGGTTTCGGCCAGTCCGTAAAGCGCCCAGCCATTGTTCGGCGAAGAGGCAAGCGCCGCCATGAACGCGTCTCGCGCCTCGTCATATTTGCCTGCGCGATAAAGTGCGGCGCCGAGTGACTGATTGACCGGATAATACCACCACGGCGGCTCCATGTAGGTGATCTTGCCTTCGATCGCTGCCGCCTCGCGATAGATGCGCGCTGCCTCGTCGTACTTGCCGCTGGCATAAGCCCAGCGGCCGCGGGCGCTCGTCTCCGCGAGCTGCAGCAGGTCCGCGACCGGCACGCCTTGATCTGTCATCAACTTGAAATCGCCCTTCTCACGCATCGACTTGAGTTGAGCCATTTCCGCGTCAAACCCGGCGCGGTTGCGCTGGTTGGCGCGGGCGATGGCACGCGCATAGTGACGCATTGCGGCAGGGTAGGGCAGGCGCGCATCCGGCGCCTTCATCGCCAGGATCTGCGCCGGCGTCGCGAATTGCGCCGCTGCGAAATAGGGCGCTGCATTGACCGCCTGGATCCAGCCGATTTGCGAACTGATGGCCGGATCGAGCAGACGCGACAACTTGGTCGCCTCGCGGATCGCCAACGGCATGTCGCCAGCCATCTGTGCCGACGTCACGATGAAGTGCACGTTGTGCGGATAATAGCCGTAGCGGACGAAGCCCTTGTCGTTGCTGGACTTGATGTATGCCTCGTCGGCTTTCGCGGCATCGACGTTGACGCGGATCGAATCCTTCCACCGCCCGAGCCGGTAATAGATGTGCGCCGGCATATGGACGAGGTGGCCGGCCGTCGGCGCAAGCGGCGACGCCAATTTGTCCGCGGCAGCTTCGGCGACCTTCGGGTCAGGACCATTCTCCTGCAGGTGGATCCACAGATGCGCTGCCTGCGGATGCTCCGGATTGCGCGCATAGACCGTCTCGACCAGCGAGATCGCCTCACCGAGGCGCGGCTGCGGCTTCTTGTCGGCGGTCCAATAGTCCCACGGCTTGGTGTCCATCGCCGCTTCGGCCGCCAGCAGGCTGATATCGTCGTTCGTCGGATGCGCCTTCGCCGCGGCCAGCATCGCATCGGCATAAGCGCCGTCCATCGCCACGCGGTCGGCCTTCAGGTCGGAAGAGTAGCGCGTGAGCATCGCGGCCGTCACCGCTTGCTCGGCCGGTGTCGCCTTCCGCGCCAGCCAATTGGCATAGCGCGCGACACCGACGGCGCGGGCGTTGATCGCCGGGTCCATCGGCGCGTTGATGTTCGGCCCGTGCGCCATCGCCTCGCCCCAGAAGCAGAGCGCGCATTCCGGATCGAGCCGTTGCGCCTCGCGGAAGGCTGCAACCGCAGCGGCGTGGTTGAACCCGTAGGCGAAGCTCAGGCCCTGGTTGAAGTAGCGCTGGGCGAGCGGGTTCGACGTAGTGATCGGGAAGTTCACCTTGCCGAGGCCGTCGAGCAACGGTGTCGCGGGCGCTGGCGTCTCTATCCCCTGCAGTACCGCGGCGCTCAGCATCAGTTTGGCGCGCATCGAACCGGCGTCCTTGCCGCCGCAGAGGCTGGCGACCCTCGCTGTCGGATCGAGCAGGGCTAGCAACTCGGCGGAATAAGTGGCCGGCGGTGTGACGCTGAGCAAAGCGCCGGATGCGAAAAGCAACGCGAACGGACGTGCGAACCGGTCCATCTTCACCCCCTGTGCGGAAGACCTGGCTGATGTCGCGGCTTTTACCAGAAACCCCAGCGATTGTCCTGCAGTTACAAGCCTTTGAAACCCTTGAACAAACCAGTCGGCGTCCTATCTCCCGGTCATTGTGCAACAATCGAAAGGAGGTGGTTTGATGTCTCATTGTCGTAAGCCGAATGCGGTTCTGGTGAGCGCAGCCTCCGCGGGGGTTTCCGCTTAACGTCAGGCCGTATCCGGCAGGACAATGGAAGGGCCGTCCGGGCGACCGGGCGGCCTTTCGACTTTTAGGCTTCGCGCATCTTGATATTGCCGAGCAAAGTGATCGCGCTGGCGCTTGCGGCCGCGCAGACGATGGCCGACGCGATCAGCGCATAATGAAATCCGCCAATCAGGCCCGCGCCCTGCTGCGCGACGACGATTCCGAGCAAGGCGGTAGCGATGAGACCGCCGATCCGCGCGACCGCGCTGTTGAAGCCGGATGCGGTGCCGGTGTGCTTCTGGTCGACCGATCCGAGTACCGAGGAGGTGAGGGGGGCGACGGCGATCGCCATGCCGAGCGCCATGACGGCAATCGCCGGCATGACTTCGCTCCAGTACGGGCTCTCCGCTTCGATCCGCAGGCCGAGGAGCATGCCGGTACCCACAACCAGCGGGCCGATGGCCAGCGGAAGCCGTGGCCCAATTCGCATCGCCAATTGGCCCATGATCGGGGAGCCGACGGAGATCAGGATGGGGAGCGGAAGCAAGGCGAGACCCGCCTGCACCGGCGAATAACCGACGGCCTCGATCAGCACGTAGGGCACCAGCAGCATCGCTGCGCCGAAGGCTCCGTAGAGCAGGAAGGTGAGCAGGTTCAGACCGACGAAGCAGCGGTCGGCGAACATGCCGAGCGGCATCATCGCTCTGTCTTCCCGCTGTCGCTCAACCCACAGGAACAAAGCCAACATCGCGACACCGGCGAGGATCGTCAGCGCCACGGCCGCATCGACATTGCTCGACGACGACCATCGCGTCAGGCCGTAGGTCGTTCCGCCCAATCCGGCGGTCGCGAGAAAGGCCCCCGCGTAATCGGTCCGGCCACCCGCCGCATTGCGGCTTTCGGTCACGAAGCTGAGCGCAAGAAAGATGGCTCCAAGCCCCAGCGGAATGTTGATGTAGAAGATCGCCGGCCAGCCGACATTGTCGACGAGCCACCCCCCGAGCAAAGGCGCGACGGCAGCCGCGGCAGCTCCGGCGGCCGCCCAGATGCCGACTGCGCGTCCGCGCTTCTCGCCGTCGTAAGCCGCGTTGAGCAAGGCGAGGCTGTTCGGCAGCAACAAGGCCGCGCCAACGCCCTGCGCGGCTCGCGCCGCCAGCAACAGTCCGAGGCTCGGCGCAAGCGCGCAAAGGATCGATGCGAGCGTGAACAGGCTTGTGCCGAAGACCAGCAAGCGCCGGCGACCGAAATGGTCGCCTAGCGCTCCGCCCAGAAGAAGCAAGGCAGAAAGCGGCAGCAGATAGGCGTTGACCACCCACTGCACCTCCGCCGCACCGGCGCCGTAGCTTTCCCGGATTGCGGGAAGTGCGACGTTGAGGACCGAGCCTTCGACGAAGGACAGGCTTGACGCGAGGACGCACGCCGCGAGCGTCCAGCGCGGGTCGGCGCGCGGCTTCTCGCGCGCCCGGGCACTCACTCGGCGGTAGCTTCCGCTCCTTGCAGAGCGGCTTCGATCATCCGCTCCCAAGTTTCAGCGTCGCCCGCGGCTGCCATCTGACTATCGGGCTCCCGCGCCGTGTGCAGTACGGCGAGCGCCTGATTCAGATGCTCGCGCCAAGCGAGGTCGACCTTTTCCGCAGCCGAAGGGTCGCTGCCTTCCGCATTACTGCTGTGGGCCGCACCGGCGAGGACGCGCGCGATGCGCTCGACGAGGGGTTGCTTCGAAACGGGCATGGGCTGCTCTCCCTTTTGCCGTTTTCAACCCGTTGGGCCGGGCTTCGGTTGCATTCCAACCCGGTCCATCAGCCGTTTGAGCGCGCGCCGCGCGGCCAGCACCAGCCACAATGACAGGATCACGAGGATGAGGGCGATCAGCGCCGCAGCGATCGGATTGGCGATTGCCAGCGCAAACAGGCCTGCCGTCGCAACGTCCTCGCCCGCCGAGACGGCGACGTTCGAGAACGGTTCGGGGCTCGCGTTGACCAAAGTCCGCGCTCCGGCCTTTCCGGCATGCGCAACGAAGGCTGCACCGCCGCCAAGCAGAAAGCTGGCAATCTGCCATGTGGGATCGCCGGCATCGACGATGGCCAGGCTGAGCATCGCCCCGCCGAGCGGTCGAATGAAGGAGTGGATCGCGTCCCAGGCGCTATCGACCCAGGCGATCTTGTCGGCGAAGAATTCCGCAAGCGCACCGATGCCCGCGATCCCGATCACCCAGCTATTGGCGAGCGGGTCGAGAGCTCGAAGCTGATCGGGCAGGTCGACCCAACCATATTTCATGGCAATGCCGGTCGCGAAAACGACAAGGTAAAGCCGCCAGCCGGCAAGAAGGCTGACGCTAGCCGCTAATGCGATGAGTTCGACTGCGCTCACGAGCCTCCGCGGTTGCTTCCGGGCAGGTTGCCATCCGGGCGAGCGCTTCGTCAATCAGCGGGCGGGCGTCCTGCATGCTCATTCGCGCAAGGGCATGGAGGTCGCGGGTGCGGCCGATGTCCGAAGCAACGAGATAGCCGACATAATAGCCCATGCGCGATGGAAAGCCGGGCAGGCGAACGTCGCCTTGGAACAGGCCGTTGAAATCTTCGTCCGATGTCGAATCCAATCTTGCCGCGACCGCGCAGACAGCAGCAGCGCGATTGGCTTCAACGGCCGGTCGGATCGGCCGGGGCAGGTTGAGGATCAGACCGTCGTCGTCGGTGTCCGGCGCCAGGCGGCTAACTGCATAGGTGGCCAGGCCTTCCGCCCACAGCGAACAATAGATGGCGAAGCAACTGGCGACGCGGGCATCGTGATAGACATGGAAGAGCTCGTGATAGAAGAATGGCGTCATGTCCTTGCCGGCATGGACTTCGGCAATGACGTCGGCTCCGAACAGCAAAGTCGCGCCGCTTCTCAGCTCGCGAGTGCCGCCATCCAATTCTCCCATGCTGTCCAGCAAATAGACCGGGTGGGTCGACGAGACCGGGCCGAACTGGCTTTGGAATTTCTGTCGCGCGGACGCGAACAGGCGGCTGAAATCGCGGCTGATGGCGAGAACTCCGTCCCGTCGGCCGGGATAGCTGCGGAGCGTATCGAGAACACGGAGGTCGTAGTCGTCAGGCCGCCGGCCGCGCGAATAGAAG
>Ga0247822_10001601_pt1 | contig 13972 bp, 14 predicted proteins | sample 13C_Cellulose_Da_FD_192423 | JGI IMG/M metagenome (GOLD analysis project Ga0247822, IMG submission 192423) | Soil microbial communities from agricultural site in Penn Yan, New York, United States - 13C_Cellulose_Day30 | ecosystem: Environmental > Terrestrial > Soil > Agricultural land | place...
GGGATCTGGAGGTCCACGCCCTTGAGCACGAGATGTTCGTCGAAGCGCTTTTGCAGCCCTTCCACGCGGAGCAGGATGTCAGGATCAGCGGTGCCCATGAAATCAGACGAGGACCGAGGTGATCACGTAGTCGGCTACGAGGACGATGATGCTGGCGTGAACGACAGCGCGTGTGGTGGAGGCGCTGACGGCCCGCGCCCCGGTCGCCGTGCGGCAACGGTGGGTGTGAAATCCATGGTAGGCGCAGATGCTGATCGCCAGCAGGCCAAAAGTCGCGGCCTTCACGATGCACTCCGTCACGTCTGCGGCCTGCACGGCGGAGTTCACCGACGCCCAGTAAACGCCTGAGTCCACTCCGAGTAACCAGGAGCCGGAGAGACTGCCTCCCCACAGGCCGACGATGACGAAAAGCGCGGTCTGCATGGGAAAGACGAAAAGCGCCGCGATCAGGCGGGGTGTCACCAGATAGCCGTGACTGCTCACGCCCATCGTCTCCAGGGCGGCGATCTGCTCCGAGTTGCGCTGGATGCCGAGTTCCGCCGCGAGAGCGGAGCCTGCCTGCCCGATGAGCACGAGAGCCGCCAACACCGGCGCCATCTCCCGCACGAGGCTGAGGGAAACGAGCGCGCCGAGTAGTCCCGAGGAACCAAACCGCGCGAGCACATGGTATCCCTGCAATCCGAGCACCAGCCCGGTGAAAAGCCCCACGATCAACACCACCGGCAGGCACAGCGTGCCCTGCTCGTAGATGGCCCGGCAGATGCGCCGGATCAAGCGTTTGGAATTCGCCGCCGAACGGAAAGCCCTTCCGGTGAACAAGGCGAAATCGCCAAATCCGGAGATAATATGAAGGGTCTCCCTCCCGATCGCATGCAGCATTTGCCGAGATTCATGGCAGGAAGGGCGGGGGAGCGCAATACCCGGTCGGCGAGATCGCCGGGATTACCTTTTCCTCAGGTCGACCACCCCGTCACCGAGGCGGCCGAGAGCTTTGGATGGGCGTCGCGGGCCCTAGTCTTTTTTGGCGACAGGGGTCTTCTTGGCCGGGTCGAAGATATGGAAATTCCCGTCCTTATCCCGGTAGAAGCCCTCGAAGAACAAGCGGCTGCCCTTTTCCTTCGCGCGGGAGGAGCGATTCACGTCGCGGGCCTCCCACTCGGTCAGCTTCGCCTTGCCGGTCTTGTCCACCACGTCGTCCACGGGGAGGGTCAGCTTGTTGTAGGCCGCGTCGCTGAGGCGGATTTCGTTGAGCTTCTTTTCGTTGAAGAACGAGATCCACCAGGCTCCGTAGGCGTCGGGCGCATTCGGCGGGGTGATCTCGATGGAGATCGGGCCGACTTTCTTCAGGTCGCCCTTGGGGTTCATGCTGTAGAGGGCCTTGATCTCGTCGTTCGTGGTCAGATAGCTGCCCATGAACTGGCGCAGGATTTTATGCTCGGACTCCGAGGAGCGCATCGGACCGAAGACGCCGATCTCCACCGCCGCGGGATCGTCCGGGTCGCCGTAGATGTTCAGCTCATAAAACTGGTTCGCGCGAAAGGAGATGTAGGGGACGTTTTTGAAGATCCCGTTATCGATCGCCGTGGCCGGGATCTGCTCGAAGGTCTTGATGTCATCCTGACTGCGCAGGTCATTCGCGATGATGCGCCAGGGTGGGAGGGAACCCGGAGCCAGCACGCGGGTGAACCACAGTTCGTCGTCATCCACATTGCGGATACGGACGATCTCGTCATTCTTCACCGTCTGCTCGCCATAGGGGAGCTGGATGGTCACCCCGGTATTCGTCTGCCTCACGATGAGGCCGCGCAAGGTCTTGCCCGAGGTGAGCTGGATGGTGTCGGGCGTCATCGCGGCGGAGGATGCGGCGGAAGCCTCCCAGCAAAGGACGCAAAGCGCGGCGCCCACGGCGAGGGAAATTCTGCCCGAGACGAGGTTATGAACTTGCATACCCTCGCCCGTTATCAGAAGAGAGGCATGACTTCCAGTAAGTAAACGCATGCGCCTGACTCATTATTTTCCACTGGCAGCGATTTTGGCCCTCACCGGCTGTGTCATGCCGCCGAAACACTTCAAGGTGAGCCCTGCGCAAGCGGGTCAGAACCATGCGGTTAAAACCGGTGACTTCTGGTGGGGCACCTCCACCAGCAGCTTCCAAAACGAAGACCGTGGCGAGAAGCCCGGTACGCCGAACTACTTCCTGACCGACTGGGATATTTTCGCCGAGGAAGGCCGCGCCGCCGTGAAGGGCGACAAGGGCACGTACTCCTGGACGCACTTCGACAAAGACGTCGCCGCGCTCAAGAAAATCGGCGTCACGCATTTCCGCTTTAGCATCGAGTGGGCCCGCGTCGAGCCCGAGCCCGGCCGCTTCAACGAAGCCGCCATCCGCCACTACGCCGAGATGGCCCGCAAGCTCAAGGCCGCCGGCATCGAGCCCATCGTGACGCTCTGGCACTTCACCTTCCCGAGCTGGATGTACGACAAGGAGAAGAAGGACAAGGTGAACTTCCTCTACCCCGGTGTGGAGGATCACTGGAAGGCCTACGTCACCAAGATGGCGACCGCCCTGAAGCCCTACGTCCGCTACTACGTGCCGCAAAACGAGCCCAACGGCGCCCTCCAGCTCGGCTGGATCGCCGGTCACTGGCCGCCCGGGTTACTCCTGAGCCCGTTCAAGTACAAGAACGCGATGAAAATCGCCGCCAACATGTTCTGCGAGGCCTCCCACATCATCAAGGAGATCCGCCCCGACGCCGTCATCATGAGCGTGCACTCGCTGCCGAACTGGCGCCCACAGTTCTGGGGTGACCCCACCATGATGACGTACAACACCATGCGCCGTCAGAACTACGACCACCTCGACATGATCCAGGGCTGCGTCGATGTCATCGGCATCAACTACTACTACAGCCAGGACGCCACCATCCGCACCTTCCTCACCCACGCGCAGGGCGAGAAGGCCTCGAACTACACCCAGATGGGCTGGAAGATCGAGCCCGAAGGCATCTACAAGGTCATCAAGCAAATCGGCGACCGCTACCAGAAGCCCATGTTCATCTCCGAGAACGGCATCGGCACGAAGAGCGAGCAAAAGAAGATCAAGTACCTCCGCGACCACATCAACCAAGTCCGCCGCGCCGCCGGTGAAGGCTACGACATCCGTGGCTACTTCGCCTGGACCCTCGTGGACAACTTTGAGTGGACGGAAGGCTACGTCCCGAACTTCGGCCTCACCGTCATGGACCCGAAGACCAAAGACCGTGTCTTCGAGCCCTCCGCCCTCTACTTCCAAAACGTCATCCGCAGCGACCGGATGAAGCCCAAAACCCCGCAGTAAAGGCAGGTCGGTCGCACTGAGTCCTGGGAACGTTTTTCCTGATTCAGTCTTAGAGTTTTCGCTCTCGGGTCGCGGTGAGTTTTCCGAAAATCCCGCGATCTCTCCGGTCGATCATGCCTTCATGCTGGCGATGCTGAGATGGCCCGGTGCTTCGGCTGGAGGAGGGTACTACTACCCCATGTTGACCTGTTGACAGGGCTGGGTAGGGATCTAGAGTCAACCTCATGAGATTGGCTACCCTGGCAGGAGCGATCTGGGCAGTGGCCTTAACATCTGGTTTTGGCTGGATGGAATCGCCACCGGACTACGAGAAGATCCTCGGCGCGGCCGACTTGAAGGTCGAAGCCCGTGTGCGCAGTGTTGAGTTGCCTAAGACCGAGTCCGATCTCGCGCGCGCCGTGTTGGTTGTCGAAGCCTCTTCCAAAGGCTCTTTCCGCAAAGGTGAGCGGATCAGTGTTTTCTACGAGTCCGCCGAGGTCCTTAAGAAATCCACCTCCTCGGGCGAGGTGTCCACCATCAGTCGGTGGCGATGCCCTCCTTTCGTGAGCTTTACGAAGGGAACCCAAGTCGAGGTTTATGCCCAGTGGGACGCGCAACATAAGCGCTATGTGGTGCCGTCCACGACATGGGTGCGCGTGATGGAATGACTGCCGGGTGCCCCCGGCCCTCCAGGAGCCCCGCTCTCAACGCATCGGGAGGAATGCGCATAGCAGCTATTATCGAAGCTTGCAGCGGGAGTCTCTGACCCCCGCACTTATCTCTCAAAGTGCCTCCCAGCCACAAAAGCACACAACGCAACGCAACAAATGTCACAACGCGAACGAACGAAATTCCCTAGAAAACTCGTTCGTTCGCGTAATGACACAGAGCGACATTCCATTAGTAAGCAATGTTGTCGAAGCTTGTAGCGGGAGTCTCTGACCCCCGCACTTATCCCTCAAAGTGCACCCCAGCCACGAAAGCAGACAACACCACACAACAAATGTCACAACGCGAACGAACGAAATTCCCTAGAAAACTCGTTCGTTCGCATAATGACACAGAGCGACCTAGAGAGACAGTCGCACTTAATAAGAGAAGAATACGGACACGTCTTTACGCCGCAACAACCCAAGTCGCAAATCCCGCCCAAAACCCCCGCGCCATCGGGAGGGACGGGTTCCACCCCGTCCGGCTAAGCAGATTAGCGAGGACGATAGAGGTTCTTAAAAAAAGATAAGACACTCTCTTCCCGTATTGCGTGCTGGCCGTCATTCCCTTTCCATAGGCCGGACGGCGTGGAAGTTGCTTTGCTGCGCAAACCCTGCGGGCTGTAGGCTGTCTCTCTTCGGTCGGTTGTCCCTTCAGGAGCCCCTTAACGCATCAAGAGAAACGTGCACGGAGGATAATAACGAAGCTTGTAGCGGAGGTCTCCGGCCTTCGCACTTATCCCTCCAAGCACACCCCAACCACAAGACCACACAACGCCACACAACAAATGTCACAACGCGAACGAACGAAATTCCCTAGAAAACTCGTTCGTTCGCGTAATGACACAGAGCGACATCGTCAGGGAAGGTCGGTGAGGAACATCAGTCCTTCACCGGGCAATAACCCAGACGCGCCTGCCACCAGACGCCATCAAGCCTTCTTCCACTTGATCGAACACCCGAGGCTCAGCGTCTGCTTCTCCACCGGCTGCCCGGCGAGGACCGCCTCCAGCGCGGCGAGGATGTCGAGGCTGGTCTGCGGCTTGCCATTCCCCGGCGTGCTGTCATCGAGACGGCCGCGATAGGCGAGCTTGCGCTCCGCGTCGTAAAGGAAGAAATCCGGCGTGCACTGCGCGTCGTAAGCGCGGGCGACCTCCTGCGTTTCGTCGTAGAGCATCGGAAAGGGAAACGAATGCTCGACCGCCATCTCGCGCAACTTATCCGGCGCATCGTCGGGATAAGTCGCCGCATCGTTGGACGAAATGGCGAGGAAACGGATACCCTTCGGCTGATACTTCGCCGCGAGCTGGAGGATCGGCGCACGCACATGCACCACATAGGGGCAATGGCGGCAGATGAACATCACGAGAAGCCCCTTCTCCGCCGGGATCTCCGCCAGCGAGACATCCTTGCCAGTGACCACGTCAGGCAGGGTAAAGAGCGGAGCAGGTGAGCCGAGAGGAGTCGTATTGTGAGCTTCGGTAGGCATGCCCCAAGTGTGCCCCCTTATCGCACGCTTGGCAACCCTCTCGCCGACGTGCTATGACTTGATGCCGTTGGCTTCAGGCTGGTGACTGCGAAATGGAAAAACTTACGGCATCTCGCCCACATATGATTAAACGTCACAAAGGGGTTGGCCCATGCACGAATCAAATTACACTCAGTCACCCAAGTCCTTAATGTCCGAAAATCGAAAGTTTTACTGGTTTCGAACTTGCCCGAACTGCTTGGGGCAAGGGCGCTTGATCATCACCGAAGATGTAACGAATCGTCGGCTCTACCTTCATTGTGAGGAATGCGAGATTGGTTGGTTGGATCCAGAGACCGTTAATGATCGTGCTAAAGGGTTTTTGACGCTCGTAGAGGAGTTTGAAACAGTGAATCCATCATTGGAGAGGATTCGATTGCTTGGCTGGGAGAAGTACGCGCAAAATTCCTTTTCTGAAGTATCTGTCGACTAATGCGTGAAGGGTTAGTGTAATGTGAGCTAAGTATTTAGCGCTTCGTGTGTTTTGTTTTGTGGGTGCGGATAAACTGAATGTATACTTGGAGATGTGGTTGCCAGGATGGGCGATGTTCTCTATATTCGAGGGCTGCTCGTCAACTTTCTCAAAGCTAGTATGAGTTACGTCGATTACCTAATTGCTGAAAAAATGGGGGGCGAGCTTTATGGGATTAGGTTTACGCAGAATTGGAATGGAGCGGGGCCTTATGTGACGGTGTGGCGAGGTGCTCGGGGTGGTCCCGGCTGTTCCGGCGCCACTGTTTCTCCTGCTGAGGTCCTGCAACGATACCGAAGGTACTTTGTTATGTCTGGGGCCGAATGGTTTGTTCCTTTAGTTCAACGATTGGCCAATGGTGAAGAGGTTCCTATTGATGAAATAAAAAGAGCATTTTCTATTCACAATGATGGAGCCTCCCTGCCGGAGGAGCTGTGCTGGTAGAGAATTCGGACTTCATATGCAGGGTTGATCTGCTGGAAGATATTCAGAGCGGCTTTCGGTCCGCGGGGGGTGATAGTATTAACTGCCGCTTATTGCTCTGTGACCTAACGCTTGTTGCGGTCACCTATCTTACCGCCGCTTTATCGTGTGCTCGGCAGCTCCCGCACGGACGGCTCGACCTCGAAGAACTCTGCTTCGCCGAAGCCGAAGGCGTTTGCGATGAGGTTGCTGGGGAAGGACTCGCGCTTGTTGCGATAGTCGCGCACGTTGCCGTTGAAGAAGCGTCGCGCGGCCTGGATGCGGTTCTCCGTGGTGATGAGTTCTTCCTGGAGGTGGAGGAAGTTCTTGTCCGCTTTTAACTCGGGGTATCCCTCGACGGTGACGAACATCTGGCGGAGGGCGGCGCTGAGTTGGCTCTCGGTGGCGGACTGGTGCGCGGGCGAGCCGTGGTCGCTGGAGCACTGGGCGCGGAGCTGGGTCACGCGCTCCAGCACCTCGCGCTCGTGGGCGGCGTAGGCCTTGACCGTGGCGACGAGGTTCGGGATCAACTGGTAGCGACGCTTGAGTTCCGTGTCGATGTCACTCCACGACTCCGACATGTGGTTGCGCAGGGCGATGAGGCCATTGTACTGCGCGACGACATACCCGAGGAGGATCAGGACGATGACGCCGCCGATGATGAGAACGATTTCCATCAGATTCCCTAACTTTGCAGCAAATACTTCGGCAGGAGGCGGCGGAAGGCTAGGAGGCGGCGGAGGTTGGACTCGACGTGGTTGGGCTGGAGGTGGCCGCGCTGGATGGCGGCGAGGGTGGTGCCTTCGATCTCGATGTCGAGGTCGTGGAAGCGCATGAGGAACTCCATCGTCAGGGGGTGGCAGACGTCGTAGGCGAACTTCTTATCCCGCGAGCGGACGCAGTACCGGCGGGAGAACTCCGCGGACTCGAAGTCGATGTCATCGTAGCCGACGGCTTGCGCGATCTTAGAAAACACGCCTTCCGGCCGGATGGTGAGTTCCGGGAAGGACTTCGACAGGTTCGTCGTGAAGACCGAGAGGTAGTGGTGGTGCGTCTTGCGGCCGTTTTCCGAGGAGGAGTAGGTCTCGTAGTGGTACTCGAAGGCCACGACCTCGAGGCCGTCCACCTCGCCCGTGATGACGTGCCGCGCGTAGTGGTTAGACCCATTCCCCAGGGCGTTGAGAAATTCAAAGTGGCTGGCGAGCTCGGGATTCGGGTCTGGAGCGTATCGCAGGCCGGTGTGGTCCGCCATCGCCTGAAAGGCCACCCGGCGGCGTTTTTCCATGAGGAACACGAGGTAGGCGATGACTCCCACTGCGATCGCGCCGAGCAGGAACAGCCAGATGGGAAAGGAGAAGCTCATGTGGTGTGCGCTTCCCCGCGCGTCAGGCGGCCTTTCACCGCCCGGACCTTGGGGAAATCATGCCTCGCTATAGCGGGATGCGCTCCTTTTGGCAACCCACCTCCTGCGACCTCTTCTGCGGGAGATGATTGACCCCGGGGGCCTCTTTCTATAGCCCAACACAAGTCATGTTCCGAATCCACATCGCCCGCAACCGCCAGTCCCTCGGCGAATTCACCCCCGAAGAAGTTGCGGAGGGGCTTCATTCTGGAAAGTTCCTTCCCACTGACCTCGCCTGGCGGGAGCCCATGACCGCGTGGAAGCCGCTAAGCGAATGGGATAATCTCCCCTCGGTGGAGCTCACGCCTCCGCCTCTCGATCCGTCCCTGGAAACCCCGGCCCCGGCTGCTCCGACCACGGTGGAGCCCGCTTGGGAGCGTCGCTCGGATCTGGGCATCATCCCGGCGCTGTACGAGTCTGTGCGGCAGATTTTCTCCACGCCGTCCGCCACCTTTCGCGGCATGCCGCAGACGGGCGGGCTCAAGGGGCCGTTGTTTTTCTACACCATCCTCGCGACCCTCGCGACCTGGGCCTCGCTGGTTTACAACGCGGTGTACTATCAGATGAACCCCAAGGCGCTGGAGGAGCTGCCTGCCGCGGTCAACCTCACGCCCTCCACGATCATGATGAGCCAGATCGCGACGGCGGTGCTCGTGCCCGGGCTCGTCGTCATCTGGGCCTTCATCATGGGAGGCATCTTTCACTTCATCCTGCGCGCTCTGGGGTCGCAGGCGAGCTTTGAGGCGACCTTTCGCACCTTTTGCTACGTGGCCGGGGCGACCTTCGTGTTGCAGTTTATCCCCATCTGCGGAGCCTATTTATTCTGGGGTGTGCTCGTGATGATGCTGACCATCGCCTTTCGCGAGGTGCATCGTATCTCGACCATGCAGGCCGTCGCCGCCTCGACGGTGCCGATCCTGCTCTGCTGCGGCCTCGTGGTCGCGGGCATGGCGGCGGCCATCGGAGCGACCGTGGGCGCAGCCGCTCTCAAATAAGGGCGAAGCGCGGGCTGGGAGCCTCCTGGGTCGCGCAATACATGCTGGCATCCCGGGCGATCCGGGTCAGCGTGGATTTCATGGAATCCTCGGCGAGATGGGGCGCATTGCAGTCCCGGCTCAGGTGGCCGAGGATGAGGTGACGCAGGGCAGGGGCTTGTAGCTCAGCCACGAAGGCCCCGGCGGCGACATTCGAGAGATGGCCGTGGCGGGATTTGATGCGGTTCTTCACCGCCCAGGGACGGCGCGGATCGCCGTCGAGCATGGCCTCGTCGTAGTTCGACTCGATGAAGAGCCCCTCTACGCCCTTCAGCATCTCAAAGGCCAGCTGCGTGGCGTAGCCGAGATCGGTCAATACGCCGAACGCCACCTCGCGGCACGTGATGCGAAAGCCCACCGGGTCCGAGGCGTCATGCGGCACGGAAAAGGCCTTCACGGAAAACTCCCCGACCGAAAACTCCGCCCCGTTTTGAAAAAGCTGCCACTGAGTGTTCCTCAACCCCTCGTCGGTCAGCGCGTGCGCGGTGAAGGCGTTGCAGTAAACCGGGATGCGGTACTTCGCCAGGAGCACCTTGAGCGCGCTCGTGTGGTCGCTGTGCTCATGCGTGATGAGCACGCCGGAGAGATCTTCAGGCCGCACGCCGTGCGTGGCCAGCCGGGTGACGAGCTGCTTCGCGCTGAGCCCGGCATCGACCAAAATAGCCGTGGCCGCGCCGCGCACCAGCATCGCATTGCCGGCGCTTCCGCTCCCCAGGGTGGCTACTTCGAACATGCTTTCTTATACGCGAAAAGCCCGCTTTCACCGCAGGAATTTTCGGCAAAAAATAAGCCGGTCGCGGAGAGTGCGACCGGCTTATTGAGAAATAGTTTTCGGACTAGGCCTTCAGCGCGTAGTCGAAGAGCTCACCGGGCAGGAAGAAGCGCTTCAACTCGATTGCTGCATTCTCCTCGGAGTCGGAGGCGTGCGCGATGTTCACCATGACGTCGACCCCGAAGTCGCCGCGAATGGTGCCCTTGTCGGCTTTCTTCGAGTCGGTCGGCCCGAGGAGAGCACGGACGCGCTCGACGGCGTTGTCACCGGAGAGAGCCAGCGCCAGCACAGGCGAGGACTGCATGAAAGCGACGATCTCAGGGAAGAAAGGCTTGTCCGCGAGGTGGCCGTAATGTTCCGCGAGCACTTCGGAGGAGAGCTTCATCAGCTTCGCGCCACGGATCTGGAACCCAGCGTCCTCAAAGCGTTTGATGACTTCGCCGACCTTCTGGCCGGTGACACAATCGGGTTTGAGTAGGATAAGGGACGTTTGCATTGGCGGGTGAATCTAGCCGCCCGCTCTGAAACCGGAAGGAGTTTTTTTGATCAGCCGGCCTCCTGATGAAAAGAAAAAGGGCGGTGCCCGAAGACACCGCCCCCTAGCTGCGGGGAAATTGCGTTACAGGATGGCGGCCAGCAGGCGGGGCAGCAAATCGCTGATCGCCACGCGCTCCTGCTCCATCGAGTCGCGATGGCGTAGGGTCACGGTATCCTGCTTCTCCGGGCCATTCTCGCCGATCGTGTCGAAATCGATGGTCACGCAGAACGGCGTGCCGGCTTCGTCCTGGCGGCGGTAGCGGCGGCCGATGGCACCAGCCTCGTCGTAGAAGACCGCCATGTGCGGCTGGAGAGCCTTGGCGACGGCCTTGGCCTTGGCCACGAGGTCAGGCTTGTTCTTGAGCAGCGGGAAGATACCGACCTTGATCGGGGCCATGCGCGGGTGGAAGCGCAGCACCACGCGGGTCTCGCTCTGGCCCTTTTCGTCCGTCACGGTCTCCTCGTCGTACGCTTCGCAAATCAGCGCCAGCGTTGTGCGATCCACGCCTGCACTCGGCTCGACCACGTGCGGGACGAACTTCGTCTTCGTCTCTTCGTCGAAGTAATCCAACGGCTTGCCGCTCGCCTTGATGTGGGCCGAGAGGTCGTAGTCGGTGCGGTACGCGATGCCTTCCAACTCGCTGATGCCGAAGGGGAATTCGTATTCCAAATCGTAAGTTTTCTTCGAGTAAAAGGCGCGCTCGCCGTCCGGGATGTCGACCACATGGATCTTCGAGCGGGGAATGCCGATGTCTTCGTAGAAGCTCAGGCGCTGTTCCAGCCAGTAGTCGGTCAGCGCGAGACCGTCCTCGGCTTTGCAGAAATACTCGATCTCCATCTGCTCGAACTCACGCGAGCGGAAAATGTAGTTGCGCGGGTTGATCTCGTTGCGGAAGGCCTTGCCGATCTGCGCGATGCCGAAGGGCAGCTTCTGCCGCGAGGTTTCCTGGATGTTCTTGAAATTTACGAAAATCGCCTGCGCTGTTTCAGGGCGGAGATACACCTTGTTGTCATCGCTCTCGAGCGGTCCAGCGTGGCTCTTGAACATGAGGTTAAACTCACGTGGCTCGGTCAGCAGGCTGCCGTTCGTGGGATTGTAGCGGGTCGTGCCCTCCACGGCCTCGGTGGCTTCGCCCTTGAGCTCGATGTTGGCGAGTTCGCCGGACTTTTCTTCCGGGCGGCCGAGGGCGTAATACTGGCGGGCGACCTTGCGCGCGCGTTCAACGTTCTCTCCCTGACGGGCGAGGACGGAGTATTCCTTCTCGGATTTCCAGCCCGACGTAGCGGACTCGGCTCCGGTGAAGCGGTAGATCGTACCAGACTGCGCAGGCACCTGGTCGGCGCGGAAACGCTCTTTGGAGAGCAGACAGTCCACCATCGGATCGCTGAACGTATCCTCGTGTCCGCTGGCCTTCCACACGGCGCGGTTCATGATGATCGAGCCGTCCATGCCGACCATGTCGTCGCGCTCACGGACATTGCGCCGCCACCAGAAGTCCTTCAGGTTGCGCTTCAACTCGACACCCAGCGGGCCGAAGTCCCAAAAACCATTCAAGCCGCCGTAAATCTCCGAGGATTGGAAGATGAACCCCCGCCTTTTACAAAGGCTGACTATCTTTTCCATGCGTTGGGAAGCGGCGTCTTTGGACATAAGAACCGCGCAGTTAAGCACAGAACCCCCTGTGGAAGGGAGTGTTTTTTCCGCACAAGCGCGTCATGGGCCGGGCTGGCTATTTTCTCCGGCCCAGCCTACCGTCGCGCCATGATCCGTCTGGTTGTGTGTCTGCTCCTCCTGGGAAGCGTCTGGCCTCTCCACGCCACGGAGTCCCTCGTTGCCGCCGCGCGGCAGCAAGTCGGCGTGACGCTCACCTACGACCCCGCCTACGTCACGCTCGCCTATCCCGGTGGCGACGTGCCGCCCGAGCGCGGGGTCTGCACGGACGTGGTCATCCGCGCGCTGCGGGTTTCGCGGGGGCTGGACCTGCAAAAAGCCCTCCACGAGGACATGAAGGCGAACTTCTCCGCCTATCCGAAGAACTGGGGCCTCTCCCGCCCGGACAAGAACATCGACCACCGCCGCGTGCCGAATCTCCAGACCTACTTCAAGCGCCACGCCAAATCGCTCCCCGTCACGCAAAAGGCCGCCGATTACCTCCCCGGCGACCTCGTCACCAGCATGCTCCCCGGCAATCTCCCGCACATCATGATCGTCAGCGACAAGCTCGCCTCCGACGGCACGCCCCTCGTCATCCACAACATCGGCCGTGGCGCGCAGGAGGAGGATTGTCTTTTCCGCTACCCCCTGACCGGACACTATCGGCTGAAAAGCGACTCTTAGTTTTATATGAAGCGCCTCTTAAGTTTCCTGACTCTTCTCGCGGTAAGCCTGCCATTCGCCCTCCACGCCGCGCCCATCGCCTTTTCCCGCAACGCCACCGTTTGCGTGGCGGAACCTGATGGCAGCAAGGTCCGCAAAGTCACGCGCGGCGTCTATCCGGATATCTCCGCCGATGGGAAAACCATCGTTTTCAACACCGACGACCCAAAGACCACCGACCGCAAGGTTGCCCTCGTCGATGTAGCTTCGGGGAAGGTAACGACTGTTCCTAATATCCCGAGCGACAACTGCTACGGCCCTGCGCTGTCTCCGGACGAGCGCCGGGTGGCATTCCACCTCTTCGACGGCACCTCGTGGCATATCGCGGTGATCGACGTGGACGGCAAAAACTACCGCCAGGTCAAGGTGAAGGACCCTCAGGCCGAGGAAGTCTGGACACCTGTCTGGGCCGCTGATGGCAAGTCGCTTTTCTGCCACGATTTCACCCACATCTACCGCGTCACCCTCGACGGTCGCGTGCTGCAAAAGTGGCCCGTCACGCTTTTCGGCAAGGACGCGAGCTTTAGCAGTGGGAATTCACTCGCCCTCTCTCCTGATGGCCGCACCTTGCTCGTCGAAGCCGACCGCGCCGACGACATCGCGGTGAAGGGCTGGGCCGGACCGCCTCCCGCGCTCTGGACGCTCGACCTCTCTTCGAGCCGAGCCACGCAGGTCAGTCCCGCCTCCCTTTTGGCCTGGGACGCCTGCTGGCTGGATGCCGGGACTGTCCTCGCGGTCGGAGCCAGCGTGGCCAAGCCCGATCCTGCCCTCTACCGCATCTCGCTCGCGGATCAGTCCATAAAGCGCCTGCTCAACGACGCCGTCAGCCCCAGCGCGGCCCGTCAATAAAGCGTGAAGGTCCTCTTCATCTGCGGTCGTAACCAGAAACGCTCGCCCACCGCCGCGCGCCTGTATCAGGACGATCCGCGCCTGGAGGTTCGCTCCGCCGGCACGAGTGACAGCAGCCGCCGCCGAGTCAGCGAGGCTGACCTGCGTTGGGCCGACCTCATCATCGTCATGGAGCGCAAATACACGGCCCGCATTCGCGCAAAATTCCCCGACCTCGATCTGCCCCGGGTCGAGAGCCTGGAGATCCCCGACGACTACGAGTACATGGACCCCGAGTTAGTCGAACTCCTCCAGGACGGCGTCGAGCAAATCCTCGCGGCTTAGATCTCCTTAAAACGCTCTAAACGCAAAAACACCCCGTTCCGAAGAGACGGGGTGTTTGCAGAATTTACCTAATAGCGCGGGCCGTTCTTAGAACTGGCCGGGAATGACTTCCGCGGCGACCTTGAGACGCAGGGCGTTCAGGCGGATGAAGCCGCTGGCGTCGTCCTGGTTGTAAGCCTTCGTCGGGTC
>Ga0247822_10001603_pt1 | contig 13964 bp, 11 predicted proteins | sample 13C_Cellulose_Da_FD_192423 | JGI IMG/M metagenome (GOLD analysis project Ga0247822, IMG submission 192423) | Soil microbial communities from agricultural site in Penn Yan, New York, United States - 13C_Cellulose_Day30 | ecosystem: Environmental > Terrestrial > Soil > Agricultural land | place...
GGCGGCCCTTATGCCAACTCAGGGGTGCTTTCAAAGGGCTACGATTTCAACGGCGATGGCAAGGATGAAACCCTCGTGCTCGAACGATTTAACCTCTCTCAAATCGGCGGCGACAATAAACCGGTCGTTCGCAACCCTCAAGCCTACAACCGATGGCCGGAAGTCTATCAAGTCGACAGCCAGAAATCGGCGAAGGATGCCGATACGCAACAACTCGCGGGCGCGCCGATATATGAATTTCGCGTGCTGGAGCAGTACGGTGGCAGTCCCCGCTACGTCTTCGTCGCCCGCGGAAACTACGTTGGCATCTACGACGCCAGGGATAAACAGTGGGTCTTTAGCTGGGGCCCATCCGCCCCCATCAATGCGGCTGCCTTGGTCAAGGAAACTCCGGAGAAAATCCAAGCCTGCATCGCCACCATGGACGGGATTCTCTGGAGTCTCACCTGGGATGTGCGCCGGCCCGGTCGCCCGGCCATCGATATCCAGCCAGTGGGACTGAATGTCACCGACATCACCGCGCCCCCCTCCCTGGATGGATCGGCGCTCCTCTCCTCGCGAGACGGGCTCTACCTGCGCTCCGGTGACGGCCAGATATCCCGCATCGTGGAGGGAGGCTTCCAAAGTGCCGACTTCGTCACAGACAGCTCCGGCCAACGCCAAATCGCGGCCGCGACCCTGCGCGGCCAAATTCTTAGCTACCAAGAGACCACCGCACCATGATCAGATCCACTATTCCGTCGATCACCTCCCCCCAGGTCTTGTTCCATCTGCCTCGGCGAATGCTCGACCACTGCTTCGCTCCACAAGACCTCCAACGTTTGGCGAAGTCCTTCCATTGCCACTTCCCCACCGGCAACGAAGACGATGAGCTCAATGATGCCTGGTTGGCTAATGCTTCCGAAACGATGGCCGTCGTGACCGGATGGGACTCCCCCCGCATCACGGAAGCCATGCTCGCGATAGCCCCTCGCCTGGAAGCGATCATTCACGCCGCGGGATCGATCCGCCCTTTCATTCCAGACTCCGTCTGGGATAGCAGCATCCGCATCGCAACTGCCAATGAAGCACTGGGAAAAGGGGTCGCCGAGACTTCACTGGGTTTGATCATCGCCGCCTTAAAAGGTTTCTTTCCCTGCTCGCAACTCACCCGCTCGGGCGACTGGCAATCCGCCCTTCCCAAACGAGGGTTTGGGCGAGTTCGGGAGCTTTATAACGTCAAAATCGGAATCATTGGCGCGAGCCGGACAGGCCGTCACGTCCTCCGTCTCTTGAACAGTTTCGACGCCGAAATCTTACTTTACGATCCGACCATCACCGATGCAGACGCGATCGCCCTCGGTACCCGCCGCGTGAGCCTGCACGATTTGATGAAACTCAGCGATGTCGTCTCCCTGCACGCACCAGCGCTGCCGCAGTTGCGACATATGCTCGGCTCCGCGGAACTCTCCATCATGAAGGACGACGCCATCTTGATCAATACGGCCCGTGGAATGTTGATCGATGAAGGCGCCTTGATTCAGGAACTCTCCACCGGCCGGATCTCCGCCATCCTGGACGTCACGAACCCGGAGCCCCCGCAACCCAACCATCCGTTCCGCGCTCTGCCCAACGTCACCCTCCTTCCCCACATCGCCGGAGCCATCAGCACCGGCTCACTAAGGCAAGGCCACAGCGTAGTCGATCAGCTCTTGGAACTCCAGCAAGGCCTCCCCATGCACGGCGAAATCAGTCGGGCCAATTTTGAAATCATGGCGTAGAGCAGCTCGTAGCAGCGATTTGACTTAGCGCCAGTTGTCGATGGCGTTCGAAGACGTTTCCGATAGCAGTTGGCGACCACCGCCGATCAAGAAGGGGCGTTCGCGAGCTCCCCCGCCGAAGCTACCAGTAAATCTGGCACCGTTCGGCTCAACTAGAAAGTCGTGGCAGGCCCTTTAAATTTCGATAGAGTGTGATGAATTGCCATGTCACAGTCCCCTCGAAAAGCTGCTGCAACTGATCCGATTAAGGAGATTGCTTCACGCGCTAAGAACCTTGAGGTGCCCAAAAGCCATATGGTGGGAAAGCATTTCCCCGAGCCGTTGTTACCTCAAAACATACTGATGTTTCGGCAAACGAGCAGGACTGTGCTCATCAACGGAGGTTACAGACATCAACACCATCGGTATGTCCTAGTCACAGCCGTGCAATCGGGTGGAGAGATCGGAATCGATAACAGAATCTTTTCAATCCAAGAGGGGGAGTGCATACTGATCCATCCCTTCCAAGTTCATTGGTTCGCTGACTTAGTGAAGCCTACGATCTTGTGGGTGTTCACAAGCTTTGAGCATGATGACGACATGCGGCTAAAAGCGCTCCGCAACAAGGGCGGCATTCTTGATCCGGCAAGAAAACTCGAATCTTTAAGTAATCTGCTGCGCGCATGGCAGACGCCAGAAGAACGAGATACTGTCCGACTGCGGTTGGGAATCTGGCTGGATCACCTCGCTCATCAAGCGGACAAAAAATATCAGCCGAAAAATACGCGAAAAATCCCGCCCAAAGATGATGCCTGGGTTGCCGAGATCAATCGCTTAATTTTTGAAAAGCGAGAGCAAACACTTTCTTTGGGAGAGATAGCCGAGCATTTCAGCATTTCCCCAAGCTCTCTTCGCAAGAGATTTCAGGAAACCACTGGCAAATCTCCGGGATGGTACATTCGCCAGCTCAAACTTGAGTATGCCTGCGAGTTACTCCATGACACAGAAACGAGAATAAGTGAAATCGCTGAACGCTGCGGCTACGATTCCGTTTTCTCTTTCAGCCGCGCATTTCACAAAACCTTCTCGACCTCTCCCTCCCTCTATCGGAAGACCTGGTCCGCTAAGCCAGGGGCCAAATAGCTCCACCATCGATATGGCTAGCGCAATTTGACCCTCGCGACCGCCAAGGATTTAGAACCTGACTAGAGCGACCTCATAAAGAAGCGTCATCGCTTCCTCAGACCTTCACCGAACTCGACATCGGTACCAGAGCTAAGCCTAAGGAACAAACCATCACCGCCGCCGCGCCCGGAGGCGCGGTCGGCTTCGTTCCACTCACCCCGATCCGTCTAGCGACTGACCTTCGTCATCTTCCCCTTGTCCGCGGCGCTTGCATTAGCACGAGCGGCCGCCGCGTTCTTGGACATTTCACGCACACTTTTGGTCTTCAAACGCGCCGCGCCGACCGTCTCGATTAACTTCACACGAGTCCCCTTCTTGACGTGAGCCTTCAGACTAGAGGTCGCGGCAGCGATAGCCGTTTTGTACTGTGGCAGCCACTGCTTTTGAGCGACGAGAAGCTCGTCTGTCATTTGCCAGATTTCTTCTGGATTACAAACAGCTCCGGTCAGAGGGTCGTGGAGCATAGCCTGCTTCAGCAAGGACGCATCCCCCGCAACAGCGGCTTCCATACCCATTTCCTGTACGCGAACAGAGGCAGAGCAGGTGGCCGCACAGGCTAGGGGCAGGTCGCCCACGATGGACATTTCGATCCCATTCCTGCTGACCGTTCCAGGGACCTCGACGATACATCCATCGGGCAGGTTGGAAACGTGTCCGCGATTCGCAACATTAAAGTGTCCACGATACGGTCGCCCAGTTTCCAGCGCCTCGATAATGTATGAGCTATGCTCTTCGCTGCGGAACATCGTCTCGACATTAGGCGGCTCTTCACGCAGCCAATTTGGATAGTCGGTTTCGAACCAATTTCTCCCTTCCGTGCAAACCCGAAGGTATCCGCCGGTTTCGCCATTGATCCATGAGCTCAGATCAATCCACTTTTTTATCTCCCTTGTCCGTTTGCGATACCAAGGAAGATACTCGCTCAGATGCCCGTTAGACTCCGTGCTGTAGAATCCGAATCGGCGGAGCACATCTATGCGGACCTTTTCCGTCTTTTTGAAATCTGGATGCGCCTCAAAAAGCTCCAACAAAAGCGGGAGCATATCTCTGCCCTGCCAGCTGACTTTGACAAACCAAGTCTGATGATTGATACCCGCTGCCGTAACCTCAACATCTTTGCGCTGGAGCGTGGCATCTTGGGAGATAAGGCCCTTTTTCTTCGCCCAAAGTTCAATGCACCGGGTGATTTGCCAGTGAGCACCTTGCACGCCGTGGCACAAGCCGATCACCCGCACTCCGCCATATTTATCGCAGGCCCAGGTGTTCATCGCCATGGGGTTTGCGTAGTTCATGAATAACGCCCCCGGCTTCGCTAGATCCCGGATCTGCTGGCAAAAATCGAGAAGGACCGGAATGGTCCGCTGCGCATACATAATCCCTCCTGGAGCGAGAGTATCTCCCACACACTGATCCACCCCATATTTGAGTGGTATGTCGATATCGGATTGGAAAGCCTCGAGTCCGCCTTGGCGGATCATGCAGACTACATAATCGGCGCCTTCGATAGCCTTACGAGAGTCCGTGGTACTCTCAATCTGCGTAGGAAGTTTGTTATGCTTAACGTCCCGAACGATCAGCCTCTCAATCATCTCGAGATTCTGCTTGTTGATGTCCGTCAGAGAAAAGGTCGTTTCCCGGAGTTCCGGGACGGTGAGCATGTCCTGAATAAGACGCCGGCTGAATCCGATAGACCCAGCTCCGATTAGAGCGATTTTGCGCTTAGGCATAAATTTGGAAAATCTGTATCCAGAAATATCTCATCTACTCGCTGGATAAAGACTCGTTTATATCACATTTCATCATTTAATATCCTATTTGTGAATTCGCTGTTAAAGATTCTCCGCCGAAGGTTCGGCGCCTCAGGAAGCGGGGGCACTGTGATTTTTGGTAAAAAGGGCGGCGTCAACATAGGGTTCGAGACAGTGCGACCGACTGACCACTACGAGTGGCACGGCATGCGACGCGGCGTCGAAAAAGCGAGGCCCCAGTTGCTCTTCCAGTACACTCTGGAGGGTTGGGGGCGGTTTCACAATGGGACCACGTGGGCAGCGGTCCCGGAGGCGCACGCGTTTACCGCTCGATTTCCCTCGCGCCACACCTACACCGGCGACCCAGCTTGTCCCTCGTGGACATTCCTGTGGATTATCGTGAGCCAGCCCTATGTGGTGGGGCGTCTGCTGGAACAACGCAATCTCGTAAACGCCATCATCCCCCTAGTCGAGGAGTCACCCGTAGTTCAGGCTGCCTCGGAACTGCTTTTGCATGTCAGCAACAAGGGAGAGCCCTCCATGGCTGAGGAAGTCCTCTTCCGCTGGATGTTTGAGATGGAGAGGGCGGCATTCTCACTGCGGCATCCCGCCGAGGAAAGGGCGCAAATTCTCGATTTCGTACGCGACCAGATAGCATCGCAGCTAAATGGGTTTATTGCAGTGGAGGATCTGGCCGCAAGCTGGGGAACCAGCCGATCAAACTTCACCCACTACTTTTCCAAAGTCGCTGGCACAACCCCGGCCGCCTATATTAAAGAAGTCCGCTTGGCGGAAGCAGCCCGTCTATTACGGCACGGGGAGTTCTCCGTCAAAGAGGTGGCCGGCCGCACAGGATTTTCCGGACCAAACCATCTCTGCAAGGCCTTCCGCGCCCAACATCACATCTCCCCTGGTGCGTATCAAAAACTCTACAAGACGAGCTCGCCATCTCCCTCGCGCGAGTCGTAGCGCCCGGCCCCAAACTCATTTTCCGAAGCTCAGCCGCCGCAAAGAGCTCGCTCAAAATAGCACCCCTGTTATTCGTACACTGTTTCCAGACGCTGGCCGATAATCTGGCCCGTCAGCCGATCGATAGCGATATGCAGCCAATATCTTCTTTCACCCTCGACCACAAAGCTGGCCAGATCCGTCGGGGAGGCCAGGCGCCCCTTTTGAGCCACCAGATCGATCATCAGATTCCATGTCCGCGTTTGCACATTATCGGCAAGACCTCGCACATAGGCTTCCTGCCTCATTTTATCGCCCTCTGACGAGGGACGTGTCGACAAGCTATCACCGAACCTCGTGACCAACTCGGATTTATTGGCGAAGTTCTCTCTCTTTACCTCATCACGGATTTTTTTGGCGATGGCTGCTGCCGTCGCTGGATCTACCACGCTATTCAGCATCATCTCGTTACTAACAGTTCCACTGATATAGGAGGCGAGAACTGGCTCCGGCGCGCTATTCAGATCTATTTTCCCCTCAACAATCTCACCCTGATCTGTAGCCGAGAAGATATCCAAAAGCCCGGCATCGGCACTCTGAGCCGTGAACAAGTCCAGATTCTTCCAAGGTTCACCACGATGCACGAAGCCCAGATCTCCCACGGAGTTAAATGGCCGATTTAACATAACTGGAGAACGCGAGGCATCGTCCATGAGATAAGTCGAGTAAGCGCCGAGGGCGCGCCTTCCGACTCCGTCTCTATCCTGATAGGACATGGTACCACTCGCGCCTGTATTGTCGGTTAACGCCCCAGGATAGTTACCGTTCAGTCGATTCTGCCATGTCCCAGGGCTGGGAGTAAACCCATTTGACCAGCCAGCATCGTTGAATCGCCCCACAGCAGTTGCTTGATAGGCCTTTTGCCCACCACGAGTTGGCTCGTATGAGTTTTCACCCGCTCCCGCCACCGGCATACTCTGAGGGTCAGAGTTTACCGCCGGCCCTGACTTGAACGACGCCTTCATAAACCCTCGTTGAGCACTTAAAAACGCAGACAGCCCGAATCGGTCTGAACGAGGATCAACACGACCTACCGCAGGATATAAAATAGCATGTCGCAAAGCATTTCCCGTTTGCAGCCTCCCGTGCACATCCCCACCACGCAAATAATAATTCATCAGAGAGGGCGCGTCCGGCGCAGAGTAAGTATTAACAAAGTCTGGATTACTAACAGAAGATCCATTTCTTTTCAAACCGAGGATGACGCTCGAGCTGTTTTGATAATTTTTTATCGTATCGTAGATCGACCAATTCCCAGAAGAATCCTTAACCTCAAGGGTAAAGTTAACTCGCTCCCCAGGCGTAGGATACAAAAACGCGTCCCGCAGAGTACCTTCTTCAATAGCGGGATCTGGTTGAGCAAGCTCGACCTGTTTCTTCCACATTCCATTATTTAATGATCCGTAATTCATCACGGCGATTGTAAAAGCGACCGGAATACCTCTCAGCCCAGAAAAGCTTGGATCGACAATCGATCCAAACGCCGCATCGGCTCCTATATTCTGCGCGCTCCCCGTTCGAACAACGTCGGGAACATCACGAAATTCGGAACCCGTGATAGGTATTTCAAGTCCCCTACCAGCCATATTGACATCATTTGATATGGAAGGATTGGTCCGTTGTTGAACTTCCCAACGCATTCTCCCATTTGCAACACGCAACCGTATCTCCTCACTCGCAGGAGCAGTAGAGCCGTAAGCCGATCGCTTATGCGTACGCCAAAATTCCGGCACCAGCCAAAACCCAAGCGCTCCACGATTCGCCGGTTGGGTTCCGAAGCTGCCAACGCTTTCGCCTTCGCGAGGATGATAAAAAAGACTATATATTTTGTTAACGTACGGTAGGTCAACAACCCCAGAGAAAACTGGATATGCCGAATCAAATCGCACTTTCGTCGGAAAATCATCCCCGCGATACTGATCGATCATGTTGCAACCGATTTGAATGATCTGGTGATCGGTCACTTCCTCATAAGCCTTATTCGCACTGATTCCCTCAGCCGTACTTTTCCCCAGAGAACCTAAAAATATTCCCGCCTTTAATATCTCAAAAAAATTAGGGGATCGGTCGTTATCCGCTACGACCTCCGCGAGAGTGCGGATTCTGCCGCTGATGGCCATGCTGTACTCCCAGCATTTGTCGACATCATTCCAAACAAGCCCAAAGTCGGAAAGCATCGCATCTTCCCCGGCAGAACTAAGGCCCGCTCCCGAACTCGGAACGGCTCCCAGTTTGGAAAGGGGGAACCTCTCGGGCATCAAAGGAGTCAATCCATCACTTTTATTCACCGTTCGCAGATCCCGATTGGCACTCAGAATGTTGTTCGCACCGTCTTTATAGTTGAAGGAGCCTCCAACGTTAGTCATCGGATACCAACTCGGCCGATTCAGCTCCATCGAGAAGGTGGTCAGGTACGGCAGCGCTTTGGCATCCATGACGTCCGGATGTAGACGCACATAGCGAATCAGATCCTGACGAGAGACAAAGCGATTATCCACCAATGTCGGATTGTTGGTGTTGTCTGCCAGGGGTTGGCGAAAACCATTCACATCGCCAATCACTTTATTGACGTAATTAGTGCCCCCGGACAGCGCTAATGGGGCCGAGTAGAAGTTCCTCCACGAGACAAAGTCGTCCTCTCGATTGACACCAGGAATACTGTTGCTCATGACCGCTCCCACAGGCGTTCCTTTGAGCCGATTACGCTCACCATCGCTCAAGCCAGCAGGAGATCCCGCGACATTGATATTCAGCAATCCACCAACATTGTAGACGTTGAACGCGAAGCGACCGATGATGCCAGCATTAGCCACGTTCGTTACCCCACTACTTCCCATATAGATCCAGTTGGGAGCCTGAGTGCCATCTGTGAAAACGTTCGAGGCACCATTCGAGCCAACAATGAGTTGCGGATAGCTCCACCGCTCCAGACTCAGCTTACGGCCATTACGCGCCGCCGAGAGAGTGCTGATGTCGCTAACTAACCCCAAAGCGATGGTGGGCGCCACCCCATTGTGTCCGTAAGCAGCGAGCGTCGTAGGAAACATGCCTGCCCGAGGAGTGCTTTGCTTCACCAAGGTGTTAAACAACAAATTGGTCGCAGTATTTACATCTGAGAGCACTCGGTACGGCTGCAGCGTGATAGCGTTGGTATCAGGAATCAGGGCGTTTCCTTGCTGCACGGAGCTCGCCAGCATTTCTTTCCGCAGATCCGACACGACTAACTCCAGCGCGCTTCGGCCGATGACATTCGCCTCCATTCGGGTGGTACTGCTCACCTCCAACTGGCCGTTCAAAGTCGTGTTCACGAAGAAGGCTAACAACATCATCGTTATCAAAACCACCAGCACGAGCGTCACCACTAGAGCAGCCCCTCTTTTTCTTTTGTGAACGGTGTTCTGCATAATCATTGAACGTAGAATATTCTTTGGAAGAAACGGACATTCTGGGCCGCCTTAGGAAAGGCGGTGAGATCTGCTTTAGACCAAAGCTCCTGTGGAGTAACTCCATCCTCGGTGACCTTCGGGAGGGCTCTGCTCAATGCCGTCATCCCATCGGAGTTCTGGGACTGCAAAAGGAGCAAAGTTTTTTTATCCACCGCGGCAACAGCGACTATCACCGCCCGGATTTCAGCAAGGTCGAGAAGACCACCCGATCCCGCGATGATCGGCGGCTCAAAGACAACGTCCCCATCTGCGTTTACAAAGACCGCCTCCATGCGAAAAATCGTTTCGCTAAGCGGATCGACCGATACCTGATCACTATCGACCCCGGTGACCCCAGAGGAAAAAGCGCTTTGCAGCTTGTCACTCAAGGTATTCACCGTCGACACGTTTTCCCACGGGACCGAGGCGAACCCCCGGCATAGCATCGGAACAGAGGTCGAAGAATTCTGATCGTCACGCTTCCTTACCTTATAGAATACCGCCCCCATACGAGGTGTGCCGATGGAACCCTTCTCACCGCGCGCAAGGCAGGGGAAGGCCAGCGTGGTGTTTCCATCCGCGTCTTTCTCGACTAGCAGACCTTGTCCATGGTAATCGACCGCGGCCGAGGAGAGATCTTGCGCGAGAGTATCCAGTGCCGTACGAGCGGAGCGGGTTGCCTCCATCCGGCTGTTTCCAGCACCGCTCGATCGAGCAGTTTCGGAGACCACCTGAAAGACGATAGTCACCAAAAGCAGTAACACAGCTGTCGCCGTCAAGATCTCGATGATCGTGAAGGCTGCCGTTTTCTGGGGTGATTTTTTCATTACTGATTGAAATAGACGACTGTAGTCACACTACCTTGTGCGTTGGTCCATCCGCTGACAGAAGCATTCGTCATGGCAGCGGCCGGCCAAGCTACGGATATCTTGACAACACCCAGGTCGAAATCACCCACTGGCGCCACCACATCGATCACGCCGACATAGTTCGCGTCCTGTTTATTAGTCCGCTTTCCATCGGCGTTCTCGTAAAACAGCTTTCGAGCCGAGACAGCCGTACTCGTATCAGAGAAATCTCCACTTAGCTTATCCGAAGGTGCATTGGCTCCACTCCCACGATAGGAACTTCTGGAGCCGGAGAGACTAACAACATCGCCTGCTAGCCTGTTCATCACCTCTACGGCCGCTCTCCGGTCGTTCGCCTCTCGCATCGATTTCAAAGCAACGGGAAGCAGTCCAAAAACTGAGATGACGCAAAATGAGATGATGCCTAACGCGATCATTACCTCAACCAAACTAAAAGCAGGGGATTCTTTGTTCATCTGAGGTAAAGCACATCAACGCGGCCCGAGGAGCCATTTGCCAGTACGGTTGCATCATCGGGTGATGCATCAACATCGCTCGGGCTCTTGCCCGCTCGCAGGAACTTAACACTCACATCGAGCGTGCGATCAAAGGTGGTCTCAGGTTGCGGATCTATCGTGAGAAGAGCCTCTCCTCTTGGTGTAAACGTAAGAACTCGCTTCAACGGCTGCCCCCGCACTAAAAAACGTACGCTTTCGGAGCTGTCTGCTACAGAGACAGGCGATCCACCTTCCGCAGATAGCAGGCTCTTAGTGGCAGATTTTAAGCCGTTAAAGGGAATTAAGGCAACCTCTGGGAGATTCACCATCCGGCTTAACTGTCGAGGGGTCCCGGCGGTGGATCCGTCATCAGAGGCGAAAGCCGCCATGCGCAACTCGTAGCTGTTGTTGCTATCTTTTACATTGTCAAAAGCAACCCAGACATAGGTCTGGCGAGTCATGGCCTCGTTACGGGCAAATTCCAGCATGCTTGCGATTTGGTTCGCCGCAGCAGGCACCCTCCCGGACCCCACGATCCCCCTGAAAACTGGAACAGTGAGACCAGCCAAAAGGGCAATGATAGCGATCACTACCAACAGTTCGATCAAAGAGAAAGCCCTTCGCGCCTTCGCGTCGGATCGGTCCGCCACCTTGGCCGGTACGGCTGGCAACGCCCTTTCCTGGAGTCCGGCCACACACATAGGCCGCCGATCCGGAAGCCTATCATGTGGTTCCGACATAAGGTTTATCGCGGTCGCATGCATAGCAGGTCAGTCATTAGGGCCCCGTCTCCTCAATGGGCTGCGGAAAGAGGCTTGGAATTTGCGTGAGGGTCCATCGCCGTAGCCATCCCCTTAAACGGGCTGGGGGTGCGGCCCAGTAGGTGAACAAAGATCGGTATCAAAAAGAAAAAGGGAACTCCGTATAAGATAGCGAATCGATAGTCGTTGCCCAAATACTGGATGATCTGGCCTAGAACGTTGGCGCTGACAAAAATCATGGACTGAACGATGACCGACTGCATGCTCGTCAACTGACCAAACTTTGCCACCGGTAGATGCGCATAGAGCATTGGCATCAAAGCAAGCAGATGAATCGAAGTCACGATAGCCAAAGCGACCTGAAAGACCTGCATCGTAAAGGCATCTTTGACCCAAAAATAACCGGCAAGCAGGACCACCCCATGAAAGAAACAAAAGATCGACCAGATAATGCGCGGTCCAAATTTATCCATGATCCACCCCCCAGGGATCATAATGAGAAGTGTGGGGACCATCGCCCAGGCATTGATGTGGGCGATCGTTTTCATATCCAATCCCAACTCTGTCTTACTAAAGATATCTATGAAATAGCCGCCGGGTGTCGCCAGCGCGCACATTCCGAGCGAGAGCCAGAGAAGCCAGATGTATCGACTGCCAAGCCCATCCTTGACGTAGTCTTTAACGATCTGGACTTTCGTCTCTTCCACGGGAGGGTCGTATTTCCCCTCACGGACCATGTGTAGGGAAAGCTGATACAGCACAAGGTAAACCAATGCACTAATCGTCCAAACCATGGTCGGCGCAACGTCAAAGATAGGAAACAGCAATGTGGTGAATGCGAGACCGCCGAGAATGCCAACCACCTTGAAACCGGCCATAAACCGCCCCATCAATCTCGAGGGCACGACATCCGCATAAAGATACAAAACCACGGTCTCGATCACGTTCGCCACCTGAACGATCAGGATGACTACGGTCAAGATGGTTAAATTGGTGAGGTGCGGGATTAACAGCAAGCCGCCGGCGAGGATCGGGGTGCTGATGATCAGAAATGGTCGACGGCGTCCCCACTTCGTGCGCAGACGGTCACTCCACACCCCGATGAATGGGGACAACAGCAGTGAACAGAGTGGCCCCAGTGACAGCATCCATCCGATCTGTCCCGGCTGGGTGCCGAGCGCCTCCAAGTGCAAAGGCAGCAACTTTGCAAGGGTGATGGCCATCACGCTCATGCTGAAATCTCCGAGCAGGAGCCAAGCAAACAACTTGGTCAAAGACCGCTTATTGTATACGAGGCTGCCCGCTTGATAAGTTTGCTCCCCCGTGCCTTCAGCCATAAGATAATTAACGATTACTAACCGCTGCTATCGGATTTTTTGCGAATCCTTCTATTCCGCCTCACCGCGAGATTTCAGAGCACAATGTTATCGCAAAACTCTGTCGAGGACAAATGCCCCCACTCACCGACTGGACATCAGAAATCTTGCGTGCGCGTCTCCCTTAGAGGCGCAGATTAAACCTGCGCCTCTTCGAAGTTGAAATTACCTATACTCGAGATCGGACGATCAATTAGGCCTGCGATACCCGGCGCCTTTTAGCCCACAGCAAGAACCCAACTCCCAACCCAAACATAACGTAGGTGGAAGGCTCAGGGATCGCGCGCAATTGCAGGGCATTCACTTGGCCTAACGGAGTAGTGGAGAAAATGGCTTGCGTCGTTTCGGCCGCACCGGTGGTGAATGTTCCAACGATGTATTGTCCAAGGCCACCATCTGTTGGCTGTCTATAAGTCAGCGGATCGCTCACACTGCCCCCTAGGCTCTCAAAAGTCTCGGTACGTGTAATCCCTCCACCTCGCGAGTCGTTTGCCCAGATCTGAATCAAATAGGTAGTGTTTGGCGTGAGATTACTAAGCGTCATCTGCATTGGAGTACTAAGACTACCATTGTTAGTATAGTTACCATAGGCCAGGAGAATCCTATAGCCCGGATCTTGCACTGCTGCATAGGCGCCGGTATTGAGGAAAAATTGGTTGTATCCACCTGTCATTCCCGACGTCGTCAGATGCGAATAAGTCGTATTGGGACGGACGGCGTAAAAATTCACCCCATTAACCAAAGAGGCAATCGGCGCGGCAACTGGATTGTACTCTGAATTCACGAGCTGATATGCCCCAAAAAGCGTCCCCTGAGTTATCACATCAGTGGGCAATCCAGTTATGGCTTGCGGCGTCTGCCATGTAATCGGCGCGGCTTCAGCCCGTTCAGTGCCGGGCAGGAGACCTAGGGCAGCGATGGCCACGAGTGCTAACTTGCTTGTTAGGCGGAGACTACCTTGCGCATGAGTCCTCTTGGGACTGACTGTTCTGGACACTGAGGGAAATGAAAGCGTACTGAGGTTCATATTTATGTATTTGATGTAGATTGGCGATTACTTAGACTTCTGAAAAAACAGGAGATCCTTCACACGGAAGTTGCCAGAGTTGAATGTGAATACTCGCATCTCATCCATCGATCCGGAGAATTTCTGACCATTCCCTGGAGCGACGCCCAGATGGATCACTTCCTTTTCTAATGGTGCTCCCATGTCGTCAGCCGTGGTATCGCCATGTGCCACTCCATTGATATAAAAGGTAGAGATTCCCGAGTCTCGGACCATGGCCACATGGACCCACTCGTCATCCTTTGGCATATAGGGGTCGCCCACGTAGCGAAATCCGCACAAGGACGACTGCAAGCCGCCTCGTTTAGGAT
>Ga0247822_10001604_pt1 | contig 13962 bp, 10 predicted proteins | sample 13C_Cellulose_Da_FD_192423 | JGI IMG/M metagenome (GOLD analysis project Ga0247822, IMG submission 192423) | Soil microbial communities from agricultural site in Penn Yan, New York, United States - 13C_Cellulose_Day30 | ecosystem: Environmental > Terrestrial > Soil > Agricultural land | place...
CACCGCCTTGGCCGCCAACAACGGGAAGACGTCCGGCAGCGGCCGGAGAGCATCCAGTGCCAGGGCAAAGAACAGCTCGTCCGCCGCGGACAGCTCCGCCGGCGGGGCGTCCCAGTCGTCCCGGGTCTCGGTCGGCTTCTCGGCGGTGAGCCAGAGAAGGAACTCGAGTGTGTGTTCGCCGAACTCCAGCCGCCGGACGTCGAGCGGTACCCGATCCCAGACGCGCCCGTCTACCGGCTGGTTCCCGCTCAGAAACCGTTCGCGTCGCCAGCCGCCCGCCCGGACCAGGTGGACGATTAAACCCTTGGCGAGAGTATCCTGGACGAGTCGCACGCACGTCCGGCTCAGGCAGGGCGGGCGAGGGCTGAAGCGGCTGTATACCAGTGGTGCGGCCTGTTCAGCCGGCATGTGACCGAGCAGGAATCGCAGGATTCGTAACAGGTTGTACTCGAACTTCGACACCGCCGGCGGGCCGGACGAATCGGGCGGATGGGTCGGAGGTTCGTGCGTGGTCGTCATGGAGTCAGTGCTTCCGCGTCCACCTGGGCTTCCACAATCCTACCGCACCCGGGGCGGGGAAACCATTTACGCTGACCTCGGTGCCACGGACGCGAATTTCCAGTGTGTTCCGCTGTCGCCAGCACGGGTCATCGGGGTGATATCGGTCGGACAGAAAATGGACGCGCTGATTGGTCGAGCCGACCCACCGCCGCTCGGTGTCCGGCAACTCCCGGACATAGGGGCCGTCCACAAGCACGTCCGTCAATTCCAGTAACCCGGCCGCAACCGGGTCGGACATCCGGCGAATCTCTTCGAGTGTGTATCCGCTGTAAACCATCACCGACAGGCCGCGTTGCCGGGCCTCCCGGGCCAGGGCGGTTGCTGCTTCGGCGTGGGCGAACGGCTCTCCGCCAAGTAGGGAGATGCCCTCAATCCTTGCATCGGACCGGGCCTGTTCCAGTCGGCTGACCATCTCGCCTACGAGCTTCGCTTCTCCGCCACTGAACGAGAGGAACTCCGGGTTGCAGCAACCGGGGCACCGCAACGGACAGCCCTGGAACCAGACCGCGAACCGTGCCCCGGGGCCTTCCGCCTCCGTACACGGGACGATCTGGGCGACCTGCATCGTCAGCTCATCGGGCATCTGCCGGATTACCGTGGGCGTGCGGGGGGAGTCAGCGCATTATAGGCCGGCGGCCGCGACGCGCACGACGCCGGTTGTTCCTTCTTCCCCGTCGCACGAAATGTCCCGGTCGAGGAACTTCCGGATCACATCGATGTTGGTAGTCAAGTGCCTCGTGACCTCGCTCGTGCGGTACTCGGAGGCGTCCTGTGACAGCGCCAGCGGCAGCACGATCTGGTCGGCGGCGTGCGGATCCACAGGGGCCTTGGCGGCGCGGAACGCGACAGCCTGGTCGGCCGCGTCGTCGGCGACCGCCTCGGCCGGCCGGCCGCGCTCCCCGACCGCGAAGAAGAGCGAGGGCACCGGAGCCTGCCGAAAGAGACAGCCGACTACCGTGCCGGGTCCGCCGGGCCAGTACTCGTCCGGGATCTGCGACTCGATCTCCTCTTGCTTGAGCCGGTAGTACAGTCTACGGGCCTGCCGGCGGGCAATGTCCTGCTGCCGCTCGACCAGGCCGGCGACCGCGCTGAACCCGCCCGCCGTCGTCAACTCCGGGCAGTCCGTGATCCGCAGTCCGCGGACCCGCGAACACGGCCGGATCGTCGCGCGGATCTCGCCGCCACCGCGGGGGTAGAATCCGGGGCGGACCATCTCCAGCTCAACCTCGATGCCCATCCGCTTCAAGTATCCGGCCCAGGTGGTCGCGTTGTAGTGGTAGCAGGGGCTGGTCGAAACATGGGTGCCGCCGGTGATAGTCAACTCGCTATCGGCGCCGCCACGCAGCGCCAGCGGCAGGTAGACGGTGTGCAACACCAGCCCGGTTGCACCGGCGGTGCCGATCGAGAAGTGGTACTTCCCGGCCTTCACCTCGCCCGGCTCGAAGTCGAGAGTACTCGATCCGACCGAACTGCCCTTGTATCGCGCCTGGCAGATGTCGCCCGCTGCCCTCACCGACATGACGTGCTGCGGTCGCAACCCCGGCGGCTTGCGATTGGCCCGAACGTTGACGAGCTTGAACGGCCGCCCGGTCAGGATCGACAGGGCCAGCGCGGAGCGGAGGATCTGCCCGCCGCCTTCGCCGTGGGAACCGTCCAAAACAATCATGCTTTCACCGCAGAGGGCACAGAGGGCGCAGAGAAAGAGACAACAAGTTTGAGAACTGGTTCACTATGTCGGTCCTCCTCTCTGCGCCCTCCGCGCCCTCTGCGGTGAATCAACTCAGCCACCTGGCGGCGTCGCGGGCGTGGTAGGTGAGGATCATGTCCGCTCCGGCCCGCTTGATGCTGGTGAGGATTTCTAGCGTCACCTTTCGCTCGTCGATCCAGCCGTTTTTCGCAGCCGCTTTCACCATCGCGAACTCACCGCTGACGTTGTAAGCTGCAACCGGCAGGCTAAACCGTGACTTTACCCGGTGAATGATGTCCAGGTACGACAGCGCCGGCTTGACCATCACCATGTCTGCGCCCTCGGCCACGTCGAGGGCGACCTCACGCATCGCCTCGTCACCGTTGGCCGGGTCCATCTGGTAGGTGGTGCGGTCGCCGAACTGCGGCGGCGACTCGGCCGCGTCCCGGAAGGGGCCATAGAACCCGCTCGCGTACTTGGACGCGTAACTCAGGATCGGCACGTGCGTGTACCCAGCCGAGTCCAGCCCCCGGCGGATCGCCGCGACCATCCCGTCCATCATCCCGCTCGGCGCGACGACGTCCGCGCCGGCCTTCGCGTGGCTAACGCACTGCTTCACCAGGATGTCCAGCGTCGCGTCGTTGTCCACGTCCGTGCGGCCGTTGACCTCGTGCAGGATGCCGCAGTGGCCGTGGCTGGTGTACTCGCAGAAGCACTCGTCGGTCATCAGGAGCACGTCCTGCCGGAACGCCTTGCGCACTGCCCGCAGCGCCTGCTGCACGATCCCCTCGTCCGACAGGGCACTTGATCCGGTCGCGTCCTTGGTCGGCGGAATGCCGAACAGGATGAACGCCTTCACGCCCAGATCGGCCGCGGCACCGATCTCGTCAACGAGGGTGTCTGGGCTGAGTTGGTAGTTGCCGGGCATCGAGGTGATCTCGTGCCGGACGCCTGTGCCAGGTTTGACGAACAGAGGCAGGATAAAGTCCCGGACGCTCAGTTCCGTCTCGCGTACCAGGTCGCGGACCAGCGGCGAACTGCGGAGCCGGCGAGGACGGACTGCCGGGAAGCCGGCCGGGGGAAACTCGCTCGTCATCAGTAGGGCCTTCACGGGTGAGGTTGCCACCCTGTCAGTGTACACCGCCGGCCATTCGGACTGGACAGGACCGGCCCGCGACGGCATACCACTCAGACACCGGTCCGAAGTTTGAGGGGAGCGTCATGCCCGGCAGGTGGTCGGCCGTCGTGGTCTGTATCCTCGGGGCGGTGGGGGTGGGATGGTCGGCCGACGTACCCGTGCTGCCGGCCGTGCCGCATGACCTGCCGCCGCTCGGCCTGGTGGTTGCCGCGGAGTCGAGCCCGTTTCCGCCCGGTATCCCCGTCTCCCGACCGCTTCAGCCCGTGCAGTTCGTTGAACCCCCTCCGCCTGTCCCGGTTGAGAAGGTGCTCGGGAGCCTGCCGACCGAATCCGAGATGGCTCTCGTCGAGGAGGTCCGGCCGCTCGGACGGTGCTGGGAGGCGCTGGAGTATCTAGTCTGGTGGCCGAAGGGTCAGCCGCTGCCGCCGCTGGTCACGACTGGCCGCGGTCTGACCCCGCCGGTTGTAGGCGGCCCGAATACGGTGCTGCTTGTCGGCGGCATGCCGATCGACACCCCCGACGTCTCCGGGGCGCGGTTCACCTTCGGTTACGCGGTCAACACCGCGGAAACGGCCGGACTCGCCTTCACTTACCTGTTCCTCGGCACTCGTACCAGTTCGGCTTCGGTCGCGAGAAGCGGATCGTCGCGAGGTCAGTTCGTTGCCCGGCCGATCATTAACGCCACCACCGGCCAGCCGGACGTGATCCCAGTTGCAGTCCCGGGTGCGTTCGGCGGTCTGGTCGAGGCTAACACGACGACCCGCGTCACCGGGTGGGAAATCACCGGCGTTGCCAACCTGTTCGCCGGGCCGCAACTCCGGCTCAACGCACTGGCCGGCTACCGGTACTTCATGGTCAACGAGGGGCTGCGCATCGGGCAGACGAACCTGTTCCCACCAGTGCCGGGACAGGTGCTGCCCGTGCTCACTTCGAGCGCCGACCAGTTCGACGCCCACAATCGGTTCCACGGCGGCCAGCTCGGACTGACGGCCGACCTGACCCGCGGTCCGGTTTTCGTGGAAGTGACCGGCAAGGTCGCCCTCGGCGAGTCCATCATGGTGGTGCGGGTCAGTGGGCAGTCGGTCGCGGTGCCGCTCGGTCTACCACTCCAGCCGCCACAATTCTTTGACGGAGGTGTGCTCGGCCAGCCGTCCAACTCGGGGCGGACCGTCCGGTCGGAATTCGCGGTGTTGTCTGAGGCTGTGGTAAAAGTCGGCTACCGCTTCCGGGACCGGTCGCGGTTCTACGTCGGGTACAACTTCCTGTATCTGAGCGAGGCGGTACGGCCGGGCGATCAGGTGGACACGACCGTAGACCCGTCGCAGGTACCGCTCCTGGGGCGAGCCTCGGCCGACGATGCGATGGCAGCAAGGCCATCGCCGGTACTGAACCGGTCGGACTTCTGGGCCCAGGGTCTTATCTTCGGACTGGAGTACCGGTACTGACCTAGCCCGCGGTGTACACTTTCTCGGCCGCGGCGACGCCGGCCCCGGGTTCGACCTTTGACCCTTGCGTGCGGAGAACCTGCTCCAGCGACGCGAGGACCTGCACCACACAGTTCGGCCGGCTGTTGTAGCCCATCAGCCCGATCCGCCATGCCTTGCCCTTGAAGTCGCCCAACCCGCCACCGACCTCGATGCCGAAGTCGGCGAGTAACTGCTTGCGGCCAGCCGCGTCATCGACCCCGTCGGGGAGGCGGACGGCATTGAGTTGCGGCAACTGGTGCCCCTCGGCGGCGATGTACGACAGGCCGAGCGCCTGCAACCCGGCTTTGAGTGCCTTGTGGTTGCGGACGTGCCGGTCCCAGCGGGCCTCCAGACCCTCCTCGAGTACGATCCGCAGGCCCTCGCGCAGCGCGTAGGTCATCGTGATCGGGGCAGTATGGTGGTACGCCCGGTCCCCGCCCCAGTAGCTCTCGATCAGCGACAGGTCGAGGTACCAGCTCTGCACCTTCGTCTTGCGGGCCTTCAGCGCGGCGACGGCACGGTCACTGAACGTGACCGGCGACAGGCCCGGCGGGCACCCGAGCCCCTTCTGAGTGCAACTGTAGACCGCATCCAGTTCCCATCGATCGACCTCGACCGGCACACACCCAAGTGAGGTGACGGCGTCCACGATCAGCAGCGTGTCGAACTCGTGGCACAGCTTGCCCAACTGTTCGATGGGCTGCCACGCCCCGGTGGACGTTTCCGCCTGGACGATCCCCAGCACCTTCGGACGGACTTGCTTCAGGGTGTCCCGGATCTGATCGAGGTCGAACACCTGACCCCAGGGCCGCTCCAGGACCGTGACCTCGGCGCCGGCCCGGCCGGCCACCTCGACCATCCGCTGCCCAAAGAACCCCTTCGTGCAAACGACCGCCCTGTCCCCTGGCTCAACCAGGTTGACGAGACACGTCTCCATCCCGGCCATGCCGGTCGCGGAGACGGGGATCGTCAGACGGTTGGCGGTGCGGTACGTCAGGCGAAGCATCTCCTGCGTCTCGGTCATGATCTGCAGGAACTGCGGGTCGAGATGCCCCAGCAGGGGGGTCGTCATCGCGGACAGAACCCGCGGGTGGGCGTCGCTGGGTCCGGGGCCGAGGAGCAGGCGCGGGGACGGAGTAAGCTGGCCAGGGAGAGACATCGAGCACCAGGGGACAGGAGTCAGGGGACAGGAGTCAGTATGCGAACGACCGATCGAACCGGGAAGGCGTTCGCAGGCTTAACGTGCTCCCGTCTCCAGACCTCTGACTTCTGACTCCTGACTTGCGGAGCGGTCGATCACCAGCCGCGACATCGCCTTGAACTGCGGGTGGGATGCGTCGGCGATCCACTCGAATGCAACCGCCTCCGAGGTCGTCGGCACCGCTCCCGCCCGCTCCAGTCGCCGGAGGGCCGTCTCGTGGTCGATGGCGGCGCGGCTGGAGAGAGCGTCCACGGGCAGGAAGACGCTGAACCCCGCTTCGAGCAGGTCGAGCGCCGTGTGCAGGACGCAGACGTGCGTCTCCATCCCGGACAGCACCACACTGGACCGGCCCAACCCGCGGAGGTCATCGAGAAACCTGGTTGCACCGCAGCAACTAAATGCCGTTTTGGCCGGCAACCCGGCCGGGAGCCGGCGTGCGAGATCGGGAGTGGTCGGTCCCAACCCCTTGGGATATTGCTCGGTCCCGACCGCCGGGATGCCGAGCAGTGCGGCCGCGTCGAGTAGGAACGCGGTATTGCGGACCAGAGCCGCCGCCGTTGGCATCTTCGCGAGCAGGCGGTCCTGCACGTCGATGACGATCAGGGTGCTGTCGGTGGCGGTTAGCCGGGGTATTGGTCGGTTCATAGCGGGGACTCAGGACTGCGCACAGTCGCACGGGGAACTGTTCGTAGCGAAGACTGGAGCCGGTCGATGTCCGCGGTCATCCGGGCGAACTCGGTGTCGTCCGGCGGTAGACCGCCGTATCGCGCCCGGTAGAACGCCCCGGTGATCGTTCGTGGTACATCCGCGACCGACGCTGTCTCGGGTCGGCCGGACAGTGCAGTGTGAACCGCCTCGGCGAATTCCCGTGGCGTACTTCCCGGGGGCACTTCGTGACCGCCTTCTGTGAGGGCACTCGTCATCCGGTCGTACCACTCCCATCCGGTCGCGGAGGAGGCCGGTGCATGCCGCTTCGGCCGTCGCCGGACGGTCGGTCGAGCGATGAGAACTCCGGCCACGATTGCAAGCAGGCCAACAACCACCCACCCGCCGCGGATCAGCCAGTCCCGTGCCGTGGCGACCGTCGCCTCGCGACGGTCGCGGTTATAGCCCACGATGAAGTTTTGGAAAAATGCCGCGCCGGTCTGCCTCGCGGACCCCAGCCACCCGGTCAGGGCAACTCCCGAGTCAGTCGCCTCGCCGTCCGGGGACGGGTCGAGGCTCAGCCAGTGGCAAACCAATGTCCCGTCGTCACCCGGTGGGCGTTGCACCGAGAAGCCGGGTGGAGTGGGGCGAGCAACAAGTACCTCGGTCCAGGCGTGTGCCCGGTCCTGACGGACCGTGTATTCGCCGTCACCCTCGGGCTCACAACCTTTGAACCCGAGGACATAATTGGCCGGTATACCGACCGAACGCAACATCAAGACCAGTCCGGCCGCGAACCGCTGACAGTGCCCCACCTTGGAGTGGAACAGGAACTCTTCCACCGGGTCGCTGGCGGGGTCCACTCGTCGGAGTTTGAGGGTATAGGTGTACTCGCCAGACCGAGAGAGGTGGTCTGATAGTGCGCGGGCAACCGGCTCGTAATCCTCCGGTGCGATCCGGAAATTCCCCAGTTGTTCGGCCCGGCCAAGGGCCACGCGGACGGAGGAGTTGGTTCCGGCCAGTCGCTCTAGAAGATCCCGGGTCCAGAACTGAAGCTTGGGAAGTCGGACTGCCCGGTACGGCACCAGCGGGCCGGCAGGATCGACCAGCGGGTGCGGTACGCCTTCCCGCTTTTCCACATCGGTCAGCGCGTAGTCGCGCGGACGCAACACCAGTGGAGGGCCAAGGTCCAGGTCCACCGAGGACTCGGTGCGGGTGACCTGACGATACTTCGCCGGGCCGCCGGGTGTCAGCCCGACAGGCCGCGGCATGAATGTCCCGTCGCTGTGTTGATACCACGACAATGACTGCTGTCGATGTGTCGTGCTCACGGGCGGCGACTTCCCGACCTCCCATATGACCGGGTCCGAAAGAACCATCGACCCGAGTCGGTCGCGGATGGTGAAGTCGAGTCGATACTGGTCGGGCCCAAAGTCGGGCGGGACGTACTCAACGTCTTCCGGCTCGCTGATCCGGGAGGTCGCGCCGAGCAACAGCGGTCGGCCCCAGCCGGTCTGGCCCTGGACCGAGTCGGCGGACGTCCACCGCCCTGCTTCATAGTGGCTCAGCGCGTACGCCCGCCAGCGCTGATCGGCGCGGAGGTCGTTCTTGGGACGGTTATCCGGGAAACTGGCCCGCACCGTGAAGGCGACCGCCTGACTCTCCCCCAGATCACCGGTGCCGTTGAGGTCCGCCAGCTTCTCGGTCGAGAGCCCGACCTCCCGGCTCTTGCCATATTGCCATTTGGGGGCCTGTGACCGGGGTGTGAGAAAGAACAATGGAAGCCCAATTGCCACGGCCAGCACCAGCCAGCCCAATGCTCGCCGGATCACCCGTCCAGAGCCACCCATGTGCGATGTGACGACCACCGGGGCTGGCCCGGGGTCGGAGTGCGGGACAGGCGGTAACTCTCCGGCCGTTCGGCGGTAGAAGAAGAGGGTCAGGCTCGTGACCCCAGCCACGGCATACAGCCCGAGCAGTACCCCGAATACTTCATCCTCGGCCATCGAACTGGCCAGCCCGACGCCAGCTAGCGCGATCCCCTGCATCGCCCACCAGTCCCCGACGTGCTTGGGCCGGAACAGCTTCGCCGGCATCAACACCATCAGTAGCGGCCCCAGGTACGGCAACAGGCTGGCCGGCCAGGGGAGCGTGTAGATCAGACTGTTCTTGTTGATGAACTGGTATGCCAGCCAGCCGGTCGCGAGCAGGCCGATCAGCAGCCCGACCCGGTTCGCCGATTGCAGGTCCAACTCGTACCGCGTGCCGGTGCGGAACGACACGGCCAACAGCACCAGGACCACCCCAGCGAGGACGCCCGACTCCGGAAGCAAGTCCCATTCGGAATAGCCAAGACAGACGCAAGACATCGCCAGCGTCAGGTACGTACTCAGGCGGAAGGCAAAGTCGGACGGCATCTCAACTCCGCGTCGCAATCTCCGATGGCCGTGGACCGGGCGTTAAGTCCCGAGTCGATCCGGCGGGGTGAACCAGGTCGGTGCGGCCGTCGGGTCCACCGATGCACAGGGCAGGCCGGCCATGCGAAGCGACTCCGCGACCGGGCTTTTCGGCCGCGTACTCACCACGACCCGGGCGGACCGGCTCGACCGGCGGGCCTGGTGCGGGACGGCGGTCGGGACAGACGGGTTCCCCGTCAGGTCGGCCAGCAAAGCGAATGCCTGCTTCACAAATCCAGGGGTACAGCGGCCGACCCGCACTGCGGGCGGACTTCCGAGGACGATCAGTACCAGTTCCGCCCCGTCGTCGGTGTCGCACCACACCTGTCCGAGCGTCGTGGCCAGACTCAGCGTCCATTCTAACCGACGTTCGGACTCCGGTGTGGCTGCGCCGTCGGGCATCCACGGGTCTACCACGATCACCAGTCCGAGGGGGTCGCCGCGGTCATACTCCCGAACGAGGAGCTGATTCCGCCGGGCGGACGACCTCCAGTGGATGTCGCGCGGGCTGTCGCCGGGCCGGTACGGCCGTAACCCCCGAACGTCGCCGGACCCGGTTGCCGCCCGTCGGCTCGGTCGGCGTGACCGGTTCTCGCCGGTCGCTCCTCGGGCGAGCCAACGACGGAACCCGGCCAGGTTTACCCGTCCAACCTCGGGCAGAACAAGGACCTCACCGGCTTCAGCGGGTTCGCGGACCGCCATTACCAACCCGAACGGGTAGGAGGTTTCGACGGCCAGCGGCCCCACAGGGTGGCGACCGCGGACCGGGAACGTCCATCGTGTCGTCAGAGTTCGCGATTCCCCGGCCGCCAGCGGTGCGAGAAGCCAGGCGGCCCGGTTCCAGCGAGACCGGTCCGTGACCAGCGCCGTGACCGGGTGTGCGGACGGGTTCGTCACGTCAGCCGACAGCACCACCGCTTCGCCCGGAAACACCGGAGTACTCGGCCGGCGGGTCGTGATCAGACGCCCCGCGGCCCGCCACGCCGCCCAGGCGTTGACTCCCACCATTGCGAGTAGAACGTAACCGAGTAGGAGGAGCAGGTTGATGGATTTGAACCAGCCGACACCTGCCAGGACGATGGCGGACCCGATCCACCAGACCCGGATCGACCAGGACATTCCAAGTCGCACATGTGGTCGGGAGTGGTCGGCCACGGGCCACCTGTCAGGCGGGAACCTTGGTCCGGCTAAGCAGATCGCGGACCACGGGGCGGGCGTCGTCCCGTCCGCCCTGGTCCCAGGCCCGGGTCATCAGACGGTGGGCCAGGACCGGTTCGGCCAGGATTTTCACGTCGTCCGGGGTTGCGTACTCCCGCCCGTCCAGGAGCGCCATCGCCTGGACCGCACGGTACAGGGCCAGGGCGGCCCGGGTGCTCGCCCCGAGCCGGACTTCGGGGTGCGTTCGGGTGGCGTCTACCAGTTCCAGTACATACTCGGCGACTGGGGCCTCGACCCGCACCGACCGACAAAGGGCTTGCAAGCCGAGCACGTCGGACGGCGACAACACTGGTTCCAGGGAATCGACCGGCTCGCCGGCCCGGTGCTGCGTGAGGATGGCCCGTTCGGCGTCGCGAGCCGGGTAGCCGACGTGCAGCCTCAGCAGGAACCGGTCAAGCTGGCTCTCGGGGAGTGGGTAAGTCCCCTCGAACTCGTAGGGGTTCTGGGTGGCCAGTACCAGGAACGGCGGGCCAAGCGGCCGGGTCTGGCCGTCCACAGTAATCTGTTGCTCGCTCATCGCCTCCAGGAGTGCGGCCTGCGTCCGCGGGGTGGCGCGGTTGATCTCGTCCGCTAGCACGACCTGGGCGAACAGTGGCCCGGGCTGAAAAACGAACTGCCCGGTCGGCTGGTGAAAGACACTGGTCCCTATCAGGTCACCGGGGAGCAGGTCCGGTGTGAACTGCACTCGGTGGAACGAGCAGGCCAGGCTTCGGGCGATCGCCTTGGCGAGCAGCGTCTTGCCGACCCCGGGCACGTCCTCGAGTAGCAGGTGACCCTCGGCGAGCAGTGCGACGAGCGAGAGCTTGATGACTTCCGGTTTGCCAAGGAAGACCGCGGCGATGTTGTCGCGGAGTGTTGAAAGCAGGGGAAGAAGTTCAGCGGCGGATCGGTGCGATCCGGCGGGTGAGGCCGCCGGCGGGTGGTTCGCGACGGTCATCGCTCAGGCGGTCCCCATTCGGTGTGTACGTCAAGGTGGGTCGGATGCCCAGGTATTATACGAACGGGCAGCGATCCCGCCGGGCGAGTCCGTAGGTGAGCGGGCCGTCTCCCAAGGGATTACTGCCCGACCGGCCTCCCACAACTACTTCTTGAACAGATCGAGGAACCGGTCCTCGTAGTCCTTGAAAAGCCCGAGCCGGTCCAGGAACTGTTTCAACTCGAACGTCTTTGATCGATCCTTGCGGGACTGCTCGAACAGTTGCTCGATTCGCTCCAGGTCGGCGGCGCTGGCCTGCTCCTCGTCGGGCGTGTCGATCCGGTAGCCGGCGTCGTCCTCCTCGCCCTCCTCCTGGGGCTCGCCGATGCGCCGCTCCACCCGGGAGAGCAGCTCGCCGAGTTGTTCTTCCATCACCCGTGCCTGATCGGAGAGTTCGGTCAGGTCGAGTTCGACACCGCTCATGGTGGAGAATGCCTCCAGGATGGCAAGCGACGCCTTCGGGAATGGGAACTGGGTAAAGACGTGTGGCATCTCCCCGAGCAGGCACGCGCCGGGCAGATCGGCCTCGGCCGCGGCCCCGAGCAGCACTCCGTTGAGTCCGCCGATCTGGCCTTCGCCGAGGACGTCCAACTCCAGACGCTTCAACTCCGCGAGAGTTTCCTCGTCGGTCGCGGCCCCGAAGACACGCGACCGATCGCCCGGGTGCATCTGGGTGGCCATCGCGGCGAACGTCATCACCCGCTCGATCCCGTACTCCTTGGCATAGCCGATGAGCTGGCGGCAGAACGGGTACTTGCCCAGTGGCGGCTGGGCCTCGCCGAGGAAGACAACCAGGTCGTGTCGCTTGTTCGGGTCGGACCAGAGGAACAGGCGGTTGCGCGGCCGGCGGCCGGCCTGGATCAACCCGTCCTTGACCTCGACGTGGTCCACGTCGAACAGGTCGTTGGCTTCAAACTCGGCGATGACCGTCATCTCGAGCTTGGCAAGCAGATAGACGCCGGCGTTCAGGGCCACGCCGCCCATCCCCGGCCAGACGGCGATCAGCCAGGGGTGCGTGAGTTCAAGCTTGTCGGCCATGGCGCACCCCGCTTCCACCGTTAGGACCGGTGACACCCACGCCCCGATGGTAGTCGGGGCGTCGGGGCGGTGCCACGCAGTCTTCCCCTGGGACCGCGGCCGGGACAGCCGCGGTCCCAGGATCTACTCTCCCTTGTCGAACTGGATGCGGCCAGAGCCGATCCCGCCGCGAAGGTTCGGGTTCGCCGCCCGCTGGGCCATCCTCTCATCGGCCGCCTTGCGGTCCTCGTCCCGCTCGGCCTCCTCGGCTGCCGCGTCCGCCGCCTCGGCCTCGGCCTTCATCGCCTTGAGTGAGAGCGACATCCGCCGGGCCTCGGGATCGACGCTCTGCACCTGGACGGTAACTTCCTGACCCTCGCTCAGTACGTCGCGGACCCGGCGGACCCGCTGGGTGGACAATTCCGAGACGTGGACCAGCCCCTCGATCCCGGGGGCCACCTCGACGAACGCCCCGAAGTCCGCGATCCGCGTCACCTTACCGACCAGTCGCGCGCCAGCCTTGTGTTGCTCGGCGAAGTCGTCCCACGGGCTGCGGACCAGTTGCCGCAGGCTCAGGGCGATCTTGCGGGCCTCGTAGTCCACCCGGGAGACTTTCACCTCGACCTTCTGACCGACCTGCACCACCTCGCTGGGGTCGCCGACCCGGCTCCAGCTCAGTTCGGAGACAGGGATCAACCCGTCCGCCCCGCCCAAGTCCACGAACGCCCCGAACGGCTTGACCGAGCGGACAATACCAGTCTTGATCTGCCCCTCCTCGACGGCCGCCCAGAACTGCTCGCGGATTTTCTCCCGCTCCTGTTCGAGCAACGCCTTTCGACTCAGGACGAGGTTGCGCTCGCTCGGGTCCAACTCGGCAACCATGCACTTGATTTTCTGGTTGAGGTAGTCCTCCGGCTTCTCGACGCGGTACATGTCGATCTGGCTGATCGGCATAAACCCCTTGATGCCGTTGACCTCGACCAGCAGCCCGGTGCGGTTCTTGTTGACACCCGTGACCTTCGCCTCGACGATCATGCCGCGAGACACACTCGACCAGTCGGTGACGACCTGGGCCGACCCCCCGCGGGTGAGCCGGAGCAGACCGTTGGCGGCGTCGTACCCCTCGATGTCGAACTCGACCTCCTCGCCGACGACGGGGGGCTTCTCCTCGAATTGCTGGATAGCGAGTACACCCTGACTGCGTCCGCCGGGAACGTCAACGAACACGTCCTTGCCGTGGATGCCGATGATCCGGCCACGCTTGCGGGCGGATGGGTCGGGGCGTTGAGCGCCGCGGCTTTGGGTCTCGGCGCGGGCGACGGTGCCGGAGACGTCGAACCCCTGGAGGGCGGCGGCCATCTCGGCCTCGATTTGTTGATCGAGGTCGCGGGTGTTCGGCCGGGCGGCGGAGAAGTCGCGCGGGGTGAGGTCCTGCGGCTTCGAGCCGTCGCTCTTCGGGCGTTCGCCGCGCGGGAACGGCCGGCGCGGGCCTTCGCGCGGCGGGCCGACCGGCCGCGGGCCGCGGGCTTGCGGCTCCGGCGGAGAGACCGTGTCGGTGGTGGTCGGCTGTGGCTGATCGGCCGGAGGGGTCTCCGAC
>Ga0247822_10001605_pt1 | contig 13952 bp, 14 predicted proteins | sample 13C_Cellulose_Da_FD_192423 | JGI IMG/M metagenome (GOLD analysis project Ga0247822, IMG submission 192423) | Soil microbial communities from agricultural site in Penn Yan, New York, United States - 13C_Cellulose_Day30 | ecosystem: Environmental > Terrestrial > Soil > Agricultural land | place...
GTGGCCCCCCAAGCCTCGACCCACCCTACAAGAATTGACTGACTCCCGCCCGCAACAGAAGCCCGAGCTTTTGCCACTTCGACACCACCGGCCGCCGCGACCACACGTCGTACCCCTGCCGTTCGATCGCGACCAGTACGGCTCTCCCGCCGCGCACGAACAGGTCCACGTCGGCCCGCACGGCCCACGGCACCAGCGGCAACAGCTTCGCCCCGCGATCGAAGTACTCCCGCGTCCGCTCGACCTCGAACCTCATCAACTCCGCGAACGACGGCGTGAACCGCCGGGCCACCAGGTCGGCGTCTGCGTACCCGTGCCGCCGTCGGTCCTCGGCCGGCAGGTACGACCGCCCCTTCGCGAAGTCGCGGGCCACGTCCTGCCAGAAGTTCGCCAACTGCAGCCCGGTACACACCTGGTCCGCCAGCGCCGCCCGGTCCGGCGTGAAGCATTCGAACAGATACAGGACGATGTGCCCGACCGGGTTCGCCGAGTGCCGGCAGTAGCCGAGCAACTCGTCGAACGTCTCGTACCGCGTCACCCGCTGGTCCTGCTGGAACGCGGTCAGCAGGCTCAGGAACGGATCGGGCGGGATGGCGAACCGCGTCACCGTCTCCCGCAGGGCGACCATGACTGGGTGCCGTGCGTTCCCTTCATACATGGCGATCAGTTCGCCGCGCCACCAACCGAGCAGGTCGAGCGCCTCCTGACCGCCGGCGGTCTCGTCGGCAAGGTCGTCGGCCCACCGGCAGTAGGCGTAGACGGCGTGGAAGTGTGGCACCAGCCGCCTTGGTAGCAGTACCGACGCGACGGCAAAGTTCTCGTAGTGGGTGCGAGCGACTCTCGCGCAATATGATCGGGCCGCGGTCAGTGACACCGGAGCGTCACCCGACCGCGGCCCGTACCGACTCAACTCCTCGGCGAAGTCCCACCCCACCGGTTACTTCTTCGCCTCCAGGATGCGGAGTTGCGTGGTCAGGGTGAACGGCAGCCCGTCGATCTCGTAGCCGACCTCGGCCAACAGCGCCTTGTACCCCTTCTCCGGGAAATCGACGTAGGCCGCGGCCCCCTTCCCGTCGGTCACCGCCGCGTCGGTCGGCACCCACTTGCTCTTGCGGAAGTCCCGGGTGTCGGCCTCGGCCACCCACAGCCGCACCGCCTTCACAGGCTGGTCAGACATGACAGCCAACAGTGCCCGCCCATTCGCGTCCTTGTGTTCCCACGTCGGCTTCGGCATCGGCTTGTCGGCGATCTGGTGCTTGGCGAACGCGGCCAGGGTGTTGATCCCCTTCATGGGGAATGGCTCCTTCGTGGCCCGCCGCGGGTCGGGCTGGTTCGGCGTCTCCATCGGCCGCAGGTCGTGGCCGGCGTTCGGGACGTAGCAGACGTACTTTTCGCCGACCAGGTCATCCCAGTACAGATTCAACGAGTCCTGAGCCCAGTACGGGTCGTTGGTGCCGTTGATGATCATCTTCGGCAGGGTTAGCTTCGACCGGTACACCCACGGGTCCACCATCGCCCACAGCCGGCGGGCGACCGACGTGTCCGGCAGCGGCAGCAGCTTGCGCTCCTCGTAGTCGTGAATCATCTCGCTGTACTTACCGCCAAAGGATTCGAGCTGGTTGGGCATCTGGGCCTGGAAGTTCAGGGTGTCGATGACCAGCGGCGCGATCGCCTTCACTCGCTTGTCTCCGCTGGCCGCGGTCAGCCAGCTCGTCCAGCCGCGCTTGGACGCGCCTGTCACCACGAAGTGCGTCACCTCGTGCCCCATCCGCTCCTTGGCGAACACCTGGAGGGTGTCCATCGCCCGGACCAGGCTCTTGGCCATCGGGAACAAGAGCGGCCAGGTTGGGTCCTCGGTCTCCAGGAACCGGACGAACGTCTCGGCGATCAGCGCGTCCTCTTTCTTTTGCCCGCCGATCGACGGGATCGGCTGGTTCGGGATGCCGTAGAGGAACGCGATCGGGGACTTGACCTTGTCCGCCAGTGCCAGCCCGAGGGCGCCGCTGGACGCACCCGGGGTGCCGCCCTGGTTCCACAGCAGCATCGTCGAGGTGGGCTTCGAGCCCCTCGGGACGTACACCTGGATCTTGTGCTCCCACTTCACCCCCTGCCAGGTCTGCGAGGTCATGTCGAGGGTGTAGACCTTCCCGGCCAGCGTGTCGTCGTTGGCGACCAGCTTCCAGGCGAACGACGGGTCCGCCTTCGTGACGTAGTTGACCAGGTCGGGCGGAACGGCCGGGGACTGGGCGGCGGCCGGCGCGGCGGACGCGGCCGCGAACACGAGCGCGAGGTAACGGTAGCGAGCAGACAAGGCGAACCTCCCGGGAGACGAGGAACGATGCGTCACCGACAGACGGCGAGCCGTCATACGTTGGTGACCCGATCGCGGCGGCGGTCTCCCCTTTTTATACACGGTCGGCCTGCGATCGCCTGACTCGAAACGCCGCCGTCCGACGCCGGATTTGGGTCGGTCGGGTATCACGGCCGCGCGGGCGGGAGCGCCTTTTGTGTTGAAGCCGGACGCCGACTCGGGATATTATGCGCTTGTCGGATGGCGATGCGACGCGACCGATCCGAAGAGCCAGGATTGGCCACCTCCGCACCACCACCTCTCCGCCCGCCGACCCCCGACGCGGGCGGCGCGAGTACACCGACCGGGACCGCACCCGAGCCGACCACGAGGGCCGACGACGATCCGCTGGACGCGCCTGATCCGTGCCACCGTCCGCCGGGTCCGGGGGTGGGCCGACACCCTGACCGGGCCGATGCCGGTGGGGCCGCAACCCTCCCCCGGACCCCACCACCCGTCCCAGACCGCCTACGGTCGTCTGCGGCGGGTGGTGCTGACCGACCAGGTGTCCCGGAGCCTGTTCGCCGAGTACGCGGCGCACCGCGACTCCGACCGCGGGGCCGAGGAGACCGGGTGGGTACTCCTGGGGTTGCGAGAAGCCGACGAGGCGGTCGTGCTCGCCACCTTGCCCGCCGGGGCCGAGCGCGACGCGGGAGAGGCCCACGTCCGGTTCAACGCCGACGCCCAGGCGCTGGCGAGCCGGATCGTCCGTCAGGCGGATCGCCGGCTGACGTTGCTCGGTGTGGTCCATACGCACCCCGGGCGGTTACGACATCCCAGTCATGGCGACTACGACGGGGACCGGGTTTGGGTCCGGAATTTGCGAGGCGAGGAGGGAGTATTCGGCATCGGGACGGTCTGCCGCGAGGCCCAGGCCAGCACGGTGGCCGGCCACCCGCAAGCCCACGTGCATGTACTGGACGGGCTGCGGTTCGACTGGTATACGCTGGGTCCGCAGGACCGGAAGTACCGAACGGTGCCCGTCGAGTTGACCATCGGCCCAGACCTGGCGGCGCCGCTGCGAGACGTGTGGGACGTGGTCGAGCAGCACGCGGCCCGGCTGGACCGGCTGGCCCGCCAGTTGACGCGGGTGCAGTTCGACGTGACGGCGGGTAGGGATGGTCCAGCCCTGGGCGTGACCGTCGGGCTGGGCGAACCCGGGCAGGCGATCCGGGTCTTGATGGAAGGGAAGACGGTCCGCTACTTCTACGAGGCGGGCGGCGAGGGTTTTCAGGCCGACCTGCCGGCGGGCGTGGCCCCGGACCAGGGAGTGTACCTCCTCCTGGCCGAGCTGGCCGCCCGCGGATGAGCCAACAAGCGGCCGTCGTGACCGCCGGTTGGGGCCGTGTATCGCCCGGGAATGGGATGGAGGGGAAGGCCATGGACTTCCGCCCGCTGAATGAGCTGGAGCGCCGTCAACTGATCACCGCGCTCCGCGGCAACGCCGACGGCAATCGGGTTCTCTTGATGGATCGCCGGGACACCAGCTTCGCCGGCACCGCCGACGACGTGCCCGACGAGGAGGTGATCAACGCCATCAAGTCGGTCCCGTGCCACTACTGAAAAGCGACGAGCAACGAGCGACGAGCGACGAGAGGAAGACACGGCGTCCGCTGCCGACCGATCGCCATCGGTTCTTCTATCTTTGTCTTCTCTCGTTGCTCGTCGCTCATCGCTCGTCGCTATGGGGTTACTAGACACCGAGACCGGCAAGCGGCGGCTGTTGACCGTTGAGCTTCCGGTGATCGAGAAGTACAACGAGGGCCGCGACCCGGAGTTCCGCATCCGGCTGAACCGGGTCGGCGGGGCGTTGGTGTTGTCGTACCAACTCAAGCCGGGGCACAACGCCTACCAGGTCGAGACCCGGCTCCTCTCCAGCTACCCGACGGTCCCGCCGGAGACCCGGGTTCTCACCCCGTTGAAACACTGCCCTCATCTGCTGGAAGGGCAGACACTCTGCCTTTGGCGGCAGGGCTCGACCCGGCTGACCAGCCGGTGGGATCCGGCCCGGTTCACCTGTATCTTCGCGGTCCAGGCCACCTGGCGGTGGCTGGCCTGCTACGAGGTCTGGCACGAGACCGGCGAGTGGCCGCTGCCGGAAGCCAAGTGAGCAGACACGAGACACGAGACAAGCCCGTCTTTATCTCGTATCCCGTGTCTCGTGTCTCGTGTCTCGTGTCTGATAGGGTCGTACCGATGGCGCATGTGTTCCAAGTTGGAGCTGGCAGCGGCGGGATCGTCGTGTTGGACCTGCTCGCTCGTGATCCACGGATTACGAAGGTGACTCTGGTCGAGCCGGACATCTACAAGCTACACAACGTACACCGACACTTGTTCCCGTCGTCCTCGGTTGGCCGACCGAAAGGCGAACTGGCCGCGGAGTGGCTACGCGACCGACGGCCAGAACTGTCGGTCGAGGTGTTGGCGGTGGACCTGACCGCGCCGGATCATCAGGCGGCGATCGAACAGGCAGCCGCCGCCTGTGACGTGGGCGTGTGCGCGGCGGACAACGAGCCGGCGAAGTACCACTTCGACCACCTCATGCGGCGGCATGGTAAGCCGTGGTCGCTGGGCGAAGTATTGAGTGGTGGGATCGCAGGGTGGGTCCACCGGTTCCCGCTGGACGGTCCGTGTTACGGGTGCGTCGCGAGCTACCTGCAACGCGGTGCCCCCAGCGACCCCGCGGCCCCGGACCCGGACTACGCCGACCCGAACGGCCAGGTGCGGGAGACGACCATCCCCGCCAGCAAGGCGAGCATCGACGTGGTGGCCAGCCTGCACGCGCTGATGACACTGGACCTCTTGTCGCCCTCACCCCACGGGGGAGAGGGCGAAAAGAATGGGGACGAGTTCACCAGCCTGCTGTTTACCCTAACCCGGGTGCCGGGCGTGTTCGACGAGCCGTATCGGGCGCACAAGTTTCGTATCCCGCGCTCGTTGACGTGTCTCATCTGCTCCGCCGTCCCGGCCCCGCCCGGGGAGGACCTCGATGCGGCACTGGATCAGGCGCTGTCGCGACTGGGCCATGTCTGACCTTCTCCACCTCGGCCGGCCCCGACCGACCGAGCAGGCCGTCCACACCCGGTACGAGAAGGCCGGGCTGACCCTGTACGGCCCGCCGGTCCCGTGGAACGCCGACGCCGTCGTGGTCGAGGTCCTCGCCCGGCTCCCGCCGGCCGCACGACAGCGAGCCGACTTCTCACTGAGACTGCCCGGCCGCGATCCGATCCCCGCCGACGCGGTCCGCCCGGATGACACCGACGGCGCCCGGCACCGCGTCTACTTCCGCCTACCCGTTCCACCGGAGTCGGTCACTGCCGAAGTGCTGTGGAAGCACCGACTGCTCGCCACCGTGCCCCTCATGGTCCTGCCAGCCGACCAGTTCCTCGCCGGGCTGAGGGTGGCCAATCCGACGGCTGCGGTCCGGCTCGGCTCGCAAGCGGTCGCCGCGCAAACCTTCGTCGCCGCGCAGTGCCGCGGGCTGACCGCGGCCGCGGTGCTGCGGTCCCCGACCGGGCTGGCGCCGCTGGCCGACCTGGGCGTGACGGTGACGTTCCGGCCCGACCGCGGCGGCGCGGAGGTGGTCGTGCCCGCACCACTGACCGGCACGCAACTCGCCGGCAAGGAGGCGCTGCTCACCGCAGCACCGACCAAGGCCCCACGGAGGGCCGGCGGGTACACGGTTGCGTGGTCGGTCGGCGACCGGGAACTGTACACCCAGCGGCTCACGGCCGTCACCGGCCGGCGGTTCATCGACTCGCTGCGGGTGTCCGACGCGCGGTTCGTCTCGGCCGACAAGTCGGGGAAGGTGAAGGTCGCCCGCCACCCGCCTCCGGCCGGGGAGGCAGCGCGGCTGGGGCCGTGTTTTCTCCTCGCCAGCCGCGATCCGGGGGCGGCCGGGTTACTCACACTCCAGGTCATCGCCATCGGCACCAGCTCGGGCAAGGGGCCGCTGACACTGGAGCAGCAAGTCCTTGTCACCGACGGGCCGACGGCGTTCGCTCCAGGACTTCTGGACGCGGGCGACCTCGCTGGCCTGACCGGATTCGAGTTACGTCACCGCGGGCGGGTACTCGGCGTGCTATCGGTCAGCCCGGTCCCGTCCGCAGCGTTCAACGCCGAGGGTGGGTTCAAACCGCCGCCGGATTTCGCCTGGTCGAACACCGCCGAGGACGAGTTGACCGAGCGGCTCGGCAAGTTGATGGGTGGTAGCGGAGATGGTAGGTAGTTCCTGGCGATCCCCGAGCGTCACCGCCTCTCCCACGGCAATCGGTCGTCCTCATCGGAGTACCTCCGACCCCAACTCGCCTGCCGGTTCGCCTCTTGAAACAAGAGAAAGCTCTGCACCGCGAACAACCCGAACCACAGGGTCATGAACAGGCTCGGGGCGTACGGCGAGTTCTCTGCGAGCCACCGGGGCTCGTTGCGGGTCGCGACGAGGATCCCCCACACCGTCAGTAGCCCGGCCGCGACCATCGACACCCCGTAGGCGATCGCGTCCGGGTTCCGAGCACCCGCCATGTAGGCCAACTCCCGACACACCTTGCCGCCGTCCAGCGGCCAGATGGGCAGCAGGTTGATGCAGTTCCAGAACAGGTTGATCCAGATCAAGAAACTGAACGTCCGGCGTGCGAAGTCGGACGACTCACTCCACTGGACGACCTCGTTGCTGCCGTAGACGGCTCCGGCGAAAAGAAACCCGGCGGCCGGTCCGGCGAGCGCGACCAGCATCCGCCGCCAGCCGGCCCGGGGTGGGTGTGAGTAGGTCGCCAGTCCGCCGAAGGCGATCAGATCGATCCGAGACGGGCTGCCGAACCACCGCGCCGCGAACGCGTGACCCAGTTCGTGCAGCAGGATCGATACGAACACGCAGGCGATCCACAGCAACAGGTATGGCAGTCCGAATCGCTGGAGGATGAAATCCCCCAGCAGGCCCGACACCAGCCAGAACCACGGGCTGACCCGAATGGGGAACCCGAACAATCGGAAGTGCAGGTCGAACGGGGTCGGGTTGTCCGCAAACACCGGGTCATCCTCGCGGAAAAAAAGGCGGAGCCACAGCGGGAGGGGTTCCCGAGCCGCCGGGCCGGAGCCATCTTAATGTATGACCGGCCTCCCGTTCTCCCCGGGGTAGCCATGGACTGGACCGCGTTCCGCTCGCACTTCCCGGTCGTCAAGCGGTGGGCGTTCTTCGACCACGCCGCGGTGGCCCCGATCCCCGACCGCGCCGTCGAGGCGCTGGAGGAGTACGGCCGCCGGATCGCCGAGAGTGGCATCGCCGACGTGTGGTTCTGGGCCGACCGGGTCGCCCACGTTCGCCGGCTCGCCGCGCAACTCGTCAACGCCCCTGCCGCCGAGGACGTCTGCTTCGTCCCGAACACCACCGTCGGCATCGGGCTGGTCGCCGAGGGGTTCCCGTGGAAGGCCGGCGATAACGTCGTGCTGGCGGCCGAGGAGTACCCGTCGAATCAGTACCCGTGGCTGAACCTCAAGGCCCGCGGGGTCGAGGTGAGGCCGGTCCCGAGCCGCGGCAGCCGGGTCGAACTGGACGACGTGCGGGCGGCCATCGACAGCCGCACCCGGGTGCTGACGGCCAGCTTCGTGCAGTACGCCAGCGGGTTTCGCTCCGACCTCGACGCACTCGGCGGCCTGTGCCGGGAGCGCGGCGTGTTCTTCTTCGTGGACGCGATCCAGGGGCTGGGCGTCTTCCCGCTCGACGTGCAGAAGACGCCGATCGACGCGCTGGCGGCCGACGGCCACAAGTGGCTGCTCGCCCCGGAGGGGGCGGGCATCGCGTACATCCGCCGCGAGTGGATCGACCGCCTGCACCCCGTTGGCGTCGGGGCGCACAGCGTCACGAAGCCGTTCGATTACGGCACCATCCACTTCGACCTGAAGCCGCACGCTGGCCGGTACGAGGGCGGGGCGCTCAACCTGCCCGGCGTCACCGCGCTGGGCGAGAGCCTGAACCTGCTCCTCGGGGCGGGGGTCGAAGCCGTCTCGGCCCGGGTGCTGCACCTGACCAACTACCTGTGCGAGCGGGCGTGGTCCGCCGGGCTGGAAGTGTTCAGCAGCCGGCGGCCGGGGGACAGGTCCGGCATCGTGTCGCTGACGAAGCCCGGCATCCCGCAGAAGGATGTGATGAAGCGATGCCGGGACGCGGGCGTGGTGGTGAACGTCCGCGGCGGCCGGCTGCGGGTCAGTCCACACGCCTACAACACGGAAGACGAGATCGACCGGTTCCTCGACGTGGTGAGGCAATCATGACCCGCGGCCTGAGCCCCCGCATTGCCGTCTACACCGGGACATTCGACCCGGTCCACCTCGGCCACCTGGACGCGATCCAGCGGGGCAGCCGGCTGTTCGACCGGCTCATCGTTGGCATCGGGATCAACCCGGACAAGGCGACGCTCTTCGACATCGACGAGCGGGTGGAGTTACTGCGCGCGGTGACGGCACAGTTCGGCAACGTGGAGGTGCGGAAGTTCGAGGGACTGGCGGTACGGTTCGTCCGCGATGTCGGGGCCGGGCTGATGCTCCGCGGTCTGCGGACGCTGTCCGACATGGAATACGAGTTCACCATGTCGCTGATGAACCTGCATCTCGACCCCGGGATCGAGACGGTGTTCCTGATGGCCAAGGAGGAGTTCTCGCACGTCTCCAGTTCGCTCCTGCGGCAGATCGCCACGCTCGGCGGCGACCTGTCGAAGTTCCTCCCGGAGCCGGTCCAACAGGCGCTGATTCGCAAGGTCACGTAGGGCACGCGGCGCGTACCGTGTCGCTGGCCCCATCGGGGCCAGCCGCGGAGCGATCATTTCTTCGGGGTCAGCTCGAAGCACATCAGCCTGTGCCCGTCGCGGTTCTCCTCGTCCTTGCCGCGCAGGTAGAGTAGACCCCGGCTGACCACCGGCATCCCCCAGCTTGGGTACGTCAGCCCCGGCACTTCCCACCGCGCCAGCTCCTCGTACTTCTCCGGACTCGCCTTGAACAGCCGCAGTTCCCCGGTCTCGGCGAAGCTCAGGATGTGCCCGTCGATCTTCGTCAGCATGCACCGGGTCGTGCGGCGTTCGCGCCACTTGACCTCCCCTGTCGCCAGTTCGACGCACCGCAGGTCGCCTTCCGGGGCGTGACGGCCGCTGGAAGCATACACGAACCCGCCATCGCGAACCGGCGTGTTCCAGTGGGCCATCAGCGCCTTCTCGTTGTAATCCCGGTCGGCGTCGGTCCAGACCGGCTCCACCTTCCAGCCGGGGGTGAGTTTCAGCAGCGCCGATCCCTTCTCGTAGCTCTCGGTGACGAGTACCCTATCCCCCGTCACGACGGGGTTCGCGGCGTTGACGCTCTCCTCCAGCCGGGAGCGCCACTTGTAATGGAAGAGTTGCTTGCCGGCCCGCGGGTCGAACCCGAGCAGTCCGCCGCGGGCGAAGTACAGACCGACCCGCTTGCCGCCGACCTCCGCCACGACTGGGCTGGCGTAGCTCGCCAACTCGTCGCCCAGACGATACTTCTCTTCACCCGTTTTCTTGTCGAACGCTACGATCGCGCTGCCGTTGCCCTTCGCCTCGCGCAGATCGGCCGGGCGCGGCCCCTTTGGGCTGCCGCCGATGGCGACGATCAGCAACTCGCCGTCCACCAGCGGGACGCAGCCAACGCCGAAGAAGTTCTGGTGGAAGTGGTACTTCGCCCGCGTATCCACCTTCCACACTTCCTTGCCGTCGGTGGCGGAGACGCAGACCAGCACCCCGTCGGCACCGTGAATGTAGACGCGGTTGCCGTCCACCACCGGGCAGGCCCGCGGTCCGGAGTCGTAGCCGAAATAGTCCTCGTATCGCGTCGGGCACTCATACGTCCAGATCAGCTCGCCGGTCTCGGCGTTGCGGCAGGTGAGCCGGGCACTATCGCCGTAGCGGTCGAAGTGGTAGAGCCTGCCGGCCGCGACCGCCGGTGGCGCGTAGCCGAGGCCGAGTTGGCACTCCCAGACTTTCTTCAGCCCGTCCTTCGGCCACGTCGTCAGGATGCCGGTCTCGGGTGACGTGCCGTCGCCGTTGGGGCCGAGGAAGCGCGGCCAGTCGGACCCGTCGCGGGTCGGCTTCGCCCGCTCGGCGGCGCCGGGCTTCGGGGCATCGTCCGCCGGCGCGGAACAGCCGGCAAGCACGAAGGTGAAGAGTATCCAGATCGGGCGGTTCATGGCGATCCCCGGGCGGGCGGTATCGAGGTTCCACTCTAACCGCCCGCCCGCGGGTTGTCACACCGGGGAGGTCAGAACCGATACACTGCCGCCACCCCGGTGTCGGTCGGCATCCGGTCGGACGGGACGACCACCACCTCGCCGCCGGTGTTCAGCACCAGCTCGGCCAGGTCGTCCAGCACGTCGTCCACCTCCGGGTTGTCGAGTTGATCCGTCCGCACCGTCCGGGCGTCGCGGTCGATCCGGCCGGGGACCACTTTGTCCGCGTCCACCAGCAGCAGGCCAACCCGACCGTCCAGCGCGGCCGGCGCGATCGCGGCCGGATCCGCCGACGCCAGCTTGCGGGCCAGCGCGGTCCCGTAGTCCTCCTTTAGCCGGGCCAGCCGGGCCAGGTAGCGCGGCTCGATCACCTTCCACGCCTTCTCGCGGATCTGGTCCGGAGAGAACGCCCCGGGGTCGCCGGTCACCATGTCCTCGACGACATGCCGGTTCTGGGTGATCTTCTTGAACTCGCCCAGGTTGTCGGCCAGCCCAACCACGACCAGCGGCAGCCCCGACGGCTCGCTGAAGTGGTCCAGCACCGCCCGGTCGATCACCCGGAGGAACCTTCCGGTGTCCACGTCGAGTTCGTCCTTGCGGGCGCCCGTGCTGGAGTAGTGGCCGGTGCTGGCGCCACGACCGCCGGCCGCGAGCTTCTCCCGGCTCCCCTGGGTCAACTCGGTGCCGACCGCCTCGTCAAACGTCGGGACGGCCCCGGCCGTCTCGATCCGCTCAAGCCCGTACCGGTCCCCCTGGAAGAGCTTCGCCTCCGTCCGGGTGATGCCAAGAACCTGGAACCGGTCGGCCGACTGGGTGATCCGCAGCAACGGCTTGAGGTGGAAGCTGTCCGCCACCACGGCCAGCGGCGGCACGGTCCGCGGCAGGCGGTGCGTCTGGAACAGGTCGCCAGCCCCGAACACCGCCAGCCCGTCCGTCGTCCCGGCCCAGAACGCCGTGTTGTCCGCCAGGGCGTGGAACTTCTGGAGGATCGCCTGGACCTCGGCGGCCTTGTGCTTGACCCGCAGCCGCTCCTCGGCGGTCTGGACCAACTCTCGATAGCGGATCGGATCCTCCCGGCGACCTGGCTCGGACCGATGCGTCGGCATATAGAGCGATACGCAGCAGGGGGAGGCCAGCGGGGTCAGTAGCGTGCGAACCTGTGCGGTGGTGAGCGTGGCCATGCGTTGCTCCGGGCGGGAGGGTGTCGGGGCGTCACGGTACGCACCGGGGCACATCCGGTGCCGCTTCCCCGACGCCGACTAGAATGCTAGCCGTCTCACGCTTCCCCGCCCACACCCGCCGAGGCCCTGAATGGTCGCCGCACGCCAGGCCGTCATCACCGAGCCGTACAAGACCGAGGTCCGCGAGGTCCAGCTTCCCGACCCGGCCCCCAACCAGATCCTGATCGCGGCGGCTTACTCAGCAATCAGCGCCGGCACCGAGTTGGCCGTGTACACCGGCACTCACCAGTGGCTGAAGGACCCGAATCTGCCGGACTGGAAATTCCCGTTCCGCTCCGGGTACTCGGCCGCCGGCACGGTGCTGAAGGTCGGCAAGGACTTCCCGGGCGGCTTCCAGGAGGGCGACCGTGTCAGCTTCCCCGGCAACCACGCCTCGGCGGAGCTGCTGACCGTCGGTCACGAGCGCTGCCGCGTGTGGAAAATGCCGGACTCGCTCTCATTCGAGAAGGCGGCGGTGGCGTGCATCGCCCGGTACGGGCTGGGGGCGTCGGTCCGGGCCGGGCTGACGCTCGGCCGGTCGGCGGCGGTGCTGGGGCTGGGGATCATCGGCCAGTTCGCGTTGCGGTGCCTGATGGCGGCGGGTGCGTCGCCGGTGGTCGGCATCGACGCGGTGAAGATGCGCCGCGACGCGGCCCGGGCCGCCGGTGCGGATCATGTCATCGACCCGACGGCCGGGGACACCCGCGAGCAACTAAGCGCGTACCTTGGGGCGCGTGGTGCGGAGTTGGTGGCCGATGCGACCGGGGTGCCGGACGCGATACCGGTGGCGATGTCCCTGGCGTGCGACGCCGGGCAGGTGGTGGTGGTCGGCAGCCCGCGCGGCAAGGCGAAGGAGGTCAACTTCTATGACGACCTACACCGGCGGTACATCGAGGTGACGGGAGCGCACGGCAACATGCTCTTCGAGCCGTACCACACCCGCCTGGCCGGCGCGTGGGATATCCACAAGGCGCAGCACTTCCTGTTACGGTCGCTGGCCAACGGCCGGCTGAGCCTCGCCGGGCTGGTGACACACACCATCGCACCGGAGCAACTCGGGGACGCCTACGAGGGCCTGCTCAAGAAGAAGGAGGAGTACCTCGGCGTACTCGTGAAGTGGGTGTAGCGCAGACAAAAGCCCACCCGCGATCGCGGGTGGGCCTGTAGCCGCTCGAACTCAGTCGTCCTTCTTCTTCCGCTTGCCCTGGAACTGCGGGACATTCTCCCGCTGGATGGCGGCCACGTCCACCACCTCGCCTGTCAGTTCCTTGTACGCCTTCTTCTGGTCGTCGGTCAGCGTGGCCAACGTCTTGTCAAGGATGTCCTTGGTGATGGCGGCCAACTTGGAATCGTACTCCTTCTGCTTGTCCGGCTCCAGCTTCGGCCCGCCGAACCCCTTCAGGCCGTACTCCTCGCGGAGTTCCGCGATCTCCTTGAACGACGTCCGGCCGACGTCCCGGATCTTCTCCTCCTGCTCCTCGGTGATCTTCAGCGCGTCCTTGACGTGCGGCAGGGAGAACGCCCGGCTCCCGGCCACCTGGACCTCGATCTGCTTCAGCCGCTTGACCTGGTCTTCCTTCAGGACGGCGCCGATCTCCTTGTACGCGTCCTTGTTCATCTCGGCCATGAGGGCCCCCATCTTCTGGAACCGCTCCTCCATCGGGACGTCCTTCAGCGCCTCCTGCATCTTCTCGCGGACCTTGCCGCTCCACTCCTTCGCCCACTCCTTGAGCTTGCCGGCTTGATCCTCGTCGATCTTCAGTTCCTTCTGCACGGTCTTGGAGTTGATGAGCTGGGCCGGCCCGCCGCCGCCGAACCCGATGCCCCGGCCGCCGCCCGGCGGCTGGGCCAGCGCCGCCAGCCCGCCCAGACCGGCCACCAGCACTGCCGCCACTGCCCCTCGCGTGAATCGCATGGCGAACCCTCGATGTGACAGGTGAAAGGAAGTCGCAGACGTGGCCGGCGAACGACCGACCCCGCACGCGACATCATTGTCTCGTTCGGGGTGAAAATGGGATGAGAAAAAGAAAACCCCCGGACCTCGTCCGGGGGTTGTGTGTGGTCCGGTCACTCCGTGACCGGACTCCGCGGAGACCGGTCACGGAGTGACCGGACCACGTCACGGCCCCATCGGCCGTGCGATCCGCGGCTGGCC
>Ga0247822_10001607_pt1 | contig 13949 bp, 9 predicted proteins | sample 13C_Cellulose_Da_FD_192423 | JGI IMG/M metagenome (GOLD analysis project Ga0247822, IMG submission 192423) | Soil microbial communities from agricultural site in Penn Yan, New York, United States - 13C_Cellulose_Day30 | ecosystem: Environmental > Terrestrial > Soil > Agricultural land | place...
GTGCGGTGGGGGGCCGGCCAGCGCCAGGGCGGTCCCCTTCGCCTGCCGGATGGACAGCCACAGCATCCGCCGCCAGCCGGCCCCCCACCGCACGCCGGCAACGCCCCGCAGCCCGACCGCCACGGCACCGCGGACACCCGGCAGCCGGACGTGGGCCTCCGCGAGCCGCCGTGACCGGTCCGGGGCCGTGTACAGCCACGCCGCGATCGGGACCGGGATCGCCACCATCGTGTACCCGGCGACCAGTGAGGCCAACTCCCAGGTCGTGTACTCGTTGCCGATGTACCGCCACAGCCCCAGTTCCCGCCGGGCGACGGTCAGAATGATACCGACCGCGGGATACACCACGCACAGGGTCAGCGTTCCCAGCGCCAGTCCCATCCCGCAGGCGGTCAAGGAGGTCCGCGCGATCACTGACCCGAGCAGACCCCAGCCGTAGGACGCCAGCGCGACGACCGCGAACAGGAGCAACCAGCCCGTCGCCCGGGTCCGCAGGTCGAGCAGCCCACCCGCGGCCGAAACCGCAAGAAAGACGCCGACCGCCACGGCTACCAGGCCGAAGCCGGTCAGCACCTTCCGCCACCACACCCGCCACCGCGACCCGGGGAGCCGGTCCAGGAACGCGAACGTCCCGGCCTCCCGCTCACCGGCGAAGAGCGTGCCGCCGACGACCATCCCGGCCGTCACCGTGAGCATGATGAGCCCGATGCGGCCGGCCGCCGTCAGGGACCGCAACTCCGTGGCGCGGCCGCCGTCTGCCGGCGCCAGCAGCACCGCCGCCGAGATCAGCACCGCAGCGCCGAGGACGATCAAGGCGACAAGGACCGCCCCCTGCTCGCGGACTTCCTTCCAGACCAGCGCGCGGGTCACGGCCGCACCTCCTCTTCTTCGGCCGTGTCCCCGTTGGCCGAGGCGAAGGCGTCGGGGCGGCGTGGCGGCGGGACCACGTCGGCGGGCTTGCCAATCACCGCCGCGTACACCTCCTCCAGACCGACCGGGTTGTCCTCGAAGTCGGTGACGCCGGGGGCCTCGCGGATCGCCTCCAGCGCCTCGGGGTCCGGGTCGCGCACCAGGAACTGCACGAACCGGCCCGTGCGGAGCGTCTCGAACACCGTCCCGATCATCGCCCCGTCGGGCACGATCCCCTCGCACCGCAGGCTCACCCGCCGGAACTTCGTCCGCAACTCGTCGAGCGTTGCCGACAGGATCACTTTCCCATCCTTGACGAACGCGGCGTGGCTGGCGGTCCGCTCCAGTTCGGCGATGGAGTGACTGGAGATCAGGATGGTTCGCCCCTCGGCGGCAAACTCGACCAGGCTGGCCAGGAACTCCCGCCGGGTCATCAGGTCCAGCCCCGAAGTCGGCTCGTCGAGCAGCAACACCTCCGGGTCCGGTGCCAGGGCCAGTGCCAGCCCGACCCGCGCGTAACCGCCCTTGGACAGGTCCCGCAGCCGCTTGGCAGAGTCCAGCCGCAGCCGATCGACCCACTCCTCGTAGCGGGCCTGGAACCCAGCGGGGAAGAACCCGGCGGCGAACCAGCCGATCTCGGCGACGGTCATCCAGTCGTAGAGCTTCGGCCGGTCCGGGACGTACCCGACCCGCGCCCGCAACGTGGACGCCTTCGCCCAGCAATCCAGCCCGAGGACGTGTGCCGAGCCGCGGTCGGGCTGGAGCTGGCCGGTCAGCACCTTCATGCTGGTAGACTTGCCGGCCCCGTTCTCACCGAGCAGTGCCATCACCGCGCCGCGCGGCACGGCCAGTGAGAAGCCGTCCAGCGCCGCCTTGCCGCGGAACCGTACGACCAGTCGGTCGGTCACGATCACGTCATCGGACATGAGGCTACCTCAGCGCGTCGATTTGGTCTGACCGTTGCGAGCCGGGGCGAGGTGCGGCCACTCGTCGTCCACGATCCCATGAACGTCGTCAGCCGACAGGCCCGCCGACGCCGCTTCGCGTAGTGCCTCCCGCACCCGGCCGCGCACGATCTCCTTGCGACGGTCCCGGCACTTCTTCGGCCCGTCGGCGGCGACCACCATATTCATCCCGCGACGGGCCTCGACCACACCCAGCCGTTCCAGTTCCTGGAACGCGCGGGCGACGGTGTTCGGGTTAACGACGAGTTGTTGGGCGAGTTCGCGGACGCTGGGCACCTCGTCTCCGGAGCGGACGTCTCCCGCCGCGACAGCGAAGACGACCTGGGAGACGATCTGCTCGTAGATCGGGACCGGCGAGTCGGGCCGAACAATGATCCGCATCGAATGGACACCTGGCGAACTGGTGTACCAGTTAACCAGTACAGTAGCCACTCGGGCGGGCAAATGTCAAGCGCCGGCGGAGGTGGACGCGGGGCGTCCTGTTGCGCAGAACTACCCGGCCGGGTCCGACCGGGCGGGGGGCTTGCCCCTGTCGTGGGCGCGGTGCGCGCGAGGGGGGCGGACGTGTCAGACGTGCAAAACGCGGACGTCGGCGGCCGGAAGTTCGGCTACTGGACCGGACACTTCGTGGTCGTTGCCAGCATGATCGGGGCCGGCATCCTGACCACTTCCGGGTTCACCCTCAACGCCACAGGCAACCCGACCGGGATGCTCGCGCTGTGGGTGATCGGCGGGGTGCTCGCCCTGTGCGGAGCGGTGACGGTGGCCGAGCTGGCCACCGCGATGCCCCGGTCCGGCGGCGACTACGTGTTCGTCCGGGAGGCGTACGGCCACGGGGCCGCCATCGTGTCCGGGTGGGCGACGTACGTGATCGGGTTCGCCGCCCCAACTGCCGTCGTCTCCCACCTGGCCGTGGCGTACCTGACCAGTCCATTCATCACTCAACTGGCGGAGTCCTCCGGTCGGTCGGCCGACGAGGTCCGAAACCTCGTCGTACCGCTCGGCGCGAGCCTGTTCGTCATCGGGGTGGCGGTGATTCATATTCTCGGGGCGCGACAGAGCAGTTGGTTCCAGGTCACGGCGACGATCGTCAAGGCCACGATCCTGGTCGGGATCGCCCTCGGCGGCATCCTGTTCGGCAAGGGCGACTGGAATCACCTGAATGCCGGCTACGTGCCGACCGAGACGAAGCAGTGGGCGCCGCTGGCCATCGGGCTGATCTACGTGATGTACACCTACTCCGGGTGGAACGGTGCGATCTACCTGGCCGGAGAGATCAAGAACCCGTCCCGGCTCCTGCCGCTGTGTCTGATCGGTGGGACGGCGACCGTGATCGCGCTGTACCTGCTGGTCAACGTGGCCTACGTTTATGCCCTTGACCCGGTGGCGATGACGTCGGCGAAGTTCGAGGACTTCTCGCAGGTGGCACGGATCGCGGTGGATGCCATGTTCGGCCGGGACGCGGCGAACGTGGTGGCGGTGGCCCTCGGGCTGAGCCTGGTGGCCTCCTTCAGCGCGTACACACTGGTCGGCCCGCGGGTGGCGTACGCCATGGCCAAGGATGGGGCCTTCCCGGGGTACGCCGCCCGACTTCACCCGACGCGACAAACTCCCATCTGGGCCACCTTGACCCAGGTGACGATCGCGATCGGGCTGATCTGGTCCGGCACGTTCGAGGAGTTGCTCAACTACACTTCGGTCGGGTTGGCGGTCGTCACCGGGCTGACCGTGGCCGCCATCTTCCCGATCCGCCGACGGCAAGACCTGCCGCACCCGTACAAGATGCCGCTCTACCCACTGCCGCCGATCCTCTTCCTGCTGCTGCTCGTCTGGACGGTGGGGTTCACACTCTACGAAGAGCTGTTCGTTGGGTCCCCGATGCGGAAGCCGGGGCCGGGACCGGTGACGTACAGCCTGCTCACCTTGCTGGTGGGCATTCCGCTGGCGTACCTGATCCCGGCCAAGAAAACCGGCAACGGCGGGTGAACTGCCGTCACCACTTCGCCTCATCGTCGAACGCCCGGGCCACGCGCTCGGGCGGCTTCACGGTCTTCGCCTTCAGCACCGCCTCGGCCAGATCCAGGTCGTCCTTGGTTGTGATCTTGAAGTTCACCGACGACCCTGGCACGACGTGGACCGCGTGCCCGGCCGCCTCGACCAGTTGCGCGTCGTCGGTGATCGGCCCCGGCAGTGACCCGCGGCGCGAGTAAGCGTCCGCGAGCCAGTCGCGGCGGAACACCTGCGGCGTCTGCGCCTGCCACAACCCGGCCCGCGGCACCGTCTCGACGATCCGGCTCGTCTGCGCCTCCACGCGCTTGAGCGTGTCGGCGAGTGGGACCGCCAGCATCGCGGCCCCGTGCTCGGCCGCCGCGGCGAACACCGCATCCACCAGCGGCGCCGGCGTCAGCGGACGGACCGCGTCGTGGACCGCCACCAGGTCCACGTCGGTAGGGACCGCAGCGAGGGCGTTCGCCACCGACTCGAACCGCTCGGCCCCACCGTCCACCACCTGCGCGTTGGCGAAAGCGAGAAGGTGCCCGAACCGGCCGCGGAACTCGTCGCGGTCGGCCGGGGAAATGGCGAGGTAGACCTTCGAGACGTCCGGGCGGTTCCAGAAGAGTTCGGCCGCCCGCTGCCAGACCGGCCGGCCGTCCAGGGAGACGAACGGCTTCTTCTCCGCGCCGCCGAACCGGGTGGACTGACCCGCCGCCGGGATAATCACCGCAACCGAAGGCATGGTCGGCCTCCCGCTCGCCGGATGCCACCAGGGGGCTTACGCCCCTCGCTCGCCGGGTTGCGGTTGTTCTACGAGCCGCCGCCACGCCAGGTACTTCTCCCACCACCTGTCCAGTGCTGCCTTCTCACCGTCGAACCACCGTTCCACCTCGTCGGCCTGGACCCGGGCCGAGTCCAGAAGCTTGCCCCAGCAGTCTTTTCCGCCATCCTCGGTGGGGAGTTGAGAACTGCTCGGAGCCAGCACCTGTGGTGTGAGGTGCTCCGCGTGCAAGGCCGAGAACTTCAACTCGAACTGGTCCACGGCCGCGAGTCGGCCCTCGATCGCACGCCCCACCTCGTCCAACGTGTGTACCCAGTCCCCAGCGCCGGACTCGCCCATCTTGCAGCCCTCCCGTGGCCATCGGCGGGGCGACCTTTTACCGCCGGAGTCGGCCCGGATCGAGCCCAACTTGAGGGGTAATTCCCGGTAGTTTTCGCGGGGAACCGCTTGCACGTCCCACCGGTGCGGCGGTATATGGCCGCGTTCTTGGGGGACCGCTCCGCACCGATTCGGTCATCGCCCGCCGGCGGACGGAGCGGATGGGGGAAGATGCGCCACCCCAGCGCGTCGTGTCGGGAGGGGGGATGACGTGTACGTTGCCTGCTCCACGCTCTGCTTCGGGAAGCTGTCTTTGGACGAGGCCCTGCGGGTGATCCGGGAGATGCACTTTGCCAAGGCCGACCTGGCATTGCACGAACCTGGTCCCCACCTGCGGCCGTCCGAGGTCGCAGCCGACGTGACCCGGGTCGCCCAGAAACTCAAGACCGCCAACCTGCCGTTCGCTGCCTTCCACCTCGACCTGTCGGCCGCCGACGGGGCGGACGCGTGCGGCCGGCTGAAAGCCATTTGCCGACTGGCCCGGTTGCTCGCGGTGCCGATCCTGACCGTCCCCGCGGCGCCGCAGGGTAGCGACCTGGTGGCCGAGACCACCCGGCTACGCGAGTGGACGACAGTCGCCGCCGCCGAGGGCGTTATCCTGACGGTCGAAACGCATACCGAGACCCTGACCGCCGATCCGCTCGGGGCGGTGGAACTGTGCCGCCGGGTGCCGGGGCTGGGGCTGACGCTCGACCCCAGCCACTACCACGTCGGTCCGAACGGGTCGGCCAACTACGACCCGCTTTTCCCGTTCGTCCGGCACGTCCGGCTCCGCGACTCCGGCCGGACCCCGGACCAGTTCCAGGTCCGGGTCGGACAGGGGGAAATCGAGTACGGGCGTATCATCACCCAGCTTGCCAGGTTCCGCTACGACCGGGCGATGACGGTGGACGTGTGGGACGTGCCGGACGGCCCGTTCCCGGTCGAGCCAGAGGTGCGAAAGCTGAAGTATTTGCTGGAATCGCTTGCCTAGCAGTCTGCCCTGGCTCCTCGTCTGGCGGGACTTGCGTCCCGCCAGACGAGGAGCGGCCTCCGCGTAGGCACTGAACTTCTCATCACTTCTTCCACTCCGGCAGTTCTCACCCTCCTGTCCGGCACGCCGCGTGCAACCCGTCCGGTATCGTGACAGACTTCTCTGTGGGTTCTTGCATCCCGCCGTGAGTTGGGACAATCTATTAGGTTAAGACAATTCCGGGCCAGTGAGTGTTAGCTGACTGAGTTCCTGACGTACCATAGGGTAGCCGCTGACTGCACACCGTTCGGGAGCCGGATGCCTATGATCGCCGCACGGACGCTGCGGCCCCTCGCCGCAGCCGCCCTCCTCCTCGCCGGCTTTGCCGCCCCCCTCCGAGCCGATCCGACCAAGCCCGCCTGGGATGCCGCCCGGACGACTTCCCCGGAAACGGTGGAGGAACTGAAGGCCCTCCAGGAGCGGGTCAAACAGGTCGTCGATAAGGTCACGCCCACAACGGTCGGCCTCCTGGTCGGCATGGGGGCCGGCAGCGGGGTCATCGTGAGCGAGGACGGGTTGGTCCTCACCGCCGCCCACGTCATCGGGAGCAAGCCCGGCACGGACGTGCGCGTGATTCTGCCGGACGGCACCCCGGTCCGGGGCAAAACCCTTGGGGTCAATCCGAAGATCGATAGCGGGATGCTGCGAATCACGGACAAGCCGCCCAAGAGCGCGTCCTGGCCCGGCGCCTCGGAAGGCAAGTGGCCGGCCGCCGAGATCGGCACCCTTCCCAGGTTCGAGCCCGATCCCAATGACACGGGTAAGAAGCGGTTGGCCAATGTCGGGCAGTGGGTGGTCGCCCTGGGCCACCCTGGCGGGCCGAAGCGTGAGCGCCGGCCGCCGGTTCGGGTCGGTCGGTTCACTCAGTACAACAAGTCCGATAGCACCCTAAGGACGGACTGCACCCTGGTCGGCGGCGACTCCGGCGGGCCGCTGTTCGACCTGACCGGGAAGGTCGTCGGTATCCATAGCCGGATCGGCCTGTTCCTGGAGTTCAACATGCACGTCCCGACCGAGGCGTTCCGGGACGAATGGGACAAGCTGGCCATCGGCAAGGTGATCGGCAAGCCGGCCACCGTCGAGTTGGGGCTGACGCTCGACGACGAGGCGGAGGCGCCGACCGTCAAGGCCGTGGCCGAAGGCGGCCCGGCTGCCACTGCCGGACTCAAGCCGGGGGACGTGATTACCAAGTTCCACGGCGAGCGTGTCCACACGGCCGACGACCTGATGCAGATGCTCCCCGGATTCTCTCCGAACGAGTCGGTCACGATCGAAGTCCAGCGCGGCGACGAGGTCGTCACGCTGAAGATGAAACTCGGCGAAAGGAAGTCGCGAAAGAAGAGCCGGAACCCCGACGAGTAACCCCGCTGAAGGCTACCCGTTCTCCGACCGGAGCGCGAACTCATGACCCTCCGCCTCGCCCGCTTGCCGCTGATCGCCACCTGTGCGCTGCTCGCCTGGGCCGGGCCAGCGTCGGCCCAGTCGTCCCTCTCTGACACCGGCAAGAAGAAGCTTCCCCGGCTATTCGCCGAAGCGGTGTCGGCCGCCGCCGACTCCACTGTCCGCGTCCAGGCGGACGGCAAGGACGCGTCCCTGGGCACCATCGTCTCGCCGGACGGGTACATCCTGACCAAGGGGAGCGAGGTCCGCGGGGCGATCGCGGTCGTACTGCGCGACGGATCGGCCTACGACGCGGAACAGGTGGGCTATGACCGGACATCGGACCTGGCGCTGCTGAAGATCGACGCCGACCGCCTCAAGCCGGTGACGTTCGCAGCCAGCAAGTCTGCCGAGGTCGGCAACTGGGTGGCCGCGGTCGGGACCGGCTCCGAGCCGATCGCCGTGGGTGTCATCAGCGCTGGTGCCCGCAAGCTTTATGGCGAGCAGGCGTTCATCGAGAATGGCAACAAGGGCTACCTCGGGATCAACCTCGGCGACCCCGACGACCAGGAGGGCGTGCTCATCACCCGGGTCGAACCGGGCGCCGCAGCCGCCAAGGCCGGGCTGAAGGCCCGCGACATCATCTTCCAGGTCGCCGGCAAGGCGGTGAAGAACCGCGACGGTCTGATCGAGTTGATGGAGAAATACAAGCCGAGCGACTCGGTCACGGTCCGCGTCCGCCGCGGGGATGAGGAGATGGATGTCCTGGTCAAGCTCGGGTCAAAGTCCGACTTCGACCGCGGCTCCTTCCAGAACGCGATGGGCGGAGCGCTGTCCGGCCGGCGGACCGGGTTCCCGATGGTCATCCAGCACGACACGGTGATCCGCCCGACCGACTGCGGCGGCCCGCTGGTGGACCTGGAGGGCCGGGTGCTCGGGGTCAACATCGCCCGCGCGGGCCGAGTCGAGACCTGGGCGCTGCCCGGCGACGTGGCAATGAAAGTGTACAAGGACATCCGGGCGGCCAAGTCGTCCTCGACGGTCAGCAAGTAAAGCAATCGGCGAGCCCCGAGCGTCAGCGAGGGGAGGAGACGCCTCCTCCCCTCGCTGACGCTCGGGGCTCGCCGTTCCCGGTCAAGCCGGATTGCAGTTGACCCGCCGGGGTTGCCCTTCTTACCATGTTCCCCCTATCGGGCTTCTTCGGTGACGGATCACCCCCGGGGCGGCGCCCACTCGCCCCGCCGACGCACGGATGCGGACCATGCCGACCATCAACAAGCGGTTCCTCCTGATCCTGGTCGCGGTAACGCTCGCCCTGACCGGCGGGCTGGTCGGGGCGCACTTTGTCCAGGCCCGCCGCATCCCGGACGCCCTCAAGGGCCAGGCTGACCGGGCCTCCGAGGCTGGCAAGTCCGAACTCGCCGCCCATTACCTCCGCCAGTACCTCGAATTCCGCCCGGACGACACCTACGCCCAGGAGCAACTCGCCGGCCTGGTCAAGAAGCGGGCCGAGGCGCTGCGCAAGGAGGGCCGACGAGCCGACCCGAGCGACCTGCTCTTGCTCTACGACAAGATCTTGCGAGCCGACCCGGGCCGCGAGGCCGTCCGCAAGGACGCGCTGGAACTGTGCCTGCGCATCCGGCGGTACACCGACGCCGAGACGCACGCCCAGGAACTGCTCAAGACGCACCCCACCGACGCTGGCCTCTGGCAACAGCTTGCCGCCGCCCAGGCCGGTTTGCAGAAGGCCGACGACGCCCGCAAGAGCTACGAGACCGCAATCCAACACGCCCCGACCGACCCGCTCCCCTACCAGCGGCTCGCCCAGTTCCTGTGGCGCGACCTGAAGCAGGCGAAGGAGGCGGCCGCGGTCGTGGACCGGCTGATCGCGGCCGTCCCGAATCAGGCCGAGCCTTATTTGACCCGCGCGCGCCTCCACCTGTACTCCGGCAGCAACTTCCCGTCGGCCATCCAGACCCACGACTTCAAGGGCAACGTCGAACAGGCGATGGCCGACACCCGCAAGGCGCTGGAGATCGACCCGAAGAACGCCGAGGCGCTGCTGCTTCTGGCCGAGCAGTGCCAGACCCAGCGTAAGCTCGCCGAGGCCCGGGACCGCCTGGCGGAGGGGATGCGGCTGTACCCGCAGGACGTGCGATTCGTCCGCGGCCTGGCCTGGCTCGAACTCAACCGCGGCAACATCGGGTCGGCCGTCGGCGTCCTCGAAGACGGCATGGACAAGGTCCAGGACGGCTTCGAATTGCTGGTGCCGCTGGGCGACCTGATGGTCCAACTCGGCGAGACCGCGCGGGCCGAGGAGATCGTCAAGCGGGTGGAGGCCCGCCACTCCAAGTCCGCCGCCGAGGCCCGACGGAACCGGATGCAGGCGAACTACCTCAAGGCCCGCATGGCGATGCACGCCGCCGACTGGTCGAAGGCCGCTGACCTCCTGACCACCCTGCGGACCGAGGCCATCGACCTGCCGGGGCTGGAGAACCAGACCAGCCTGCTGTTGGCCGTCTGCCACCAGCGTCGTGGCGAGACGGAGCAGGAGCAGGAGACCCTGCGGCTGGTACTCTCCAAGGACTCCAACCACGTCGCCGCCCGTGTGGCCCTGGCCCAGTCGCAGCTCAACGCCGGCCGCACGGCCGAGGCAGTCAAGGAGTACCAACAGGCGGTCAAGTCGCCCTACGCCAACCCGGGGACGCACGCCACCCTGTTGCGGCTGTTGGCCCGGCAGTACCGGATATCCGGCGGCCGGTCGCAGGAGTGGGCACATCTGGAGCGCGTCGCCGGGGAACTGGCCAAGGTGTTCGGACCGGCGTCGTCGGAGCCGGTCCGCGTCCGCGCGGAACTGGCCGAAGCAAAGGGTGATCTCCAGCAGGCCGCAGCGGTCCTGCGGGCCGAGGCCGCCCGCCGACCCGGTGACGCCCGGCTGTGGGCGTCGCTGGCCGACAAGGTCGCTGACCTCGGCGGGGTGGCCGCCGGGCTCGGGGTGATCGACGAGGCCCAGGCCGCCGCCGGCGACGGCCCCGAACTGCGTCTGGCCCGCGCCGATCTCTACGCCCGCGACCCCGCAGCCCTGCGGCCGATTGACCCGCTCGGCACCCAGATCGAGGGCTGGTCCGACCCCGACCAGGTGCGGCTCCTGTTCGGGCTGGTCGAGGTGTACGACCGGCTCGGCGACCAGGCCAAGGTGGTGCAGACGTACCGCCGCATCGCCGCCCGCCGGCCCGCCGATCTCGGCGTCTGGGAGGCCCTCGGCGAGCGTGCCATACTCGTCGGCGATACGAAGGCCGCCGCCGAGGCGAAAGCCAGCGTGACGAAGCTCGACCCGTCCGGCAAGTCCGCCTCGCTCTTCGGCGCGTGGGAGGCTGTCGCCGCAAAGTCTGCGGACGCGGCCAAACCCGCGATCGAGGCTCTGGTGAAGTCCCACGGGGCTCGCCCCGACCGCGCCGACGCGTGCGTCGCCCTCGCCCGGCTGAAGGTCCAGGTCGGTGAAGGCGACGCCGCGGGAGAACTGTTCGATCGGGCGGTCCGGTTGGAGCCAACCCGGTTCCCGCAGATGCAGGCGTACCTCAAGCACCTCGCCGCGTCCGGCAATGACGACGCGACCGCTGCACTCCTCGGACGACTCGCCCAGGACCACCGCTGGGCCGGCGAGCCACTCCGCCGTGCCATCCGCAGGGCGATGACCGGCCTGCCGGCGGACGCCACGAAGAAGCTACTGGCCATGTCGCGAAAGTATGTCGAGTCGGAGCCGGGCGGCCTGGGCTGGCTCGGCGACTGTTACCTCGCCGCCGGCCTGAAGGCCGAGGCGAGCGACTGCTTCGTGAAGGCGACCGCCGCCAAGGCCGCCGGCCCGGACGACTGGCTGCGGCTGGCCGTGCGGACTGCCGAGAGTGGCTCGGCGGACGCGGGAGCCAATGTGCTTCAGACTGCCCGCGCCAAGATGCCGCCCCCGATCTACTTCGCCGTCGCGGCGGCGTTCAGTGAGTCAAAGGCCACCCCGACCGACTGGGCCCCGCCGTTCGAGAAGCCGGCCGAGAAGCGGCAGTTCGCCCAGGCCCGGCTGGCCGTCAAGCTCTCCCGCTTCCACCGCGCCGAGGCGATCACGCTGCTGGAATCCTTCCTCGCGAGCAAGCCGGAGGCGAAGGGCGATCAGGCGTGGGCGCGGCGGAACCTTGCCATGCTGCTGGCTGTCCGCGGTGCCGCCGCCGACCGCAAGAAGGCGATGGATTTGCTGCTGAAGGACGACGATTCCGGCGAGACGGCCGACGACAAGCGGTCCACCGCCGCGGTGCTTACCGCCCTGTCCCGCCACCTGGACAACCCGGAGCGCAAGACCGTCATCGATCGGTCGATCAAGGTATTGCTCGAACTCGTGAATGAGACTCGCTCGCCACGCGACGCCTTCTTGCTCGCCCAGGTGTACCGCGCGTCCGGCAACCGCAACGCCAGCAAGAAGGTACTGAACGATCTGCTGACGGCCGACCCGAAGAACCTCGACTATCTGGTGATGGGGCTCGAAGAAGTGACCGAACAGTGCGACTTCAAGGCCGCCGAACCGTTCGCCCAGCACCTGCTGGTGTACCACCCCGCCGAGTACCGGGCGCTGGCCGCGGTCGCGCGGTACGAGTGCAAGGCTGGCCGACCCGAGAAGGCGCTGGAACTGGCCGAGGGGTACACGCGCACCGCCGACGCCACCGCCGGCGACCTACCCGCCAAGTCGGCGCGGAGTGCCGAGTTGCTCGACGAGCTGGCGCGGATGCCCGGCGTGCGCAACACCGACGCCGGTCGAGCGATGGTCCGCTCGGCCGTGAAGCGGTACGAGGACCTAGCGGCGGCCCGTCCCGAGGCGGTGATCGCCGCCGCCGGGCTGCTGGCCGCAGACAACCGCCACGCCGACGCCTTCTCCCTGATCGAGAAGAACGCCCGGCAGTTGCCGCCGCGGATGAGGGCCACCGCGGGGCTGACCGCCCTTCGAGCCGGCGGCGCGTCCGAACGACAGTTCGCCCAGGTGCGGTCGTGGCTCGACGCGGCCCTGACTGAGGATCCCGGGTCGCCGGCCCTGAAGCTCAACGAGGGCGAGTTCTTCGCCCTCCAGCAGAAGTACGATCAGGCCGAGAAGTCGTATCAATCTGTCCTCGACAAGGATCCGCGGAACGTGGTCGCGCTGAACAACCTGGCGTGGGTTCTCGCCCCGCGGCCGGACCGCGCCGAGGAAGCGCTGAAGCTGGTGGACCGTGCGGTCGCCGAGGTCGGGCTGACCGGAGAGTTGCTCGACACCCGCGCGCGGGTGCGGATCGCGGCCAAGCAGTTCTCCCTGGCCGAGAAGGACCTGCTCGAAGCGCTGTCGCAGGAGAAGACGCCGCTGCGGCTCTTCCACATGGCGATGGCCAAGGAGGGGCAGTCCCCACCCCAGAAGGACGAGGCGCGCGACGCCTTCCAGAAGGCCCGCGACCGCGGGCTGGAGCCGCGGTCAATCCACCCGGCCGACCTGCCGGTGTTCCGCGTCTTCGACGCCGAGGCGCCGAAGAAGGAGCCGACCGGCACTGCCCGGAACGTATCGTGACTCGGCTGGCTTTGTTGGGTGGGTCGAGCGAGCCGTCGAGTGCCGACCCGCCGCTGGCGGCTGGACTTGATAAGTATACTGATGTATATTTATGAGAGGTATCGGGTGAGTGGTTACTTTATGACCACCAAGGTTGCCACATTGCCACACTCCGAAGTGGCAGCCTTGCAGCCTGACCCCCACCGGTTGAGGCGGCGACTGAACCGAGGTGGTCAGACCGCCAAACCGGCACCCTCAGAAAGTGGCGGTCTGGCGGCCTGACCCCCGACGGTGGGTCGTCGCTCAACTCACCCTGCGAGTGAGCCGCATGGAAAACGACGCCCAGGCCCCCTAAATTAACACGGCGCAGGCCCAGCCTGCCGGCGACCTCCCCGCGCCGACGATCCCCTGTTCCCGCCGCGAGGTAGCGCATGCCCGGCCGCTCGATCCGACCGTTCACCGTGGTGCCCAACCTGCCGGCCCGGCTCCAGCCACTCCAGAAGCTGGCCTACAACCTGTGGTGGTGCTGGAACGCCGACGCGGTCGCCCTGTTCCGCCGCATCGACCCCGACCTGTTCGAATCGCTCGACCACAGCCCGATCCGCCTGCTGTCGGCGACCGACCAGGGCCGGTTCAACGAACTGGCCGAGGACGACGGCTTCCTGGCCCACATGGACCGAGTGGCTGCGGCACTGGACCAGTACGTCAGCGGCAAGACGTGGTTCCAGGAGAACTTCGCCGCGGACGCCGCCGCCCGGGTCGCGTACTTCTCGATGGAGTTCGGCATCCACGAGAGCGTCCCCGTGTACTCGGGCGGCCTGGGCGTCCTGGCCGGCGACCACCTGAAGTCGGCCAGCGACCTCGGCATCCCGCTGGCCGGCATCAGCCTCATGTACCGCGAAGGGTACTTCCGCCAGTACCTGAACGTGGACGGCTGGCAGCAGGAGCGCTACCCGGAGAACGACTTCTTCACGC
>Ga0247822_10001608_pt1 | contig 13943 bp, 12 predicted proteins | sample 13C_Cellulose_Da_FD_192423 | JGI IMG/M metagenome (GOLD analysis project Ga0247822, IMG submission 192423) | Soil microbial communities from agricultural site in Penn Yan, New York, United States - 13C_Cellulose_Day30 | ecosystem: Environmental > Terrestrial > Soil > Agricultural land | place...
ACCCCGGCCTCCGTGGTCTTCTTCACCACCCGCTTCCAGCCCGGCCCGGAGGCTTGGATCACCGAACAGGCGGGCGTGGGCGGCTGGTTCACCGGGCGGGCGCAGTGGCTCGGTGCGGTGTTCACCTCCGAGGGCAATCCGTTCGCCGACTCCCCGTGGCGGCGGGAAAAGGGCGCCCTGTGGGACGTCGGCCCGCACGCCCTGTCCGTGCTGCTCCCGGTGCTGGGCGCCCCGCGGCGGGTCACGGCCGCCGCGTACGGTCCCGGGGACACCGTGCATCTCGTGCTCGACCACGCGGGCGGCGCGTCGAGCAGCCTCACCCTGAGCCTGACCGCTCCCCCGGCGGCGGCCGGGGCGATGGTCGAGCTGCGCGGTGCGGCCGGGGTCACCGTGCTGCCCGAGGCCACGGAGGGCGCGGTCCCGGCGCTCACCCGGGCCGCGGACGCCCTCCTCGCCGCGGCCCGCACCGGCACCCCGCACCCCTGCGACGCGGCGTTCGCCCTCCGGGTGACGGAGGTGCTGGCCTCGGCGGAGACGCTGCTGCACAGCGGGACACGCTGACGGGGGCCGGCGGCGCTCGGAGCGACTGCGCACCGGAGCGTTCCCGACGCGCTCCGTGGCGCCCGCGCCCGGCCGGGCTTAAGGGGCCCTTAAAGGCCGGTTAAGTGATCGTGGGGCCCTGGCTCCTCCCCCGCTTCTGCGCAGGTCAGCGGAGTGCCGGGGACAAGTCGGACCGTTGGCGGGGGCTGTCGCGGTGCCTAGCATCAGTGCCGCACGCCGGTCCCGGCGCAGCGTCTGAGAGCGCTCTCTCGCTCGCCGCGCCGGTCGGCCGGCGTGGTCAGGAACCCGTCCGAGCACTCCGGGAGACCCCCCACATGACTCCTCGTCACCAGCGCGCCGTCGGCCGCCGCAAGGTCCTCTTCGCCCTCGGCGGTGCCGCCGTGGCCCTCCCCGCGGCGGCGGCCATCGCTCCGCACGCCCTCGCGGACCAGTCCGGCGGGCAGGGCGCCGGCACCACCGCGGCGGGCGCACTGCCGCTGACGATCGTCAACGGCAGCGGCTCCTTCGGCAACGCGAACGTGCACGTCTACATCGTGGGCAACGCGGACGGCCGTCAGGTCCGGGTCACCCCCGAGGGCACCGTCGTCCCGGTCGCCGCGTCCGACAACGGCCCCGACGGCTTCACCGACTACGCGATCGGCCTGTCGGGCAGCGGCGAGACCAAGCTGTCCCTGCCGTACATGTCCGGCCGGATCTACGTCTCGCTCGGCGGGAAGCTGAAGTTCAAGGTCGTCACGGACGGCGACGGCAACGCGGCTCTGCAGTACCCGGCCGGCTGGGTCACGTCCGACCCCAACTACGGCGTGCTGCACGACTGCGCCGAGTTCACCTACAACTCCTCGGGCATGTTCTGCAACACGACGATGGTCGACATGTTCAGCGTGCCGATGGGGATCCGGCTCACCGGCGCCAAGGACCAGACGACGGGCACCGTGCGCGAGGGCGGCCGCGCGGCCGCGTTCGCCGCCGTCAAGCAGGTGGAGGCGTTCTCCCGGCTCGTCGTGGACGACACCCGGATCATCGCCCCGGGCCACGGGCTGGACGCCGGCCTGTTCGCGAAGGACTACCTCGCCCCGTACATCGACGAGGTGTGGAGCACCTACACGGGACGGGACCTCAGGGTCACCACCAACGCCGGCACCTTCACCGGGCGGGTCCGCGGAGACCGGTTCACCTTCGACGGGCCCGCCCAGGTCTCCTTCGGCAAGCCGTCGACGCGGGACGTCCTCTTCTGCGACGGCGCGCTCGCCGCCCCCAACGACGGCACGACCGGCCCGGTCGCCGCGGTACTGGGCGCCGGATTCAACCGTTCCACCCTGCTCAGCCACCCCGACCAGCCGACCACCGACGCCTCGGTGTTCTACCGGACCGAGCTCACCAACCACTATGCGAAGGCCGTCCACTCGGCCACCGAGGACGGCAGGGCCTACGGTTTCGCCTTCGACGACGTGGCCGACTTCGCCTCGTACATCCAGGACACGGCGCCCACCGGCCTGCGTCTGACGCTCTCGGCCTTCTAGCGACGGGCCCCCGGCCCCTCGCGGGCAGGTTTCCCGGCACCGCGGGAAGGTACCCCGCCCTCCAGGAGGAACGGTCCTTCACCGCGGCGCCGTGAGCGTTCCGGATGCACGGCGGGCTTCCGCGATGAATGGTGAGTATCGGACCCGATGACATCACCGGGGCCGCAACAGCGATCCGGACCCGAGGAGCCAGAAGATGTCGACGTCCCAGCCCGACGCGTCCCGGCAGCCCGAGGACCGCGCCACCCCGGACAGCGTGCTGCACGCCCGTACCGGCACCGATGTGTCGCCGGAGGACCTGGTCCTCGCCTCCGGCAAGGACCTCACCCCGCAGAACCTCGAGTGGGCCAGGCGGAAGCTGGACGAGGAGGGCCCCTCCGCCCTGGACAAGATCCTTCCCTGAGCCCGGGCACCCCGTCCTGCCGCGCGGTTCAGGTTCTGTCCGGGTCCTCCGGAAGCTCCGTCTCGTCGTCCACGACGTGCACCGCGGCCTCCTCCGCGCCGGCGGCCCCTCCGTCGACGCCGACGTCCTCGGCGACGGTCTCCTTCGTGGTGTCGGCACGCGCGCCCTCGTCCGGGGCGACCAGCCGTCCGGCCCGGCCGCTGCCCGCCTCGGGATCGACCGGTTCGCCGTCCCCGCCGGCCAGGTCGCCCACTCCGTCCCCGGCGGGCGCGGGCGCGTCCGGCACCTCCTGGGACAGCCGCTGGTCGAGGGTCTCCCCCTCGTGCTGCTCCGAGGCCGTGGTGCCGTACTTGGTCACGCCGAGGGGCTTCTCCGGCGGGGAGTAGCCCTCGTCGAGGGTGTCGTCGTAGGTCCGTTCGTCGACGGCGTCCTGCATGTCGAGCGGCGCGGCGTCCTGCTGCTCCTCGTTGGTCCCGGTGGGCTGGTACGCGTCGTCCCCCATCGGTTCGGTGCCCATGGCTTCCTCCCTGTCACGCTGCGTCGGCTCGTTCGTCTCGGGGTGTCCGGTCCGCGTTTCCCGTCACGCGATCTTTAACCTCGAACACCGGGGACACGGCGGCGCGCGGGCGACGGGTGCCCGGGCCGGGGGGACCCGTCGCCGTCACCCGCCGGAGCCGCCCGTGCCGGGCGCCGGGGCGACACGGGCCTGGAGGTCGCCGATCCGGTGGACGGGCCAGGAGCGGGCGTATCCGGGCGGGGTGCCGCCGGGGCCGGTGAGGGTGGCGACCGGGACGCGGTCCGCGGTGCGCCGGATCGCCCCGTCCGTGGTGCTCTCGTTGTTCCCGGCCGTCGCGCCGGAGGAGCAGCCCGCGTAGTAGCCGATGGGGATGGCCTGGTACCCGGTGACCAGGCAGGGCGGACGGACTCCGAGCCGGTGCAGGGTCTGTGCCGTGCGGGCCCAGTCGCGGCGGCTCTCGGTGTTGCGGTCCACGGTGTGCGCGAGCACGGTCAGCTGCACCGCGAGATGACCGGCGAGCCCGAGGGCGACCAGGGCCACGGCGACCGGCCGCCACGTCCCGCGCCCGGTCGTGACCAGGTGCCACAGCGCGTCGGCGACCGGGATCGCGAGCAGGGCGTAGGCGGGCTGGAGGAAGCGCGGCGCCGCGTACTCGATCATGAACAGGTACGGCAGCGCGGCGGTCGTGGCGCAGGCCAGCGGCACCAGGGTGCGCAGGGTGCGGCGGGCCCGTACCGCCACGGCCAGCCCGAGGAGGGCGAGCACCGGGAGGGCGAACCACCACAGGGTGACCACCGGGTGCGGCATCGGTCCGGTGCACGGGCGGCACAGGGCGCGCCCGCCCAGGCTGCGCAGCTGGTCGTCGACGGCGATGTTCGCGCCCAGACCGCCCTGGATGCGCGAGGCCTCCGCCAGCCGCTCCCCCAGGCCGCCGAACGCGGTGTACGCCTCGACGACCCACGGGGCGATGCCGGCCGCGAGGCCGCCGGCCAGGGCGAGCAGGGACCGCCGGTGCCGGCCCGCCAGGGCCAGGAGCAGCAGCGGCGCCGTCACCCAGACGGCGTCGGTGGGCCGCATCCAGGCCATGAGCGCGGCCCCGGCGACGACTCCCCACAGCGGGCCGCCCCGCGAGGGGTCCGCGCGGTGGCGCAGGAAGCAGCCGACGGCGGTCAGCGCGCCGACGGCGACCCAGTAGTTGGGCATGGCCTGGGGGCCGTAGAACAGGGTCACCCAGAGGGAGGCGAAGAAGGCGCCGGCGGTGACCAGGACGCGGGTGGGGAACAGGCCGCGCCAGGAGCGCAGCGCCAGGTGGAGGGCGAGGCCGGAGAGCAGGGCGAGGTAGACGCGCAGCAGGACGGTGGACCCCGACCAGGACGCGACCGGCGCGACCAGCAGGGAGACGCCCCGGGAACGGGGGGCGCTGAAGAAGGCGGCCGGGTGGTGGGAGGTGACCTGGCTGACGTAGACGATCTCGTCCCAGCCGAGGCCCAGCACAGGGCGGACCAGGACGAGTTGGGCGACGGTGAAGACGGCGGCCAGGACGGCGAGCGGGCGGGTGCCGGCCCGCCCTGAAGGGCCCGGTCCCGGCTGCCGCTCGCGCCGCCGTGTGCCGGCGAGAAGGGCACCGGTGCCGTCGGTCATCGTCCGTCCTCACTCCCGCGCCTCGGGGGTCCGGGTCCCGCGGGCCCGGCGTCATGAGGGACGTGTTCCAGGAGACCGGCGTTCCGGAGATCTCCGACAAAGTAACCCGCGTGCGGCGGACTCGCAGGGCGGGAGACGGCCCCGCCGCGGCTGCCCGCCGCCGGTCAGCGGGTGTGCGGGCCCCGGTGCGGGGGCTGCCCGGGCGCCCGGCGCTGCCGGGGCAGCGGGACGGGCCGCCCGGCGGGGGCGCCCTCGCGCACGGTCAGCTCGGTGCCGTGGTGGCGCAGGGTCAGCGGCGGGCCGGAGCGGAGCGTGTACGTGGCCCGGTCCGGGGTGACCTCCACGCGCAGGCACCGGCCGAGGAACCGCAGGGTGAAGGCCAGACGGCCCAGTCCGGCCGGCAGCCGGGGGGTGAAGCGCAGCCCGCCCTCGTCCCAGCGCATGCCGCCGAACCCGGCGACCAGGGCGGTCCAGGTGCCGGCCAGGGAGGCGATGTGCAGTCCGTCCCGGGTGTTGTGCTCCAGGTCCGCGAGGTCCATCAGGGCGGCCTCGGCGGTGTAGGCGTGGGCCAGGTCCAGATGGCCGGTGCGGGCCGCGAGCACGGCCTGGACGCAGGCCGACAGCGAGGAGTCCCGTACGGTCAGCGGCTCGTAGTAGGCGAAGTTGCGGGCGATCTGCTCCTCGTCGAAGACCTCCTCGAAGTAGGCCGCGCGGGTGTGCATCGCCAGCACCAGGTCCGCCTGTTTGACCACCTGCTTGCGGTACAGGTCGAAGTAGGGGAAGTGCAGCATCAACGGGTACTGGTCGGCGCGCGTGCCGGCGAAGTCCCAGCGCTGGTAGCGGGTGAATCCCGCGTGCTGTTCGTGCACGCCGAGCTCGTCGTTGTAGGGCAGGTGCACGGCCTCGGCGGCGTCCCGCCAGCCGGCGCTCTCCTCCTCGTCGACGCCGAGTTCCGCCGCCCGGTCGGGGTGGCGCTTGCAGGCGTCGGCGGCGGCCAGCAGGTTCGCCCGGGCCATGAGGTTGGTGTACGTGTTGTCGTCAGCGACGGCGCTGTACTCGTCGGGTCCGGTGACCCCGTCGATGTGGAAGACGCCCCGGCCGTCGTGGTGGCCGAGGGAGCGCCAGAGGCGGGCGGTCTCCACCAGCAGCTCCACACCGGTGTCGCGTTCGAAGCGCTCGTCGCCGGTGGCCTGGACGTAACGCACCACGGCGTCGGCGATGCCGGCGTTCACATGGAAGGCGGCGGTGCCGGCCGGCCAGTAGGCGGAGCCCTCCGACCCCTCGATGGTGCGCCAGGGGAACGCGGCGCCGCGCAGCCCGAGTTGGGTGGCGCGTTCGCGGGCGACGGGGAGGGTGGTCTGCCGCCAGCGCAGCGCCTCGGCGGCGGCGTCCGGCGTGGTGGCGATCAGCAGGGGCAGTACGAACACCTCGGTGTCCCAGAAGGCGTGGCCGTCGTAGCCGGAGCCGGTGAGCCCCTTGGCGGGTATCGCGCGCCGTTCCGCGCGGGCTCCGGCCTGCAGGACGTGGAAGAGGGCGAAGCGGACGGCCTGCTGGATCTCCTCGTCGCCGTCGACCTCGACGTCGGCCCGGTCCCAGAAGTCGTCCAGGAAGGACCGCTGTTCGTCGAGGAGTCCCTGCCAGCCGCTGTGCGCGGCGGCCGCCAGCGCCGCCTCCACCTGGTCGCTCATCGCGGGCCGCGAGCGGGTCGCGGACCAGCCGTGCGCGACCAGTTTCTCCACCCGCAGCCGCTGCCCCGGCTCCAGGACCGCGGTGACGGTGAGCCGGGCCATGTCGACGTTGCTCTCGCAGCCGGTGGTGGTGCGTTCGGGGCCGTCGACGACGTGATCGGCGGCCACGGCGACCCGCAGACCGCTGCGCCGGGTGCGGTGCACCAGGCGCAGCCGGCAGTCCTTGGCGAGGTCCTCCTCGGGTTCCAGCGGGGACTTCAGCGCACGGGCGGCGCGCGGGTCGCCGTCCGGTCCGGGCAGGCTCTCGTTGGCGACCAGTTCGGACTGCACCACCACCCGCGTCCGGCTGTCGACGGGCTCGACCTCGTAGGCGACGGCGGCGACGGCCCGCTGGGTGAGGGAGACCAGCCGGGTGGAGCGCACCCGGACCGTGGAGCCGGCCGGCGAGGTCCATTCGCTGACCCGCTCGAGGACGCCCCGGCGCAGGTCCAGGGTCCGTTCGTGGCTGACCAGCCGCCCGTAGCGCAGGTCGAACGGCTCGTCGTCGACCAGCAGCCGGATCACCTTGCCGTTGGTGACGTTGATGACCGTCTGACCCGACTCCGGGTATCCGTAGCCGGCTTCGGCGTAGGGCAGCGGGTGCAGTTCGTGGACGCCGTTGAGGTAGGAGCCGGGCAGGCCGTGCGGCTCGCCCTCGTCGAGGTTGCCGCGCCATCCGACATGGCCGTTGGACAGCGCGAACACCGACTCGCTCTGCGCCAGGACGCCGAGGTCCAGGTGCCGTTCGCGTACGGTCCACGGTTCCACCGCGTAGGCCCGCTGTGTGATCACTTCCCACCCCCGAGTTCGGCCAGGTCCGCCACGACCCGGTCGGCGCCGTGCGCGTACAGCGCGTCGGCCTGGCCCACCCGGTCCACGCCGACGACATACCCGAAGTGCCCGGCGCGGCCCGCGTCCATGCCGGCCAGCGCGTCCTCGAACACGGCGGCCCGGGACGGCTCGACGCCCAGGTCCGCGGCGGCGGCGAGGAACGTGTCGGGCGCCGGCTTCCCGGGCAGCCCGCGCTCGGCGGCGACCACGCCGTCCACGCGTACGTCGAAGAGGTCCTCGGCGCCGATCGAGCGCAGCACGTCACGGCAGTTGGCGCTGGAGGAGACGATCGCGGTGCGCAGTCCGCGGGTGCGCACCGCCGCCAGATAGCGCAGGGTGCCGTCGTAGGCCGCCACGCCGTCGGTGCGGATCCTCGCGAGCAGCCGCTCGTTCTTGCGGTTGCCGAGGCCGTGCACGGTGCGGGCGTCCGGCGGATCGCCGGGGTCGCCGTCGGGCAGTTCGATGCCGCGGGAGGCGAGGAAGGTGCGGACGCCGTCGGCGCGCGGGCGGCCGTCGACGTACTCGTCGTAGTCGGCGTCGGTGAACGGCCGGAAGGAGTCGCCGTCCCGTTCGCGGAGGAAGGCGTCGAACGTCTCCCTCCAGGCGGCCGCGTGGACGACGGCCGTCTTCGTGACGACGCCGTCGAGGTCGAAGAGGCAGGCGAGGATGTCATCGGGCAGACCCAGATCCGTCATACAGGACACCGTTCCCCGTCCGGCGCCCGGACAGTGGGTGGCGCGGGCCACATGGCGGCAGGGCTCGGGTGGCACACTCTCCGGTGTGACTCCGGCCTTCGACGACCTCCTCCGCCGCGCCCGTGCCCTGCCGCGGGGCGGGCGGCGCGCGGTCCTCGGCATCGCCGGCAGCCCCGGCGCGGGCAAGTCCACCCTCGCCGGAGAGCTGGTCCGGCGGCTGAACGGCGCCGGGGAGCCGTGGGTCGCGCACGTCCCCATGGACGGCTTCCACCTCGCCGACGCCGAACTGGACCGGCTCGGCCGCCGGGACCGCAAGGGCGCCCCGGACACCTTCGACGCGGCGGGGTACGCGGCGCTGCTGCGCCGGCTGCGCGAGGAGGAGTACGACGAGGTGGTGTACGCGCCCGGCTTCGAGCGGGTGCTGGAACAGCCGGTCGCGGGCGCGGTCCCGGTGCCGCCTGCCGCCCGGCTGGTGGTGACGGAGGGCAACTACCTGCTGCTGGGCACCGGTGCCTGGGCTCGGGTCCGGCCGCTGCTGGACGAGGTGTGGTTCTGCGTCCTCGACGAGGAGGAGCGGCTGCGCCGGCTGATCGCCCGGCATGTGGAGTTCGGCAAGAGCCCCGAGGAGGCGGCGGCGTGGGTCGGGCGCAGCGACCGGCGCAACGCCGAACTGGTCGCCTCGACACGGGGCGCGGCCGACCTCGTCGTGCCGGGGTCCGCGGTGCCGGGGCGGTCACGGCCCGCCGAATCCGCCGACCGCGACGCGGCCCCCTGACCCGGGCTCTCCGTCCGGCGTGAGCGCGCGCAGTCAGGCCGCGGTGCCGGGCACGCCGTCGCCCGGCCTGCCATCTGCCCCTCGCCGGGGCGGTGTTCGGGGTTGTTCCTGCCCGTGACGGCGGGCGGTGTGCTCGCCGTGCGCTGTCCCGTGCCGTGCCGTCAGCCGGCGCCCGGCCGGCCCGCGCGCTGGAAGGCGTCGGCGCTCACATGCGGCATCACGCTGCTCGCCACCCGGTAGCGACCGTTGGGGACCTCGGTCGAACGGTGGACGTGCACGGCGAGCGGGCCGGCCCACTCGTAGCCGTGGCGTGCGGCGTGCCTGGCCAGCCGGTCGGTGAGCGCCTGTCCGACACCGCTGCCGCGCCGGGTCAGCTCCTCGTGCACCGGGGCGGCCAGCTCCACGTCGTAGGCGTTGGGGACCATCACCCGGCCCGCCCGGCACACGACGGCCTTGCTGTCGCACTCACGCCGCAGGGCGTCGACGAGTTCGGCCGACTCCCGGCCGGTCATCCGCCTCCACAGCGCCTCCCATCGGTTCTCCAGGGCCTTCTCCAGCACACTCAGGGCGCTCATGCTTTCACCTGCCGAAACGTAGGGGCGGGGGACGGTGGGCGAACGGCGGGTTCACCGGCGTTCCGGTGCGAAGTCGTCGGGCCGGACCTCCGCCTCCTCCAGTGCCTCGCGCATCGTGCGGCCGGTGCCGCCCCGGGCGCGTGCCCCGTGCTCGGTGTGCTCGGCGTGCCGCTCGACGGTGTCGTCGGTGTCCCGGGTCTTCGGCCGGTTCTCCTCGGGGACGGTCATGTCCGGTGGCTCCAGATGTGATGAGGGGTCGCTGCTTCGCTGCGTCAGCGGGTTCCCCCGGGACGCGCGGATATCCCCGGCGGAGCGGGTCCGGTGCCACTACGGCGGGAAGACCGGCCGTCACGGTGGGTGGGCTATGTTGAACCCTCGTGGGACACGAAGGAGGCGCACCGGTGCGATCGCCGCAGCAGGCACGCGCACAGGCGTCCGCGATCACCTCGGGGAAGACGGGCCGCGGTCCGGACGTGTCCCCGACGGCCCAGCTCCGCACGCTGTTCGACCGGCCCCGGCTCTCCCCCGGCCAGCGGCGCATCGCCCAGTACCTGATCGAGCACATCACCGAGGCGGCGGTCCTGTCGATCACGGACCTCGCGGACCGGGTCGGGGTGAGCCAGCCCTCGGTGACCCGGTTCGCCTCGGCGGTCGGCTTCAGCGGCTATCCCGCGCTGCGCGAGAAGCTCCAGGCGATCACCCTCGGCGCACGGGCCGGCGGCCCCGCGCAGGAGACCGGGGGCAACGAACTCCAGGCGGCGGTCGACGCCGAGATCGAGAACCTGGAGAACCTGCGGCGGGACTTCGCCGACGCCGACCGGTTCATCGAGACCGGCCGCAGGCTGGCCGTCTCCACGCCGCTGACCGTCCTGGGGCTGCGCATCTCCGTCTCGCTCGCCGAGTACTTCGCCTACGCCGCCCGCCGTGTCCACCCCGATGTGCGGCTGGTGACGCGGGGCGGCAGCGTCGCCTACGACGCGCTGCTGCAGTCCCGGGAGGCGGGCGGCACCTGGGTGCTGGCCTTCTCCATGCCGCGGCACGCCCAGGAGACCCTGACGGCGGTGCGGGTCGCCCGCGGCGCCGGGCTGAAGGTCGCGCTGATCACCGACCTGGCGCTGGGCCCGATCGCGGACGAGGCCGACGTCACCTTCGCCACCGGCACCGGATCGCGGCTGGTGTTCGACTCCTACGCCGCTCCGGGCGTGATGTGCGCGGCACTGCTCCAGGCCATGACGGACGCCGATCCCGAGCGGACGCAGGCGCGGCTCGACGAGTACGAGCACGTCGCCGACGCGCACCGGTTCTTCCTCCGGGACTGAGCCGCCCCTGGCGGCCGCCGGGGGACATCCGCGCCAGCACGCATGAATGTTTTCATGCGTCTTGAAAAGCACTTGGGCATATATAAATACTGCTCACGGGTCGCCCACGCCCGCGGCGCCGCACACCCGGAAGCGATGAACATGTCCGTGCCCACCACGCGTCCCGGTCCCGACTGGCCCTGCCAGGTCAGGACTCCCGGCAGCTACGACTGGGAACGCTCGGCGGCCCGATGGCTGCGCGAGCTGGTGCCCGCACGCTACGCGAGCTACCCGGCGTTCGTCCGGCACCCCGTGCTGCTGGCCCGGCACGCCCAGGTGCAGGTCGAGCACGAGATCCGGATGGCCCGCACCGCACTGCAGACCGCCCGTGCCGACCTGCCCCGGATGGGACTGCACGAAGGAGTCATCGAGCACACCATCAAGCTCTACGCGGCCGAGGTCATGCAGCTCCAGCACCTCGCCCGCAGCGTGCGCGCGGTCACCCAGGCCCTTGCCGGGGCGGGCCGCTGACCGCGGCCGCACCCGATACCCGCCACACCTCTCCCGCTCCGGGCGGCCCGGGGAATTCCGGTCCACAAATCGGACAACGAACCGGGAAAGGTGTGCGATGCTCATGGCGTGATGAGGGAGCCCGTTGTCCCGGTCGAGCCCGCAGCCGCTCCGGACCCGGCGGAACCGGCCGGGGTTCTCCACCGGCGGCGTGCCGAGATCGACCGGCTGCGCGGGCAGGCCGCGACGTCGGCCGTCGTGGAGCGGGCCACCGGGGTCGTGATGGCGCTGACCGGCTGCTCCGCCGACGCCGCGGGCGACACGCTGCTCCGGCGTGCCGAGGCGGCCCGCCGCACGCTGCTGGAGGAGTGCTGGATCACCCTGGGGGAACCGGCGTCCGCCCGCTCCGGTGAGCCTCCCGCGCGGCCGGACGGGGACACCGGGCCCGCGCCGGCCGTTCCGTCCCCTCCCGACGACGTCGCGGGAGCGCTGAGCCGCCTCGCCCGGGTCCTCGTGCACACCGCCACACCGCAGGAGCTGGCCCGGCGACTGCTGGAACACCTCGGACCGGACCTGGGCGCCGACTCGGTCATGCTCTACGCCCGCCGCACCGGCGGTGGCCTCGAACTGCTCGGGCAGGCCGGATCCGGTGAGCGGCCGGCCACCCGGCGGCAGGAGCCCCCGGTCGGCGAGGCCGCCGTGCTGGACGTCCTGGCGACCGGTGAACCCCGCTGGCTGGAGGACCTGGCGGCGGACGGCGCCCGGCGTCCGGGGGCCGGCGAACCGGCGGAACCTGTTCGGTCCGGGGCCTTGCTGCCACTGCCCGGCGAGGACGGCTCCGAGGTGTGCCTCGGCGTGCTGCGCGGCCGCCCCGGCCCGTTCACCCCGCGCGACCGGGCCCATCTGCGGGGGGCCGTACGGCTGTCCGCCGGGCGGCTGCGCAGCTTCGCCGCACCGCGGGAGCCGGCGCCCGGCCCGCCGACCGACGCCGTACGCTCCGTGTTCGCGGCGCTGCCGGTCGCCGCGATGCTGCTGACCCCGCTGCGCGGCCCCACCGGTGAGCCCGAGGACCTGCGCGTCGAGGCCGTGACGGAACAGGCCGCCGACGTCCTCGACCACGACCGGGACGATCTGGGCGGACGGCGGCTGCGGGAGGTACGGCCCGATCTGACCGACACCCCGGTGTGGCGGGGCTGCCTGGACGTGCTGGCCGGCCGGGACGGCTACGAGAGCGAGCCGTTCGCCCACCAGGAGGTGGTGAACGGCGTCCCCGAGTGGGCCACGTACTCGGTACGGGTGACCCGGACGGCGGGCGCGCTGCTCGTCACCTGGGTGCGGCACACCCCGCACGACCGGCAGGAGCAGCGCCTCGCCGACCTGCAGCGGCTGGGCAACCTCGGCTGGGCGAACTGGAACCTCTCCACCCGGGAGGCGTCCTGGTCGCCGCAGGTCTACACGATCCTCGGACGGGATCCGGCGGACGGCCCCGTCCCCCTCGCCGGTATCCCGGAACTCGCGATGCCCGAGGACCGTTCCGCGCTGGCCCTGGCCGTCGACGGCCTGGTGCGCGAGGGCGTGGCCTTCGACGCCCGGTTCCAGATCGGCGGCACGCCCGGCGTCCGGCACCTGCGGCTGGTCGCCGAGGCGATGGCCGACAGGCACGGCACGCCCGTCGAGGTGCACGGCTTCCTGCAGGACCTGACCGCGCGGCGCCGGGCCGAACTCGCCCTGGTGGAGAGCGAGCGCGCGATCCTCACCCGGCACAACGTGCTCCAGCCCGAACGCGTCCTGGTGGCCCGGCTGCAGCACGCCCTGCTGCCGCTGCCCGAGGGGCCGGTGAACCTGGCCGGGCTGCGCGTGGAGGTCGCCTACCTCCCCGCCCAGTCGGGCACACACGTCGGCGGCGACTGGTTCAGCGCGATAGAACTGCCCGACGGGGATGCCCTCTTCGTCGTCGGCGACGTCGCAGGGCACGGGGTGGACGCCGTCGCCACCATGGCCCAGCTGCGGTTCACCGCCAAGGGCATGGTGATCACCGGGTCATCGCTGACCGGGGCGCTCGCCCGGCTCAACACCCTGCTGCTGCACTCCCGGGACAGCCACGGCACCGCGACCATGGTCCTGGCCCGCTACCGGGCCGCGGAGCGGCGGCTGCTCTGGGCCCAGGCGGGACACACCCCGCCGCTGCTGCTGCGCGGCGGCAAGGTGACGTATCTGCGCCGCCCCGGCGGCATGCTGCTCGGCGGGTGCACCACACCGCGATTCGAGGAGGCCGAGTGCCGTCTCGAACCGGGCGACCGGGTGCTGCTGTACACGGACGGCCTGGTGGAGCGTCCCCCGGAGAACATCGACGTGGGTCTCGGACGGCTCGCCGCGGCCGTCACCGCCCACCCCGGGGACGAGAGCGGGTTTTTGGGAACGCTGCTGGATGCGATGCTGGAGGTCGAACGCCGCGACGACGTGTGCGTACTGGACATCCGGGTGCCCACGGAGCGGTAGCGGACGGATCAGCCCTCCGGGCGGCCGGTGCGGGACTCCAGCGCCAGCCGGGTGTCGTCGCCGTAGACGCCGGTCTCGTCGCCCCGCACCCCGTACCAGAGCTGGAAACGGGCGACGGCGGCGGAGAGGGTGGCGTCGTAGCGGCCGTCGGTGGCGCCCGACCGGTAGACGTCCGGGATCCGCAGCAGCCGCTCCTGGAGCTCGGTCACCTCAGGACCCGAGTCGCCCTCGCGGAGGAACCCCTCCTCGGCGGGGACCCTGGCCGGCGCCGAGGGGGCGCTCGTCGAAGGAGCGGTCGCGGAGGGGCGCGGGGCGGGTGCGGCGCTGTCGCCGGCGACGCGCTCCACCGTGAGCAGCAGTGCGCAGCCGAAGCCGGCCACCGCCGCGGCGG
>Ga0247822_10001610_pt1 | contig 13941 bp, 14 predicted proteins | sample 13C_Cellulose_Da_FD_192423 | JGI IMG/M metagenome (GOLD analysis project Ga0247822, IMG submission 192423) | Soil microbial communities from agricultural site in Penn Yan, New York, United States - 13C_Cellulose_Day30 | ecosystem: Environmental > Terrestrial > Soil > Agricultural land | place...
AGGATGTACTCGACGGTGGCGGTCGAGCTCGCACCACCGCAATGAAGGAACATGGCGGCGCAGCACGCGACCGCCACCGTCGAGTACATCCTCATCCGAGGCACCTTGGCACTCGCGTCGAGGCGCGGCCCTGGGAGAACTTCTGGCCGGCGGCTCTGGTCAGAACGTGATCGTGACCGACGGCGCCGAGTAGGTCGCCTCCCCGTGATAGACGACCTCGATGTTGTTGCCGTCGGGGTCGAGCACGAACGCAGCGTAGTAGCCTCGATGGTACTTGCGCTCGCCCGGGGCCCCGTTGTCGCGGCCGCCCGCCGCGAGCGCCGCCTGGTGAAAGGCGTCGACGGTCGCGCGATCGCGCGCGGCGAACGCGTAGTGCCCCCGTCCCGTGAGCTCGCCTTGCGCGGCCTCGCTCTTCGCGGTCGAGATCCACAGCTCGTCGTACGAGAAGTAGTCCTCACCGGCCGGGCCGGGCGGGATGCCGATGCTCTTCATCACGGCTTCGTAGAAGCGACGGCTGGCGGCGAGGTCACGGACGACGAGCTGGAGGTGATCGATCAGGCGACCGCGGTGGAGTTGCATGACGGAACCTTCTCGCATCAGCGCGGGAGCGCAACCCACCGCGCGCGCGCGCCGACGTGATATCGATGCGCATGCGTCTCCTCGCGCCGGCGGTGCTGCTCGTGGTCGCGGCCTGCAGCTCCGAGCAGCCCGCACGGAAGCAGCCCGCGCCGGCGCCCTCCGCCCCACCACCCTCCGCTCCAGCGGCGGACCCGTGGAACGCGCCCGCGAATGCCGCCGTCGGCTCGGCCGGGGATCCGGCGTGGGCCAAGGATCCCCCCGACGTGCTGCGCGCCAAGATCAACGGCGTCAACGCGCACGTCGTGGTGCTGAAGTACACGGCGGACTTCGCGGAGTATCGCGACGTGCTCCGCGTCGTCGAGAAGGTCCCCGGCGTCGTGGCGGCGGAGCCGTTCATCATGGCCGAGCTCGAGATCGAGAAGCCCGGCAAGCCACCACAGCACCTCACGCTCAAGGCGGTCGACCCTGCCCGCGTCGGTCGCGTCCTCACCGTGGGACGCCACATGAATGCCGGGACGCTGGCTCCCTCGGCAAGGGCGATCCACCGCCCATCGTCATCGGCGACGTGCTCGCACGCTGGCTGGATGTCGCGATCGGCGACGTCGTCACGGTGCGGCCGCGCAAGGACTCCCCCGATCCGATGCCGGCCGCGACACCGGCGAGGTTTCGCGTCGGCGGAACGTTCCACATGGACTTCGACGTCTACGACGAGATGCTCGGCGTCGCGCCTCTCGCCGCGGTGCAAGCCATGCTCGGCCGCGGCGATCAGGTGATGGGCGTCGAGCTGGTGGTCAACGATCTCGCGGCGTCCGACGAGGTCGCCGAGGCCGTCGACAAGGCGCTCGGTGGCCCGCCCTACAAGGTGATGGACTGGTACGCGCTCAACGAGCAGCTGTTCAAGGCGCTCGGTCACGCCCGGCCGTGACTACGCGGGGAGTGCGGGCGGCCTCGCGCGCACGGCCTCGAACGTGCTCTTGACCTCCTCGATCTCGACGTCGAGCACGAGGCCTTCGAGCGCAGAGGACGGCAGGCCGAGCAGCGACGCGAGCTCGCGCAGGTAGTCGTTCTCGGCGAGATCGATCTGATCGTCGGCCTCGATCACGGTGCTCACGAGAAGCAGCAGCTTGCGGCGCTCCTCCTCCGGATCGTCGCGGAAGAAGCCGATCACCGAGCTCGCTGTGAACTTCTCGGGCTCGAACGAGGCGAGGCACGCCTCGACCTCGACGCAGCGCTCGCCGGCGAGCTCGATGAGCAGCGCGCGGATCTCGGTCTGCTCGCGCGGGTGCAGCTCGCGATCGGCGTAGGCCGCGCCCAGCAGCAGCTCGCACAACGGGAAGATGCGATCCGAGGTCGACATGCCCGGAACCTACCAGAGAGCCTCACGGAGACGTCGCGAATGCACGTCGTGCGCTGATACCTTCGTCTCGTGCAGTGGCTTCGCCGAGGCTGGTTGGTCGCGATCGCGTGCGCCGTGGTGGTCGCCGGTGGCAGCGCGCTGATGATGCGGTTCGATCACCTGTCCCCCGGACCGACGCTCTCGCCGGAGACCTACGGTCATGCGCTCTCGCTGCATGGAGTGCTCTCGCTGGGCGTGCTGGCCGCGGTACTGCTCGCGGTCCCGAGCTTCGCCGTCAAGGCCACCCGCACTTCGGTCGTGCTCGGCTTCCTCGCGCTCGCGCTGTGGATCGCTGCGATCGTGCCGCTCGGCTCGCTCGCGGTACGTCAGTCGCAGGAGTGGGGAGGACACTCGCCCGACAAGCTGCTGCTCGTCCTGGCAGCGAGCCTGGGGCTCGGCGCCGCGCAGATCGCCGTGTCGTTGCCTGCCAACGCGGGCAAGCAGCGCATCGCCGCGATCGGTGGCCTCGCAGCGATCGCGATCGTCGTCACGCCGCTCGTCGGCCGCGAGCCGCCGACGGCGTTGTACTGGCTCCTCGCGACGACGACTCTCACCTGCGCACTGCTTCCGGACGCGATCCAGCGCATCGATCGCTCGTTCGCGCTGCTCGCGATCGCGCCCTGCGTGGCGCTGGCGTGGATCGCGACCGCGGCCGTCCATGGCGTTCACACCGGCTTCTTCCACGACACCCTCGGCGTGCTCTCGCCGCTGCCGGTCACGGGCGGCGCGCTGTTCGGCGCGCTGCTGGTATCGGCGACGGCGTCGAATCGCCGGCTCGCCCGGATCGCCGCGGTGCTGATCAACACGGGCGCGTGCCTCACGTCCGCCGGCTTCTACCTGCTCGGCTCGCGCGGCATGCCGCGGCGTTACCTCGCCTACCTACCGGACTTCCAGTCGCTGCAGATCTTCGTCGGAGTGGCGGCCGTGCTCGCCGCGATCGGTGGCGTGCTGGCGCTGTACGCGATCACGAACCGTCGTTGATCCCCGCCACGCTACAGCGGCCGTGCGCAGCGCACACCGATGTGATCCCCCCGCGCCGCCCCGCCGTAGCGGTCGGCGACGCGCAGGTTATCGGTCGTGCTCGCGATGCTGCCGCCCCGAAGGACATGCCCCTCGCTGGGCACCAGGTTCAGGCAGTCGGTACACGGCATCGGCATCGCGCTGTCGTAGTCGAGCATCCACTCCCACACGTTGCCGGCGAGGTCCGCGTTCCCCCAGCGCCCGTCGCCGGTGGGCGAGCGACTGCCGGCATTGCTCGGCCCGCCGGGGGCGCAGCCTTGATAGTCGGCGAGCTCGCAGCCGATCGTGGTCGCACCGGCAGGCACGGACCACGGGTACGCGCGCTGCTCGTCACCGCCGCTCGCGGCGAAGTGCCACTCGGCTTCCGTCGGGAGATAGCCTCCGTCCCAGACGCAGAACGCCGCGGCGACCGCCCACGAGATGCAGTTCATCGGCAGGGCCTCCTTGCCATCCGGCGCCGGCGTCCAGCTCGGGTAGGTGCTGCATGACAGGCTCGCGATCAGCGCGGCGGTATCCGTCGGCAACAGCGCGTTCCAGGTCGGCGACCAACCGCTGCTCGCGATGTTCGGGTGCGCTCCCTCGCCCGCGCTGGGAGGCGCTGCCTGCGTCCCTCGCCCGGCCTCGACGAAGGCGCGAAAGCGACCGAGCGTGACCTCGTAGGTGTCGAGCCGGAACGCGCTCACGGTCGCGGGGAACATCGTCGTCGAATGGAGACCATCCGTCGCCACGTCGTAGCCCCGAAAGTACGAGCCGCCGGGGATGACCACGGTCGCGCAGCACGAGCTGGACTGGGACGGACCGCACGTGGCGGCGAGGTTCGCGCAGCTCGCGGGCATGGCGGCATCATCGGGGGCGGCATCGCCCTCACCATCGGGCAGCGCGTCGAAGTTCCACCGACACCCGCACCACAGCATCGCCACCAACGCGCGTCGCATCGCGTCACCTCACGAGACCGCCACAGGCGTTGATCAGGAGGTCCGACATCTTGGCGGAGAGGGCGTGCAGGGTGTCGGGCTCGCCTCGCACGATCGCGCGCACGCCGAGTGCTTCGAGGCCCTTGGCGAGAGCGTAGACCGTGGGTTCGTCCGGCGGCCGGACGAGGCGGCGGGCGGCGAACGCCGCGTTCAAGAAGTCGAACATCACGTTCGCCCAGCGCGTCGTGTTGAGCTCGTGGTGCGCGGCCTGCCTCGGCCCCGCGTGGCGATAGACCTCGAACACCACGCGGGCAGCCGACGGATGCTCCGCCATCAGCTCGAAGAACGCCGACACGCCGACGCGGACGCGCTCGATCGGGTCGGCGACCTTCATCAAGCGCTCGAGCACCGTCGTGAAGCTGGCGCGGACCGCGCGCTCGTAGATCTGGTCCAGCAGCTCGTCGACCGACGTGAAGTGCTGGTACAGCGTGCGCCGGCTGATGCCGGTCTGCTGCACGATGTCCTCGACGCGCGTGCCCGCGTACCCGCGGACGGCGAACACCTCCGTCGCTTGATCGAGGATGAGCTCGAGCCGGGCGCTCGATCGCTGGTCCGCGGTGAGCGATCGGTCGTACCGGCCCGGGCCGTGCGAATGGACCATGGAGACTGTCCATTCTACCGCGGGGCTGGCGCTACTTATCAGTAATCGACGCCAGGATCGGGGCGAGGAAGTCGGCGTGCGACCAGCTGTCGGGCGGGATCGTCCCGCCGCCCGCGACGATGCCGTTGGGGGGATAGCGCAGGAACAGCTGCGGCTCGGCGACCGGCGGGCCGTCGAACTTGTCGTAGTGCCCGTTGCGAACGACCACGAGCTCGAGGCTCGGGATCACGTAGATGAACTGGCCGTCGTGGCCGTTCGCCATGAACAGATCCGGCGGCAGCGCGGAGTTGGTCTTGCCCTCGAGCCACCACTGGTACCCGTAGCCCTGGAACGTCGAGGCCGGCGTGAGCGAGGCATCGACCCACGCGGCGGGGACGACCTGCTCGCCGTTCCACATGCCGTGCTGCATGTAGAGCAGACCGAACCGCGCGAAGTCGCGCGTGGTCATGTCCAGACAGCAGTAGGTCAGCGTCTCGCCGGTCTTCGCGCGCCACCACTCGGCGCCCGCGATGTCGAGCTTGGAGAACAGCTTCTCCTGCGCGTAGTCCCCGGCGCGCTCACCGGTCGCCGCGGCGAGGACGCCCGACAGCAGCAGCGTGTCGCCGCTCGAGTAGTTGAACTGCGTGTCGGGCGGAACCACGAGCGGCTTGCCGAGCACGTAGTCGAGCGGGCTCGCGGTCGTGAACACGAGCTGGACGACGTCGGCCTCGTTGGCGTTCGCGAAGTCGTACGCCTCGAGCCACTCGAGGCCGGTCGACATGTGGAGGACGTGCTCGATCGTGATCTGGTCGCGCGACGAGCCCGCCCACTGCGGATAGAAGTCGACGAGCTTGGCGTCGACGCCGGGGAGCTTGCCCTCCTCGATCGCGATGCCGACGAGCGCGCTCGTGAAGCTCTTCGCGACCGACCAGCTGCCCGCGTAGCTCGTCGCATCGCGCCCCTCCTCGTACCACTCGGCGACGAGCGTGCCGCGTCGCGTGATCACGACGCCTTGCGTGTGCTTGCCGGGCTGGAACGCGTAGGCGCGCGCGCCTTCTAGCATCGCCGCATCCATCCCTTGCTCGGCGGGCGCCTGCACCGGCCAGTCCCACGCCGGCGCCGATGACGAACAACCGCACGCGATCAGAGCGACGAAGGCGCGTCTCATGGTGGGATACTACGACCGTGTCGCGCGTGAAGAAACGCCCGGCCGAAGGCTCGCGCGCGGCGCACGTCCGCTTCCAGGTCCCGTTAGACCGCCGTTACCCGGGGCCTGCCCGCGCTGGCCTCCATGTCTGCCGCGGCTGGCCGATGCATCGTGCATGGGAACGCAGCCGAAGAACTTCCGCATCACTCTCTGGTTCAAGCTCGGGGCCCTGGCGGAGTCGGTCGAGGCCGAGACCGAGGAGGCGCCGAGCGACACGCTGCTCCCCGTCGAGGATCGCTACCTCGACGATGGCTCCGTCACCTCCGCCGACAGCAAGGCGTTCAGCCTGCGCAGCGGCAGGACGCAAGCGCTCGCGCTCGACACGATCGCCCTCGCCCCCACCGAGGACGACGGCGCGCTCGATCACCTGGTGCGCGAGATGAAACGCGGCCGGCGCACGCTGGTCGCCGCGCTCGGCGGCGTCGCGGTCGCGCTGTGCGGCGTGCTGATGTTCACGCTGTGAAGCGAGGGTTGCTGAGGTCCCGGACTTGCAACTCCAGGCGTCGGAGGCCCACGCATGCGCGATCTGGACGATCTGCAGCCGTCGCTCAAGTGGAAGGTGTTCACATCGAGGCGGCCGGGGCTCAGCCGCGGAATGCCGCCGGGGGCCGACCCGGGGCTGATGTGGATCGCGAATTCAGCGACGTTGATTTACGGAGAGCGCGATGCCGTGCTCGTCGACACGTTCCTCACGATCGCGCAGAACCGCGCGCTCGTCGACGCGATCGTCTTCAACCAGCGCGACCTCACCTCGATCTACGTGACGCACGCGCACGGTGATCACTTCTTCGGCCTCGCGCCGCTCCTCGAGCGGTTTCCGCACGCGCGCGCGGTGGCGCTGCCGCAGGTGGTAAGGGCCATGGCACGTCAGGTCGCGCCCGAGTACCTCGCACGCTTCTGGCGCACCGCGTTCCCCGGCCAGATCCCCGAGCGCACGCCGATCGCCGACGTGCTCGACGCCGACGCGATCGATCTCGAAGGGCATCGGCTCGTCCCCATCGCGCTCGGCTCCACCGATGCACCGAGCTCGACGTGCTTGCACGTGCCGTCGATCGATCTCGTGGTCGCCGGAGACGCGGTCTACAACGGCACCCACCTCCATCTCACCGACTCCACCCTGCAGAGCCGGCGCACGTGGCTGTCCGCGCTCGACACGATCGACATGCTCGAGCCGCGCTACGTGATCGCGGGCCACAAGGTGCCCGAGGGCGATGACGGTCCGCGCCACGTCGACGAGACGCGCCGCTACCTGCGGGACTTCATGCGACTCGACGACGTGACGATGACCGCGCGCGAGCTGTTCGAGGCGATGCTCGGCCGCTATCCCAACCGGGCGAATCCCGGCGCGCTGTGGAGCGCGGCGCAGGCGGTGAAGCGGGTGCGCCGTCCGCAGCCGGCGGCAGCGGCCATGATCTGACGCACGCCGACGCGCTATCGTCAGCGCATGCGCGCCGTGGTGATCGCGATCGTGCTCGCCGGGTGTGGGCCCGCGCCCGCGCCGGTGTCCACGGGCGGTGAGCCGAGCACCGCCCGCGTCTCTGCGCTCTGCTCGGCTACACCGCTGCGGTCGTCGGGCCCGCGCGCCTCGACGTGCGTTAGTCAGTCGCCGTCCACCCCTTCGAACAGCATGGGGGCGAACGCGGGATCGTCCTCGTCGTAGGCGCCGTCGTCGGGCAGGCGGCCGCGGTGCTTGGTGCCGAAGCTGCCGCCGCCGAACATGCCGGCCCGGTCCTCGTTCTCGTCGCACGCCGGCGCCGGCTTCACGGCGAGCGCGGTGGCAGAGGCACGTAGCGCGGTCAGCGAGCGGCGCGCGACCGTGCCGTCGGTGCGGCCGAGGTAGACGTGATCCGCGCTGAACGCGAGCGACGTCGTATTGGGCGCGGGCATCACGTCCGCCGTCGCTGCCCCGGGCGTCCACGCGACGAGCCTGCTGCCGGCGACGGCCGCGACCACGTCCGTGCCGCTCCACGCGATCGCCCGATCGCCGGTCGGCTCGATCGGGAAGGCGAGCGAGCCGATCAGCTTCGCGGTCTCGGCGTCGAGCACGGTGACGCCGCGATCATCGACGAACGCGACGCGCTTGCCGTCCGGCGAGATCGCGTGGGTACCACCGCAGGGGTACGGTGCCTGCACGACGACGCGCTGCTCGATCGCATCCGCGACCGTGAGCGTCTGCGAGCCGTACAGCGCGACGCGCCGAGCGTCGGCGGTGGCGGACGCCTCGCCATCCGGCGGGTTGAGCTCGTCGGTGTCCGGCGCCGGGAGCGCCCAGGCCTGCGCGAGGCGCTGGTCGAGCACGACGAGGCGCCCGCCTGCCGTGTACCAGAGTCCACCGCCGGCGACATGGCCGAGCTCGCGCACCAGCGCCGTCAGGCCGTACGTGCTGGCAGGGAGGACGACGTGATCCACCCGCGCGGGGCCGCGCCAGCGCTCGATCACGGCCTCCTTGCCGCCGTTCACGGTCAGTGCGACGAGCGTGACGTTCGCGTCGGTCGCCGTCGCGAACACGTCGCGCCCGGGACCGCCGAGCTCGATGATCGGCTTCGCGGTCTCGGTCGACCACAGCCACGCCGACGAGTCACCCCATGCGTGCGAGACGAGCGTGCGCCCGGCGACATCGAGCTCGCGGACATCGCCGCGCGAGCCCTTCACGTGATCGAGGCGCGTCCAGTCGCGCGTGCTCCACACGTGGAGGATGTTGTCGTTGCCCCCGAGGGCGAGGAGGTCCCCCTTCGGTGACCACGCGAGCGTCCGCACGTACGCCTGCGTACCGGGCAGCGTGGTCACCGGCTCACCACCGGGCAGCTTCACCACGCGGACCTCCTCGTCGCAGGCGATCGCGAGGCGATCGCTGGTGGCGTTGATCGCGAGCGCGTCGGGGTTGCACGCGAAGCCGATGGTCGCCGTCCGCGTGCCGTCCTCGACGCGATAGACGTCGACGGCCCAGTGCGGCTGGCCGGGGAACGTGCCGACGGCGAGCAGCTCGTGGTCCGACGACAACGCGAACGCACTGGTGTTGCCGAGCCCGAAGATGCGATGGCGCTTGCCCGTCGCGAGGTCCCAGATCCCCACGGTCTTCTGGGGCCGCGCGGCGACCGCCCAGTCGCCGACGATCACCGGCTCCTCGAAGTGGCGCGTCTGTTCGAGCGCGATGCCTGGCGTCATGCGCTCGAGGTCGAACACGGTGAGCGGCGTCCCGGTCTTGCCGCCGATCAGCGCGCGGGTACCGGCGGTCGCGAGGCGCCGTACCTCGAGCTTGGCGTCGAACGGGCGCGAGGTGCCGGCGCGCAGATCCACGACCGTGGGCCGCTCACCGGCCAACAGCAGCGCGTGCTCGCCGAGCCGACCCGTGCCGCTCACCCACGGCAGCACATCCTCCGCGAGCACGCGGCGCGCCCCCGTGCGATCGAACGCGACGACCGAGCCGTCATCCGTGGTGACCACGATGCGGTCGCCCACGAAGTCGATGTGGTCGATCGATCCCGGCGTCCGCCAGGCCTCGTCGCCGAACACGGCCGCGGTCGTGTCGCGGGTGGGCGTGGTAGCGGGCGCACGGTGACACGCGGCGAGCGCGAGGAGCACGAAGACGACGGAGCGGCACATCGGCGGGCCGAGTATCCCTGAGGTCACGGTCAGAGGTCCGGACGATCCACCGCTGGCCGCAGTCGCAGCGCGCCCGCGCCGGGGTACAACTCGCGCGTGACCGGCTGGCAGTTCGCGACGACACCGACGCGCCCGCGCAGCCCCGAGGTCGTGCTCGTCGCGTTCGGGCGCGGCGCCCTGCCCGGCCCGATCGAGCTGCCGGCGGGCTGCACGTTGCGCACGATCGCGCGTGCGGTCTCGCCCGCGTGGTTCGACGCCTGGCGGCAGGGCTCGCTGCGCGCGATCGCGGAGCAAGACCTCGGCCCGCAGGTCGCCGAGCTCGACGCGACCGATCACGCGCACGTGATCGCGAGCGCGCCGGTCGCCCCCGTCGATCTCGCATATCTCCACGCCGCGTGGTCCGCCGCGCGCACGCTCGCATCTCGCGGGGCCTCGATCTTCCTCGACGCCCACGCGATGACCTACGTGCCCGCGGCGAAGCTGCCGGCGGTGGACGCACCGCTCGAGGTCGCGCGCGAGGTTCGGCTGGTCTACGAGACCACCGCCACGCGCGCCGAAGGCGCCCACGCGCTGCACACGCGCGGCCTGCGCAAGTTCGGCGCGCCCGATCTCGTCGCGCTATGCACGGACGCAGATGCGCGCATCGTCGGTCACGCGCTCGCCGAGCTCGCCGATGCGGTGGCGCGCGGCACCGAGCTGGCGACGCCGCGCCACGCGATCCACGTCGCCCCCGGCGTGACGTGGGTCGCCATCGAAGACGAGCACCGGCTCGGCGCGCTGCTCCAGCTCGATAACGAGGTGCGCGTGATCGTCGACGCGACCGGACATCACCTGACGGGCGTGCTCGCACGGCTCCCCGTGCTCAGCTGATGGCGTGTTCCGTCGCAAGGTTGGCGGCCGAGCCTGAGCGCGATGCGGTACACACCACGCGATGAAGACTGGCTGGCTCGCGATCACCACGTGCGCCCTCGTCGGCTGCGGCTCGTCGTCGCCCCAACCGGGCGTGCCCGACGCGCCGGGCCAGGCCGATGCACCTGCCTTCGATGCGCCCGACGTGCCGATCATCGACGTCGATGCGCAGCGCGTGTCCGCCGACCTCATGACGATCACCGGCGTGCGCGCGCCCGGCTCGCAGCACTGGCAAGAGGTCCAGGATCTCTGCGCCGCGCGGTTCGAGGAGCTGGGCTACACCGTCGAGCGGCATCAGTACACGACGGGCGTCAACGTGATCGGCGTGCGCACCGGGACGACCACGCCGGCCGAGCGCGTGTACATCTCGGCCCACTACGACAGCACGAATGGATGCCCGGGCGCCGACGATAACGGCTCGGGGGTCGCGGGCGTGCTCGAGGCCGCGCGCGTCCTCTCGCTCGATCCGCACGCGCGCACGCTCGTCGTCGCGTGCTGGGACCAGGAGGAAGGCGGCCTGATCGGGTCGAGCGCGTACGTCAGTCGCGCCACCACGGCGGGCGAGCAGATCGTCGCGAGCTTCGTGTTCGAGATGATCGGATATCGCAGCACGGAGCCGAACTCGCAGCAGACGGATCCGAGCCTCGAGCTCGTGTTCCCGGCGCAGACCGCAGCGATCGAGGCGAACCAGAACCGCGGTGACTTCATCCTCCTCATCCACGACGACGCCGCGGCGAGCGCGGCCGCCAACTTCGAGGCCGCGGCGGCGAGCATCGGGCTGCCCACGATCACGCTGCCCGTCTCCGACGGCCTCAAAGCGTCGCCGTTCGCGTCGGGGCTGCGCCGCTCCGATCACGCGCCGTTCTGGGACGCCGGCTTCCCGGCGATCCAGATCACCGACACCGCGAACTATCGCAACCCGCACTATCACTGCGGCAGCGGCAGCGATGCGTTCGCCGACATCGACCTCGCGTTCGCGGCGCTGAACATCCAGGCGACCGTCGCCGCGGCGGCCGCGGCCCTCGACTGAGTTAGCCTCACTAACCGCGACGATCGCGCTTGAAGCCGCGCCCGGCGCGTGCGATGAGCGTCGCGTGTCGCTCCGTCGTCCCCACGTCGCCGCTGTCCTCGTGCTCGAGCTCGCCGCGTGTGCGGACGCACCACGCCCGGGCTCCGACGACTCCTCCACCCCCGACGCACCGCCCGCAACCGACGCCCCGGTGACCACCGATGCGCTCGTCGCGCGCGTGCCCATCCTGTTCATCCACGGCGTGAACGGCTCGGCCGCGAACTTCGACGCGATGCGCGCGCGGTTCGAGGCGCGTGGGTGGCCGGCCTCGCACCTCGTCGCGCGCACGTTCGACGACCCCGCGTGGGGCTGCAACGTCGACAACGCCGCCACGATCGCGACCTGGGTCGAGGAGCTCAAGGCCACGACCGGCACCGCGCAGATCGACCTCGTCGCGCACAGCATGGGCACGCTGAGCTCGCGCTACTTCGTCAAGAACCTCGAGGGCACCGCGAGCACGCGTACGTACGTGACGCTCGGCGGCATGCACCACGGCCTCGCGAGCTCGTGCTCGCCCGACTTCCCGCTCAAGCCCTGCATCTGGAGCGAGATCTGCAGCACCGGCGCCTACGTCGCGCAGCTCGACGAGGCCCCCGCGACGCCGGGCCCGACTCGATGGATCTCGATCTACGGCAGCGCCGACGACACGATCCCGAACAGCTCGTCGATGCTGACCGGCGCCGACAACATTCTCGTCGACGGCGCGGACCACATGGGCCTGCTCGAGGAGCAGCCGGCGTTCGACGTGCTCGCACCACTGCTCGACTGACGCGAGAACTCCGGACCACCCGAAGGCCCCGACGAGCTGGAGCGCAGGGGGAGACGCACGTAGCGCGAAGCGTGCCGGTCGCGGTACGTTCGGCGTGTGAGACGAGGGGGACGAGGATGCTGACGCACAACTACAACTACGCGGCGGCGCTGGCCGACTCCGTGAAGATCGCGTGGCAGGTGAATGATCTGATCGGGGGCGACAAGCGCCTCGACTTCACCAAGCCGTTCTTGCCCGAGACCCTCGCGCAGGTGCGCGGGCTGACCATGCTGCGCGAGCCGGAGCGCCTGCTGCTCAACCAGATCCGCGGCAACGGCTACCTCCACCTGTTCGGGTTCGTCGAGGAGTTCATCCTCCCGTTCGTCACTGACGAGGCGCGCGCTTCGATGCTCGGCGGCGACCCGATCGAGGTGCGCGCGATGATGACGTTCGCCGAGGAGGAGGCGAAGCACATCCACCTGTTCCGCCGGTTCGCCGAGGAGTTCGCGGCCGGGTTCCCGGTGCCGTGCGAGGTCGTCGGCCCGGCCCCCGAGGTCGCGCGCGACGTGCTCTCGCACAGCCGGCTCGGCATCGCGCTGCTCACCCTCCACCTCGAGTGGATGACGCAGTCGCACTACCTCGAGAGCGTCAAGGACGATCAGGATCTCGACCCCTTGTTCAAGAGCCTCCTCCGCCATCACTGGATGGAGGAGGCGCAGCACGCCAAGCTCGACACGCTGCTCGTCGACAAGCTCGCGCGCGAAGGCGGCCCCGCGGCGATCGCGCAGGCGTTCGAGGACTTCGAGGCGCTCGGCACTGCCATCGATGGTCTGCTCGCACGCCAGGCCGAGCTCGACCTCCACGCGCTGCAAGCCGCCGCCGAGCGCACGCTCTCCGACGCCGATCGCACCCACATCATCGCGGCGCAGACGCGCGCGTACCGGTACACGTTCCTTGCCTCCGGCCTGCAGACGAAGAACTTCCTGACCACCGTCGAGCAGCTCTCGCCGGGCTCCGCCGAGAAGATGCGCGGGCTCGCGCGCGCCCTCGTCGACTGATCAACCCGTCCCGTGCACGCTCAGGGCGTGCGCTCGAAGGCCCCGATGTCCTTCGCCGCGCCCTGCGGCCGCGCCGTGCCTTCGAAGTCGAACGCCGGATCCAGGCCCGCCGACGGCATCGCCTCATCGACGGCGGGGCTCGTCGCGAGCAGGTGGAAGTCACCACCTGCCGCGTTCACGAATTGCGGATCGGCGTTGATGTTGTTCGGCCGCGCCGTCGCCTGCGGATAGATGACGTTGTTGGTCAACGTGCAGCGCAGCTTGTCGGAGTTGACCGCATCGAGCGACATCGGCGCATAGATGATGTTGTTTTCGAACTGGACGTCCGCGACGTAGTTCGTGACGCTATCGGACCCGCAGTAGACCGAATCACCTGCGACACGAAGCGCGAAGGTGTTGAAGGCCAAGTAGAACGAGCTACCTGGCGCAACAACATCGCTATAGCCGAAAATGATCGAGCCCCCGTGCAGCACGGAGTTTGTTAGCCGTACGTGGTTGTTCTTTCCGAACACGTTCAACGATGCCGAAGACGGTGAGTTGAAGGAGAGCTGATCTCCGTCGAACTCCGAGTCTCCACTGAGCACGATGCGAGTCTTCGCGGAGTTGCCCTCGAATGCCACACCTCGCATGCGAAGCATGCAGTTCCCAGCAACGACCATGTCAGCGCCCGAAACGGCGACCGTGGAATCCTCGATCGTCAGCGTGGTCGCTGGTGCACCCGCCGTTGGATCGCCGCAGCTGACGTAGTTTCCCCCAGGTCCTGAGGAACCCGTGCGGATCTCGATCCCCTGCAACTCG
>Ga0247822_10001611_pt1 | contig 13938 bp, 7 predicted proteins | sample 13C_Cellulose_Da_FD_192423 | JGI IMG/M metagenome (GOLD analysis project Ga0247822, IMG submission 192423) | Soil microbial communities from agricultural site in Penn Yan, New York, United States - 13C_Cellulose_Day30 | ecosystem: Environmental > Terrestrial > Soil > Agricultural land | place...
GACCGCAAGAGGGCAAGTCAGGAGTAAGGAGTCAGTGCCTTTATGACTCCTGACTCCTGACTCCTGACTCCTGATCCCTGACTCCTGGGAGCGCAGCGACTGACTCTGGTCACTCGTCGGACGACTCGGACGTCTGGTTCGCCTTGTCGCTCTTCTCCTCGTACTTGAACTCGGCCTTGAGCATCGCCAGGGCGCGGTCCCGGGCCTGCTTGCGGAGTTCCTCCTGGTGGCGGCCGGAGATCGCCGCCGCCACGTCGAACGACGCCCGCGGGTCGTAGACCTCGTCCTTGAACCGGTCGGCGCCGCGTGCCTTGTGGTCGAGAACCACCGCGACATAGTGCTGGTCCTCGGGCTGGTCGCTGACCACCAGGGAACTGGACAGCGGCTTGTCCTTCGACTCGATGAGCGCCCGGGCCATCGCCTCGCTGGGGTACGGGATGTTGACCGTCGAGGTCATGTTGAACGGACTGGCCTGGTAGCGCGGCCCCGCCCCGGACGGCAGACTCGTGACCACCATGGGGGCGACGTCGTCCACCTCGAAGTACTTGATGCGGGCCTTCGCCTCCGGCGTATCGAACTTGCCGGCGAACTGGGCCTGGAGGTCCTTGAGCTTCTGCTCGATCTCGAAGAAGCTCGTGCCCAGGTTCCTGGCCTTCTCGGCCAGCTCCTCGGCGTCCTTCTTCGCCAACTCGCGGGCCTTGAGTTCCTTCCAGGCGGCCTCGGCCTTGGGCCGCGCCTCGTCGAAGTTCCGCGGCGCCTCGGCCGGCTGCTCGGCGGTCCGCCAGACCATCAGCACCGACTCGTACGGCGACGGCTGGAGCGGCCCCCCCGGCGGAGTAACCTGCGGCCGGTACAACCCCGCGCCGGGGGCTGGTCGGCCCGAACGGGGATCGACGTCGGCGAAGAAGAAAGCCCCGATCATCGCGGGGTCCACGTACGTGCCGGGCCGCTGTGACTCGATCCGCTGACGAATCACCTGGAGGCCCGGGTCGGTTCCGATGTGGAACTGGTCGCGGAACTCCTCGGACTTGCCAGTCTTCAGGCCCCGTTCCTTGACGAACTTCTCCAGGTACGCCTGCGCCTGGCTGGCCGCGTCGGTCCCGGCCTTGGCGACGTTGAACTTGGTCATCTCCTCCTGGAACTTCTGGAGGTCGCCCTCGGCGATCGTCCGGGCCATATCCTCCGCGGCCCGCTCCACGAGCCGGCCACGGACGGCGTCCAGCGGCAGCGGTTCGGTCGCCTTCGCCTGGGCCGCCGCCGTGGCGATCAGCACCGTCGGCACGCCAAACCCGGGGGCCACCGGGGCGATCAGGGCCGGGGGAATGGTGCCGAACTTGGCGATCCGGTCGCCCTCGAACGACTGCCCGGCCGGGCCGACGGCCCCGGACACGGCGCCGGCGTTCTCGGGCCGCAGGAACCCGCGGTCGAGCACCTGCGGCCGGTCGGCGAACGGGGAACTGGAATACCAGTGGTCGCGAGCAATGTTCCGCTGGGCGGCCTTGTACTCGGCGTACTTGGTGTCGAGGACCGGATCCTGCATGGCCAGCGGCGCCGGCGCGGCCAGCACCGCCGCGGTCGTCACCCCGCCCAGCGACGACGCCAGGGCCAGGAACCCGTTCGCCCGGGTCATCGCCCCGGCCAGCTTGACCCCCTCGGCGGCGGCCTGCTTGTAGTACGGTTCATTGCCGGCCGCCTCCAGCCACTCCAGCTTGAGCTTGCGCGGCTCCTTCAGCCCTGGCCGTGCCAGCGTCGGGTTCGGCACGTCGTTCTTGTGCTTGTTGAAGATGTCCCGCAGTTCCGTCTCGGTCGGCGTACCCTGCACCCGGGAGACGTAGTTCTCGACCGGGACGGTGAGCATGCCGAACCGGGCGGTGGAGGTCTGATCGCGGTAGTACCGGTAATAGTCGTAGGGGGCGTCGTACGACTGCCCCATCGGCCGCAGGGCCGCGCGGCCGAGGACGGCCGACTGCGCGATCCGCACCTTGAACTCGTCGCCCAATGCGTCCTTGAGCAACTCCGCGTTGTACCCGACCTTGTTCTTGAGGCTGGCCTCGACCGCCTTCAGGTCCTCGTCGTTGATCTTGCGGTAGAACTCGGAGTGGACGAGGTCCGCGATGTCGGCGGCGGTGAACGAGACGCCCAGGTCCTCGGCCTTGGTCAGCCAGAGCTTGAACTCCATCAGGTCCTTGTTGCCGCCGACGTTGGGCAGGTTGGTGAAGTACTGTCCCTGCCGACCGGCCGACTGGAGCCGGACGTCCAGGTCGATCAGCGACTGCATCGTCCGGGCGACCTCCTTGTCCTCCTCCTGCGGGGCCTTCTCGGCGATCTCGCCGAGCCGGGCCTGGAGGCCGGCGATGGTCTGCTGCTGTTCCTGCTGGATGGCCTGCGGGCTGATCATGCCCATGGCCATGAACTGGTTGAACAGTTGCGGGTTGTTGAGCAGTTGCGCGGTCTGCGGGCTGAGGTACATCGGGCCGACGGACAGCGCGTACTGAATGACCTGGCGGTTCTCGGCGCTGACCCGGCTGACCTCGCCGGTGACGTAGCTGTGGAGGTTCTCGCGGGCCTGGGCCGCCGCTGCCGACATGTACTGGTTGGCCAGCGTCCGCTTAGTCTGGATGCGCTGCAGGTCGCTCTCGTAGACCTTCGACCCGTCGATGGTGGCCAGGACGTCGCCGCTGCGGGCGTTTGAACCGATGAGCCGGGGGAGCCAATCAAAGAAGTCGCCCCCACCCCCTAGCCCGCTCGATAAGACGAACATGAACATGACCAGGATCGTGAGCAGGGCGAAGAGAACCTTCTGGTTCCGCCTGAACACGTTGAACGGGTTGAAAGCCATGACTCGGCCTCAAGTTACGGCGGGTGTTCTGACGGGCAATCCCGGTCGCCGGAGTGTGGCGGCCTTGACAGCCCGGTTATGGCTGTACTAAGGGTGATGGGACTTTTTCCGGTCTCCAACTCACCGATTGTACGAATTCTACGGGTCGCAACAACGGCAACAAACAGTAGGGGCCGCCCTCCGTGGCGGCCCGAACTTGACCGGTCGGTGACACCGGGCCGCCACAGCGGGCGACCCCTACAGAAGAAATACAACCGCAAGCAGAATGCTTCAGGAGTGAGCGCCGGTGCCTAGCCCCCGCAAGAAGCCGACCACCGACCAGACCGGTGCCGACGCGAAGAAGCCGGCCGGGAAGACGCCCCGTAAGGCGCCCGCCGCGAAGACCGGCGTGGAGCCAGCGGCCGCCCGCCGCAAGCGGACCAAGGCGACCGCCGACGGCGACGGCGCGGCCCGGCTCGTCCCTGACGGCAGCGGCAACTACGACCTGGTCGTGGTCGAGTCGCCGGCCAAGGCCAAGACGATCAACAAGTACCTCGGGCCGCGGTTCAAGGTGCTGGCCAGCTATGGCCACGTCCGCGACCTGGCGACCGGCCGCAAGCAGGCCGGCGAAGAGGTGTCCGGCATCAAGATCGGCGAGGGGTGGAAACTCCGCTACCTCGTGGACGCTGGCAGCAAGGCGAAGAAGCGCAAGGGCCGCCGCACCCAGCGCGACATCCTCGACGAGCTAAAATCGGCGGCTGCGAAGGCGAGCCGGGTGCTGCTGGCCAGCGACCCGGACCGCGAAGGCGAGGCGATCGCCTGGCACATCGCCGACGAGCTGAACCTCGACCCGGAGAAGACCTGGCGGATTCGCTTTAACGAGATCACGCGCAATGCCGTCCAGCAGGCGCTGAAGGAGCCGGAGCACATCAACAAGGACCGGGTGCAGGCGCAGGAAGCTCGCCGGGCGATGGACCGGGTGGTGGGATTCCCGCTCTCCAGCCTGCTTGGCGACAAGGTGACGCGCGGGCTGAGCGCCGGCCGGGTGCAGTCGGTCGCGGTCAAGTTGATCGTGGACCGCGAGCGCGAGATCGAGGCGTTCAAGACCGAGGAGTACTGGAAGGTCACGGCGCTGCTGGCCCCGCAGGGGTCGGGTGTCGCCTGGCACGCGGACCCGAAGAAGTCGAAGGTCTTTGCCAAGAAGAAGCCGGGCGACGACAAGGCGGACTCCGACAGGGCAAGCCCCGACAAGGAGGACGCGGACGCGACCGCAACCGACACGGGAGCCCCGGAGAAGTCGGGCTTGCCTGCGCCGCCCGCGGGTATGTTCCTGGCGGAGCTGGCGAAGTGGGACGGGGCCGACGCCGCGCTGAAGTCCGAGGCGGACGCCGACCGGGTCGTGGCGGCGCTCCAGGGCGTGCCGTACGTCGTCACGAAGATGGAGCAGAAGGACCGGGCCGAGCGGCCGCCGGCGCCGTTCACCACGTCCACCCTCCAGCAGCAGGCGAGCCTGCGGCTACGGTTCGGCGTCGGCCGGACGATGCAGACCGCCCAGAAGCTCTACGAAGGGGTGCCGCTCGGCAGCGAGGGGACGGTCGCGCTCATCACCTACATGCGGACCGACAGCACCCGGGTCAGCCCGGACGCGCTCACCGCGGTGCGCGGCCACATCCAGGCGGCCTTCGGCGACAGCTACCTGCCGGAGAAGCCGAACGTCTACACCTCCGGCAAGAGCGCGCAGGAGGCCCACGAGGCGGTCCGCCCGACGGACGTGAGCATGACCCCGAAGCGGGCCGAGGGGCTCGGCCTGCACGGCGACCAGCTCCGCCTGTACACGCTGATCTACAACCGGTTCGTCGCCAGCCAGATGACGCCGGCGCTCTTCGCGGTCACGAACGTCGAGGTGACGGCGGGCCAGGGGCTGTTCCGGGCGACCGGCCGCATCCTCAAGTTCGACGGCTATCGCAAGGTGATGCCGTCGGCCGGCAAGCAGGAGGACACCGAACTGCCGCCGCTGGCAGACGGGCAGGCGCTGGACAAGCTCGACCTGTTCGAGACGCAGCACTTCACCCAGCCGCCGCCGCGGTACAACGAGGCGTCGCTGGTCAAGACGCTGGAGAAGGAAGGCATCGGCCGGCCGAGCACCTACGCCAGCATCATCGAGACGATCCAGGACCGTGGGTACGTCAAGCAGGAGAGCCGGCGGTTCTTCGCCACCGACATCGGCAAGAAGGTCACGGACCTGCTGGTCGAGTGGTTCCCGAAGATCATGAACCCGAAGTTCACCAGCCACTTCGAGGAGGAACTGGACGAGATCGAGACCGGCAAGTGCCACTACGCCGAGGTGCTCGACGAGTTCTGGGGGCCGTTCTCGGAGGCGCTGCACAAGGCGCAGGCGGAGATGCCGGCCCAGCACGGCATCCCGACCGGGGAGAAGTGCCCCGAGTGCGGCCGGGATCTGCTGCACCTGTTCAGCCAGAAGACGGGCAAGCAGTTCATCGGCTGCTCCGGGTTCAAGGACGACCCGGCCTGCCGTTACATCAAGCCGGGCGAGGGCGAGGAGGCCCGGCCGCAGCCGCAGGTGACGGACATCAAGTGCCCGGCGTGCGGCAAGTTCATGGTCCGCAAGGAGGGCCGGTTCGGCACATTCTTCACCTGCCAGGGCGCCCCGGAGTGCCCGACGACCATGAACCTCGGGCCGGACGGCCAGCCGGTCGTCACGGCGCTGCCGACGGCGCACAAGTGCCCGAAGTGCGGCAAGAAAAACCTGCTGCTCAAGCAGAGCAAGGCGGGCAAGAAGTACGTGCAGTGCCCGGACACGAAGTGCAAGTTCATCTCCGACGCGGACGACAGCGGCGCACCGGTGAAGCCGGCCGAGACGGGCATCAACTGCGAGAAGTGCGGCCGGCCGATGGTCATCAAGTCGAGCTGGCGCGGTCCGTTCCTGGCCTGCACCGGCTACCCGGCGTGCCGGGGGGCGAAGTCGATCACGGTCGAGTTGCGGGAGAAGCTCAAGGACATCCTGCCGCCGATGCCGGAGAAGAAGGCGGCCGCCGCAAAGCCGGACATGCCGCAGGTGACGATCACCGAACGGTGCCCGGAGTGCGGGTCGGAGATGCGGCTGCAGAAGTCGCGGTTCGGCGGTCGGTACTTCCTGGGCTGCACCAAGTACCCGAAGTGCAAGGGAACCGCGAAGGTGTCGCCGGCCCTCCAGACGCAGATCGACGCCGCGGCCGAGGCGGCCCCGGCCGGGGGCTGACGTGAGCGAGCCGACCCACGACGCGACCACCGCGTACCACGAGGCCGGGCACGCGGTGGTCGCTCTCGCTTTGAACCGCCCCGTTCACAAGGTCAGCGTCCTGCCGGGCCGCGACCTGCTCGGCCAGTGCCAGTTCGGCAAGGGCGTCTTCCGTCCGACCGAGGACTGGCTGGAACGTGAGGTGCTGATTGCCCTGGCCGGGATGGCGGCCGAGGCCCGACACACCGGCGGGTATTGTCGGAATGGGGCGGCCCGCGACCTGCGCTACGCTCGCCAACTGGCGCTCCAGCGGGCGACGCCGAAGACGCTCGACCGGTACGAGAGGCGGATGCTGGCGAAGGTCGAAAACCTGCTCGCGGACGAGGGCCACTGGCGGGCGGTGGAGTTGATCGCCGCGGAGTTGATGAGGCAGGGGACGATCAGCGGCCGTGCGGCACGGCATTTATTTGAACAAGGTACGCGGTAAGGTAAGCGGTGCGGCCGGTCACCGGTCGTCCTCCTCCAGCCGGCCCGAGTGCTGGATCGCCCGGAACAGGCGGAACCCCAGCACCGCGCTGGTCAGGCAGCCGACCGCGCCGAAGATCGATATCTCCCCGAAGACCACCGGCGGCGCCCGGTGCGCCCACAGCCACGCCGACCCGACGAACAGCGCGCTGGTCATCAGCCCGAACACCAGCCGGTTGACCGACGGCTCCAGATGCTGGTGCTGAAGCTGCACCGCGAACTGCTGGCGGCGGGCGAACTGCATCACGTCGCGGACCAGCCGCGGCATCCCGGACACAACCTCGTCCCAGTCCCGGGCCGCCGCCAGGAGCCGCCGGGCCAGCCGTCTCGGCGAGAGTCGCCGCAGGAGAAACTGCCGGCGGTACGGCTCCAGCACCTCGACCAGGTTGAACGTCGGGTTCACCAGCCGGGCCGTCCCCTCCAGCATGACCAGCACCTTCAAGAGCAGCGCCAGCGGCGGCGGCAACAGGATGTGGTAGCGCCGGATCGCCTCGCTCATCTCGTCCAGGGCCGTGCCGAGCTGGAACTGGTCCAGCGGCATCCCCCAGTAGAACGCCATCTGCTCGGCGACCTCGGTCTGGAGGTCGGCCGGCTCGAAGTGCGGCGGCACCTCGCCCACCTGCATCACCAGGTCCGTGAGCAGCGCCGGGTCGTTCGACATGACGGCCACCATCGCCGCCTCGATCTGGGAGCGGAGCCGGTCGTCCACCCGGCCCGCCATGCCGCAGTCCAGTAGCCCGATCACGCCGCCGTTGAGGACCAGCACGTTCCCCGGGTGCGGGTCGGCGTGGTAGAACCCGTCGCGGAAGATCATCTCCAGGAACGCCCGGGCCCCACGCTTCGCCAGCTCGTTCGGGTCAAGCCCAGCGGCCGCCGGTTCGCCGAGCTTGTTCAGCGGGGTGCCGTCGAGGAACTCCATCGTCAGCACCCGGCCGGTGGACAGCTCCGGCACCGGGGCCGGGAACTTCACGGTTGGGTCGCCGGCGAAGTTCTTGGCGAAGATCTGCTGGTGCCGTAGCTCCCGGCGGAAGTCCAGCTCGCGGAGCAGCACACGGCGGAACTCGGCCACCACTGCGGTCGGGCGGTACGGCCGCAACTCGGTGATGTACTCCTCGGCCAGCCGGGCCAGTTCGGCGAGGATGACGAGGTCGGTCTGGACTCGCCGGGCGATGTCCGGGTGCTGGACCTTGACGATCACCTCCCGGCCGTCGGGTAGCGTCGCCCGGTGCGCCTGACCGATCGACGCCGACGCGACCGGCACCTCGTCGAATCGGGTGAACAGTTCCTTGATCGGCCGCTTCAGTTCGGCCTCCACCGTCGCACGGGTCGTCTCGAAGGGGTCGGCCGGGACGTTGGTCTGGAGTTGCGTCAACTCGGCGGCCAGCTCTCCGCCGACCAGGTCGCGGCGGGTGCTGAGCATCTGGCCGAGCTTGATGAATGTCGTGCCGAGATCGGTGAACGCGAGCCGGACGCGCTCCGCCTGAGACAGCTCGGTGAGCGAGTGCAGCGGAATGTGCCGCACGAACCGCCGCAGGAAGCCCGCGTCGATGCGGGAGAACCCGTCGGCCAGCCCGTACTTGGTCAGGACGGTGGCAATCTCGATCACCCGGTTCATGTTCCGGGCGAGCTGCGGGATCGAGGTGAGGTCGATGGGCATGGTTGCGAAATCCCAGATCCCAGGCACCAAATTCCAAGGAAGTGGATTGGTGCGTTCAGGGTACGGGATGTTCGGCGTAGTTTCTTTGGGATTTGGTGCCTGGGATCTGGGATTTGCTCGCTACGCGGGCCGGTCCAGCTCACGAAGCGCGTCGTCCTCGCTCAGTTCGATCTTTGCGGTGCCGCTTTGCCCCCACAAGGGTGAGTCCAGCGAAAAAAACCGCCAGAAAAAAATCCGGGCCAGAGTCCAATCCGTATCCCCCTCCGATCGCCCACATCATTCGTCCGCATTTCCGATCGGAGGGCCCTGACGTGACCTCGAAGCAACTCGGCATCATTGCGGCCGTACTCGTGGGGTCGGCCACGGCGGCCCGGGCTGCCAGCCATAGCGACGCCCCGCTGATCAAGCAGGACCCGCAGGCCAACATCACCGACGTCTACACCTTCCTCGGCACCCGGTACAACAACCCGAACATCAAGGTGCTCAACGTCATCGTTCACTGCCGCCCGTTCTCCGAGCCGGGCGACGGCGTCACCTACGACCGGTTCGCCGACGACGCCCTGTACAGCATCCACATCGCCAACCCGGCCACCGGGGCCCCGGTCGCCCGGTACGACTTCCAATTTTCCTCGGTCAGCTCCCCCCAGGCGTACCGGAACCTGGACACCATCCTGTCCTACGGCCGCGGGGCCAACGTCGGCGGCGCGCCGAACGTCGGGGCGATCAACCAGGCGGGGGACGCCCGGCAGAACTTCGTCCAGACGTACAAGGTGTTCCGCAGCGCCGGCCAGCCCCAGGGGCGGGTGATCGGGACCGACCTGCTGACCCCGCCGCCGAACGTCGGGCGGCGGACCACCCCGGCGTACAACGACGCCAACGGCCGGGCCGTCTCCGGAGCGGCGGCGTTCGCCGACCTGGACGTGTACACCCGACAGACGGTGGCCAACCTGCCGAACGGCGAGGCATGCTTCGCCGGGCCGCGCGAGGACGGGTTCTTCGCCGACATCCCCGGCATCTTCGACCTGCTCGACCCGCGCATCCTCGGGGCCGGCGGCGCCGGCCAGAACGGCAACGGCGTGGATGGGTTCAAGGGATACAACGTCCTGGCGTTCGCCCTGCAGATCCCGGTGTCCGACCTGCCGGCCCTGCCGTACAACGGGCCGTTCTTCGGCAAGCAGACCGGGGTCGGGGTCTACGCCTCGGTGTCGCGCAAGAAGGTCCGCATCCTCAGCGACCGCGGCCCGGCCAGCGACTCCGGCCCGTGGGTCCAGGTGAACCGCATGGGCAACCCGCTCTTCAACGAGGGGCTGGTCGCCTTGCGGGACAAGGACAACTACAACCGCACCCCTCCCACCGTGGACGCCGCCCGGTACGCCCAGTACGCCCGCGCCCCGGAGTTGATCGTTCTCCTGAACGCCACCTTCGGCACCAACTTCGTCACCGCTAACCGGGCCGACCTGCAAGCGGTGTACATCCCGGACGTGCTCCGCGTGAACACGTCCACCGCGCCGGTCCGACTGGCCGGGCAGACCGGGTTCAGCCGACTCGGGTTCATCGGCGGGGACACCACCAACGGCATCTCCGGCGGGTGGCCCAACGGCCGGCGGCTCGGGGACGACGTGGTGGACATCGCCCTGACCGCCATCGCCAGCGGGCCGGCGTACACGACCATCACCACCATCGGCGACAACATCGCGGGTAACGACATCGCCTATCACCGGGTGTTCCCCTACTCGGCCACCCCGCACGCGGGGCCGACCAACCGCAAAGACCCCTGACCCGCTTCGCGGGAATGACGAATGCCCCACCAATGACCCCCCAATGACGAAGGGGTCAGGGGGCCGCGCTGTCTGTCGCCATTCGGAGTTCGTCAGTCACTTGGTCAGTGGTGGGGCATTCGTCATTCCAAGTTCCCGGAGGTCGATCATGAACCGCTGGTTGCGACGCGGACTGATCCTGGGTGGGCTGACGGTCGGCGGGGCGGCGCTGGCGGTCGGGTTGTCAGACGGGCCACGGCCAATCCTGGAACCGCAGATCGAAGCGGCTATCCCCGACACGCCGGCGTTCCTCGCCGGCGTGCCAACCGGGCGGGTGGCCGCGGACGCCGACAAGGCGGTCGCCACCTGGACCGCCCGGGTGCGTCTGACTCCCGACAGCGCCGGGGCCTGGACCGAACTGGCCGACGCGCTGATGCAGAAGGCCCGGGAAACGGCCGACTCTGCTTACTACGGCCACGCCGACCGGGCCTACGCGAAGGCCCTGGAGCTGGAGCCGAACACATGGACCGCTCTCGCCGGGCGGGCCTGGGTAGCCGGCTGCCGACATGAGTTCGAGCAGTCGGCCGCCTGGGCCGAGAAGGCGATCGCGGCGTCCCCGGATCAGCCGGCCGCGCACGGCCTGCTCGGCGACGCCCGGATGGAGTCGGGGGACTACGAGGCGGCGGGAGAGCATTATCAGACGATGCTCGACCTGCGGCCGGACCAGTCGTCATACAGTCGCGGGGCGGTGTGGCTCTTCGCCACCGGGGACGTCCGCAAGGCGACGTGGCTGATGGGCAAGGCGGCGGGGGCCGGCTCCCCGTACGCCGAGAACACCGCCTGGTGCCGGGCCCAACTGGCACTGATGCGCTTCCACACCGGTGCGCTCCTGCCCGCCGAGCAACTGGTCGAGCAGGCACTCACGGAGACGCCGGAGAACGTCCATCTGCTCGCCGTGGCCGGGCGGATCAAGGCGGCGCGCGGGGACTACCCGGCGGCGATCGAACTCTACCGCAAGGCCGCGGCCGTAGCCCCGCAGCACGACACGCTCGTCGCCCTCGCCGACCTCTACCGGCTCACCGGCAAGCCGGATGAGGCGGAGAAGCAGGACGCTCTCGTGGAGGCGACGCACCGGCTGAACCAGGCGAGCGGCGTCCGCGGGGATTCGCAGTTGGCCCGGTTCTACGCCGACCGGGGCCGCAACTTGCCGGAGGCGCTCGCCCTGGCCGAGGAGGAGTACAAGACCCGCAAGACGATCGTGGCGGCCGACACCCTCGCGTGGTGCCTGTACAAGAACGGCCGACTGGAAGAAGCCCGCAAGTTGGCAGAGAAGGCGCTGCGGTACAAGACCCCGGATGCAACTCTCCGGTTCCACGCCGGGATGATCGCCGCGAAACTCGGCGACCGGCCGCAGGCGCAGTTGCACCTGTATCAGGCGCTCAGCCTGAACCCGCACTTTCACCCGATCGACGCAAAGACCGCGGCCGACACCCTGACGGAACTCGGGTCGGCTCCTCCGGAGGCGAAGGAGCCATGACTCACTCTGTCGAAATGCCCGGAGCTTAGGAGGATCTGGTTTTCACCCCGAAGGGGTGGGAGTTCCCAGCCCAGGGCAACGCCCTGGGTTCGCGGGGCCAATGCCCCAGCCTGAAGGGCTGGGACACGCTGCCTTGTCCCAGCCCTTCAGGCTGAGGCAGGGTGGGATCGACTGCCCAGGGCGTTGCCCTGGGCTGGGAACTCCCACCCCTTCGGGGTGAAGAGAGTCCGCCGCACGACAAGGAGTTCGGCAGAGCAGCCATGACCCGATTTGCCACGACCGCGGCAGCGGTGGTCCTGCTCCTGGCGACCACTGCCGACGCCCACCCGATGGGCAACTTCGCTGTGTGCCACTACGCCCGGGTACGCGTTCATCCGGACCGGGTGCGAGTGCGGTACGTACTCGACCTGGCTGAACTGCCGACCCATGCCGAGAGGCTGGCGATGGACCGCGACCGCGACGGCGCCGTCGATGCCGACGAGCAGGCGGCGTACCTGGCGGCGAAACGGCCCGAGCTGCTTGCCGGGCTGTCGTTGCTCGCGGACCGCCGATCGGTGGAACTGGTACTCGTCGCGGACGAGTTGCGGTTCGAGCCAGGGGCCGGCGGGCTGCCGACGATGCGAATCCGGCTCGATGCGGAGGCCGTACTCCCACCGGGCGGGCCGACCCGGCGATTTGAATACTGCGACCACAACTTCCCGACCCGGGCGGGGTGGAAGGAGATCGTCGTGGAGGTCGGCGAAGGGGTCGTGCTGCGTGACTCAACCGCCGCGGCTGCCGACCGCAGCCGGGAGCTGACCACCTACCCGCCGGACCAGGTCCCGCCGCAGGCCACCGAGGCGCGGTGGACCGCTGCGGCCGACCCGACCGCCCACGGGTCGGCCGCGGACGACCTGCCGCCGGTCGCGGTGTCTGCCGCGACACCGCGCGACGCGTTTACCCAGGCAGTGCTGGCCCCGGAGCTTGGTCCGTGGGTCGTGCTGTCCGGGCTGGCAATCGCGTTCGCATTCGGGTCGCTGCATGCGCTGGCACCGGGCCACGGCAAAACAATGGTGGCGGCGTACCTGGCCGGAGCGCGGGGGACCGCCGGCCACGCTGTGCTGCTCGGGCTGGTTGTTACCTTGACCCACACCGCCGGGGTGTTCGCGCTCGGCGCCGTCGCCCTGTTCGCCACCCGGTACGTGATGCCGGAGCAGTTGTACCCGTGGCTCGGGGCAGCGTCCGGAGCGATGGTCTGCAGCGTCGGCGGCTGGCTCCTGTACCACCGCGTCCGGCGAATGATCCGCGGCCCGCGGCCACGCACAGGAACCCCGCACCACCACGACCTCCTGGACGGACCACTGACGATCCGCTCCCTGGTGGCGCTGGGCGTTTCCGGCGGGCTGGTGCCGTGCCCGTCGGCGCTGGTGGTCCTGTTGGCCGCCGTCGCGCTGCATCGGATCGCTTACGGGATGCTACTCATCACCGCGTTCAGCCTGGGGCTGGCGGCCGTGCTGGTCGCGATCGGGCTGATGGTGGTGTACGCCCGGCGGTGGATTGATGGGATCTCGCCACGTCGCGGCCTATTGCGCGGGCTTGGCACTGTCAGCGCCCTGGTCATCACCCTGATCGGCATCGGGCTCGTGGCCCGGTCCCTGAGAGACGCCCTGTGATCGTGAATTGCTCGGTCGAACTGCCAGGAACAGGGATGGATTGGGTCTTCACCCCGAAGGGGTGGGAGTTCTCAGCCCAGGGCAACGCCCTGGGGAGAAGTCGATCCCACCCCGCCCCAGCCCTTCGGGCTGGGACAAAGCGGAGTGTCCCAGCCCTCCGGGCTGAGGGAATTGGTCCCCCGGACCCAGGGCGTTGCCCTGGGCTGAGAACTCCCACCCCTTCGGGGTGAAGACTGAGCACCACGTCGAGGTTTCGACCGAGCAATTGTGAATCAGTAGCCGTTTATCCCGTTCGCCCGTCGACTTCGGAGTTCATCTCATGTCGAAGCGATTCCGGCCCCGGCTCGGGGCCCGCGGCGGAGCTTTGCGCTGCGAGCCGCTGGAAGACCGCACCGTGCCCGCGCCGCTGGTCGGGCTGACCGAGGACAACCGGCTCGTGTCCTTTGACTCGGCCACCCCCGGGACGCCGTCCGCCCCGGTCCCGATTACCAACCTTCAGCCGTCGGAGACGATCCTGGGGATCGACTACCGGCCGGCCAACAACAAGCTCTACGCCCTTGGTAGCACCTCCCGGCTCTACACGATCGACGCGGCGACCGGGAAGGCCACGGAAGTCGGGACCGGGCCATTCGTGGTCCCGCTGAACGGGACCGATTTCGGGTTCGACTTCAACCCGGCGGTGGACAAGCTGCGCGTGGTCAGCAACACCGGTCAGAACCTGCGGCTCAACGCTGACACCGGCGCGGTCCTCGAT
>Ga0247822_10001612_pt1 | contig 13937 bp, 12 predicted proteins | sample 13C_Cellulose_Da_FD_192423 | JGI IMG/M metagenome (GOLD analysis project Ga0247822, IMG submission 192423) | Soil microbial communities from agricultural site in Penn Yan, New York, United States - 13C_Cellulose_Day30 | ecosystem: Environmental > Terrestrial > Soil > Agricultural land | place...
GTACCCGGTGGCCGACGACAGCGGGCAATACCGTTTGTACATCTTCCGGCACCATATATTCGCGGTTGTGGATCAGCGCCCAGGCTTTGGCTGCGCGCAACAAGGCCAGCGCGCCGCGCGGCGACAAACCGTAGGTGAACTGTGAATCGGTGCGGGTAAATGCCACCAATCGTTGAACATAATCGAGCAGTGCGTTGCTGGCTTTGACTTGATGTACAGCGGCTTGAATCGACGCGAGCTGTTCGTGGGTAACCATAGGCGTGAGTTCGCGGATACGCGCGCGCGGATCGACACCTTCAAAGAGCGCGCGCTCGGATGCAGGGCTCGGATAGCCGAGCGAGATGCGCATTAAAAAGCGGTCAAGCTGTGATTCTGGCAGCGGGAAAGTCCCGCTTTGGGATAGCGGATTTTGTGTCGCAATCACAAAGAAAGGTTTGGGTAGTGGGCGGCTTTTGCCTTCAATCGTCACTTGTCCTTCTTCCATCGCTTCCAACAGCGCACTTTGGGTTTTGGGTGAGCTGCGGTTGATTTCGTCGGCGAGCAATACTTGGGTAAACACCGGGCCGGGGTGAAATTTAAATACCCCTTGTTCGCGTTCAAAAATTGCTACGCCGAGAATATCGGCGGGCAGCAAATCGCTGGTGAATTGCACCCGTTCGAACTTCAATCCCAATACTTTTGCGAGGCAGTGGGCGAGGGTGGTTTTGCCCATGCCGGGCAGGTCTTCAATCAGGAGATGGCCTTCGGCAAACAGGCAGGCGAGCGACAGGCGGACTTGCTGGTCTTTGCCTAAAACGATTTGGTCGACTTGTTCGATAACCTTGCTAATCAGTGACTGCATGCGAAACCCTGGGATCTATTTATTCAGCTGCCAGCATAGCTCAGGGGTAATAGGTCGGGGGATAAAGAATCGCAAAGCTGGCGCCAGTTCACGCGTGGCGCGCCATCGATAAGTGCGTTAATCAGCCGCGACCACACAATTGCGGCCCTGTTGTTTGGCTTGGTAAACCGCTTTGTCGGCACGCACAAACCATTCTTCCAGGGTTTCATCAGCATGCAATTGCGCGCAGCCAAATGAAGCCGTGAGTGTGCCGTCTGGGTCTCGTAGCTCGGCTTCAACCTGCACACGTAATTGCTCGGCGATAACCAGCGCATCGGCAAGATTGGTATCGCGCGCAAGTACCACAAATTCCTCGCCACCAAAACGGAATGCCCGGTCAGTTTTGCGCACGCGCCGGTTGAGCAAATTAGCCAGGTCAACCAGCACCGTATCACCGGTATTGTGGCCGAATTTATCATTCACCATTTTGAAAAAATCCAGGTCCAGCACAATCAGCGTGACCGGCGTTTGGTTGCGAGCGAAGTCGGCGATGCTCAGGCGCATTTCTTCATCCATTGCACGGCGGTTGCCCAGTTGGGTCAAGGCATCCTGAGTGGCATAACCTTGCAAGAGAATTTGCTGCCGATGGGTAAGCAGGGCGAAAACGTATGCCATGCTGCCGCACATCAGCAGTGACGACATCATTGCGAAAGCTTCGGTGGTGTTGTCGAGCCGGAGAGCGATAGGTAAAACAGCGGCGATAGTCAGCAAGTTGGCAATCAGTGCCGTTTTTGCCGTGAGTAAAAAGAAGTTGGCGAGCAACGCAGGAAATAACCAAAACACCAGTAGTGGCTGGTTTAAATGCGCCACCGCAACTGCGCCAGTTGAGTATAGTAGTGCGGTGATATTGGAGACGGTTTGGGTCGATTCACCGCGCCAGTAAGTGTAAATCCCGCTGCCCAACGCCACTACCACAATCGCCAGGTCTACCAGCGCCTTAACCGTCTCGCCATTGAGGTAGCGGATAACACACAGCGGGGCTATTCCAAGGCTGGCGAGTAACGCAAACAAGTAAACCAATCCGCGTTGGAATTTATTTTTGGAGTCGTTGAGCATGGTCTCCGGCGGGTTCTCCCGTGTGATCTACTATTGGCTCGACAACCTGTGCCGGATTTTTATAGATCACAGCATAGTCGGCAATTTCCTGTTTTGCCTTATTCCGGGTGAAATCGTTATAAGGTTCGTCCTCCACCGCAATGGATTAGTTCCCGGTTGTGCTTGCATGCGTATCTGGTGAGACAGTTAAGGGAACGTCCAGCCACTCAAAAATGCGCTCCTGCATATAGGGATAAAATGGGTTGGAGTAAAGCCGCATATCGGCATCAGCTTTGATAATCAGCGTATTGCTCTCGCCGCGCAGATGCAGGCTGCCCAAACGGATACCGAAAAACTCGTCCTGTCGCGGTGTGAGGCCATACATCGGATCATCTACCGGGAATGGAAGCGCGACATGGGATAGCGAAAATACTCCGGATGGAAATGCTAAATCGAGTGGCCGCTCCACTTCGTCCAGAGTACCCGCTGACTGGCGCCGTTCGCTTACTTCCATCGTCATTGCATCGCGATTGCCAATTTTTACCAGATGGTATGGGTGCGGCCCTGCAGCAAAGGTATTGCGCATAAAATTCGTCGCTGTGGGCCTGGTGATGGGCACAAAGCTGTGGTGGCGATTGATATCAAATAACACCAGTTCGCTATTGTTCTCAGGTAAGTGGCGATACAAATGTTTTTCCAGCGCGTCGGTTTTTACCGTGGCATCCATCAGCGATTGAAACGTGAGTATCGGCGGCAGATCTTTCAATTGGTGCAGCTTCGCCATCTTCAGGATTTTAAATTGCAATTGCAGCGAAAAACGATGCGCTTGCCAGGCCGCATTCACTGGAAATGAATTGTATTTAAACGGATTGTATTCCGGTGATTTGCTCAGCCAGCGATTGGAACTTAACAACGGCAAATGGCCGATAATCTCCAGCGGTTTACTCAGCCCCGCAAATTCACTGATACCAATCATGGGGGATAACAAAATAACTTTTTTCGGCGTGGGCAGATCTTTATCCAGCATCGCATCCAAAGTGTAATTCAACGCGAGGGTGCCACCATTGGAATAACCGAGCAGATAAAAATTCGGGTTATCGCCCAATTGCCGTTTCACTTCCTGCGCCGCAAGGCGAGTTGCCGCCACCCAATCCGGCCAGCGCGCGCTCAACAAGCCGGATGGCAGTGTACCGTGGCCGGGCGTACGCAAGGCAATTACTAAAAATCCCTGTTTTTCCAGCGATTGCGCAAGGCTGCGCACTGAATAGGGTGAATCAGTCAGGCCGTGCAGCATGACAATTCCACCGCGAATGGTGTTAGGTGTTAAAACAAAGGTGCGATTCCAATTTGGTGTTTGCAGGAGCGGGTTAAGCGGCGAATTTTTTTCATAGCGATAACCATCGGTGGTATCGGCGTCCGCCAGCTTTTCGACAAGTTCGGAAAATAATTTATCTTCCTGAGCTAGATAATCCCGCCATTGGTCATCGTCTTTTTGCAAAAAATTCTTTGCTGAATATTCCTGTGTGAGGTCGATTCGGTGCCAGGGTTTCGCGTTGCGCAAAGTAGAACATCCTCCAATAAAAAGTAGCATCGCAATCAATGCGAACACAAACGTTAATTTGATCCACATTTAAGGCTCCTTGTGACCAACAACCGCAGGTGGATGGGCAAAATGCCCTTCGCGCAAATAATGGATAATCTGGTCAATCACCGCTTTGTCTTTCATGATAAACGGATGAGAAACCGGCAGCGAAATAAAATCGTGCATGCCGTCAATTTTAGTACTCTCGACCGACACCTTGCCATCATCAGGATTAGGCAAATAAAGTGACAATAAAAGATTCACGCTGGTCGTGCCGGCGATAACACCCGCATCAAAATTTACCGGACCAAGTTTATTCGGCAAGCTTGCTGCATCTGTACCCAACTCTTCGCCCGCCGGGCCATTGAGCCATTCAAACGGCGGCAATGCTTTTAAATGATCCACCACCTCGCTCCCTTTATTCGGTGGTGCCAACATCACCACGTGATTTAATTCGGAAATCTTGTGCTCGCTCAGGTACTGCCGCACCAAAATTCCACCGAGCGAATGGGTAACAAAATGGATGTTGGTAATTGGATGCTCGCGGCAGCTGGCCAATGCCGGTGGAATGGCCAGCTCTGCCAGCTTCGCAATTGGATATTGGCGCGATGGATAATCGACGTTAACCACACGATAATGTTGTGCGTGTAAGCGCTCCGCTATCGGCTCCATGGATGTGCTACTGCGCGCAAGGCCGTGCAGCAAAATCACGCACTCGCTGGTGTTATGGTTGTCATGCTTGGCAAGCGGATTATTGGCGCAGCTGGAAAGCACTGTGCCGAATAACACAATACCGATGCAGGCCAGCAGTAAGCGTGTAGACATGTTCATCTGGGGTTCCCGGTGATACTGTGCAAATTATGCCACACTAGTGGTGCCCCGCATTTTTATCGACGGTTAAAAATACCATGCAATTTTTTGACAGCCACTGCCATTTCGATTTTGCCGAGTTCAATGTGGATCGCGCTGCGCATTGGCTTGCGTGCAATCAGCAAGGTATTGCGAAGCTGTTAATGCCCGGTGTTGCGCCGACGCAATGGTCGCGAGCAGCGCAGTTGTGTGAACAATATCAAGGCTTATGTTATGCAGCGGGAATTCATCCGCACTGGATTGAACAGCAGCAGTGGTTCCAAAAAAATGCACAGGGTTTGCTGGATGAGCCAACGCAAGCAAAAATCATTGCACTAATTGGCGATGAAAATGTGCAGGCACAAAAAAACGGTTCATCACACTGCGTGGCTATCGGTGAGTGCGGGTTGGATAAGCGCATTGCTACACCGCTTACGTTGCAACAACAATTGTTGGAAATCCATATTGAAATCGCCAATCAGCTGCAGCGACCACTGATCATCCACTGTGTTCATGCGCACAACGAATTAATTGCCCAGTTGCGCAAACACAAAAACAATTGTGGCGGTGTCATACATGCTTTTACCGGCAGTTACGAAACTGCATGCCAATATATTGAGATGGGTTTTTATCTGGGGGTGGGCGGTGCAATTACTTACGAACGCGCGCATAAGACGCGCACCGCAGTAGCAAAAGCCCCGCTGGAATTTATTCTGCTGGAAACCGATGCGCCAGATATGCCGTTACAGGGCAAGCAGGGGCAGCGCAACAGTCCGGAAAATATTCCGCTTATCGCGCAGGTGTTAGCTGAATTGCGTAGCGTGAGCTGCGATGAGATAGCCGCAGCAACATGGCGAAATACCCAAGCACTATTTTGCAGCCAATAAAATATTAATTATTGTCGTTGGATGGATTGGAGGTGCGCACGCAATTGCGGCCTTGCGCCTTGGCTACATAAAGTGCCCGATCAGCGCGCGCGATAAAATCAGTAGGCGACTCATTTTTTTGCATCTGCGCTACACCAAAACTTGCAGTTACCCGCAAAGCTTTGGGCCAGTCATTTTCTTCAATACAGCGGCGCAATTTTTCTGCCAGACCAACCGCGTTTTCGATTGCGGTGTCGGGGCAGGCCAATACAAATTCCTCGCCGCCCCAGCGTGCAATCAAATCCTGCGTCCGTGTGTTTTCACTCAGCGCTTGCGAGAATGCCAACAGTACCTGGTCACCTACGTTGTGGCCGTAGGTATCGTTGATATTTTTAAAGTGATCGATATCGATAAAAATCAGCGAGAGCTGCGGGGTTGCATCACCAACGTTTTGGTTAAACACGGGCGCAAGTCCATCGCGATTCAGTACACCGGTCAACGGATCGCGCGTCAGCCGCTCTTCTAACTGTTGGTGCTCCTGATTTAACAGGTTGTTCAAGTCTTCCAATTGTTTTTGGCGCTGCTGGTTGTTGTGCAGCTCTCTTTTTGTTTTGCGTAAGGTATCCACAAAGAATGCAAGTGCGAGCAGTGTCCAAACACACAGCAGTGAGAAATAGAGCGTGCGGTCGCTGATGTATTTTCCGCTGATTTCCACGCGATCAATAATCAGTTGGTACACACCGGGTTTTACGTGTTCGCCCGTTGATATTTGCACACCGCGCACTTCATTAAATTCTGGCCCCCAGTATTCAGGCGGGATTCTCCCTTGGCTCAGCCACCAGGTCGGCACTTGCATATGGTGCATCTGGATTACTTGCGGGTAGCGTTCATGGGTGTTGAACAATTCAATGGCATTGTACTTAAGGGTGTTCGCGTCTTTGAGGTCGGAATAGGCCTTATTAAAGTTCACCAATTGAAAGCGTACACCGAAATCTTGCGGGGTTGAATATTTTGCCCAGACAGTCGCTTGGTGGTGGTTGCTTAAATCGATCCCCCTGCCTTTAGCATCAATCAGGATGAAACTGATTTCACAGTAGGGCCATTGGTAGTCGGATGGAATGATTTCGCAGTTGAGGATAAAACTTTCGCCATCGCGTTTTAAGGTGGCAATAGATTTGCCGCCGTTATTGCGATCATCGATCACTTCTACATGAACACTATCGTCCTGCCCCAGGACCAGTTGCTTTTCCGGTCCAAAATTCTGGAACGCGAGCGCGATCAGGGTAACAACAATCAATAATCCAAGCAGTCTTGCTTTAAGTAGGTCGTGCTGGATGGTCATGGTAGGCGCAGTTATTTTGCTAATTTTCGCAAGTAAAGCACAAATTTTATCTATCGGACAGCAAGAGATGAAACTCTTATTATTTTTATAACTTTTGTGGGCATTTTACTGCAAACTCATAATAAAGTTTGCAGTAAAAGTTTGGTTTGCGAGATTAAGTTTGTAAGTGTCGAATTATTTGACTGTATTGGTCAAATTTTTATAGATGGAATCTAGCAAACCATCTTTGTCGGTATCGTGAGGCAATTGCCAGAACATCATGCCGCCGAGCTTATGGTCTTTTACGTATTTTGCTTTTTCGGCCATTGAGCGCTGATCGTCAAAGGTGGCGAATATTTTTTTCTCCGGATGATAAATGCTGGGCGCTTTGGCTACGTCATCCCAGTGGTAGATAAAACCGTCGGCCTTGTCAAAGCGGGTTGGAAACGCTTTAAAGTGCGCGCCATCGGTATGTACGCCTGGTTGATAAAGCCCATTATTGGTTGCGCTGACGTCTTTCCATACGCGCGCATAAAACGCGGTGCCGATAACAATTTTTTCTGGCGCTACTCCTTTGCGCAATAAAAATTGCACCGCGTTGTCGGTGGAATCTTTTTGTTGCGGCGTGGAAAAAAGTGCGGTGTGGTGGCCGGTATGTGGCGTCGCGCCGTTGACTATGTCGTAGGTCATCAGGTTGACGTTATCCAGCAGCGGCATAATCGCATCCCAATCCACTGCGGTTTGCAAAAAATCATCGAAGCCGCCAGCGGCAAAACTCAACTCGTATTGCTTGCCAAATGCCGCGCGTAATTCTTGTATCAGCGCGGTGAAGTTAGCGCGATCATAAGCGGCGTATTTGTGGCCCGGGTGACCGGCAATGGTTGGGTATTCCCAGTCCAGATCTATACCATCAGTGCGATATTCTTTAATAGTCGCGAGTGTGGATTGCGCAAACACTTTGCGATTCTCGACGCTGTTAAAAATATCCGAGCAGGTTTCGCATCCGCCCCAGCCGCCGAGCGACAGCATCACTTTTAAATGGGGATATTGTTGTTTGAGCGCAACCAAACGCTGCAGTGCTTGTTTGTCGGTGTCCGAATCAAAACTCAGCTTGTTGCCGTTTAGGTGCAGGAAGCTGTAAATAATGTGGGTGAGCTGGTTGAAGTTGTAACGCTGTAAATCCGAGCCGTCACCCATGTAGTAGGCAATTATTTTGGTGGACGCAGGCGGCGTGGTGTCTGCCGGTTTTGCGGCAAGGGTAACGGACTGTTGATTGCTGCAGGCGCTGAGTGACATGGCGAATACCAAGGCAGCAATGGAATACAAAAACGATTTCATAAACATCCCTCAAAGGACAAGCTAATGATGATCGTTCGCTAGAGTAGGTAGTTGTAGGCTGTGGTAATGACGTTTGCTGTCGTGCAGCAATTATTGTTTATGGCCGCATTCTAACCGCACCCATTGCAATAAGATCTTTCACCCGCGTAAAGATTCTTAAAGTTTCGTCTTGCCTCTATAATTGCCCTTTCATCACGTTTACCTCTAACTCAATCGAGACTGCCCGAGTGATTCCCCGCGACGATTTAACCAGTGTAGCAATTGCTGAATTAATGGCGGCCACCAATTGGCAGCAGCAGTATCGTTTGATTATCCAATGGGGAAAACTTGTGCAACCCAAACCCGCTGTGCGGGTGCCGGCCAATATCATTAAAGGCTGCGAGTTGCCGGTCTGGTTACAGCATGAAGAGAGTGCAGGATTGCATTATTTTGCGTTCGATTCTGACAGCAGTGTGATCAACGGTTTGGCTGCGCTGCTGCTTACATTTGTCAATGGCAAGTCATCGACGCAGTTGGCGGGGCTGGATTTGGCGGCGCAATTGCAGCAACTCGGTTTGGAAAAACACCTTACACCATCGCGCAATAATGGTTTGAAAGCGATTATCGCGCGCATTCATCTTTTATTGGGTACAACCTAGCCGCGTCCTGTTATTCAGTGCCGCGCACGCGGGTGAGATAGCGTTCAATCGCACGCGTAGCGGCGATAAATCCAAAAGTGCCCGTCACCATCACGCTGGAGCCAAAACCGCCAGCGCAATCCAGTTTTACGCCATCGGCCAATGCTTGTTTGTCCATGCACACGGAACCATCCGGTTGCGGATACACCATTTGCTCGGTGGAGTAGACGGCATCGACCCGAAACTTGCGGTTTTTATCGCGCGCAAAATTGTGGTGGCGATAGAGTTGGGTACGGACTTTAGCGAGCATGGGGTCGCTGATGCTGCGACCCAGATCATCGACGGTCACCGCCTGCGGATTGGATTTTCCTCCCGAGGAACCCACAGTAATCAAGCGCACTTTTATCGCCAGGCAATAGGCTACAAGACGGGCTTTTAGATGCGCGGCATCAATTGCATCGATCACCACATGATGCTGCTTGCCGACCAGGTTTTTCATGTTGTCCTGATCGATAAAGTCTTCAATCGAATGAATCACCAATTCCGGGTTGATATCGCGCAAGCGCTCGCTAATCACCTGATTCTTGGGGCGACCAAGGTTGGATTTGAGCGCGTGGGACTGGCGATTGGTATTGGTCACGCAGACTTCGTCCATCTCGATCAACGTCAGCTCGCCCACGCCCGAGCGCGCCAGCGCCTCTGCCACCCAGGTACCCACACCGCCCAAACCTATAACAACGAAGTGGGCATTGGTGAGTGCGGGCAGGGCATCTTGTCCGTATAAGCGGGCGAGGCCGCCAAAGCGCTGGAGATATTCCGGGGTGACAGGTCTGTTCATGGTGGGTGACTCTGGTAGACGAGCTGCGGTTAAGCGGAGCTGCTGAAAAGTGGCCGCTTTTTAACGGAGAAAGTGCATAAACGCAAGGTGATGTTCCGATAATTTTGGCGCATTCTGCTACACTCAGGAAGCATCAAGGATTCAATTTACGAGTGTTTAACTATTGGTGTTAACAACGAGTGCTCCATGAATAGATCGGCTATAGCAACGGCTTATTTGATTGACGATGACAGTATCACCCTCGAATTAATGAGCGGCATTGTAGAGCCCATAGGTGTCGAACCTGTGTGTTTCAGCAGCGCCGAAGCCTTCCTCAGTGCTTATTCGCCACTTCCCTGCGAATGTGTGATTTCCGATATGCGCATGCCCGGCGTGAGCGGCCTGCAGCTGCACAAAGCCCTGCAAGAGCGCTATGCCGTACCGCCGCCGCTTATTATCGTCACTGGCTACGCCGAAGTGAGTGCTGCGGTGGAAGCTATGAAGCAGGGCGCGTTTGATTTTGTTGAGAAACCTATCAACGGCCATCAGTTTTTAGAGAAGCTACAAGCGGCGCTCTCCCTCAGTCGCCAACTGCACCAACAGCGTTTGTATCTGGCCGCCCGCGAGGCGCGCATGGCACTGCTGACACCCAAAGAGCAGGAAGTCCTTCAAGCAGTGCTCGATGGCCTGCCCAGTAAAGACATCGCCAGCAAACTCAACCTGAGTGTGCGCACCGTAGAAAACCATCGTGCGCGCATTATGGAAAAACTGCGCGTGAATTCCGCCCTGGAATTGATGCGCGATTTTATGCAGCCGGTCGCTGCCCGCTAAATAATCACTGCCATGCGGCAGGGTGCTTTCTCCTGATCCTGACTTCTCCAATTCCCTCATTACCCTCCGTGCTAAATCAGATCCACCAATATTTTTGTGCAGCGCGAATTAGTGTTTGCCGCTTTCCGGTCGCCTAAGCAGATACAGGCAGAAATGTTTGTTCAGGTCTGGATGAGGACATCGCACAATGAAATGGTTTATGGGGCTCAGTCTCGCAGCAAAATTACTTACCACTTTTATCACGCTTGCATTGATCACTGCTGGCGTGGGTGCTTATGGCTTGCAGAATATTGTGCGCGTAGGTCACCTGATGAGTGATATGTACAGCAACAATCTGGTTGCTATCGATAATCTCTCCAGCTCCTACAGCCGCTTTTTGGTGTACACCCGCGCAGTAACCCGTTTGCCCTCGCAAGAGCTGGACGACATCAAAGAAACCCGGACACGCATGGTGACCCATTGGGCCAACTCGGATAAAAGTTTTGATCTCTACACCCAATCAGATCTGAACGCAGAAGAAAAAATTCTGGTCGAGAAAATGAAAAAGGCCAAAGCAACTTATCTGTCATTGACCGATCAATTGGTGGTGTTGTTACTGGATAGAAAAATTAACGAGGCTAGTGCGCTGAGCGATAACGAGTTGCGCCTCGCCAGTTACGAAATCGAAGAAGCTTACGCGGCGCTGATCGAAGGCAACAACAAACAAGGTGCTGAAGCTGATGTAAGGGGTAAGGCATCTATCGCCGAAATGCGCAGTGTGATGATCGTTATTATTGTGGTTTCTATGGCCCTGGCGATAGCCTTTGGTCTGTTTGTTACCCGCATAGTGACCCGTCAGCTGGGTGGGGAGCCTGACTACGCCAATCAAGTGGTGCGGCAAATTGCGCAAGGTGATTTGACTGTGGTAATCCAATTGCGCAAAGGTGATACCACCAGCTTGCTCGCCGCGATGAATAATATGGTGAGTCGCCTTACCGATGTTATCCGTCAGGTTGCCAGCTCAGCAGATGCACTGGCGGCAGCTTCTGAACAAGTGTCCGCTTCATCCAACACCCTCGCACAAAACGCAGCTAACCAGGCTTCCAGTGTGGAAGAAACCAGCGCATCCATGGAGGAAATTGCCTCCACCGTTGCGCAAAATGCCGATAACGCCAACATCACTGATGGTATGGCTTCCGAGTCGTCGCGCCACGCAAAAGAAGGCGGCGGTGCGGTGAGCCAGACGGTGGATGCAATGAAATCCATCGCAGCAAAAATCAGTATTGTCGATGACATCGCCTACCAAACTAATTTGCTCGCGCTCAATGCGGCGATTGAAGCCGGTCGTGCCGGTGAGCATGGCCGCGGGTTTGCGGTAGTGGCGGCAGAGGTGCGCAAGTTGGCCGAGCGCTCGCAGGTTGCGGCGCAGGAGATCGGCACACTGGCGACGTCCAGCGTAAAAACTGCCGAGCAAGCGGGCAAGTTATTGGGCGAGATGGTGCCATCGATTGCGAAGACCGCCGATCTGGTGCGCGAGATCGCCGCTGCCTCGCTGGAGCAGCGCACGGGTCTCGACCAGATCAATATGGCCATCGCTGATTTATCGCTCTCCACCCAAACCAACGCTTCGGCATCCGAAGAGTTAACGGCGACGGCGGAAGAGATGAGTAGCCAGGCATTGCAACTCAAAGAAGCTATGGGCTTTTTCCGCACCTGATGCACTGCATTAATGCCCAGGCAATCCTGCCGCTGAAGCTGCTAGCACGCGGTTTCAGCAGTTGGATTATCTGGGTGCGCAATTCCTGACAAGGTTGTCCTAGGGGTAATTCCTCACGCCACCTGAGTATTTTTACTCTCACGGCTTTTTTGCCAAACCTCCACACTGGGAACCACTGCAACCGGTCTTCAAACCGGCAATTTTCCCCTGTAATCGCTAGTAAGGTTTTATTCACGCTCATCAATAAATTCGCTCTTAACTGTCAAGGAACCATTCAATGAACAGACCTGCGCTCTTGTCGATCAACCCAACCAGGCAGGTGGTCTAGGATCATGGGCTCACAGACTGAAATCAGCTCCTTTGCATTCCACAAAATTCGCGATTACGTGCATCGCACGGCGGGCATTATTATCGGCGCGGATAAAACCGCACTGGTGACTGGCCGTCTGTGGCGCCGTCTGGAGTTGTTTGGTCTCACCAGTTACGAGGCGTATTTTTCCTATGTATCCAGTGCGGAAGGAGCGCAAGAGCGCGCGACCATGCTGGATTTATTGACCACTAACGAAACCTATTTTTTCCGCGAGCCAGCACATTTTAATTTCCTGCGCGATGAAATTATTCCGCAGCAGGGTTACAACAAAATGCGCGTCTGGTGCGCAGCATCTTCCACCGGTGAAGAAGCTCACAGCATCGCAATGGTAATGGCCGATACCCTCGGCAAAACCAATTGGGAAATTCTCGCTACCGATATTTCCGGCAAAGTATTGGAGCATGCCCGCACGGGTGTGTATCGCGCCGAGCGCATTAACCATATCCCGGCCGACTACCTGAAAAATTACTGCCGTCGCGGTATTGGCGAATATGAAGGCATGCTCGCGGTAGTGCCGTCGCTGCGTGCGCAAATTACCTTTGAACAACATAACTTGTTGCACGCGCGCGAAGGCGATGCACAATATGATGTGATTTTTTTACGCAACGTGATGATTTATTTTGATAGCGCGACCAAACAAAAAGTAATCGAAAATTTATTGCGTGCGCTCCGTCCCGGTGGTTGGTTAATTCTGGGGCACTGCGAGAGTTTGCAAGGTTTGAATACTGGCCTGACCACTGTGAGGCCATCGATTTATCGCAAGCCGCAAGCAGCGGCTGCATTCAAACGTTTTGCAAGTTAACAAAAATGGGTAGCTATCAATGCCTGCAAATTTGCTATTCTTCCGTACTTCGGAGCCATTAAGCGACCTATGATTTCTCTCAACACTTCAGCGAATTTGAGCCAGGCCGTGAACTTGCATGAAAATATTCATGAGCGCGGTGTAATGGTAGTAGATGACAGCAGCATGCACAGGTACAGCGCGCACCTGTGCTTGCGCGCGTTTGGAATTAATCAGGTATACGAAGCAGCCAATGGCAAATTGGCGATGGACCAATTAGGCCAGCTTGCACAAGTTCCCGCAGTCATGTTGCTCGATTTGGAAATGCCGGTAATGGACGGCATTGAAGTATTGCAACAACTGTCAGAGTTATCCCACAAGCCTGCAGTCGTTCTCGCCAGCAGTTCTGATGAAGTGCTGATCAGTGCCGTGGCCACTATGGCCGAAGCACTCGGCATTACCTTGCTCGGTGCATTTCGCAAACCGGTCAATCCAACCGATCTGGCCGATGCACTCAATAGTTACAACGCGGGCGTATGTTTAATCGATGAAGCTTCTGGTGATGCAGTCAGCACCGATGTTGGGCAATTAAAATCAGCATTGGATCGCGCGCGCATCCAGGTATTTTATCAACCGAAAGTGGATCTTGAATCTATGCGCGTTGCCGGTGTTGAAGCACTGGCGCGCTGGAAAAACCAGCAGGGCGAATGGGTGCAGCCAAGCGTATTTATTCCACTGGCAGAAGAGCACGGTTTGATCGGCGACCTGACCCTTTCAGTGCTCGACCAGGTGTTGCAGGATATGAACAGCTGGTGGGATCAGGGCCAGTACATTCCGGTTGCGATCAATCTTTCTGCTAAATCCCTCGCCGAATTTAATCTGGCGAATGAAATTATCCAGCGCGTTATTCGCCAAGGCATTCCCGCACATTACCTTACGTTTGAAATTACCGAG
>Ga0247822_10001613_pt1 | contig 13935 bp, 11 predicted proteins | sample 13C_Cellulose_Da_FD_192423 | JGI IMG/M metagenome (GOLD analysis project Ga0247822, IMG submission 192423) | Soil microbial communities from agricultural site in Penn Yan, New York, United States - 13C_Cellulose_Day30 | ecosystem: Environmental > Terrestrial > Soil > Agricultural land | place...
CGGTGGGCCACCTCGCGGGCGAAGTTCATCTCATGGGTGACCACCAGCATGGTCATCCCCTCGCGGGCCAGGCTCTGCATGACCTGGAGCACCTCGTCGGCCAGCTCGGGATCGAGCGCCGAGGTGGCTTCATCGAAGAGCATCACCTCGGGCTCCATGGCCAGGGCCCGGGCAATGGCCACGCGCTGCTGCTGTCCTCCCGAGAGGCGGGCCGGGTACTCGTCCTTCCTGTCGAGCAGCCCCACGCGCTCCAGCAGCCGCAGGCCGATCTCTTCCGCCCGGGCGCGGGGCAGCCCCTTCACGCGCATGGGCGCCTCGACGACGTTGCCCAGGGCCGTCATGTGAGGGAACAGGTTGAAGCGCTGAAACACCATGCCAATGTGGGTGCGCTGCCGATCCACCTCGGCCTCGGGGCGTGGAACGAGCCGCCCATTCTTCTCCTCTCTCCCGAGCAGCTCACCGCGCAGCCAGATGCGCCCCTGGGTGGGGACCTCCAGATAGTTGAGGCAGCGCAGCAGGGTGGACTTGCCGCAGCCGCTCGGCCCGATGAGGACGACGACCTCGCCGGAGGCGATCTCCAGATCGATCCCCCTGAGCACCTCGCGCTCGCCAAAGGACTTTCGCAGCCCCTCGACGCGGATGATGGGGCCGCTCATGTGCCGCGCGCCTCCAGCCGCCGCTCCAGCCGCTGGGCCAGCGCCGACAGCGTCACGACGATGATCAGGTAGCCGATGGCCGCCCAGGCGTACACCTCCGGGCGCAGGTACGTCCCGGCGAGCTGCTTCGTCTCATAGAGCATCTCGGGCAGGGCAATGACCATGACCAGCGAGGTATCCTTGGAGAGCGCGGCCAGCTCGTTGACGAGGGGGGGAATGAGTCGGCGGAACGTCTGCGGCAGGATGACGCGGCGCATGGCCAGCTCATGGCTCATGCCGAGAGCCCGGGCCGCCTCCATCTGGCCCTTATCAATGGACTCGATGGCGGCGCGGAAGATCTCCGCGATATAGGCTGCGGCGTTGAGCGACAGTGCAGCGAGGCCCGCGGCCATGGGGCCCAGCCGGATGCCCATGATCAGGGGCAGCGCGAAGAAGATGAAAAGGAGCTGCAGCAGCAGCGGCGTCCCGCGGAACAAGGTGATGTAGGCGATGGCGGCGCCCCGGGCTGTCCGTCGGCGGGAGATGCGCGCCAGCGCCACGAGCAAGCCCAGCGCGATCCCAATCCCGCCGGAGCCGAGCGTGAGCTGCAGCGTCACCCGGAGCCCCTGCAGCACGCGCGGCAGCACCACCTCGCTGGAGAAGGACCAGAAGCCCTGAGGCTTGACCGGTTGCCCCAGCTCACCGCCGAACCAGCGCTCGGAGAGGCGCTTCAGCTCTCCGCTGCGCCGGATGTCCTCGAACGCGCGGGAGATGGCGGCGGACAGGTCCTTGTCCTGCTTGTTGATGGCGATGCCGATGGGTTCCGGCTCGAGAGCCTGGCCAGTGATGACGAACGAGCCATCTCGCTGGGAGAAGAAGCGGCCCACGGGCTCGTCAATGACGATGACGTCGGCCTGGCCGGACTTCACGGCGGCGAAGCACTCGGTGGCACCGGGGAAGGGGCGGACCTCCTGGACGGCGACGCCGCGCTGCTGGAGCTGCTCCACCCAGCGCTGGGAGGTGGTGTTCGTCTGCACGGCGACGCGCTGGCCCGCGAGCTCCTGCTCGGTGCGGATGGTGCGGCCCTGGGTGGTGACGAAGACCTGGGACATGCGCGCGTATTCGACGAAGTCGACCTGCTGCTGGCGCGCGGGGGTGATGTTCATGGACGAGAGGATGATGTCGTAGCGGCCGGAGGTGAGCCCGGCGAGGATGCCGTCCCAGTCCATGACGATGAACTCGGCGGTGACACCGAGCCGGCGGGCGAGCTCGCGGGCGAGCTCGACGTCAAAGCCCACGGGCTGGCCGCCCTCCAGGAACTCCATGGGAGGGTAGGTGGCGTCGATGGCCACCCTCAGCACTCCCGCGGACCGGATCCGGGCCAGGGCGCCTCCGGGAGTGGCGGGCTCGCGCCGGGGCTCATCGGCCGAGGCGACGCCGGGCAGCAGCAGCCCTAGCAGGAGCCATCCGAGCGCCAGGACTCGTCTCCAGGCGGGACGCTCACGCTGAGCAGCGTCAGGCTGCGGGCTCACGCCAATCGGGAAGGTTCTCCTCAAGAGACGCTTCATACCCGCATCAGCGCCCCATCTCCAATGTCAGACATGACTGGTTCCATGGCAGGCACGTGCAACAAGGAGGGTGGCGGAGATGGAACGGATGGGACTGGCCTCGTATGTCGAGGAGGATCTCGAGCGAGTGATCTCGCTGGGACTGTTGCCGGAGGATGGCTTTCTTCCCTCGGAGCAGCTGCTGGCAAGGCGGTATGGCGTGTCGCGAGCGACCGCCCGGGAGGCAGTGCTGCGGCTGTCCGCGAGGGGGCTGGTGGTGCAACACCCCGGACGCAGGAGCCGCGCAGTGGCAGTGGAGAAGGCGGTGACGCTCGAGAACCTGAGCATCGTGCTGCACGGAGAAGGCCGGGCCTGCTCGGAGAGGGAGTGGCTGGTGCGGGGGTATTTCTCCCTCAAGCGGGAACTGACGGTGGACCTGCTCTCCGCCTGCTGCGAGCACGCCTCCAAGGAAGAACTGCTCCAGCTGGAAGAGGTCTGCTTTGCACTGGCGGAAACGGCGCCGTGGGAGCAGCAGAGCCGCTGGGCGGAGCGGGAGTTCGAGCTGCTACGGCTGGCAGCACGGGTCGCAAACCGTCCTGGACACTTTCTGCTCCTCCAGTCGCTGGAGCGCTCCTTCTGGAGAATGGCTGACAGGTTGCTGCCCCATCTGGGGTGTGAGGCCATTCGCCAGTGGTCGCGGTGCGCGTTGCACGCTCTCTTTGAGAGGGACGTACAGACGCTGCGGCGGGAACTACCGGCGCTGCTTCAGGCCAGCGATGAGCATCTTCTCAGCAGCGTGGCGCCAGCTTGCGGATCAGACGACACACCCCAGACCTCCCACACCTCGATGCAGCCGCTCGATGAAGGAGATTCTCAGCCTGAGCCCGTGAAGGACGAGCTGCCGGGCATGGTCTCTCCCAATCGGTCTGCTTGTCCGACAGGTTCGCGCCAAGTGCCGCCAACAGAGACTCACAGCCCCACATCCGAGGAGGGCAAGCCGAGCGCGGGTTTGCCCAACCGGTCTGCTTGTCCGACAGGTTCGTGGCAAGCGTCTCCAGCAGGGAGCCTCCTGCCAGCGGCTGAGGAGGGCAAGCCGAGCGTGGGTTTGCCTGACTGGTCTGCTTGTCCGACAGGTTCGTTGTCGGCGTCCCCGACAGGGAGCTGTCCGCCTGTGGCTGCGGAGAGCGTGTCGGGTGGAGCCTCGCCCAACCGGTCTGCCTGTCCGACAGGTTCGCGCCAAGTGCAGCCGACGGTGCGGGCCCTGCGCCATTCCGCGCTCACCCTTTTCGGCCAGCCTTGGGGCTGCGGAGTGCAGGGGCACCACGCGTGGTCACCAGTGTCCTGGGCGCTCGCTCCATCGCCCGCTGATGCCCGGATTGCTCCTGCTGGCCTTGCAGGGGGCGGCCACCTTTCGGGGCCTGCTCAGGCGCATCTTCGTGGATGCTCGGATCCACCGCTGCCTCCACGGTGGATGTCCTGGAAGCGTGGGATCAGAAGCAGCGTGGTGGCTACTGCGAAGGTGGAGGGGGCTCTGGCAACTGCTTGCGGACCCGGATGCGCAGCTGCCGGTTCTGCGGATCCTCGTTGACGTCCACGTCGATGACCGCGCCCTCTCCCTCCTGGCGTTGCAGCTCCTGGAGCAGGCGCTGCCGGGCCTGCTCGCGCTCCTCGGGTGAGGCCCCGGCGCGGAACAAGGAGTGGCGCACTACGCCCAGCAGGTTGTCTCGCACCCTCCCTTTGAGGCTGGTCACCTCGACGGAGATCCCGGCGAGCTCGGGAAGGGCGTGGAGCCGCTCCAGCCCCTCTTCGTCCTGGACGAGCTGGTCACCCCACACGTCCACCATCAGCATGGCCGTGCCATCCGGGGTCCGCCGGAGCATGACCTGGACATCCACCAGATGACTCGATGCGGACAGGAATGCCTGCGCCACCTTCTGGCCGAGTTCATGGGGCGGCCGCTGGTCCGTTCTCAGGATCATCCGGATGCGCTTGCCCACCTCCACCTTGTACTCGGCCGTCACCTGAGTGGCCGTCACCAGGCACAGCAGGAACCCCGCCGCTGTTGCGTACCTCCACCATGGAGACCGTGCGCGCGTGACGCGGTGCCTGGCTCGCGCGTCATAGGCGGCGAGCAACTCCTCCTCGAGCCGAGCCTGGTGCTCTGGGTTGGCGGGCGGCTCGTGGCCTCGCAGCGCTCGGGAAAGCTCTTCATCCGTCATTGGCCAGCTCTCCTCTTGCCAGTCCGGCATCCCACCGCGACCTCAGCTCGCGCACCGCCCTCGAGGTGCGCTGACGAACAGCGGCCTCGCTCAGCCCCAGCACCTGGGCTATCTCCGCGAACCGCAAGCCGTCTCCGAAGCGCAGCATCAGCAGCTCGCGGGTCTCCGCCGGCAGCTTCGCCAGCTCCGAGCGGACCTTCATCACGTCCTGATCTCCCATGAGGCGCTCGAGCGGGTCGGCTCCTGCGTCTGGCACGGCCGCCGCAGCCTCCTCCGGCACCAGCCCGGCCCGGCTGCGCGCCTCGTCCACGAGCGCGTTGCGGGCCATGGATAGGGCGTACACCAGCACGGTGCCCTTCCGCGGATCGATGCGCTCTAGGGACTCGAGCAGCCGGAAGAACACCTGGCCCACCAGCTCCTCGGCGTCCGCCGCTCGTGGGACGCGGCGGCGGAGGTAGCGCGAGACGGGGCCGTACAGCGCCCGATAGAGATCCCTGAAAGCCTCGCGGTCCCCTCGCTGGCTGCGGACGAGCAGCCGTGAGAGCCATGCATCGCGAAGGGGCCAGGGGAGCTGGGGCATCGGCCTATTCCTTCCGGATGACCTTCACCACCTTCTTGACGGTGCACTTCTCACCGTTGGCCTCCCTCTCACAGTCCTTGTCGAACTTCGGGCGGTCCTTCGGGTCGATGGAGGCTACCTCAATCCCCGCCGAGGCCAGCACCGGGAATGCCTCGCGGAGTGTCTGGGGGATGTCCGCCGGGGGGACGGTGGCGCCCCACAGGTCCATGGTGAGCGCCTGCTGGTCGGCCGTCTGCTGGCGCCGCACCTGGATCTGGTGCTTCCCCCCGGCGGCCACGAGCGACTCCACCAGCTTCTCCGCATCCGGGAGCTGGCCGCTCGCCACGGCGAGCTGGAGGGTGACCCGCGTGCCCGGCTCCTGGTCTGCTGGAGGCGAGGCCTGCACGGTGAGTGAGAAGAAGCTGAAGATGACGAGAGCACGGCTCCACAACTGTGCGCGCATGGTGCGCCTCCTTTGGCGTCGAGTGCCGTGAGGGGATACGGCCCGCGCCGGAAAGTGTGACAGCCGGAAACGTTTGGTGAGGCGATGGGGCCGGTCTATAGAGTTCGGCCACTCGTCAACCTCAGGAGGGAAAGAAACTTGAAGACGATGAAGAAGCTTGCCTTCGGCTACATGTGCGCTGTTCTCGTAGGGTTGGTCTCGGGGCCAGCGGCCGCTCAGCTCGAGCTGCCCGACGCCAGCCCGGCCGCCAAGGTGGTTCAGGATGTGGGGCTGACCACCATCACCGTTGAGTACTCCAGCCCTGGCGTCAAGGGGCGGAAGATCTGGGGCGAGCTGGTTCCCTGGGACAAGCCGTGGCGCTCGGGCGCCAACGCGGCCACGAAGATCACCTTCAGCCGCGACGTGACGTTCGGCGGCAAGCCGGTCCCCGCTGGCACCTACTCCATCGTCACCCTGCCCACGCCGAAGGGCTGGACGGTGGTGCTGAGCAAGGAGCTGGGCCTCTGGCAGGGCAAGACCTACGATGCCAAGGACGATGTCGTCCGGGTCCCCGCGACCACCACCGCGATTCCCCACCGCGAGCGGATGGTGTTCCTCTTCACCAATACGACAGACAGTGACACCTCGCTCGACCTGGAGTGGGAGAAGCTGCGCGTCTCCGTGCCGATCAAGGCTGACACGGCGGCGCAGGCGCAGGCCGCGATCAAGAAGGAGATGGAGAGTGCGTGGCTCATGCCCGCCCGTGCAGCGCGCTACGAGTTCGAGACGACGAAGAACTACGACGCGGCCCTGAAGTATGTGGATCTGTCGATCGCTATCCAGCCGACCTGGTACAACAACTGGGTCAAGGCCGAGATCCTCGCCAAGAAGGGCGACTACTCTGAGGCCCGCAAGTTTGCCCAGGCCTCGTGGGATCTGGGGGAGAAGAACCCCAACTTCTTCTTCAAGGACGCCGTCGCCAAGGCGCTCAAGGAGTGGAAGGACAAGAAGTAGTCAGCGGCCAGGTGGGCCCGCTACGAGGCGGCGATAGAGGGCCTCGTAGCGGTCCATGGCCGGGGTCAGCGTGAAGCGCTCGAGGACGCGCTGGCGCGCACGGCGAGAAAAGCCAGTCCAGCGCGCCCGGTCGGCCACGAGTGAGAGGACATGGCCGGCCATGCCCTCCACGTCCCCCACCGGTGAGAGGTAGCCCGTCTCCCCCAAGTCAACCAGCTCCGGGATGCCACCCATGGCGCTGGCGACCACTGGGACGCCGCAACTCAGGGCCTCGAGCGCGGCGAGCCCGAAGCTCTCCTGCTCACTCGGCAGGAGGAACACGTCGGCTGCGGCGAGCAACTCCACGAAGTGCTCTTGCTTGCCAAGGAAGGCCACGCGTCCTTCCAGCCCCAGCTCCCGCACCCTGCGCTCGGCGGGGGAGCGCTCGGGGCCGTCGCCGATCATGACCAGCCGGCACGGCCGCTGGCGGTGGACCGCCGCGAAGACGGCCACCACGTCGGTGATGCGCTTGACGGGCCGGAAGTTCGAGACGTGGATGAGCACGGGCTCCGTCTCTCCCAGATCCGGGAAGAGCGGCCGCAGGTTGGCCCGATCGCGCACCGGCGCATAGCGCGCCGTGTCGACGAAGTTGGCGATCACCTCGATGGGGAAGCTCTCGGAGATGCCGAAGCCCTCCCAGGTGGCCCGCCGGAGGTACTCCGAGGGCACTGTCACCGCGTCGCTGCGCAGGATGGAGAAGCGCGTGATGGGCAGGTAGTTGGGGTCCAGGCCGACCAGCGTCGTGTCCGTCCCGTGGAGCGTCGTCACGATGCGCGGCGCCTTGTTCCCCAGCACCTCGCGGGCCATCCACGCCGCCGTGGCGTGAGGGATGGCGTAGTGGACGTGCAGGATGTCCAGGCGCTCGTAGCTGGCCACCTCGATCATCTTCGAGGCCAGCGCGATCGGATACGTCCCTGAATGATGGAGGGCCGGATAGTCGCTCTCCGTCACCTCGTGGAAGAGGATCTGCCGGTGTGTGTCGCGGAGGCGCACGGGCAGATCGCGCGCGATGAAGTGGACGCGGTGGCCGCGATCCGCCATCGCCAGACCGATCTCGGTCGCGATGAGACCGCTGCCACCAAAGGTGGGGAAACAGGTGATGGCTAGGTTCAGGCGTTCGGTCATCGGCGCTCGGGGAAGAACAGCGGCCGGGCGAAGCTATTCCTGCGGAAGTGGTCCACCGGATCGCTCAGGCCTACGGTCTCCCGCAGGACGTAGGGCTCACCGTAGGCCACACCGATCTGTGCGCCGTAGAAGCGATCGCGCGCCTCCAGCGAGGTGAGCGACAGGGGCGAGCCGACCAGGGTGGGCGGGGCGTCCGCGCGCGGCTCCACCTGGCTCGCGTAGCAACGGATGGCCTCCATCTTGCGGTCAAAGGCCGCGCTCACGTCGACAACGAGGCTCGGCTCTGCCAGGTGCCGCATGGGGTAGTAGAGGACCTGCCTCGGGCTGAAGGCGGCCGTGGAGGGCTCTGTCTCGAACTTGCGGACGGACGCGAAGAACAAGGCGCGCGTCACCAGCGCGCTGGCGGCCTCGTGATCCGGGTGGCGCTCCTGCTCCCATGGGGCGATGACAAGCTCGGGGCGCAGGCGCCGGAGGACCTCGACCACCCTCGAGACGGGCGCCGCCTGGGTGCGCTCGGCTTCGGGCGCATCGAAGCCAGTCCAGGGGGAGAGCCACCCATCGGGCAGGCTGAGGTTCTCCCGGACCGAGAGCCCCAGGATGCGCGAGGCGGCCTCGGTCTCGGCGGCGCGCGTCTCTGGCGTGCCGCGTGAGCTCTTCTCGCCGCGCGTCAGATCGATGATGCCGGTGCGGTAGCCCAGGCTGGCCATGCGGGAGAGGAGCCCGCCGCAGAAGAGCTCGACATCGTCGGGGTGCGGTCCAAAGGCGAGGAGGTCGAGCCCGTAGCCTGGCGCTGCCCCCGTCACGGCCTCAGATCCTTCAGGCTGCCCGAGAAGGGCTCGCAGGCCTCAAGGACCAGGCGGGTGAAGGCGCGGCCTCCGAACCGGCACGCATAGTAGGGCAGTCCGTAGATGCGCTCCTGCGGGGCGCCCTCTGGGACGAGGTAGGCCCGGAGCCTGTCCACCCGCTCGACTGTCACCTGGTCCCGCTGGGCGACGGCTCGCCCGTACTTGGCCACGAGCCGGGAGAGGGCTCCGCGGACGCTCTCCTCGGTGCGCTCGATGGCATGGGCGAAGCTCGGATCGAGTGTGGCCATGCGCTCACCGAGACGGGCGAGCTCGGGGGCGAAGGCGCCCATGAGTCGGGCCTCGACGGCCTCGGGAGGCTCGAAGCCCTCCCCGGCGCTGCGAGCCGCCAGCCGGGCCAGCAGCTCGTCGCGCGGTGCGCTCACGTCGTCCGGCGAGAGGCCCAGCTTGTCGAGCAGCCCACGGGCCCGATCATCGAGCACCCGGAACCGGGCTCGCGGCACGATGAGCGGCATCGGGAGCCCCATGTGCTCGTAGAGCGGCGCGAGCTGGGCGAAGTAGGCGATCTCTCCGGGGCCGCCGACATATGCGGCCGTGGGCAGCCAGGTGTCCTGGAGAAGGGGACGCAGCAGGGCCGATGTGGTGAAGCGGAGCGGCTCGCGGTCCAGCCAGGAGAGGAGCTCAGCCGTTGTCACGGAGGCACCCTCCGGGTGGCCCACGAGGCTCCAGGTGCCCGGAGCAGCGGGATCCATGCGGTAGCGGCCACCCTCGATCCCGTCAGGGGAGAAGAAGCTGAGCGGGGAGCCCGGGCGGATGTGGACCTGCTCGGAGAAGCCGGCCTGCGTCAGCGCGTTCCCGCGCTCGGCGAGCCGGGACGCGATGCTCGAGGCCTCCTCGATGGCGCGGCGGTGGATGGGGGCGGCCAGCCGCGCGAGGCGCGCATCGCGTGGGTCGAGGAACACGAGCCCCTCGTCGGCGAAGAGGGCCGAGAGGACCTCGGCGAAGGCGTCCGCCAGGGTCGCCTCGGGGCGGTAGGCGCGCTCGAGCAGCTCGAGGTGCTCACTGGCAGCCGTGTGGCTGCCCAGCTCGGTGCGCAGCGCGGAGAGCGCACGGGTGACGTTCTCGCCAAGGAGCCGGTGGGCGACGGGGGCGCGTGAAGTGGCCGCGTCAGGGAGCTCCAGGGCAGAGCGCAGGGCCTCCCCGGTGCCACGCGGGGTGCGGCAGTGATCGATCTCGGGGAGATCGTGATCCTCGGTCTGCAGCCAGAAGACGGGGACGCAGGGGCGGCCCGTCTCTTCCGCGAGGGCTCGGGCGGCGGTGATCGCCGAGGCTGTCTTGTAGATCGTGAAGAGTGGCCCGAGGAAGAGCCCGACCTGCTGCCCTGTCACCACGACGGTGGTGCCAGGACGGGCGAGCAGCTCCAGGTTGCGCTCCCGAGCGGGGCTTGGCGCGAGCCGTGCATTGCGAGCCACGAGCACGTCATGGAGCGCGGAGGACAGGGGGCGGGAGGATGCGGCCGTCACGGCCTCCACACGGGAGGCACGATGGCGGAAGCGATCAAGGAGGAAGGAGAGCGCTCGTGGATCGCCTTGGAGCCACGCGCTAGAGAACGAGGCCGTCACAGGGCGGCGTGATAGCAGGTCCGCCGCACCGAGGCGATGGGGAAGGGCAGGAGGCCAGGCCGGACCCGGCATGCATCTTCCACGCGTCCCCACGGTCCGGTTTTGTTAGGGTCCGCCCGAATGCGGAACCTGGTCATTCTTGGAACGATGTGGGTCATGAGCCTCGCAGTTGGGTCGACGGCACTCGCGCAAGCGCCCCGGCAGCCACACTCAGGCGAGATCGCCGCGGGAATCCGGCGCCTCGGTGTGGTGGGGAGCGTGCTCTATGTGGCGGCCCACCCTGATGACGAGAACACGAACCTGCTCGCCTGGCTGGCGGGCGGGCGCGGCATGCGCGCGGGGTATCTCTCGCTGACCCGCGGCGATGGAGGACAGAACCTCATTGGCACCGAGCAGGACGAGCTGCTCGGGCTCATCCGGACGCAGGAGCTGCTCGCGGCGCGGCGCATCGACGGCGCCGAGCAGCTCTTCACCCGGGCGCGGGACTTTGGCTACTCGAAGAGCGCCGAAGAGACGCTGCGCATCTGGGGGCATGAGGAGGTGCTGGGCGATGTCGTGCTCGCCATCCGCCGCTTCCAACCCGATGTGATCGTGACGCGCTTCAACACCCGGCCCCCCAACCATGGCCAACACACCGCCTCGGCCCTGCTGGCAGAGGAGGCCTTCGAGGCCGCGGCCGATCCGAAGCGCTTCCCCGAGCAGCTCGGGGCGCTCAAGCCGTGGAAGGCGGACCGGCTGCTCCACAACGTCTCGGCCTGGTTCCTGGGGCCCAACGCTGACATGTCCGCGTACCTGAAGGTGGATGTCGGCGGCTTCGATCCGCTCATCGGACAGTCCTGGGGCGAGGTCTCCGCGAAGAGCCGCAGCCAGCACAGGAGCCAGGGCTTCGGAATGCCCGCCAAGCGCGGGCCCGATCTGGAGTACTTCCAGCCGCTGGCCGGGGCTCTCCCGAAGGCGGATCCGTTCGAGGGGCTGGAGCTCTCCTGGCGGCGGTGGAGCGGCACCGAGAAGATCGTCCAGGCTGTCGAGGAGGCCTGGAGAGGGTTCGATCCGCGTGCGCCCCAGCGCAGCATCCCGGTGCTCCTGCGGGTCCACGAGGCGATCTCGGCCCTCCCTGCGGACAACCCGTGGAAGGAGCTCAAGCTCCGGGAGACCGAGGCGCTCGTGGCTGCCTGCGCGGGCTTGTTCCTCGAGGCGCGAGCGGCGGAGGCCACGGCTGTTCCTGGCGACGAGGTAGCGTTGAACCTGGTGGCACTGAACCGCTCGCCCGGCGCGCTCCGGCTGGTGAGCGTGACCCTGCCAGGAGGAGAGGCCGTCACCGCGGGCGCCGAGCTGACCGAGCATGCGCCCTTCAAGCTCTCCAAGAAGGTGACGATCCCAGCGGCCGCGCCGATCTCGACGCCGTACTGGCTCCGCAAGCCCGTCGAGGGTGGCCTGTACGCGGCGGAGGATCGAGCGCTCATCGGCCGCCCCGAGGGCGATCCCTCCCTCACGGTGACGTTCGTCTACGAGGCGGGAGGCAAGCGCTTCACCGTGGTCCGGCCCGTGGTCTACGCCTGGGTCGATCCGGTGCGTGGCGAGCTCTACCGGGCTTTCGAGATCGTCCCGGCCGTCACCGCGACGCTCGCGCGAGAGGTCTTCATGTTCCCCAATGGGGGGCCCCAGCCCGTCTCGGTCGTCCTGGAGGCGGGCCGGGCGGATGCGGCGGGCAAGGTGCGGCTCGAGGTCCCTCAGGGCTGGCGCGTGGAGCCCGCTGAGCTGGGCTTCCAGCTGGGATCGCGCGGTGACGAGCGCACGGTCCAGTTCCGTGTCACTCCTCCCAAGGGAGCAGCGGAGCGGGGCCGCCTGCGGGCTGTCGTCGAGAGCGGTGGGCGCTCCGAGTCGTGGCGTGTCCGCAAGGTGAACTACGAGCACATCCCGCCTCAGGTGGTGCGCCAGCCCTCCGAGGCGCAGCTGGTGCCCTTCACGCTCGCCACGAAGGTGCGCCGGATCGGCTACATCCCCGGGCCGGGGGATCGCGTGGCGGAGAGCCTCGCCGCCGTGGGGTACGAGGTGACGCTGCTGCCCGAGGAGCGCCTGGCCACCGAGAAGCTCGATCGGTTCGAGGCCATCCTGGTGGGCGTGCGCGCCTTCAATGCCTACCCGCGCCTCGCGCTCCAGCGCGAGCGGCTCCTGCAGTACGTCGAGAAGGGAGGGCGGCTGGTCGTCCAGTACAACACCAACAGCCGCGTGGGGCCGCTCACCGCGCTCGTGAGCCCCTATCCGCTCGAGATCGGGCGCGACCGTGTGACGGATGAGACCGCGGCGATGACGCCCCTCAGCCCCTCGGATCCTCTCCTGAGCGCACCCAATCGCCTGGGGCCCGCGGACTTCGAGGGCTGGGTCCAGGAGCGGGGGCTCTACTTCGCCTCGAAGTGGGATGAGAAGTACCGGCCCGTGTTCGCCATGAACGATCCCGGCGAGCAGCCCGTCCGCGGCGGACTGATCGTCGCCCGTCACGGCAAGGGGAGCTACGTGTACACGGGGATCGCTTTCTTCCGCCAGCTCCCCGCGGGCGTGCCCGGCGCCTACCGGTTGCTCGCGAACCTGCTCGCCCAATGACGACTGAATCCAAGCCTCCTGGACAAGCCGCTGGCCAGGAGTCCCGGCCCGAGCTCGACGACGCGCCACCCCTGCTGGGGTCCTGGCGCAACATCTACCTCCTCGTGCTGGGCACCCTCGCCCTGCTCATTGCCCTGTTCAGGGCGCTCACCTGGGCCTACTCGTGACGCTGCTCGATTGGCTGGTCGTTGTTGGGACAACGGTGTTCATCGTCGGGTGGGGCATCTGGCGGACGCGCGGTCAGAGCTCCGTGGAGGGCTATCTCCGCGGCGGCTACGAGCTGCGCTGGCCCACCGTCGCGCTGTCGGTCATGGCCACGCAGGCCAGCGCCATCACCTTCCTCTCCGTCCCGGGCCAGGCCTACGAGGACGGGATGCGCTTCGTGCAGTTCTACTTCGGGCTGCCGCTCGCGACGGTGATCATCAGCGCCTTCTTCATCCCCATCTACTACCGGCTGAAGGTCTACACGGCCTACGAGTACCTGGAGTCCCGCTTCGATCTGAAGACGCGCCTGCTGGGCGCATTCCTGTTCCTGATCCAGCGGGGCCTGGCCTCCGGCATCACGATCTATGCCCCTGCGATCATCCTCTCGGCCGTCCTGGGCTGGCCGCTCGAGCCGACCATCGTGGCCATGGGAGCGGTGGTCATCCTCTACACGGTGATGGGCGGCTCCAAGGGCGTGGCCCAGACGCAGAAGCAGCAGATGGTGATCATGCTCGGGGGCATGGTGGTGGCGGGGCTGGTCATCCTCTGGCGGCTGCCCGAGCACGTGTCGTTTGGCAGGGCTGTCGATATCGCCGGCGCGTTCGGCCGCATGAACGTGGTCAGCTTCAACTTCGATCTGAATGACCGGTACAACTTCTGGTCCGGCATCACCGGAGGGCTCTTCCTCTCGCTGTCGTACTTCGGGACGGACCAGTCGCAGGTGGGGCGCTACCTGGCGGGCCGGTCGGTGACGGAGAGCCGGCTGGGGCTCCTGTTCAACGGCATCCTCAAGCTCCCGATGCAGTTCATGATCCTCTTCGTCGGGATCCTCGTCTTCGTGTTCTACCAGTTCACCGCGCCGCCCCTGCTCTTCAACGACTCGCTCCGCGCGCGCGTCCAGACAACCCGGCAGGCGGACGAGCTCGCTGGTCTCGAGTCCAAGTGGGAGCAACTCCAGACTGGCAAGCGTGCCGAGGTGGAGCGCTACCTGGCGGCTCGCGAGGCAGGCGATGGCGCGGCTGCGGCGAGCGCGCGTGAGCGCCTCCAGGACGCCGCGAAGGAGGCCAGCACGCTGCGCAAGGACGCCAAGGCCGTGGTGAGCCGCGCCCTGCCAGGGGCCGAGAC
>Ga0247822_10001614_pt1 | contig 13932 bp, 9 predicted proteins | sample 13C_Cellulose_Da_FD_192423 | JGI IMG/M metagenome (GOLD analysis project Ga0247822, IMG submission 192423) | Soil microbial communities from agricultural site in Penn Yan, New York, United States - 13C_Cellulose_Day30 | ecosystem: Environmental > Terrestrial > Soil > Agricultural land | place...
TTACTTCACCGTGCAGTTGGGCAAGCGCGTCAAGCACCTGAAAAAGCTCGAGAACGACAGCACCGCGCGGTTTACCCAAGCGCTGGCGGAAACCCTCGATGCCATTCAGGAAATCCGCGCCGGCAACCGCCAGGGCTACTTCCTCGGCCGCCTTGGCCTGCGCGCCCGCGAAGTGCGCGACTACGCCGTGGACTCGCAGTGGAAAAGCGATGCCAGCGGCCGCGCCAGTGGCCTGCTGTTCCAGTTCGGCATCGATATCTTCCGCGCCGCGGCCATGCTCACCGTGCTGTTCTCCGACCTTTCGATCGGGCAGATGCTGGCGGTGTTCAGCTACCTGTGGTTCATGATCGGCCCGGTGGAGCAACTGCTCAACCTGCAATATGCCTACTACGCCGCCGGTGGTGCGCTGAGCCGCCTGAACGAGCTGCTGGCACGCGCCGACGAGCCGCAGTACCCGGCTGCCAGCGACCCGTTCGCCGGCCGCGATACGGTGGGCATCGAAGTGCGCGACCTGCGCTTTGCCTATGCCGACGAGCCGGTGCTCGAACACCTCGACCTGTCCATCGCCCCGGGCGAGAAAGTGGCGATCGTCGGCGCCAGCGGTGGTGGCAAGAGCACGCTGGTGCAACTGTTGCTGGGCCTCTATAGCGCCCAGGCCGGCACCATTCGCTTTGGCGGTGCCAGCCTGCAGGAAATCGGCCTGGAGACCCTGCGCGAAAACGTTGCGGTTGTGTTGCAGCACCCCTCGTTGTTCAACGACACCGTGCGCGCCAACCTGACCATGGGCCGTGACTGCAGCGACGAGGCCTGCTGGCAGGCGCTGCGTATCGCCCAGCTGGATGCCACCATCGCCGCCTTGCCGCAGGGCCTGGATAGTGTGGTGGGGCGCTCCGGCGTGCGCTTGTCCGGTGGCCAGCGCCAGCGCCTGGCCATTGCCCGCATGGTGCTGGCCGAACCCAAGGTGGTGATCCTCGACGAAGCCACCTCGGCGCTGGATGCTGCCACCGAATACAACCTGCACCAGGCCCTGGCGCGCTTCCTCAGTGGCCGCACCACACTGATCATCGCCCACCGCCTGTCGGCGGTGAAGCAGGCCGACCGGGTGCTGGTGTTCGACGGCGGGCACGTGGCCGAGGATGGCGACCATCAGCAGCTGATTGCCGAGGGTGGGTTGTATGCCAAGTTGTATGGGCACCTGCAGCAGAGCTGAATTTTTGGCAGCCTGTGCGGGCCCTATCGCCGGCAAGCCAGCTCCCACAGGTATCCCACAATGCTCAGGCCTGTGGTAATCCTGTGGGAGCTGGCTTGCCGGCGATAGGGCCGGGAAGGCCATGCAAAAATTCCCCAGTTCCCTGCCATAAAAAACCCAACCGCCGGTATGGCAAATGGCCTACGCTGTGCTTTGTCTGGGTTGATTTGCGCCTTATCTGCTCTGTGACAGGGACTCCATGAAGGGACATCGCACTCTAGAAGCGCCAAAGTTGCTCGGCATCACCTGGCCCTTCATCGCCGTTGTGGTCTTCCAGGTAGCCTTGGGCAGCCTCAGCCTTTATACGCTCTCGGCCGTGCGTGCCTATGTGGCGGGCGAGAGCCTTTGGTCCAAGGCGCAGAAAGACGCCATCTACTACCTCAACCTGTACGCCGAAACCCGCGACGACAGCACCTACCATCGCTATCGCCAGGCCATCACCGTGCCCCAGGGCGACCACCAACTGCGCGAGGTGCTCGACCAGCCCAGCCCCGACCTGGACGCCGCGCGCCAGGCCGTGCTGCAAGGCGGTAACCACCCCGACGATGTCGAGCGGATCATCTGGTTCTACCGCAACTTTCGCAACGTCAGCTACATGCAGACGGCCATCGACTACTGGGACATCGGCGACGACTACCTGGGCAAGCTGGATATGCTGGCCATGGAAATGCGCAGCAGCTTCGCCGCTGGCCCGGTCGACGCCCGCACCGTCAGCGACTGGAAGGCGCGCATCGTCACCATCAACGAAGGGGTAACCCCGGCCGCCAAGGCGTTCAGCGATGCCCTGGGCGAAGGCTCGCGCATGCTGCTGCGGGTGCTGCTGATCACCAACCTGCTGACCGCGATGTTCCTGATTGCCATTGCCTGGCGCCGCTCCAGCAAGCTGCTGGCCCAGCGCCAGGCCTTTGCCAGCGCCCTGCAGGAAGAAAAGGAACGGGCGCAGATTACCCTGCAGGCCATTGGCGATGCGGTGATTACCACCGATGTGGAGGGCAGTATCGGCTACCTGAACCCGGCCGCCGAGCATCTGACCCACTGGCAGGCCGGCCAAGCCCAGGGCCTGCCGCTGTCGGCGCTGTTCAGCCTGGTGGACGAGCAGGCCGAGGAGGACGGCCGCAGCCTGGTCGAGCAGGTACTCAGCGGCAGCCTCAAGGGTGGCGCCGAACATGCCAGGCTGATCCAGCGCCTGGACGGTAGCACCGTGTCGGTCAACCTGGTCGGCTCGCCGATCGTCAATGACGGCCAGGTCAGCGGTATCGTGCTGGTGCTGCACGACATGACCCAGGAGCGCCAGTACATCGCCAACCTGTCCTGGCAGGCGACCCACGACGCCCTGACCGGCCTGGCCAACCGCCGCGAGTTCGAATACCGCCTGGAGCAGGCGCTGAACGACCTGGCGCGTCAGCCCGGGCGGCATTCGCTGATGTTCCTCGACCTCGACCAGTTCAAGCTGGTCAACGATACCTGCGGGCATGCCGCCGGCGACGAGTTGCTGCGGCACATCTGCGCCGTGCTGCAGTCCGGCCTGCGTGAAGGCGACACCCTGGCCCGGCTGGGTGGGGACGAATTCGGCGTGCTGCTGGAAAACTGCCCGCCCGACCAGGCCGAGCGTATCGCCGAGCAGCTGCGCCAACTGGTGCAGAGCCTGCATTTCGTGTGGAAGGGGCGCCCGTTCGTCACCACCGTCAGCGTCGGCCTGGTGCACATGGCGCAGGCCCCAGGCACCCTCGAAACCTCGCTGCGCGCCGCCGACATGGCCTGCTACATGGCCAAGGAAAAGGGCCGCAACCGCGTGCAGGTGTACCATGCCGACGACAGCGAGCTGTCCATGCGCTTTGGCGAAATGGCCTGGATCCAGCGCTTGCACGTGGCCCTGGAAGAAAACCGCTTCTGCCTGTACGCCCAGGAAATCGCCCCGCTGAAAACCTTCGAAGGCCCCGGCCATATCGAGATCCTGCTGCGCCTGCACGACGAAAGCGGGCGGACCATCCTGCCCAGCAGCTTCATCCCGGCGGCCGAGCGCTACGGCCTGATGACCGCGCTGGACCGCTGGGTGGTGCGCAATGTGTTCCTGGTCATCCGCCAGTGCCTGGACGAAGGGCGCGAGGGGCCGTTGTCGATCTGTGCGATCAACCTTTCGGGGTCGAGTATCGGCGACGACAAGTTCCTCGAATACCTGCAACGCCTGTTCGTCGAATACGCCATCCCGCCGCGGATGATCTGTTTTGAAATCACCGAAACCAGCGCCATAGCCAACCTTGGCAGCGCCATTCGTTTCATCAACGAATTGAAGGGGCTGGGTTGTCGCTTCTCGCTCGATGATTTCTGCGCTGGCATGTCGTCGTTCGCCTATCTCAAGCATTTGCCCGTGGATTACCTGAAGATCGACGGGAGTTTCGTCAAGGACATGCTCGACGACCCGGTCAACCGGGCCATGGTCGAGGTCATCAACCACATCGGTCACGTAATGGGCAAGCGCACCATTGCCGAATTCGTCGAAACACCCTTGATCGAGCAGGCCTTGCAGGAAATTGGCGTGGATTACGCCCAGGGCTACCTCATCGAACGCCCTCAGGTGTTCACCTGTGACAGTCTGCAGCGCCAACGGATCGCCGCCCGGCCTCTGTTGCAGCGGGCGCCTGGCACGTTTCGCTAGCTAGAAATCACAAGGATCAAGGAGCTGAAAGTGATTGACGCATTCGTTCGTATCGGGCCGTTGATGGATCCCGCCAGCTACCCCCAATGGGCCCAGCAACTGATTGAAGACTGCCGCGAGAGCAAGCGCCGGGTCGTCGAGCACGAGTTCTACGCGCGCCTGCGCGATGGCCAGCTGAAGCAATCGACCATTCGCCAGTACCTGATCGGTGGCTGGCCGGTGGTGGAGCAGTTCTCGCTGTACATGGCCCACAACCTGACCAAGACCCGCTATGGCCGACACCAGGGCGAAGACATGGCGCGGCGCTGGCTGATGCGCAACATCCGTGTCGAGCTCAACCATGCCGACTACTGGGTGAACTGGTGCCAGGCGCATGGCGTGCACCTGCACGAGCTGCAGGCCCAGGATGTACCGCCAGAGCTGAACGGGTTGAATGACTGGTGCTGGCGCGTGTGCGCGACCGAGAACCTGGCCATTTCCATGGCGGCGACCAATTACGCCATCGAAGGTGCGACCGGTGAATGGTCGGCGGTGGTGTGTTCCACCGACACCTATGCGCTGGGCTTCCCGGAGGACCAGCGCAAGCGGGCGATGAAGTGGCTGAAGATGCATGCCCAGTATGACGACGCGCACCCGTGGGAGGCGCTGGAGATCATTTGCACCCTGGCTGGCGAGAACCCGACCCTGGGGCTGCGCAATGAACTGCGCAAGGCGATTTGCAAGAGCTATGACTGCATGTACCTGTTCCTGGAACGGTGCATGCAGCTGGAAGGGCGCCAGCAGGGGCGCATGCGGCCGACGTTGGCCGCCGGCTGAGTGTTCGCCTGTCCCGGCCTCTTCGCGGGTGAACCCGCTCCCACAGGATAATCACCGCCCATGAGGGCAGTGCAGTACCTGTGGGAGCGGGTTCACCCGCGAAAGGGCCGGTACAGGCAAAAGTCTTACTGGGCGTTGAACGCCTGCCCATTCACCCCTTTGCTGTCCGGCCCCATCAGGTACAGGTACACCGGCATGATCTCTTCGGGCAGCGGGTTGTTCTGCGGGTTTTCGCTGGGGTAGGCCTGTGCCCGCATCGCCGTGCGCGTGGCGCCTGGGTTGATGCTGTTGGAGCGCACCGGTGCAACGTCTTCCAGCTCATCGGCCAGGGTCTGCATCAGGCCCTCGGTGGCGAACTTGGACACGCCATAGGCGCCCCAGTAGGCCCGGCCCTTGCGCCCGACGCTGCTGCTGGTGAACACCACCGAAGCGTCTTCCGACAGCTTCAGCAGCGGCAGCAATGTGCTGGTGAGCATGAAGGTGGCATTGACGTTGATGTGCATCACGCGCATGAAGTTGTCACCCGACAGCTGCTCCAGCGGTGTGCGCGGGCCGATGATCGAAGCGTTGTTCAGCAGGCCGTCGAGGCGGCCGAACTGGTCCTCGATCATCACCGCCAGTTCGTCGTACTGGTGGGGCAGGGCGGTTTCCAGGTTGAACGGGATCACCACCGGTTGCGGGTGCCCGGCGGCTTCGATCTGGTCATAGACCTCGTTGAGGTTGGCCTCGGTCTTGCCCAGCAGCAGCACGGTGGCGCCCAGCGCAGCGTAGGCCTTGGCGGCAGCGGCGCCGATGCCGCGGCCGGCACCGGTAACCAGGATGACCCGGCCTTGCAGCAGGTCGGGGCGGGCGGTGTAGTCGAACATGGTAGGTCCTTCGAGTTCGTTGGCGCGGCACCGTCCCTTGTGGGAGCGGGTTCACCCGCGAATGCGTACGTTCAGGTGCCGATGTTGTCCGGGCTGACGCATTCGCGGGTGAACCCGCTCCCACAGGGGCTGTGCTGCGGTCTAGGCGGGGTTCAGCAGCCGCACAGCGCGCTGTCGATAACCTTGCGCAGTTCCAGTGGGTGGTCCACCACCACATCGGCACCCCAGTTGTTGGGGTTGTCCTCTGGATGAATATAGCCGTAGCGCACCGCCGCCGTGCGGGTGCCGGCGTCGCGGCCAGACTCGATGTCGCGCAGGTCGTCGCCGACGAACAGTACGCTGGCCGGGTCCAGGTCCAGGGTCTTGCAGGCGAGGATCAGCGGCTCGGGGTCGGGCTTGCTGTTTTTCACGTGGTCCGGGCAGATCAGCAGCGCCGAACGCTCGGCCAGGCCCAGTTGCTGCATGATCGGCTCGGCGAAGCGCACCGGCTTGTTGGTGACCACGCCCCACAGCAGGTTGCCTTTCTCGATGTCGGCCAGCAGCTCGGCCATGCCGTCGAACAGCTTGCTGTGCACTGCACAGTCGCGCTGGTAGCGCTCAAGGAACTCCAGGCGCAGGGCCTCGAAGCCTTCGGCCTCCGGGCTCATGGCGAAGGTCGCGGCGACCATCGCCCGGGCACCGCCGGAGATCACATCACGGATCAGCTTGTCATCGACAGCCGGCAGGCCGCGCTCGGCAAGCATGGCCTGGCAGATGGCGATGAAGTCCGGCGCCGTGTCGAGCAAGGTGCCGTCCATGTCGAAGAGTACTGCTCGCAAACGCATGCTTATTCCTCGCGCAGGGTCTGGACCATGTAATTGACGTCAACGTCGCTGCTGAGCTTGTAGTGCTTGGTCAGCGGGTTGTAGGTCAGGCCGATGATGTCCTTCACCTGCAGGCCGGCAACGCGGCTCCAGGCGCCCAGCTCGGACGGGCGGATGAACTTCTTGAAGTCGTGGGTGCCGCGCGGCAGCATCTTCAGGATGTACTCGGCGCCGACGATGGCCAGCAGGTAGGCCTTGGGGTTGCGGTTGATGGTGGAGAAGAACACCTGGCCGCCAGGCTTGACCATGCGGTAGCAGGCGCGAATGACCGAAGACGGGTCGGGCACGTGCTCGAGCATTTCCAGGCAGGTGACCACGTCGAACTGTTCAGGCATTTCCTCGGCCAGGGCTTCGGCGGTGATCTGCCGGTACTCCACCTGCACGCCCGACTCCAGCTGGTGCAGCTGGGCCACGGCCAGTGGCGCCTCGCCCATGTCGATGCCGGTGACCGTGGCGCCGCGCAGGGCCATCGCCTCGCTGAGGATGCCGCCACCGCAACCCACGTCCAGCACTTTCTTGCCGGCGAGGCTGGCGCGCTCGTCGATCCAGTTGACGCGCAGCGGGTTGATTTCGTGCAGCGGCTTGAACTCGCTTTCGCGGTCCCACCAGCGGTGGGCCAGCGCTTCGAACTTGGCGATTTCGGCGCGGTCGACGTTGCTCATTAGAACAGTCCTCTGAAACTTCGCAAAATTGCGCCGGAGTATACCCGAGCGCTCGGCCCCGAGGGTCGCTATAATCGCCGGCTTTTGATATCCGAACGACGGGGAGAGGCGATGCGCGAGCGACTTTTGGCGGCGGAGAAGGTGACCGGGATCCGCTGGCAGGGCGGCGTCCTGCACCTGCTCGACCAGCGCCTGCTGCCGTCGCAAGAGCACTGGCTGGCCTGCGACAATGTCGCGCAGGTGGCGGCGGCGATCCGCGACATGGCCGTGCGCGGCGCGTCGGCCATCGGCATTGCCGCGGCCTATGGCCTGGTGCTGGCCCTGGAAGAGCGGCTGGCCGAGGGTGGCGACTGGGAAATGGACCTGGAAGAAGACTTCCTTACCCTGGCTGAGGCGCGCCCTACCGCCGCCAACCTGTTCTGGGCGCTGAACCGCATGCGCGAGCGCCTGCAGCGGCTGCGCCCGGACGAAGATGTGCTGGCGGCGCTGGAGGCCGAAGCGCAGGCCATCCACGAAAGCGACCGCGAAGCCAACCTGACCATGGCCCAGCAGGGAATCGAGCTGATCCGCCGCCACCAGGGCAACGCCCAGGCCCTGCTCACCTACGGCAACGCCGGCGCCCTGGCCTGCGGTGGCTTCGGTACCGCGCTGGGGGTGATCCGCGCCGGCTACCTGGAGGGTATGGTCGAGCGGGTATATGCCGGCGAGACCCGCCCTTGGCTGCATGGCTCGCGCCTGACCGCCTGGGAGCTGGCCAACGAGGGCATTCCGGTGACCCTGTGCGCCGATTCGGCACTGGCCCACCTGATGAAAAGCAAGGGCATCACCTGGGTGGTGGTGGGTGCGGACTGCATCGCCGCCAACGGCGATGTGGCCAGCAAGATCGGTACCTACCAGCTGGCAGTCAGTGCCATGCACCACGGCGTACGTTTCATGGTGGTGGCGCCGAGCACCAGCATCGACCTGAACCTGGCCACTGGCGAGGACATTCCGCTGGAAGAGCGCGCTGCCGACGAGTTGCTGGACATTGCCGGTACCCGGGTGGCGCCGGATGTCGAGGTGTTCAATCCGGTGTTCGATGTGACCCCGGCCGACCTGATCGACGTGATCGTGACCGAGCGCGGCATCGTCGAGCGGCCTGATACGGCCAAGCTGGCGCAGTTGATCTGCCGCAAGCGCCTGCACTGATTTTTGCACTGCCTGTGCCGGCCTCTTCGCGGGTAAACCCGCTCCCACAGGGATAGCACAAGGCCTGAGGGCGGTGGTGTACCTGTGGGAGCGGGTTTACCCGCGAAGAGGCCGGCACAGGCTATAAAAAATCCAGATTTTCGCTCACGTGAGGCCACCTGCCACATCTCCCCACCTCCCATGCCTTTGTGATAACATCCGGCAGTTTCCAAGACCGCCCATCACGGCGGCCTTCATTGCGCAGATCCATGGCACAACTCATTGATTTGTCGTAAGTCGTCGCACCCTTATGCGCTGCGGCGGCGAGCTTCGTTCGGCCCTTGATGGAGCTGCGAAGTTTCACCAGAAAAAGGAATCAGGCTTCTCATGGGCGAACTGGCCAAAGAAATCCTCCCGGTCAATATCGAAGACGAACTGAGACAGTCTTACCTCGACTACGCGATGAGCGTGATTGTCGGGCGAGCGCTGCCCGATGCGCGTGACGGCTTGAAGCCCGTGCATCGTCGCGTTCTCTATGCGATGAGCGAACTGGGCAACGACTGGAACAAGCCGTACAAGAAATCCGCCCGTGTGGTCGGTGACGTGATCGGTAAGTACCACCCGCACGGCGACACCGCTGTCTACGACACCATCGTGCGTATGGCCCAGCCGTTCTCGCTGCGCTACCTGCTGGTCGACGGTCAGGGCAACTTCGGTTCGGTGGACGGCGACAACGCCGCAGCCATGCGATACACCGAAGTGCGCATGGCCAAGCTGGCCCACGAGCTGCTGGCCGACCTGCACAAAGAGACCGTCGACTGGGTGCCCAACTATGACGGCACCGAGCAGATCCCGGCGGTCATGCCGACCCGTATCCCCAACCTGCTGGTCAACGGTTCCAGCGGTATCGCCGTGGGCATGGCGACCAACATCCCGCCGCACAACCTCGGCGAGGTCATCGATGGCTGCCTGGCACTCATCGACAACCCCGAAGTCACCATCGATGAGCTGATGCAGCACATCCCTGGCCCGGACTTCCCGACTGCCGGCCTGATCAACGGCCGCCAGGGCATCATCGAGGCCTATCGTACCGGTCGTGGCCGCATCTACATGCGCGCCCGTTCCGAGATCGAAGACATCGACAAGGTCGGCGGCCGCCAGCAGATCGTGATCACCGAGCTGCCGTACCAGCTGAACAAGGCGCGCCTGATCGAGAAGATCGCCGAGCTGGTCAAAGAGAAGAAGATCGAAGGCATCACCGAGCTGCGCGACGAGTCCGACAAGGACGGCATGCGCATCGTCATCGAGCTGCGTCGCGGCGAGGTGCCGGAGGTGGTGCTGAACAACCTCTACCAGCAAACCCAGCTGCAGAGCGTATTCGGCATCAACGTGGTGGCCCTGGTCGACGGCCGTCCGCGCCTGCTCAACCTCAAGGACCTGCTCGAAGCGTTCGTGCGTCACCGCCGTGAAGTGGTGACCCGCCGTACCGTGTTCGAGCTGCGCAAGGCCCGCGAACGCGGCCACATCCTCGAAGGCCAGGCGGTCGCGCTGTCCAACATCGACCCGGTCATCGCCCTGATCAAGGCCTCGCCGACCCCGTCCGAAGCCAAGGAAGCGCTGATTTCCACCGCCTGGGAATCCAGTGCCGTGCAGGTCATGGTCGAGCGCGCCGGCGCCGATTCCTGCCGCCCCGAGGACCTGCCGGAGCAGTACGGCCTGCGTGAGGGCAAGTACTACCTGTCGCCGGAACAGGCCCAGGCCATTCTCGACCTGCGCCTGCACCGCCTGACTGGCCTGGAGCATGAAAAGCTGCTGGCCGAGTACCAGGAAATCCTCGAACAGATCGGCGAACTGATCCGCATCCTCAGCAGCGCCGAGCGCCTGATGGAAGTGATCCGCGAAGAGCTGGAAGCCATCCGCGCCGAATATGGCGATGCCCGCCGCACCGAAATCCTCGATGCGCGCCACGACCTCAACTACGGCGACATGATCCCGGAAGAAGAGCGCGTGGTGACCATCTCCCACGGCGGCTACGCCAAGACCCAGCCGCTGTCCGCCTACCAGGCCCAGCGCCGTGGCGGCAAAGGCAAGTCGGCTACCGGGGTGAAGGACGAGGACTACGTCGAGCACCTGCTGGTCGCCAACAGCCACGCCACCCTGCTGCTGTTCTCCAGCAAGGGCAAGGTGTACTGGCTGAAGACCTACGACATTCCCGAGGCGTCCCGTGCCGCACGCGGCCGGCCAATGGTCAACCTGCTGCCGCTGGAGGAGGGTGAGCGTATCACCGCCATGCTGCAGATCGACCTCGAGGCCCTGCAACAGAGCGCTGATGCCGACGAAGAGCTGGAGGATGCGGATGACACCGTGCTCGAAGGCGAAGTGGTCGAGGCCGAGGAAGTGGACGAGGAAGAGGGCGACACCCCTGAGTGGGTTGCCGAGCCGACTGGCGCCTACATCTTCATGGCCACCGCTTCGGGTACCGTGAAGAAGACCCCGCTGGTGCAGTTCGCCCGTCCGCGCTCCAACGGCCTGATCGCCCTGAAGCTGAAGGAAGGTGACACCCTGATCGCCGCGGCCATCACCGACGGTGCCAAGGAAGTCATGATGTTCTCCGACGCCGGCAAGGTGATCCGCTTCGCTGAAAGCGTGGTCCGCGAGATGGGCCGTAACGCCCGTGGCGTGCGCGGCATGAAGCTGGGCAAGGGCCAGCAGATCATCTCCATGCTGATCCCGGAATCCGGCGCGCAGATCCTCACCGCCTCCGAGCGTGGCTTCGGCAAGCGCACACCGCTGTCCAAGTTCCCGCGTCGCGGCCGTGGTGGCCAGGGCGTGATCGCCATGGGCACCAAGGGGCGCAACGGCCTGCTGATCGGCGCCATCCAGGTGCAGGAAGGCGAAGAGATCATGCTGATCTCCGACCAGGGCACGCTGGTGCGTACCCGCGTTGGCGAAGTGTCCAGCCTGGGCCGCAACACCCAGGGCGTGACCTTGATCAAGCTGGCTGCCGACGAGACGCTGGTGGGCCTGGAGCGTATCCAGGAGCCTTCCGAGGACGAGCTCGATGATGTGATCGAGACGGACGAAGAGGGTGTCGAGGCTGAAGCGCCAGACAACGAAGAAGCTGCTGGCGCCGAAGAGGCCCAGCAGGAGTAAGCAAGCGTAAAACCCGAACGGGGCGACCAAGGTCGCCCCGTTTGACTGATCAGGCCAGGCAATGCTCTCGAGGGTGATGCATTGCCCTGTGGGAGCGGGTTTACCCGCGAAGAAGGCACCGCGGTGGATGGCAAGGGCTTCGCCCTTGTTCGCGGGTGAACCCGCTCCCACAGTGTTCCTGGCAGCATTGAAGATTGACGATTTGTACCATTTGGCAGAGCGAGAGTGGATGTGAGCAAACGAGCCTTTAACTTCTGCGCAGGCCCTGCCGCGCTTCCTGACGCTGTCCTGCAGCGCGCCCAGGCCGAGATGCTGGATTGGCATGGCAAGGGCTTGTCGGTGATGGAAATGAGCCATCGCAGCGACGATTACGTGGCCATCGCCGAAAAGGCCGAGCAGGACCTGCGTGACCTGCTGTCCGTCCCCTCCAACTACAAGGTGCTGTTCCTGCAGGGCGGCGCCAGCCAGCAGTTCGCCGAAATCCCGCTGAACCTGCTGCCGGAAAACGGCACCGCCGACTACATCGAGACCGGCATCTGGTCGAAGAAGGCCATCGAGGAAGCGCGCCGCTTCGGCAACGTCAACGTCGCCGCCAGCGCCAAGCCCTACGACTACCTGGCCATCCCTGGCCAGAACGAGTGGAAGCTGACCAGCAACGCTGCCTACGTGCACTATGCGTCCAACGAGACCATCGGTGGCCTGCAGTTCGACTGGGTGCCAGAAACCGGTGACGTGCCACTGGTGGTCGACATGTCGTCCGACATCCTCTCGCGCCCCATCGACGTGTCGCAGTACGGCCTGATCTACGCCGGCGCGCAGAAGAACATCGGCCCGAGCGGCCTGGTAGTGGTGATCGTGCGCGAAGACCTGCTGGGCCGCGCCCGCAGCAGCTGCCCGACCATGCTCGACTACAAGGTTTCGGCCGACAACGGCTCGATGTACAACACCCCGGCCACCTACTCCTGGTACCTCTCGGGTCTGGTGTTCGAATGGCTGAAAGAGCAGGGTGGCGTCGATGCCATGGAGCAGCGCAACCGCGCCAAGAAAGACCGCCTGTACGGCTTCATCGACAGCAGCGAGTTCTACACCAACCCGATCAGCCACAACGCCCGTTCGTGGATGAACGTGCCGTTCCGCCTGGCTGACGAACGCCTGGACAAGGCCTTCCTCGCCGGCGCCGATGCCCGTGGCCTGCTCAACCTCAAGGGCCACCGTTCGGTAGGCGGCATGCGCGCCTCCATCTACAACGCCCTGGGCCTTGAAGCAGTCGAAGCCCTGGTGGCCTACATGGCCGAATTCGAGAAGGAGCACGGCTGATGTCCGAGCACGAACTGAAGGCGCTGCGCGTTCGCATCGACAGCCTCGACGAAAAGATCCTCGAGCTGATCAGCGAGCGCGCCCGTTGCGCCCAGGAAGTGGCCAAGGTCAAGACCGCCTCGCTGGCGGAAGGCGAAAAGCCGGTGTTCTACCGCCCCGAGCGTGAAGCCGCCGTGCTCAAGCGCGTGATGGAGCGCAACAAGGGCCCGCTGGACAACGAAGAGATGGCGCGGCTGTTCCGCGAAATCATGTCGTCGTGCCTGGCCCTGGAAGAACCGCTTAAAATCGCCTACCTCGGCCCTGAAGGCACCTTCACCCAGGCTGCGGCCATGAAGCACTTCGGCCACGCGGTGGTCAGCCGGCCGATGGCAGCCATCGACGAAGTGTTCCGCGAAGTGGCGGCCGGTGCCGTCAACTTCGGCGTGGTGCCGGTGGAAAACTCCACCGAAGGCGCGGTCAGCCACACCCTGGACAGCTTCCTCGAGCACGACATGGTGATTTGCGGCGAAGTCGAGCTGCGCATCCACCACCACCTGCTGGTGGGCGAGAACACCAAGACCGACAGCATCACCCGCATCTACTCCCACGCCCAGTCACTGGCCCAGTGCCGCAAGTGGCTGGACGCGCACTACCCGAACGTGGAGCGCGTGGCCGTGTCGAGCAATGCCGAGGCGGCCAAGCGGGTCAAGGGCGAGTGGAATTCGGCGGCGATCGCCGGCGACATGGCGGCCAACCTGTACGGTTTGACCCGCCTGGCCGAAAAGATCGAAGACCGCCCGGACAACTCCACGCGCTTCCTGATGATCGGCAACCAGGAAGTACCGCCGACCGGCGACGACAAGACCTCGATCATCGTTTCGATGAGCAACAAGCCGGGTGCCTTGCACGAGCTGCTGGTACCGTTCCACCAGAACGGCATCGACCTGACCCGCATCGAGACCCGCCCGTCGCGCAGCGGCAAGTGGACCTACGTGTTCTTCATCGACTTCGTTGGCCACCACCGCGACCCGCTGATCAAGGCGGTGCTCGAGCAGATCAGCCAGGAGGCTGTGGCGCTGAAGGTGCTGGGGTCGTATCCGAAGGCGGTGCTTTGATTTGAGAGGGTTGGGGCCGCTTCGCGCCCCATCGCGACACAAGGCCGCTCCTACAGATACACCGCAAACCATGAGGTTTGTGCGGTCCC
>Ga0247822_10001615_pt1 | contig 13932 bp, 13 predicted proteins | sample 13C_Cellulose_Da_FD_192423 | JGI IMG/M metagenome (GOLD analysis project Ga0247822, IMG submission 192423) | Soil microbial communities from agricultural site in Penn Yan, New York, United States - 13C_Cellulose_Day30 | ecosystem: Environmental > Terrestrial > Soil > Agricultural land | place...
TCGCCACAGTTCGACCGGTGCGGCGTCGTCGGCAGGGCCGACCTGGCGTCTCGGGTCGGCTGCCGCGAGCCAGCCCGCGCGGTTTGTGCGCCGGGCGTGCCGACCTCGATCAGCGCACCTGTCGCGGTGACACCGGATAATACTTTGCCTCCCGCTGGGTGGGCGCCGGATGAGGGATACAGTTTCCCGGGCACTTACCCGGGAAGTTTCCCGGTCTACCCGGGCGGTGAACCGGTCCCGGTCCGGCCCGGTGCCACGGCGCCGCCGAACGAACTGCCGTATCCGAACATTCCAGCCCCGAACGTGCCCGAGTCCCCGGCCCAGCCAATGCCTGCCATCCCCGGTGCGACGGGTGCCTTGCCAGGCGTACCAGCACGCATCACGGTTGCATCCCCCCAGCCGAAGTAGTCTCGTCGATAAACACGCGAGCGGACACCGGGTGACTGGTTCCCGGTGTCCGCTCGCGTGTTATTCAACTTGCCAGCGAGAGATTACTGATTCGTCAGCGGCTTTTTCGCGGAAGGCTGCTGGTGTCCGGTCTGCTCCACACCACCACGGACAGCCGCACTGGGCTGGTTCATCCCTGGTGCTGCGAATCGATGGCCCGATGGTGCGGGAACAACTGTCGGTCCCGAGGTCGGTGCGGGTGTGGAGTACACCGGGTCGGACCACGCAGACGTGAACACTCCCATGACTCGATCGCGGAAGGTCGGCCGCGCCGCGCGGACCGTCGGCTGTGCCTGATCCGTGCCGGTCTGAGCCGGAACCGGATGCTGAACGTACCCGTTGGCCGTCGCGGGGGCGAGCAGGCCAGGCGTGTTGGCATGACCGCAGCCCCCGGTCCCGCAGCCCCCGGCCCGCTTGCAGCCCCCGACGGCGAGACACTGACCCGGATGGCAGGGGAAGTAGTGCCGCAGCGGGGCGGAATACGGGGTCGGGGTACATACCGGCAGTACACGCGGCCCTGGTCGGAAACAGAACCAATCCGTCAGACGTTCCAGGCATGTCCGGCCGTCGCCCACACACTCACCGCTCGGACAGCCCGTACCCACACACCCCGGGGTGCCGTGAGGTACGGAATACTCCGCGCCAGGAGGTGGCAGCGCGGTGGCCACAGCTGCCGGCAGTGGTTGCGTCACGTCGGTGGCGCTGGCCATGCGGAGCGATGCGGCGGCCGGTTGATGGTAGGCTAGCACCGGGTCCGCGGCCGGAGCCGCCCCGCCCCAGGCCAGTCCGATACAAATTGCGATCAGGCGCTTCATGCCGTGGCTCCTCCTCGTCGCGTTCGACGGCGATACGGATTCTGTCGGCCGTATCGGCGGAGGATGCTGCGGCAGTCATGCAGATCGGGCGACCCGGACGCGAGGTGGCACCGGACCAACCGGCACAGGTTGCCGGATCAGCCGGGACCGGTGGTGTCGCCCAGGCCCGGGAGACTCGGCTGGACCGATCGCCTCTGCCCGACAGGCAAGCGGGCGGGTCGTGGCCGATTCGCGGCTCGGGGAGTGAGCACGAGAGGGGTGGTGGGGTGAAACTGGGTGGCCGTGGTCACGACCGCGTCCGGTGCGACACGGTCGAGCGCAACTCGTCCGGCCCGGGCCGCGAGGTCCGGTCGGTTGCAATCCCGGCTCAGGTGAAGCTGGATCAGGTGACGCAGATCTCCCGACCGGGCCACTGCGCGAGTCAGGTCGGCTGCCTGGGCGTTGGACAGGTGGCCGTTGTCTCCGAGAACTCGATTGATGAGAAGCGGCGGCCGGCCGCTGGCCCGCTGCATGCGCTCGTCGTGGTTGAACTCGATCGCCAGGGCGTCCACCCCGCTGAACGCTGCCAACAACCCGGTGGTGACGTGGCCCACGTCGGATGCGAACCCGAGAGCCCAGCCGGTGCCCTCGATTCGGAACGCGAAAGTCGGCTCGGAGTCGTGCGGCACACGGACCGGCAGGCACGTCAGGCCCGGCGCCGCGTCGAATTGTTGTCCCTCTTCATACCGGCGGACCAGTCCTGCCCGCTCCAGAGGTGGATACTCGCCGCGGACGGACATAGCCGTGTGGTGGTACGGATGGGCAAGCAGGGGGATCCTGAGCCGGTGCAGGTGGGCCAGTGTGAGGGCGTTCCAGTGGTCGCGGTGGGTGTGTGACACCAGGCAAGCCGACACCGCCTGCCACGACAGCCCGACCGCAGCCAGTCGCTCGGCGAGTATTCGCGGTCCCAGCCCGCAGTCGATCAGGAGGCCGAACCCCTCGACCTCCAGCAGGCTGGCGTTGCCCGCGCTGCCGCTCCCGAGCACGGTGAACCGTGCCGCCTGGGCCGTCCCGAATTGTGGTCGCAATGACATATCCCAACTGTTGTACCCGACCCGACCCGGCCAGCGGAAGCGACGTTGCGAGATCGTCTCCCGGCGGGTGAGCAACTTGTTGCGCGGTCCGGGTATTGCTATGGTGTGGGGAGACCCGTGACCGGAGGGGCCACCATGGCCGACCAGAAGACGATCCTGATCGTGGACGACGACCGCGAACTGGTGGATGGCCTGCGTACGATGCTCGAGCGCCAGGGGCACCGGGTCATCCAGGCCCACGACGGCCACCAGGGGAAGGCGGCCATCTACAATCAGCGGCCGGACCTGGTCATCCTGGACATGATGATGCCACGGATGGGCGGCTACCCGGTACTGGAACACTTCCGCGACAAGAAAGATGCCCCGCCGGTCATCATGATTACCGCCAACGAGGGGAGCCGGCACAAGGCATACGCCGAGTATCTCGGCGTGGTGGCCTACATTCGAAAGCCATTCGCCACGGAGAAGTTATTGGAGGCCGTGAACAAGGCATTCCAGGAACCAGCACCGCAAGCTGGTGGCGAACCGGACGAGGTTTCGTAGCGCGGGTCTGGTCTTCACCGTGCCAGTCGGTCGGCCTCAAAGACTCGGCTCATTCCATGTCTTGCCGCCGCACCAGACCCTGGTCCCGTGCCCCACGGCTCAATTCGTAGACCGCCGGCGGCTCCAGTGTTTCGCCGGCAACTAGCCGGCAGAGTGGTTGCTTCCGGCGGGCCTCGGCGAGTAACTCTGCCAGACACTCGGGACAGGCCAGGTAATACGTCTTCAACTCACGGGTGACGCCGTCGCTCCATCGGGCGGCGATTTTAAAATTGGCTGGCCGGCCGCACCCCAGTGAGTAGCACAGAACGGGGTACGGCGGCATCGTCATCGGACGGGTGTCAGTTCGACGGGTACGGGATCGCGTCGCCGTTTACAGCGGCCAGGGCGTTCAGGGCGGCCTTCAGTTCGGCCTCCTTTTTAGTCCGCCCCCAGGCTGGAGGGAACCGGTGGTCGCCGATCTCGGCTGCCACCTTGAAACACTTGTCGTGGTCCGGGCCCTGTTCGTCGAGCAACAGGTAGCGCGGCGTGTCGCCGAACTCCCGCTGGGCTACCTGCTGGAGGACGGACTTGGAGTTCGACGCGACTGCCTCGCTGGCGACGCGCTCGATCTCCGGCTCAATGTGCTGGAGGACGAACACTCGGGCTGCGTCCCAGCCGCCGTCCAGGAAGATCGCCGCTACCAGTGCCTCGAACACGTCGGCCAGGATGTTCGACGGGATTTCCCCGAACCCGTTCATCCCCTTGCCGAGGAACAGGTATTCCCCCAGGCCGAGGTCCCGGCTGAACTGGGCGCAGGTCTTGCGACTGACGACGACTGACTTGACCTTGGTCAGGTCCCCCTCCTGGTACTCGGGGAACCGGGCGTACAGTTGCTCGCAGGTGACCAGCCCGAGGACGCTGTCGCCGAGGAACTCCATCCGCTCGTTGGAGCCGAGTCGGGTGTTCGCCCCGGAGGTGTGGGTCAGGGCCGCACGCAACAGTTCGGGCTTGCGGAACTTGTAGCCGATCGCTTCTTGACAGTCTTGCAGTACGGACCGTTCGCGAGAGGTCGTAAGTTCGGAAGGCATGGTGGGTGAGGGTGTTATAAAAACTCGATAAGGCGAGAATGCGGTAAAGGCTACCACGTTCAAGTGGGCGTGTCAACGCGGGGCGGGTGCGGCGAGACGAAGTCCGGCGAGTCACATAAACCGTTGGGACCGGGCCCGCTCACCAAGAGCATTATAGGACACCCGACGGCGGGAGACCCATGCAACCGACCGATCCGCTCGACCCCCCGGCCGCGGTCGAGTATCGCATGCCCGCGGAGTGGGAACCGCACCGCGGGACGTGGATGGCGTGGCCGCACCGCCGGTCCGACTGGCCGGGCAAGTTCGCCCCGATCCCGTGGGTGTATGGCGAGATCGTCCGTGCCCTGGCCCGGCACGAGGAAGTCAACCTGCTCGTGGCCGACGCCGACCACCAATTCGCCGCCCGGCGCGTCTTGAAGCGGGCGCAGGCCGATCTGGGGCGGGTCCGTTTCCACGTCTGCCCGACTGACCGGTCCTGGGTCCGCGACTCCGGGCCGATCTTTATCGTGAACCCGGACGGGAAACGGGTCGCACTGGACTGGCACTTTAATGCCTGGGCGAAGTACCCCGACTGGAAACTCGATGACTGTGTGCCAGGCTTCGTGGCGTCTGTCCGTGGGCTGCCGACGATTCAACCCACGCTTCGCGGTCATTGGGTCGTGCTGGAAGGGGGTAGCATCGACGTCAATGGGCAAGGGCTGATGCTGACCACCGAGGAGTGCCTGCTGAGCACGGTCCAGCAGCGAAATCCACCGATGGACCGGGCTGACTACGAACGGGTCTTCGCGGACTACCTGGGGGTGAAGAAGGTCCTCTGGTTGGGGCAGGGGGTGGCCGGCGACGACACTCATGGTCACATCGACGACCTGGCCCGGTTCGTCGGCACGCGGACCGTGCTGACGGTGGTCGAGGAGGATCCGGCCGACGCGAACTACCGCCCGCTACAAGAGAACCTGGACCGGCTGAAGGGCATGACCGACCTGGACGGCCGACCTCTGGAAGTGGTGCCGCTACCGATGCCGCGGCTCCTGGAGTTCCGTGGCACGCGGTTGCCGGCGAGCTATGCAAACTTCTACATCGCCAACGGTGTGGTCATCGTCCCGACGTTCAACGACCCGAAGGACCGCGTCGCGCTCGGGACGCTGGCGGAACTGTTCCCGGACCGCGAGGTGGTCGGAATCCACTGCGTGGAACTGGTCTGGGGGCTGGGGACGTTGCACTGCATGACGCAACAGGAGCCGGCGGGGCAGGGCGATCAGGCCGCGGACCGGACGTCGGGCTGAACGGCAGAGTTGGACGGTTCACTGGCGGGCAACTTCGCCGCCAGCGCCAGACCGACTCCGGCGAGACACGTGGTCACGGCACTGAGCAGCAGGCTCACGAGGTGCCACGGACCGAAAGCGGCCCGCGCCGCCTCGGCGACGGCGGCATCCGGGTGGAACCGATCGACGCGCAACTGGCTGACGTGATCCGAGATCGACCAGCCGCCCGCCACCAGCAGGATGGCCGCCCCGAGGAGGTAGACCCGCCACCGGTGGACCGCCCCCGGCCCGTCGCGGAACCAGGTCAGGGCGGTGACGAGTGCGATCCCACCGCAGAGCGCCTGCATCAGGAAGTACTTCGGGAAGATCGGTCCGACTGCCGACCCGGCCAGCGCGCTGGCCAGCGCGTCCTTCGTTGGCTGGGTCGCGTCGGGGGGAACGATCGCCTGATGTGCCGTCCTGTCTGACGCGCCGCCGTTCACGACCTGCTTGAACGAGTCGAAAATGGTCGGCGCGGATACGAAGTTGAAGAACGCCGCGCCGCCGAACCAGAAGCCCAGCGTCAGAATGTGCAGTCCGCGGAGCAACGTCTGACGCATCGGCCCGTCCCCGATCCGGTTCTCGGTGCCGGCCAGAAGCCGGCGGATGTTCCCCCAGTGTTTTACGATCACGAGCGCCGACCCGACGAGACAGAACGCGGTCACGATCCACTGCCCGCTGCCGAGCGGGTCCGCCGCCCCGCCGATTCGAGCGATCACAAGCGCGACTACCCCCGCAACTGAGGCGAACGAGACGTACCGGGTGGTGAGAGCAGCCAGCACCCAGGTAAGCGCCGCCAGGGCGGCCGGGCCGGGCACCAGCACGAACACCGCACCGGCCCCGGTCGCAACGCCCTTTCCGCCGCGGAACCCCAGGTACACTGGGAACAGGTGCCCCAGAAACGCCAGCAGCGCCGCCCCGACCCGGAGCACGTCTGCGGAGTCTGTGGCGTCGGGGTCCAGTGACCGCGCCAGGGGGACGATGGCCGCGACCGGCCCGGCTCCCTTCAGGAAGTCGAGCACGAAGACGAGGACACCGTACTTTCGCCCCAGGATGCGGCCGACGTTCGTTGCCCCGATGTTGCCGCTGCCTGCCTTGAACAGGTCAACGCCCTTCATCCGGGCGACCAGGTAGCCGAACGGGATCGCCCCAATCAGGTACGAGGCGACGAGGAGTAGCGCGGCGCTGGGAGTCATGGTGGGGATGTTGTAGCGGGAGGACCGTCACGCCGCCTGCTTGGCCGCCCGCACCTCGGCGAACACGTCCAGCAGCGCCCGGGAGTGGTGTTCGAAAGTCCACCGGCTCGCGGCCTCGCGTGCCGACTGGGATGCCGACCGCCGGTAGACCGGGTCGAGCATTCGTGTGATCGCGGCCCCGAGCGCAGTGGCGTCGTGCGGGTCGTCCACTACCAGTCCGCTGTCCGGGACGGTCAGTAGTTCACTCGCCCCGTTATATATGGTGGTGACGACTGGCAGCCCGCACGCCTGTGCCTCCAGGGCGACCAGCGAACACGGGTCGTAGAACGTCGGATGGACCAGGAAGTCGGCCGCGAAGTAGGCGTCCTTCGGGTCGGCCCGGAAGCCCTGGAATCGGAATCGGTCGGCCACACCGAGCCGGCGTGCCAGTCGCTCGTACCGTGCGAACCTCGGATGCCCGACCACCACCAGCCGGAACCGCTTCCCGTGTGGCATCGTGGCCGCGGCCCGGATGAGCTGTGCCAGACCCTTCAACCGGTAATTCATCGCCACCGTCAGGCCGACCGGCTCGTCCGGCGCGACGCCCCAGCGGTCGCGCTCCTCTTGCCGGCGTTTCGGCCGGTCCTCGGCCGCGAATCGCATCGGGTCGATGGCGCTGTGTACCACCCGCACGGACTCCGGGCCGATCCCCAGGAACTGCTCGAAGTGCCTGCGGACCATCCGGCTGTTGACGACGATCGTCGGCTGTTTCGATCCCAGGTACTGTTTGCGCTCCAGCCGGGCGAACGAGTGGGCCGCGGGGTCGAACAACTTGCCGGCCGCCGCCGCGAAGCGGGACACCGGAGAGCGGTACTTCAGCAGGTTGTGGAACCGGCTCGCCGCGTGGAGCCCGCCTTGCGGGTACAGGACGTCCTGCCCCCAGGTCTTGTCGAACCCGACGGTCACGTCGTGCCGGGCGTGGGACAGCGCCTGTTCGCACGCCTCGGCGAACCGCCACGGCCGCAGGAACCGCGGCCCTTTCGGCACGTCGAGCCGGTGGTAGTGTGTGGAGGCCGGCAGCGCCGCCGGGTCCCACCGGGAGGCGTACAGGTGGACGGCGTGGCCATCCCGGGCCAGACGCCGGGCCAGGTCGCCAATGTACGTCTCCGCGCCACCGCGGGACGGCAGCACCGACTCGTAGCACAGGGCGATGTCCATTTCGCTCACCCCGCAGCCCTCATGTGCCGGGCGTTGTGGTCCGTGTACCGCCGAGACTTTCTGAGTATCCAGTCGCGTCGCATCCGGTCCACTGCGCTACAGTCCTTCCGATCCCGGTAGACCCACCAGAACCTTTGCCGATCCCGGTCGGTAATCCCGCACACGCCGTGTGTCGAGTACAGGAGTTGTGCCAGGTCTTTCACCCTCGCCGACGCCTGTCTCAGCCGCCAGGGGAATGTCAGCCGGTGGAAGTCGATCATCCACACCAGTCCCGGCCACGATCCCGGAACCCGCCGGGTGTCGGCGTCCGGTATGTAGAAGTGGCACAGGTAAAGGTCGCGGTGGAACGCCCTCCGGTCGTGCAACTCCCGCGTCAGACGCGCCAGTTCAGCGACGAGTCCACGCTTCCATCGGGTGAAGTCGGCTGCTGACAGGCGGCGCTGTGCGAGTGGGATGGCCTCGTGCAGTGGCAGCATCCCGGTCAACTCCTCGACCGCCAGGAAGCTCTGCAGCTTGCCCCACGGGCCGAGGAACTCGCCGACTGCGACCGCCCGCGGCACCGGGAGCCCGTTCGCCCTGGCCCAGCGAAGATGCTCCCACTCTTCCAGCCCCGGCGACCGCGGACGGTCCGGGGCGAGCGCGGAGAGCAGACCCCGCAGGCGCGGCAGCACATAGTGGCGTTTGAGGTACACGATCAGCGAGCGGCCGTCCGGGGCGGTCAGCGTCCAGCGGCCGATGGACCGACCCTGCTTGGCGTGGTACCGGTCGGTGACCGACTCCGCCATGATTCGGTCGAGCCAGCCCTCCCCGGCGAAGTCGTCCCAGTCCGGTTCGCGGTGGACGACCCGCCGGCCGCGCGTCAGTCGGTGCCAGAGTCCCCCCGGCGAGGGGGTAGGCTTGGCGGAGGTGGCGGGAAGGGTCATGTGTCGGTTTCCGGTCATGCGATACCGGTAAGCAGTGCTCGTCGGGCCGCCCGGTCGGACCAGTCATCCCCCAGATATCCCCGGACGACTCGGGCGCGGTCGGCCCGGTCCAGGCCCGGGAGTTCGGCCCGCAGGAATCGTCGTAGGTCCGCCGCGCGATCCCGGGCTGTGACTCGCTTCGTCAGTCGGACAGCGGAAGGGCACGCGACCGCCACCAGACCGGCCGCAGAGGCCACGAGGACCGGTTCCCGCGCCGGGACGGTCCGGCACCCCGCGTCGTGGAGCCTGCGGAGCGTCTCGCCGCAGCGGTGGAGCATGTTCCAGCGGGCGTGGCAATCCCCAGGTAATTGTGCAAGCCGGACGGCCACCGGGACAGCCGCCGCGACCGGCTCGCACAGGAGGAACGAGTCCGCCCGACCGAGGAATCGGAGCCGCTGGCCGAAGGCGAGCAGGTTGGGGGCGGGGACTCCGTGCCGGCGGAGGTGGAACAGCACCCGCGCCGCCGTCGCAGCCGGGGACCGCCACGGCCGTTCGCGGACCGCCGCGGTAAGCCGGCCAAGCGGGTCAACCGTCGTGAATCGGGTCAACAGTGCGCGGCGGCCGTCCGGGAACGTGACCCACTCCTCCGACACTGGAGGCCGGTCGGCCGGGGCGTCGAGGTAGAACGGCGGGCTGACTGCCGTGCTGGGCCAGTGTTCGGCCATTTCCGGGACGACGCACACCTGCTCGCCGGCCAGCCACACCAGCCGCGGCGCCGGTGGCAATCGCTGGTCGCGGGCCGACGACCGGCCGCGGAGCGGCCCGGACAGGCTGGCTACGACCCGGGCGAACGGGCCGAACTTGGGCTTCGCTCTCCCCGGCGGACAGAGGGACTGGTGGGCGGTGCGGAGGTAGGCTCGGAGGAATCGCAGCCGCTCGCGTGGCGATGCCAACTCGTCGGCAAGTGAGGCGTGTAGCCCGGCGAGCTGACGAAATCGCGCAGCCATGGACTCCATCCCCGCCCGCGGCGCGGACTGCCAGTCCACGAGGCTCACGTCGCCGGTCGCGGGGTTGACGAACAGGTGCTTGGCGGCCAGTTCGGGCGTGCCGAACCCGGCTTCGTGCAGCTCGGCCACCGCCCGACCGACCAGCTCGGCAAGCCGCCGGCGGTCGGGCGATGACAGCCCGGTGTCACCAAGCACGGCCCGCAGGTCGTCCATGCCGCCCAGCTCGTCCACGATCAGGAACGCGCGGCCGGCCCCGTCCTCGCCGTAGGCGAGCCACTGTGGCCCCGGCAGCCCGGCCGCCTCCAGCCGCCGCAGGGTGGCCGCCTCCCGTTCGCTCCGCGACGCCCACCCGTACCCGGCGAGCCGGCTCCGCAGTCTGGTCCGCAGCCCGACGACGTGCTCCCGCTTCAGATAGACGACCCGCCGCGACGGCCCTTCGCCCAGTTCCACCCGCGCGACGTGCCGGTCCGGGTGGCCGCACACGATCTCCCCGCGCAGATCCAGCGCAGCCTCCGCGGACGTCACGCCGACCCGCCTCAGGAACCGCTCGTACCTCGGATGAAAGACCAGTAACGATGGGCGACGAGCGACGAGCGAAGAGGCCAGAGAGCGAAGCACGCCCGGCGCGGTGCGCCCAGGCGCTTCTTCGCTCCGGCCCCGTCGCGCGTCGCCCGTCGTTCGTCGCCGATCAAGAAGCATGTCGCACCTCCCTGGCGGACGTGGCCGCGCGCAGCAGGTGGTCGGTAGCGGCGTACACCTCGGTCGGCATCAACTCGGTCATACACCGATGGTGGCCGAGCGGGCAGACTCTCTGCTGGCACGGGCCGCACGGTACCGGCTTCTGGAGGTGGACCGCCTTCGGGAAGTACGTCTCCGTCCATCCGATGTGGGTCGGTCCGAACAGCGTCACCACCGGCACCCCGAACGCCGCGGCGAAGTGCCGCGGGCCGCTGTCCGTCGTGACCAGCAGCGCCAGCCGGCGGACGGCCGCCTTCGTCAGCCCGAGTGACAGTTGGGTGTCGGCGAGGGCCACGACGCCGGGGCGGTTCGCCTCCGCGGCGATCCGGGCCGCTGTCTCGCGCTCGGCCGGGCCGCACAGAACCAGTACGCCGGCCCCGCAGCGGTCGGCCAGGTCGCGTGCGAGTTCGGCGAAGTACGCGGTCGGCCAGTGCTTCGCAGATCCGAAGGCCCCGCCAGGGTTCAGACCGACGACCTCGCGGCACTGCTGGAGCCGGTGTCTCGCCCAGACCGCGTCGGCGGCGGCCTCGTCGGCCGGGGTCGTGAACAGTTCCATCCGGTGCCCCGGGTCGGGAACGCCTAGCAGCCGCACGACCCGGTTGTAGTCGTCGATCGCGGGCGTCGGCCGCACTCGGCCGCGGTCGTCCCTCCTCGGGTAGAGCCGCCGTGAGAGCAGCGCATCCCGGCCGTACCGGGCGAACCCGACCACCGTGCGGCACCCCCCGATCCGGGCGATCAGTGCCGCACGCAGGGAGTTCGGGAATAGTACCGCCATGTCGGGCCGCTCCCGCCAGAGCCGGGCCGTCGTACCCAGGCCCGGCTTCATCAGCGGGACGACGGAGTCGAACCACGGTGAGCCGGCGATGGTGTCCGCGACGTAGGGCTTGCACACCGCCAGCAGCCGCGCGGACGGGAAGTACGACCGCACAGCCCGGATCGCCGGCGTGGCCATCACCACGTCGCCGACCCAGTTCGGCAGGAACAGGGCGATCGTCCTTCGTCCTTCGTCCCTCGTCATTCGTCCTTCGTGGGAATGTGGGGTTCGACCGCGGACTGCAGCTTCGCCCGGAACACGTCCTCGCCGTCGGTGAACCGCATCCCGACGCGGACCGCCCACAGCGGTCGGCCGGACAGGTTCGGGAGGCGCAGCTTGACCAGATCCTTCTGCGTCGTGGCGACGGCCGCGTCCGGCGGCAGCGTTGCGGCCCAGGTCCGCAGGTCGTCCACGTCGGCCCGGGTGTAGGGGTGGTGGTCCGGGAACGGCTGGAACGCGACCACGTCCGCACCCAGGTCGGTCAGCGTCCGCCGGAACGCCTCCGGGTTGCCGATGCCGCAGAACGCCCCGACCGGCTTGCCGGTGAGGTCCGTTTCGTCCCGGGTGTCGTCCGCGCCGACCAGCGCGACTGGGGCGTGGACCGCCGTCGCCACCGGCAGCGCGGGGAACCGCTCCTGCAGCCAGCGGCGCTGTGTGTCAAGCGAATCAGACCCGGCCTGGTCGGCACGGGTCAGGACCACCAGTCCAGCGCGCTTCAGGCTGCCGACCGGCTCCCGCAGCAATCCCCGCGGGAACAGGTACTCATACCGCAGCGGCCGGGTCGCGTCGATCAGCACGACGTCCAGGTCGCGGGCGAGCCGTCGGTGCTGGAACCCGTCGTCCAGAACCAGGACCTCGCTCTCCAACTCCTCGATTGCGGTCTGGGCCAGCCCGACGCGGTCCGGCCCTTGCAGGTGCGGCACGTCGGGCAGGTTTTCCTCCAGCACCATCGCCTCGTCGTTGCGGCCGGTGGCTGCGCCGTAGCCGCGGCTGAGGACCGCGACCGACAGCCCCAGGTCGCGGTAGAACCCGGCGACGTATTCGACGCAGGGCGTCTTTCCGGTGCCGCCAAGGGTCAGATTGCCGACGCTGACCACTGGCACCTGCACGCGGGTCGGCTTGCGCAGGCCCAGGTCGAACAGGCGGTTGCGCGCCCAGGTCCCCGCGCCGTAGGGCAGCCGCGCCCACCACAGCCCGGCGCGGGCCAGCGCCGCCCCGACGCCGCGGGCGTCGCCGCGGATCAGGGCGTGGAATCGCTCCGGGCTCATCGCGACGCAGGGTAGCACCGCCGACCGACGGGTGTCAACGCGGGGTAGGGGTCAGGGTGCCAAGAGCGCCAAGGGCGCCAGTGCCACCCCCCTTCCTCCCGGTCCGACTTAACCGCCTCCTGCGGCTTGACATTGTGTCGGTTTTGGGTGATATACTAATGTACATTTTAGTGAAACCCGCACCTGGATGGGTCTGCCATGTCGGCCTGGAACACCCGCCTCTGCTCGGACGTCCGCCCGTCGGCGGTGGAGTGGCTGTGGCGCGGATACGTCCCCAAGGGGAAGCTGTCGATCCTGGACGGCGACCCCGAAGTCGGGAAGTCGCTGGTCACGCTCGATCTGGCGGCGCGGCTGAGCCGCGGCGGGCCGCTGCCGGACGGTCAAACCCTGTCGCGGCCGTACGTCAGCCTCCTGGTGAACGGGGAGGACGGGTCGGAGGACACGGTGCGGCCCCGCGCGGAGGCGGCCGGGGCCGACCTCGATCGGCTGGTGCTGGCGGGGGCCCTGAACGGGCGGGTGCCGCGGTTCCCCGAGGATATGCCGGTGCTGGAGGAACTGGTTGTCGGACTCGGGATCGAGTTGGTGGTGATCGACCCGCTGATGGCATTCCTGCCGCCGTCGGTGGCGGCCAGCGTCGACCAGTGTGTGCGGCAGGCGCTGACCCCGTTGGCCGACCTGGCGGACCGGACCGGGTGCGGTGTCATGCTGGTCCGCCACCTGACCAAGGGCGGCAGCGACCGGGCGGTCTACCGCGGGCAGGGGAGCGTAGGGATCGTGGCCGCGTGCCGGACGGGGCTGCTGGCGACGACACGGCGCGACGACCCGGAGGGCCGGGTGCTGTCGGCGATCAAGAGCAACGCTGGCCGGCGGCCGCCGTCGCTGGGGTATCGGGTCCGGGCGACCGCCGAGGACCGGCCGGTGGTCGAGTGGACCGGTCCGGTCCAGCTCTCGGCGGACGAGGCGTGCCGGGCGGAGCCGGTCGGGCTGCGGATGCGGGACCGGGTGACGGACTGGCTGCGGCATTTCCTGGCGGACGGCCCGCGGAAGGCGTCCGACCTGCTCGCCGCCGCGGCGGAAGTGTGCATTCCCGAGCGGACGCTGGATCGGGCCAAGAAAGAGTTACCGGCGCGGTCGCACCAGCACTACGTGCGGGCCACCGACCAGCGGGTGTGGTACTGGTACGACCCGGCGGCGCCGTGGCCCAAGGACGCGCCGTTCAAGAAGCCGTACGAACTGGAGCCGTTGCCGCCGATGGAGAGGTGGTGAGTCGAGGGCAGGGTGGGTCGGTCGCTGCGTGGTCAGCCCGGCCGATAGCCTCTGAGCGAACTGCGTCGGCCTGACACGGCCGCAGGCTCCCGCCAGGGACTGAACTATTGGTCGGATCGGGACATCCGATTACCATTGCGATGACGTTTGGGAATAGGCCGACCCGCGTGACGCATCAGGCCAGTCGGCCTAATCACTAGTGCTTCACCGCACGAGTTTTTTTTCGGTCTGGTCTCGCAGATTCGCCCGACAGGGCGCCGTCTTGGCGAACGGCCGGCGTGAGCCGGCTGGTGGGGGC
>Ga0247822_10001617_pt1 | contig 13920 bp, 12 predicted proteins | sample 13C_Cellulose_Da_FD_192423 | JGI IMG/M metagenome (GOLD analysis project Ga0247822, IMG submission 192423) | Soil microbial communities from agricultural site in Penn Yan, New York, United States - 13C_Cellulose_Day30 | ecosystem: Environmental > Terrestrial > Soil > Agricultural land | place...
GCCCCTACCCGACGTAGGGGCCGCCCTCCGTGGCGGCCCGGTCTTGCTCAGTCGCTGTCTTGCGAGTCGCTCTTGTGGTCGGCGATGCAGACGCCGCGCTTCGACGACTGGATGAAGTCCACCACCTGGCGGACCGCCGTCAGTTGGCCGCTGGCCGCCTCGATCTGCTCCAGCGCCTGCGGGATGGTCAGCCCGGATCGGTTGATGAGCTTGAACGCGGCGCGGACCGCCTGGATCTCCTCGCGCGGCACCCCGGCCCGGCGCATGCCGACCAGGTTCACCCCCATCACCTGGTTGATCACCCCCTGGACGATCCAGAACGGCGGCAGGTCCTGGCTGATCGCGGACGTGCCGCCCAGGAACGCCAGCCGGCCGACCCGGCAGAACTGGTGGACGGCGGTGTTGCCGGACAGAAACGCCTGGTCGTGGATCTCCGCGTGCCCGCCGACGACCGCCCCGCTAGCGAAGATGGTGTGGTCGCCGACCCGGCAGTCGTGGGCCAGGTGGCTGTTGGACATGAACATGTTGTGGCTGCCGATGCGCGTGACCCCGGTCCCCGGGGTTCCGTCCACGACCGGCATGCCGCGGTGAATGACGACCTGCTCGCGGAAGGAGTTGCCGTCGCCGACTTCGACGCTGGTGACCTCGCCCTTGTACGCAGTGTGCTGCGGCTCGTCGCCGATCACGCAGCCGGCGTGGATCGCGTTATCCCGGCCCATTGTCAGCGGGCCGATCAGGTGGACGTACGGGCCGACCTTGCAGCCGGGGCCGAGTGTGACCGGGCCGTCGATGACCGAGTATGGGCCGATGGTCACGTCGTCGGCGAGCCGGGCCTCGGCGGAGATGATGGCGGTCGGGTGGATGCGGGTCGCGTCGGGCATCGAGATCGTTGTCTGGCGAAACGGGTGCTCCCGACCCGTTCTCTTACGCCTTTTGAAGCCCCGGGGCCAGCCCAAGATTCGACGAAGCGAGCGGGGGGCGTCAGTCCCCCGAGTGATGCGCCTTCGCGGTCACTCGGGGGACTGACGCCCCCCGCTCGCTGGGCTGATCGAACGGGCTACTTCTTCTCCGGCGTCGGCGCCGGCTTGGCGTCCTTCTTCTCCGGCGGGGCCGGCTGTGGCGGGGCGGGGACCGGCTGGAACCCGCCGATCCCCCCACCGAGCGATTCGACCGGCTTCATGTCCGCGGTGCGGGGGAAGTAGTGGTAGCCGTCAGTGACGAACCCGGCCGGGACGGCGATCGTCGGCGAGGCGGACTGCGGCTCGCCGAACAGGTCGCGGCTGACCTCCTTCTGGAGCCGGGCCGCGTTCTCCGGAGTGGTGACGTAGTACACGTTGTTCATCGCCACCGGCTTCAGGCCGCACATGTCCGCCAGGAGCTGCAACGCACTCAGGAGCCGCACATCATCGAACGTGGCAGACACGGGCTGCTGCGCTTCGACCTTGCACCGGGCGTCGATGACGATGTTCGCCCCGGTCAGCTTACGCAACTCCTTCACCGCCTCGGTCAGCGGCTTCTCCTCGATCGAAAGCGACACCGGCTGGCCGACGATCTGCTCCAGTAGCCGCTTCTGATCGACAAAAGGCGTGACGGATCCCGGCTCGAGGTGCGCCCCCATCCCGGGGACCACCGGCGGCTTGTACGCCGGCACGATCAGCACTTGGTTGTCGCGGACCCGGTAGGTGAAGGGGACTGGGCCGCTGTCGGTCGGGAGTGGGAGTTGGGCGAGCACATCGGTCAGCAGGTCGGCGACCGACATGCCGCGGGTCACCGGCAGTTTCACCTTCGCTTCGTAGAACTGGTGCGGGCCGAAGTCGTCCGGCGGGCCGGCCCGCATGTACGCGCCCGTGTCGAGCCGGGCGATCAGCCCGAACTGCTTGTAAAGCTGTTCCAGCAGCTCCCGCATGGCGATCCCGTCGGGGACCTCGGGGGCACGCTCGGCGAGCAGCCTCCGCAGCGCGGCCTCGTCGCCCGGCTCGGGCCGCAATCCGTCCTGCGTGCCCTCGACCCTTGGCGCATCGGCCTTCCTCGGCGGGTCGGCCTTCGCCGCGGCGGCCGGCGGGTCCTTGGGCTTGCCCTTCTCCTGCCCGGCTGGGGCGGACATCAGCCCCAGGCCGGCCGGCCCGAACAGGGCCACGGACATGCCGGCCGCGGCCCACAGCTTCAGCTTGGCGATTCCCATGGTCGGAGTCACTCCGTCGGCGATTTGGGTGAGTGGGTCGGTCACTGTCCCGCCGGTAGCGTACGCCACCGCGGCGAGGGTCGTCCGGTCGATCAGTTCGCTCAACGCGATCGCGGGTCCGGGTCGGAGCAGCGCCTCCAGCGTCACGCCGGCGGTCAACGCCAGACCGCGGTGGGTCAGCCGGGCCTTCAGCGCCTTGCGGGCTGCTGACAGCCGTGAATCGACCGTGCCCACCGGGCAGCCGAGCAGCTTCGCGGCCTCCGCGTTGGTGCGTTCCTCCAGCCCGCACAGGACGACCACCGCCCGCAGCCGGTCTGGCAGCGCCGCCAGCTCCTGGTCGAGCGCGTCCTTGAGTTCCTTCGTCGCGGCCTCGTCGTGCGGGTCGGCCCGGGTGGCGGCGTCGTGGTCCATGAGCGGGTCGGCCTCCCGCCGTGCGGTCTTGCCGGCGAGCTTCAGCGCCACCAGGTACGCGACCCGGTAGAGCCACCCCGGCAGCGACTCCCGCCGCGCGACCTTTGCCGCGTCGCGGGCCAGCACCATGAACGTGACCTGGAAGGCGTCGTCCGCGTCCGTCCCGCGCAGCCGGCGACGGCAGACGCCGTGGACCATCGGCCCGTGCCGGCGGACCAGCGCCGCGAACGCATCCTGGTCCCGCGCGGCGACGTACCGGCCGAGCAACTCGGCGTCGGAGTCGGCCGGCGGGTCCGGGGCGAGCGTGCGGAGTGCGGCCCTCAGCAGGCCGCGGGGGTTCGACGACATTCGGGGGCTCCGTCGCGTCGGTCGCAGAGTAGGTTCCCCGGTCCGGGGTGTTACTTCGCGCTTTTTCCGACTTCGGATAGGAATTCGTCCAGCTCGGCTTCCCACCGCTCCCGGTCGAACCGGGCGAGGGAGAAGTGCCCGGCCCCCTCGACGGTGGCGAGCCGCTTCGGGGCGGGCAACCGGTCGAACACCCGGCGGACCCCGTCCGTTGGCGCCCGCGGGTCGGCCGACCCGTGCAGGACCAGCGCGGGACAGCGGACGGCGGCCGCATCGTCGGCCGGGTTGTGGGCGAACCCGTCGAAGCTGTTTTGCCGGCCGCCCCAGAAGACGAGCAACTCGGCCCCCGGCCAGGACGGTAGGCCCATCGCCCGGAACCGGTGCCGGACGGCGTTCAACAGCCGGTCGAACGGGGCTTCGAGGATGACCGCGGCTGGGGTTATCCCGTGGCCGGCGACCGCCCGCAGGACAGCTGCCGACCCCATCGAGAACCCGTACAGCACGACGGGCTTGCCGGGGTGCCTCGCCTCCGCCCACCGCACCGCGGCGGCCAGGTCGGCGGCTTCGCGAACACCGAGCGTGACCGAGTCGCCGGACGAGTCCCCCGAGCCCCGGAAGTCCACGAGCACCGCGGCGAACCCGAGCTTGTGAAACCCGGCCGCGTCGCGGAGCAGGTCGGACTTGCAGGAGGCGTAGCCGTGACCGAGGACGGCGACCCCGCGCGAAGCCGGGTGATCGACATGCCAGAGGGCGACCGATTCGCCGTCGAGATCGATGGTGTGAGACGTGAATGCCAGCCCGACGTCGGCCGGGGTGGCGTGGCAGGCCGGCCGCGGCACCGGCACCCCGGCGACGACGGCCCGGGCCTTGGCCGCGAAGGAGAGGGCCTCGGGCTTCGCCGAGCGAGCCGCGGACGGGTCGTAGTGAGTGAACGTGTGGGCGTGCCGGTAGGCGAGGACGTTGAGCAGGGCGAACCCGGCCGCGGCGAGCAGGAGCAGGCGGACCGCCCAGCGACGGAGCCTGCGTCGGCGCGTCATGTCGGGACTCAGGACGGGATGAGCCAAGCCCACCCGCGGTCGCGGGTGGGCTTGGAGGTGTGTCTACTTCTTCTTCTCGATCTTGACCGAGTGGACGTACAGGTTCAGGTCGTACTCGCCTTCCTTGAACTCGTCGTTGAGGAACTCGATCGACAGCTTCGGCGTGCCTTTCTTGAGCTTCGCGGTGAACGGGTATTCCTTCGCGGTGGCCTCCTTCAGTGCGAACTCCTTGGCCACTACTTCCTCGTCCACCGCGACCTTGATCTTGGCCAGCATCTTGTTGGCCTCGTCGCACGACGCCTCGATGGTGATCGTGTACTCGCCGTCCTCGGGGACCTTGACCTCGGCGGTGCCGGTCCCGTGGACATAGAAGAACAGCTTCGACTCGCCCTCGTTGTGCCCGAGCAAATCGTCGGGCGTGCCCTCGTTCTTGACCTTGAACTTGAAGTCCTTCAGCTCGACCTTGATCGGCTCGGCGGCGGCAGCGACCCCGACCGCGAGGGCCGCCACGACGGCGGCGCAGACTACACGGCGCAGCATGGGAAAGGCTCCTGGGGATCCGGCAGCGAAAGACGTGGCGGAGGAGATGATACCCAACTGCCGGCCGGTTAGCCACCGATCGAGTGCATGGTCCGGCCAGGCTTCACGAACTTCGCGGTGTTAATCTCGTGGCCCTCCCACTTCGCCCACACGGTCGCGCGGATCACCTCGGCGAGCCGGGCCTCGTCGGGGCTCTCCGTCCGCAGCAGCGGCTTGACGTCTGCCTCGTCGAGCGCGAACAGGCAGTTGCGGAGCTTGCCGTCGGCGGTCAGCCGCAGCCGGTTGCAGCTTCGGCAGAACGGCCGCGACACCGACGCGATCACCCCGACCCGGCCGCCGTCGGCGTAGTCGAAGTCCATCGCCGGGGCCTTCGGGTCATAGTCCGCCGCGGGGGCCAGCGGCGCGACCTCGCGTTCCAACAACTCCAGCAGTTCGTGGGCGAAATAGCACTTCGCCCGCTCCCACGCCTCCGCCCCGATCGGCATGTACTCAATGAAGCGCAGTTCGAAGCCGTGCTCGCGGCAGAACCGAGCCAGCGGCACCGCGTCGTGCTCGATGAACCCGCGGATCGCCACCGCGTTCACCTTGATCGGCCCGAACCCCGCATCCTTCGCGGCCAGCAGCCCCGCGACGACCTCCTCGACACCGTCGCGGCGGCTCAGTTCGCGGAACCGGCCGGGATCGAGCGTGTCCAGCGACACGTTCAGCCGTCGCAGGCCCGCCTCGTACAGCTCAAGGGCCTGCCGCGCCAGCAGGAGGCCGTTGGTCGTCATCCCCACATCCTTGATACCGGGGATGCCGACGACCATCCGCACCAGGTCCGGCAAGCCGCGGCGCATCAGCGGCTCGCCGCCGGTCAGACGTACCTTGTCGATGCCCAGCCCGGCCGCCACCCGGACGAACTGGGCGATCTCCTCGAACGTCAGCAATTCCGATTTGTCGCGGAAGACCACGTCTTCCGGCATGCAGTACGTACACCGCAAGTTGCACCGGTCGGTGACGCTGACGCGGAGGTTGTTATGGGCGCGGCCGAACGAGTCTTTCAGTACTGAGTACTGAGTACTGAGTACTGAGTCGTCGCCCGTGCTAGTCGAGAGTGGATGGCGGTCGCCCATACGGTCCAGTTTACCCGACGAGGTGCCGGTCGTCGTTCCACAGGGAAATAGCCGGCTCGTCCGGGTTGTGGTGGTCGAAGTCGAGGATGCTCAGCGTGGCGGTCCCGAGCAGTAGGTGCTGGGCGAACGCGGCCGGCTGGCCGATCCACCGGGCGGCCAGCACCCGCAGGAAGTGGCCATGCGAGAAGACCAGCACGTTGCCGGATAGCGCCTTCAACCTCGCGACCACGGCGTCCGCCCGTTCGGTGGCCTGGCGGACCGATTCACCGTGCGGGGCGCCGTCGCGGAAGACCAGCCACCCCGGCCGGCGGCCGCGAATCTCCTGGCTGGTCAGCCCCTCGTAATCGCCGTAATCCCACTCGACGAGGTCGTCGTCGATCTCCGGCGTGAACCCCGCCAGTTCAGCGGTCCGCCTCGCACGGCCCCGCGGGCTGCTCAGCACCCGCGCGAAGGAGACGTCGGCCAGCCGCGCCCCGATCTGCGGCGCAACCGCCTCGCCTGCCGTCGTCAGCGGCACGTCCGTGCGGCCGGTGTGCTGGCCGGACTTCGACCACTCAGTTTCGCCGTGCCGCACCAGGTACACGCGGGGCAGTTCGCTCACGACTTACCCTCCGGGTGGACCCAGCCGCCCCGGCCGTCCGGGGCGTTCTCCTTCTTCCAGATCGGCACCAACTCCTTGAGCGTGTCGATGGCGTACCGCCCGGCGTCAAACGCTTGCGCCCGGTGCGGGCAGCTCACGGCCACGGCGACGCTGACCTCGCCGACGCCCAGCCGGCCGAGCCGGTGAACCAGCGCCACGTTGCCGACCGGCCAGCGGTTGCGGACCTCGGCCTCGATTTCGGCGAGCTTCTTCTCGGCCATTGGCGGATAGGCGTCGTAGTCGAGGAACTCGGTGACCTGGTCGCCGGTCAGGTCGCGGACGGTGCCGAGGAACAGGCAGACCGCCCCGCAGTGCGGCGAGCGGACGGATTCCGTCAGCGCGTGGTAGTCGATCGGGTCGCGGGTCAGGCGGATCATGGGGTCAGCTTACGCGGTTCAGGCTTTCCGGCGAATGGCCGGCGTCAGCCGGCTGGTGGATCCTGGGCTAACCGGCTTGTCGTCGCACCAGCCGGCTGACGCCGGCCGTTCGCCAGGTCATTAGCACCGACTTACAGGAAGGCCCGCAGCAGCGTCACGGCGTACTTGCCGAGGCGTTCCAGGTTGTAGCCGCCCTCCTGCACGATCACGGTCGGCAGGCCCAGCCCGGCGGCCCGCTCGGCGATCTGGCGCAGGCCGTCCATCGTGATGCGGAACCCGCCGCCACGCGGGACCGGGTCGCTGAGCATCAGGTCGAACCCCGCCGATAGCACCAGGTACTTTGGCGCGAAGTCTCGCACCGCGGCCAGCGCTCCGTCCAGCGACTTCAGGTAAGCGCCGTCATCGGTGCCAAACGGCAGCGGGACGTTGAGGTTCGCCCCAACGGCGTCCCCCTCGCCGCGCTCGTCGGCGAAACCCCAGTAGAACGGGTATTCCACCGCCGGGTCCGCGTGCAGCGACGCGAAGAACACCTGCGGGTCGGCGTAGAAGACCTCCTGCGTGCCGTTGCCGTGGTGGTAGTCGATGTCCAGTACCGCGACCCGGCCGCCGGACTGCTGCTGAAGATATCTCGCGGCAACGGCGGCGTGATTCGTGTAGCAGAACCCGCCGTGGAAGTTCGGCCCGGCGTGGTGCCCCGGCGGGCGGACCAGCGCGTAGGCCGCGCCGCCAGCGGTGCGGACGTGCTCGGCCGCGGTCAGCGCCGCCTGGGTGGCCCAGTAACTCGCCTCCCAGGTCCCCGCGAAGATCGGGCAGCCGGTGTCGAACGCCCACGCCCCGAAGGCCCCGGGGGTGGTGTCCACGGTCGGCCGGCGGCCGCGCACGGCGAACGTGTGTGCGATGTACGGCTCGCCGTCGCCGGCGTCGCCGCGGCTGGCGGCGTAGGCAGTCTGAAGGTGGTTCAGAAGCCCCGCGGAATGTACCGCCTCGATGGGGCCCATGCCGAAGTCGGTCGGCGCCTCCAGCGGGCCCATCCACGCGGCCTCGACCGCGAACCGGATGTGCTCGGAGCGGTCCGGGACCTCGGGGTAGTCGCGGCCGTACCCGGGCAGGGGTTGGTCGGTCGGGTGCAGCCGGTGGCGGTCGGAGTAGACGACGTGCATTTAGCCCCCGCTGACCGGCGGAATCACGGCCACCTCATCTCCGGCCGCCAGTGGCCGGTCGGCGTCCGCGAAGTCGTGGTTGACCGCCACCGCTGATCGCTCCAGCAGCCCGGTGGCCTCGGGGAAAGTCCCGGCCAGGTGCCGGCGCAGGTCAGCAACGGTGGCCCCGGTCGGCAGTTCCAGCGTCACCGCCTCGGACCCGGCGGCGTCGCGGAGTTTCGCGAAGAGTAATACGGTCAGCTTCAATCCGTCACCAGTCCCCGCAGCGGTCGCGACAGCCGTTCGCCGAGTTCCGGCATCAGCCCGTAGGCCAGAGCCAGGTATTGCACCGGGTGCAGCGCCCGCTTGCCGGTGCCGTCCTGCATCTGGATGCGGCAGCCGCCGCACTCGCTCGACCCGAACAGCACGCCGGGCCGGTCCAACTCGTCGAGCATCGGCTTACCCGCCGCCAGGGACGCCTCGACGTTGGCGGCCATCAGCCCCCAGGTGCCGGCCATACCGGAGCAGCTCACGTCGATGGTACGCACCCGCACGCCGGGGATCAATTCGAGCAGCCGCGGTCCCGCCACCGGCCCGCGCAGCGCCTTGACGTGGCAAGGGACGTGGTGCCCGACCGTGGCGTCGAGCCGCACGAAGTCGGTCCGCAACTCCCCCGCCTCGTGCATCCGCCACAAGAGCGCCGTCAGCTCGACGGTGTTCGCCGCCACCATCTTCGCGTCCGGGTCGTCCAGTAAATCCAGGTAGTCCTGTGTCAGCGCCAGTGCCGCGGTCGGCTCGGAGCAGACGACGGTGTATCCGTCGCGAACCAGCGCGGCCAGCGTCCGCACGTTGTACGCGGCCACCTCCCGCGCCGTCTCCACGTCGCCGACCGCCAGCGGCCCCATCCCGGCCCCCTTCTGCCGCCGTGGGACATGGACCTCGATCCCGTGGTGCCGCAACACCGCCACCACTGCCTCGCCCAGCAGCGGGTCGTTGAAGTTGGCGTAGTTGTCCACGAAGTACGCCACCCGCATCGGGTATGGGGTATGGGGTATCGGGTGTGACATACCCGATACCCGATCCCCGATACCCGAAGTCCGGGTTAGCCCCAGCTTCCGCGCCCGGCGCAGGAACGTCCGGTGTGTGAACCGCGGCAGCGCCCGGCGACGGGACAGGCCGAACAGCTTCTCGATCACCCACCGGGCCGGGCGGCTGCCGAGCATCGCGTTGGTAGTGAACGAGAAGTTGCCGGCCAGCGCGACCAGCGCCTCCAGCCGGGCCAGCGCCCAGCCGGCGCGGTCGAGCCCGTGCTCGGCGTGGTGAGCGGCCTTGGCCTCCAGCATCAGCTTCGGCACGTCCACCCGGGCGCGGCACTCGTCGCGGCACATCTTGCAGTTGACGCACAACCCGGCCACCTCCCGGACCGCGTCCGCGGTCAGCGCCGTCGGGTCCGCACCCGGCGTCAGCAGCCGGCGCAGCAGGTTCGCCTTCGCCCGCGGCGTGGCCTCCTCCGCGCCGGAGGCGCGAAACACCGGGCACATCCGCGCCGCCGACTCCCGCGACCGGCAGTCGCCGCACCCGTTGCACGACGCCGCGACCGCCGCCGGCTCGGCCGCGCCCCAGAGCAGCAACGGCTTCCGCGCGGGTTTCGGGTCTTCACTGACTCCTGACTCCTGACTCCTGACGCCTGGTCTCAAAGGCCACGCCGGCCGTGACGGGTCCGGGCCGACGATCTTGCCGGGGTTGAGGATGCCCTTCGGGTCGAAGATCCGCTTCAGCTCGCGGAAGACCGGCATCAGCGGGCCGGACTGCTTCTCCACCCACGGCGTGCGGGCCAGCCCGGTCCCATGCTGCGTGCTGACGGTGCCGCCCAGCGCCAGCGCCAGCGTGTGGACCGACTCAGCCAGCGGCCAGAGCTTCGAGCGGTCCTTCGGGTCGTCCAGATCCACGAACGGCCGGGCATGAACCTGCCCGGCCAGGACGTGAACCAGCACCGACGCGGTCAGGTCGAACTTCTGCATCAGACCGCGCACGTCTGCCAGGAACCGCGGCAGCTCCTCGGCCGGGACCGCGACGTCCTCCACCCCCGCCACCGGCCGCGGCCCGGACCCCAGCGCATACAGCCCGCCGACCGCCGCCTCCCGGAACCGCCGCACCCGCGCAACCCCGTCCGGGTCGCAGGTCGGCGCGGCCAGCAACCCCACCCGGTGCGCGTCCCGCAGCCGATCGACCGCCGCCCGGCCGAACTCCTCCGCTTGCTTCTCGGTCTCGCCCTCGCAGGTCACGACCAGTGCCGCCCCGACGGCCGGCGGCACCAGCCCGACCCCCTCCGCCGGCCCGGCCGCGCGCGACAGCGCCAGCAGCCGCTGGTCCAGCAGGTCGCACGAAACGACCCCGTCCGCCGACCGCAGCGACAGCCCGGCCCGCACCGCCGCGTCCACCGAGGGGAACCCCAGCACCGCCAGGCTCGTGCCCCCTGCCGTCGGAATGGTCCGCACCGTCGCCTCGGTGACGATGCCGAGCGTCCCCTCCGACCCGACGAGCAGCCGCGCCAGGTCAAGCCCGGCCGGCGACAGCACGTCGTGCAGGACGTACCCGCACCGGTTGAACCGCGTCTGCGGCCGGGTGATCTGGATCAGGTCGCGGTTCTCGGCCAACAGCGCGGACGTCTGCGCCCGGATCTCGACGGTGCGCAACAGTGAGTCGTCCGCCCGGGAGGTGTTGAGTAAAGAGTCCGCGGTGCCGTCGTCCCATACCACCCGCAAGCCCAGCACGTGGTCCCGCGTGTACCCGTGCCGGTACGCGGTCCCGCCGGAGGCGTTCGTCGCGACCATTCCCCCGACGGTGCAGGCCGCCGCGCTGGTCGGGTCCGGGGCGAACCGCCGGCCGACCCGTGCCAGCTCCGCGTTCAGGGCGGCGCAGGTGACGCCCGGCTGGGCCGTCACCCAGTCCGGGCCGACCATCAGGATCTGGCGGAAGTGGACGCTCAGATCGACGACCAGCCCCGGCCCCAGCGCCTCGCCGGCCAGCCCGGTGCCGCCGCCGCGGGCGACGAGCGGGAGTTGCGATTCGTGGGCGTACTGAACCAGGGACCGCAAATCGTCCTCGTCCGCCGGGACGGCGACCGCGACGGGCGTCACCTCGAACGGGCTGGCGTCGGTGGCGTATAGCGCGCGTGACGTGTCATCGACCAGCACCCGCCCGCGGAAGCTGCCGCGCAGGTCGTCACGGATCTGGTGCGGTGCGGGGAGGGTCACGGGAGAACCAGTTGGCAGCGGCAGTTGGCAGGAGGCAGTAGTTCAAGATACACGAAACGCCGTCGATCCGTGCGGCTCTGTCTGACTGCCAACTGCCGCTGCCAACTGGTTCACTTGCCGCCGCGCACCAGTGCCATCAGTTCCCCGCGGGTCGTCGGATTCGATTTGAACAGTCCGCGCAGCGCGCTCGTCACCGTGGCGGACCCCGGCTTGCGGACCCCGCGGATGGTCATACACGAGTGCTCCGCCTCGACGATGACCCCGACCCCGCGTGGCCTCAGCTCCCGCATGATGAGATCCGCCAGGTCCTCGGTCATCCGCTCCTGGACCTGCGGCCGTCGGGCCAGCGCCTCCACCACCCGCGCCAGCTTCGACAACCCGACCACCTTCCCGTCAGGCAGGTAGCCGATGTGCGCGTGCCCGGTGAACGGCAACAGGTGGTGTTCGCACATCGACGAGAACTCGATGTCCTTGACCAGCACCATCTCGTCGTGTTTCTGGGTGAACGTCTTCTGCAGGTGGGCCGCCGGGTCGGTGTGCAGGCCGCTGAAGATTTCGGCGTACATCCGCGCGACCCGGTCGGGGGTTTCGAGCAGCCCCTCCCGGTCGGGGTCTTCGCCGACGGCCGCGAGGATTTCCCGGACGGCGCGGCGGATACGCTCGTGGTCCACGGGAACGAAGTCCGGGTGGACGGCCGCCTCTGCCTTGCGGCGAATGAGGTCCGCCGGCCCATCGAGGTTGGGGATGCTCAAGACAAGATCCTCCGGGGAGCACTCTCTGTACCCATTGTAACGGCCTGAGGCTCCTTGCGAACGACCGGCGTGAGCCGGCTGGTGGGACCAGCTCCACAAGTCGGCTCACGCCGGCCGTTCGCAAGGTCGGCCTTCCCACACTCCGCGAAACTGGGGGTACAATAGGGTATCCCCGGGCCAACCTTTCCGGCCCGGTCTTCTCCCCATCTCGCAATCGGGGGGTTCCTCCCATGGCCCTGACCGCCGCCCAGGTCGCCGAACAGAAGAAGCAGGTCGAGGAGTTGCTGGCCGACGCCGGCAAGCTCGGGTTCGCAAAGTCCCTGTTCTTCGGCCGCTTCCGCGGCGACTTACTCTTTCCGTTCTCCGTCCTGCCGCCCGACCAGCGGCAGAAGTCCGACGAGGCCGCCGCCAAGGTCCGGGCGTTCGCCGACGCCCACATCGACGCCGTGACGATCGACCGCGAGTCCCGCATCCCCGACGAGGTCGTCCGCGGCCTGGGCGACCTGGGCGTCCTGGGCATGACCATCCCGACCGAGTTCGGCGGGCTGGGGTTCAACCAGCAGATGTACCTCAAGACGATGGAGGTTCTCGGCGGCCACGACGCCAGCGTCGCAGTGTTCGTCAACGCGCACCAGTCGATCGGGCTGCGTGCCCTGGTGCTGTTCGGCACCAAGGAGCAGCAGGCGCAGTGGCTGCCCGGCCTCATCAACGGGACCAAGCTCGCCGCGTTCGCCCTGACCGAGCCGGAGGCCGGGTCCGACGCCGCCAACGTCCAGACCACCGCCACCCCGACAGAGGACGGCACCGCGTTCATCCTGAACGGCCTCAAGCACTACATCACCAACGGCGGCATCGCGGATGTCTTAACCGTGATGGCGCGCACACCGGACGAGAAGGGCGGCTCGAAAGTGACGGCGTTCCTGGTGACGCCGGACCTGCCCGGGTTCGAGGTGGTCGAGGCGCGCGCCGACAAATGCGGCATTCGCGGCACCGCGACCGGCAAGATGCGCTTCACGAACATGCGGGTGCCGAAGGAGAACATCCTCGGTAAGCCCGGCCGCGGCCTGCAAGCCGCCCTCACCGTCCTGAACTACGGTCGGGTGACGTTCGGCGCGACCTGCTCCGGCCACGCCAAGGTGTGCATCAAGGCCATGTGCGAGCACGTGAAGCGCCGCGTCCAGTTCGGCCAGCCGCTCGCCGAGTTCCAACTCGTCCAGAAGAAGATCGCCTTCGCCGCCGCGAACGCCTTCGCGATGGAGGCGGCGACGGCGCAGTGTGCCGCGTTCATCGACCGCGGTGCCGATGACTACATGCTGGAAACCGCGATCCTGAAGGTGTTCGCCACCGAGCACCTGTGGACCATCGTCAACGACGCGATCCAGGTCTGGGGCGGCAAGGCGTACTTCACCGACCAGCCGCTGGAACGCTGGATGCGCGATGCTCGCATCAACACCATCGGCGAGGGCGCGAACGAGGTTCTGAAAGCGTTCATCGCGGTGGTCGGCTGCCGCGCCCCCGGCGAGTACTTGCAGGGGCTGCGCGACGACCTGAAGGCCGGCAAGTGGAGCCTGGGCAAGTTGGTGGCCGGCCTGGGGGTTGGCGCGCGGCTGGTCGCCCCGTGGCTGGCCGCGGGCACGCCACACGTCCCGGCGGCGAACCCCGAGTTGTTCGACGACGCGCGCCACCTCGCCCGGCTGGTGAAGCAGTTCGGCACGACCTTGCCGCACGTCTTTATGCGTCTGAAGGACGAGGCGACCTTCGTGCAGGCGCAGCTCGTCCACGAGCGGATCGCGGACATCGCCATCGACCTGTACGCCGCGTCCTGCACGCTCAGCCGTCTCGATTACCTGCTCGGGTCCAACGGCACGAAGCCCGCCGACCCCCACACGGACGTCCCGGCCGGGAAGTACTTTCTGAAGCTGGCGTTCCGCCGGATCGCCCAGAACTTCGCCGGCTTGGAGGACAACGACGACCCGGCGCTGCTGGCCGCGGCGAAGTCGGTGCTGGCGAAGTTCTGAGGTTGCTGGCGAACGGCCGGCGTAAGCCGACTGGTGGGTACTGTCTCAGTTTGGTGGAACTTGGTGGGACCGGCGTCTCACCGGTCCGGATAGGCGGACCGGTGAGA
>Ga0247822_10001618_pt1 | contig 13917 bp, 8 predicted proteins | sample 13C_Cellulose_Da_FD_192423 | JGI IMG/M metagenome (GOLD analysis project Ga0247822, IMG submission 192423) | Soil microbial communities from agricultural site in Penn Yan, New York, United States - 13C_Cellulose_Day30 | ecosystem: Environmental > Terrestrial > Soil > Agricultural land | place...
GGATCGCGGTCGAGGTCGGCGAGGTGCTCGGCACCGGCCTCGATGTCACCGCGCCCGACACCGTCCCGTGGTGCGTCTGGGTCGCGGCGCGCCACCTGGGATCGTACGAGGAGGCGGTGTGGACGGCGGCGGGGCAGCATGGCGATCGCGACACCAACGCCGCGATCGTCGGCGGCATCGTGGTAATGGCGGCCGGCCCGCTGGCCATCCCGGTGCTGTGGCGCGCGGCGGCCGAGCCGGTGCCGGATCCGCTCGTCGGGCCTAACGGCTACGCGCTCGACGGGCGGCCGGGCCCGGCCTCGAAGCCGGGCTCGAGGCGCATCCGCGAGTCGGGGTCGAAGAAGTAGTGGAGGAGCTCCTCGTACACCTCGTCGGCTGTAGCAAAGTCCTTCATATACGCTCCGGGCGAGGAGGGGACGCCCGCGACCACCTTGAACTCGATCCCCTCCGGCCGAAACCAGACGATCGGGGTCGGCTCATCGAGCTGGATGCTCGCACCATCTTCGGTGACAAACGTGCTCTCAGCACCGGCGATTCGATTGCCCGAGGTGGCCCTGAGCTTCGTCACGAAGAGGCGCGAGTCTCCTTCCTCGGGGAAGTGCTGCACGACACAAAAGAAGCCAAGGCTATCCAACTTCCTTACCAGTTCATCGAGCGTCATCGCAGCCTCCTACTTCTTCACAACCGGATGGACTATACGCATGGTCCATTTCCTCATGAAGGAGCTATAGGGCAGAAAGAACTGTGCACCATTGTCGGCAGGATCTCTGATCGCAACCACTCTTCCAACGCCAGGCCTGGTCGTGACTCCATCCACTATCACCGCGTGCGTATGATGCGCGCGCTTTACGTCCATAGCCGTAATAACAGGCGTTCCTCGTGACGTGAGCCTTTCTAGCTCAGCGAAGTCTGTCGCCCGCTTGCTGATGGCGGGCACACCCTGCTTCTCGAGAGCATCGGCGACCTTGTCCATGGCAAGGCCGCCGTTCTTCTCCGCAAGCGTTCGGAACGGCTGAAGTGCGTGCGCCTGGACCTCGCGGCCCAGTGTGTCCATCGTCATCTCGACGCACGTGGGCCCGCAGGTCTTGGTGCCGATGCCCTGTCCGATGACATTTCGGCTCCCGTTCCGCGCGATAGAGACCGCCTTCACGTCCACGTCCCATCCGCCGGCACCAACAACTTCGCCGACTTCGTCCGCCCCGTTGCCAGCAGCCAGGACGACAGCCTCGGCGGCCTCGTCCCCGTGCTTCGCGAGGAACCGCGCTCCAAGCTTGAACCCAACACCTACGACCTTTCCAATACCGTAGCCCACCCCCCAAGTGGCACCGATCTTTAAAGCACCGGTCAAAGCCGCCCTGTAATCACCATGCATCAGGTGCTGCGCCACCTCAGCAGCGTCAGCGATGCCCGTCAGATCGTACTGCTTCAGCAGTTCGCCGGTGATCTGTGCATAGATCATGGCGGACTCGGCGATGACCGCGCCGTTGTCGACTCCCTGCAGATACGCAACCTCCGGCGGAACATCGGCATTCTGGCTGTCAAACGGGTCGCGCCCGTCCGGGTCGACGTATCGCAGCGGATTGTTCAGACTGAAGACATACAGACCAAGGCGTCTTGGCTCGAGGCCTGCAGCTTCCGGCACGAACCTGAACAGAGGATCACTCCGGTTCCACTGCATTGTCTCAGGGTCATAGAGCCGGGCGCCATAGTCATACCAACCGCTGACGACGTCTTTCTCCCTGTCCTGATATCTCCGCTCGAACTGAGATGCGCCCTGCTGCTGCTCGAGAACCTCGCCGAACGCGCCGTACGAGAAGCCGGCCAGGATCGTGCCGTTCTCCGAAATAGCAATGAGCAGGTTGCCGGTCGCATTGTGATGCAGATACTGAATCTGCGATGCGTTCACGACCCTCGCGACCGGCACCCCCGCGCTGACCGTGAGCCGGGTGGTGGTCACGCCAGCGTTCGTCTCGACCTCGAGATCCTCGAACGTCCTTCGAACCTCCGCCACAGCAGCGCCTGCGTTCCTGATCGCCAGAACGCGTTGCCCGTTCGCGTCATAGAAGTAGCGCTCGCGATCCGACCCGCGCGTCGCGATCCGCAACTTGCCGTCGCCGTCGTATGTGAACCCTCGGCTGCCGGTCGGCGCGACCTTTCCAACAATGTTGCCAGCCTCGTCGTGGGCCAACCGGACCACGTCGGCGCCGGTCTGGCGATCGAGGAGGACGCGCAGCCGCTCGGGATCGAGATCGTCGTAGTCGTAAGTCACGTCTCGGCCAACCAGGTCCGCACCGGTTGGCAGATCAACGTCCGCAGCGAGCATTCGCCCCGCTGGCGTGAAGTCGTACGAGCCGCGATACCCACGATTGTCGCTAGCGAAACGCAACTGGCTTTGATGATCATAGGCGTAGTCGAATGCGCGACTCCTCGACCCGATCAACTCGTCCACATGCCTGACGTCTCCAGACGCGTAGTAGCCGTGCGACTGCCGGGCAATCGCCACCGCTGGGAAGAACGGGTGCGTGCGAGCAGTCACCTGCAGGTTAGCCAAGCGCCCGAGCTGATCGTAGTCCCATGTCGCCCAGTGCGGCGAACCGCTCGGATTCAACGTCCGTGCGGTCACCAGCCCCGCGCTGTTGCGCGACTGATTGAACAGTTGCCTCCCCAGGGCTGTCGCGCCCCGGACCAGTCCCCTTCGATCATACTGGTACGTGACGGTCGTCCCATCTCCGTGCGTCTGTTGAGTCGGTGCGCCGAGCGCGTTGTACTGAGAAGTCGCGGTGCGCGCATCAGTTGGCCCACCCGGCACGCTGAAGCGTTGAGTGGCCGAGGTCACGCGACCCCGTGCGTCATACCTGAACTCTTCGACCCAGGCTGGTGACCAGACCGCTGCCGGTAAGCCGATCGCGTCAGAGCGCGTATCGTAGACGTACTCGACGGGCCCGAGGCGGAGCTCAGACTGCTCCGCCGCCGAGAGAGCCCCGGGTGCGGGAGTTCGCCGGAGCACTCGACCGATCCGATCATACTCGGTCCGGCTCGTGTACGCGCTGGCCTGTCCCGGAGGATGAGGAACAGTCCCGAAGGTCACCCGGCCGAGCAGGTCATACTGGTAGTCCCAGCGCCGCCCGCCCCTCTCGATCCACAGTCGATTCCCGGCCCGGTCGTTCCCGAGCGAAGTCTGGAGTCCATCCCCATCGAGAACCGAGGCAAGGTGTCCGTTGCCGTCATAGCCATAGTCGGTTACCGCGGGCGCGCCCGCGCCCGCGCCAATACCCGTGCGTTCTTCCACGCGCACGACTCGACCGAAGACGTCTCGCTTGTACCGGACTCGAGCCGCCGGCCCCTGATCTCCGGGCTCGAGACTTGTCTCCGTCCACAGGCCATCGTAGGTCACCCGTCGGATCCCGCCGATTCCGGTGGAATGAGAGATTGACGAAAGGCGCCCGAGGCCGTCGTACTCGTATCGATAGGCGACCAGAGCCCCATCGTTTCGTGATGGATCGGGAACCCAGGCAACCGTGGCGAGTCCCCGCGCGTCGTAGCCATAACGACTCACTGCGTCGGGGACGGACGGGTCGAACGTCCGATCGACCTGTTGCGTCTTGCGCCCCAGGCCGTCCAGCACTTGCTCGCTCCTGGTCCACTGCGTCTGGGCGGTGCTATCGATCCGCTGCTCCGTGATGACGCGGTTGACGGCCGGCCAGATCCCGTTCCAGTCCTCGTATGCTATGCGAAGCGTCTCGAGCTGCTTGTAGTTGATCGGACCGTCATCAAAGGACTCACTACGAGATACGAGACGGCCCGCTCCGTCGTATCGCTGCTCGGTCTTTCGATACAGGCGATATGGCTCGTCACACGGAACACCGATAATGGGGCAGCGATACTGCGGCCCACTGGAGACCAGAACGGCGCCGGTGCCGAGATCATGCACCTTCTCAACGAGATGACCGAGTTCATTGACCGTTCGAACGACATTGACGAAGTGCGCGTCATACTGCGTTGACGCAACATATCCGGATCCACCAGCGACAGACTCGGGTGATTCAATCGTCTCCACCACACCGACAGTCTCGTTGTATCCGAACCGCGTTCTCGCAACCCGGGTGTCATCGAGCTTGACCCGTGACTCGATCACCCTCTTCAGCGTCGGGTCATGGATCGTCTCCTGAAACTGGATCTCCCGCCAGCCGGCGGCCGTCTTCTGCAGCCCCGCCGTGGAGCGCACACGCACGCGGAGATCCGTCCCGGTGACGATTGATTCGTAGGCGCGCCGTGTCGACAAGGCGCCGATCGCCTGGACATCGGTCCCGGCCACCGCGAAGTCCTCTTGGGGAAGGAGGAGTGGTGTGCTGTCGCCTGCGAGCTCGTACCACTTCCAGGAGGACGTGTTGCGAAGCACCTCCCCACCAAGGCACTGCGCAACGGTCGCATCGGCAGCGCTGCAAGTGTATTCATCACTCTGCGCCTGGACGAACAACGCGCCCCACTCGGAAGGGATGGCGTCCCACACATGGGTAGCAACCGATCGAGGCCGGTAGGTGCCACCAACGAGCTCGAAGGTCGCCGTCTGACCTGGGAGGCCGGCGTGAAAGAACGAATAGTCGACGCGCGATTCGGAACGCGCTCCCGTCGGCGAAGTCACGGCCATGAACCCGAACCCGCGATAACCCCAACGGCCGTCGGCGTCGAGGTTCCACGCCGCATCACCGTACTCGTAGCGAGTCACCTGGGCAGGCGCCCCGTCGCCCGAGTCGCTAGACATCGCGCTGACCACCCACGCGTGCACCGGCAGCTTCCAGTCACGAACCACCCACTGATCGCGCACGGACGCGTACTCGATGTGAGTCGAGCCGCCATGACCGTTGTCGATGCGGGTCAACAGCCCCACCGGACGATGAGCCGAGCGAAAGACGGACCAGGTTCGAAGATCTCCAGAGTCATCGACCGTCGTCCCGTCCAGAACGCCATCGTCATCCTGATCGTTGCTTCCGCCATGCCGAAGCATCGCATCCAGCCGACCGTCACCGTCGATATCGAGGAGCATCCGTGATGCATCGGAAGAGAACCACGAGAGCCCATCCTCGACCTGGTGCACTCCGAGTCCTATCGGATATGGAAGATCTCGCGGCTCCAGGAGTTGCTCTCCGTCGGAGTAGCGAACGCGCTTCCAAGCGGGAAGGTAGGGGTTCGAGACGCCCGACACGAGATCCTGGCGTCCGTCACCATCCACGTCGATCCACGCGTTGTCGGTCCAGGTGCTACCCTCGTTCACGTTGTACTGGTCATCGCGAATATCCAGCGAATGCCGTGAAGCGAGGTTGTAGACGGCGCCACTCCCGATGGAGCGCATGGACGAGAACGTCACCGCGCACTTATGCGGCGTCTCGCAGTTCCTGAAGCGGTCGCCCAGGTTCGAGTGTCCGTATCCAATCGTCTGCCAATCCACAAGGTCACCATCCTGCGACACGAGCTTCGTCCACAAGAACTCGGGCAGACCGTCACCATTGAGCTCGAAGAGCCCGCTGGCGACCCCCGAGAATCGTCGGTCGTACGAGGCTCCGGTTGATGTCGTCAGGAGTGAGACTCCGCTGATCGTGACGCCGTTGGCATGAGAGCCAGGCACCGCTCCAAACGCGTACGGCTGCTCGCTTCCACCCTTGCCTTCGAAGAGTCCGTCGGAAAGACCTCGAAGGACATTCCACTGCATCACCGGCTCACCGCCGGCAATCTCCTCATCCGACTTAAAACTGGAAATGATGTCCTGGATGCCGTCGCCGTCGATGTCGGCGAACGCGAATGGGTCGGCCTGCTTCCATGCCGCCCCAGCTTGGAAGCTGTCCGGATGGAAGACATCACCGAATGCGGACCCAACCTGCTGCGAACCAACGGCGGTTCTGCCGGACGCCGTCGATGCGACGAGCGGCACCGGCATCTCGATCACCTCGGGGGTCGCCGCGAAAGTTCCATACCCTTCGTTCCGGAAGACGATCCACGGATAGCGGTCGCCGATCGCAAACGGTCTTCTTTCTACACATGCCTCGGTCAGGTCCGAGGCTGCCTTGTCCTGGAGGGCCCGGATCTCCGCCACGAACGAGCCCTTCGAACGGCGAGAGGTTACATTGTGGCGCCACGTGACACCTTCGAACTGAACCGCCGCAGGATCGAGGCCAGCGACGTTGGCGTCGATCGCCGCCACCATATCGACGAGACCGTCAAGATTCACGTCGAGGAAGCGCCAGTTGACGAGACTTGGCGTGCGGACATGATGGCCACCGCTCTCACAGATGTCGTCGAGGTTCACGTCGACGTTCTCGTAGAGCGTTCTCTGCGCGTTCAGCGAGCACCATTGGGCCGGATCTACGCTTGCCGGACCTGCTTGTTCGCGCCAGTCATCAGGGACATCGCCGTACGGCAGGTGAGGCCGCCGAACATGTCGGCGCGCCTCCTCGAAGCCGTAGCCAAGGTTCTTCTGCCAGTAGAATCCACAGTCCTCACCGCCTTCGGCAACGACGTGATCCGGAAGCGCGTCGCCATCGATGTCAACGAGCATCGTGAAGACGGCTGGCGAAGCACCTGCACGAATCTCGTGATGAAGCGAGCCCGACTCGCGGGATCCCAGCTGCCATTCCTCGTGATAGTGGGGCTGGTCGGGTTCGTAGCCGAACGAGATCGGCGCCTTCTGGAGGATCTGTCCTGCGGGAGACCAGCCCTTGACCCGGATCTCGAGCAGGCGCCGACGCGGTCCTCCATCACGATTGCAGCTGGCCTGCTCTGCGTCGTAGAGCAGGTCGTAGCTTCGCACTGCACCGTTCGCGGCAGCACGATCGGTCGTGAACGTCGTGATATTGACCAGTCGATCATGTCCAGTGATGATAGAAAGACCGGCTCGATTGGAGAGCTGACTACCAACGCTAAGCAGGCCGCCGTTGCAGAACGACGACGAGTCGTACGTGAACTCCACACGGGCGAATGGAGGCAGTCCAGCGTTCGGATTCGACGTGTAGAGAATGCGCTCCAGTCGCGGAGACCACGCGATGCCGCCGTCGCCGCGCCCGAACGTGTCCCATGCCCACTCATAGGACACCGTGTTGCCGTGTGCATCGACGGTCTCGGCGAGCAACGCGAGCTTGTCGACGGGCGCATCACCCAGCCGGCGGCCGAAGCGATGGATCATTCCATCCGGGGTGCGCACCTGCCACTGGAAGGGCGCCGAGGTCGTCATTTGTTCATAGCGCGCATTGGAGATGTCGTATCGCGCTCGAAAGGTCGCCTCGACGTTCGGACCACGCGGGTCGTGGCTTGGGATCAGCGGTTCGCCGCCGGCCAAGCCGGTCAGCCATCTTCGCTCGGACTGCAGGATCCCCTTGCTCGTGTCCAGGGCAATCGAGGGGAGGTCCAGTGACCAGCCGGCTGCGATTGTTCCGAAGTTCGGGCCGTCGGATCTATACGTGAGAGCAAGCGCCGGCTGTACGCCAAGGCGACCAGGCGGCACCTCGATCGGAAACGAGTACGTGTATGCCCCCGCTCGTGACACCGAGGTACCGCCCGCAGTTGTCGGCGCCGCCGGCGCACTCGTGAAGGCGCTGCCGTTGTACACCGACGTGGGTGCGGCCGCGGCCGTGGAAGGCGGAGCGGCCACGAGTGCTATCGTCGCGGAGAACGCGGCCGCCCGAGCCAAGGCGTTCTGCCGGCGATGTCGATGCCCTGGTCGTGTCCTGTCGTGGTCTGGGGACGGCGACGCAATGAGAATCCCCCGGCCTCGCTTCTGCTGGTGTTCGTTCATGCACGCGATGTCGGCAGGACTCGCCACCGGTTGCGTGCGATCGCGCCCATTTCCACAAGCCCTTGGATTGCTTGCACAAACGACGCGCGTCCGCGACGAGGTTGCCTACGCCAGTCGCTTGCGCATCGCCACGAACTCGATCGTGAGTCCCCCGGCGAGCGGGTGGTGGATGCGTTCGCCGGCGACGTAGCCGGCGGCAGCGTACAGGCGCTCGCCCGGCAGGGTGGCCATGAGCTCGGTGGCGGTGAAGCCGGCGGCGCGGGCCTCGGCCTCGCAACGGTCGAGGAGCAGGCGACCGATGCCGCGGCGGGCCCATGCGGGGTCGACGAAGAAGGCGCGGATGCGGGCGGCGTCGACCGCGGGATCGAGGAGGGCCGACTCGCGGCCGGGCTGTTGATCGCTGCCGAACAAGGTCTTGCGCCGGCTCCAGCCGCCGCACGCGACCGCCGCCGGGGCGCCGGCGCCCTCGACGACGAAGTAGGTGCGATCGCGGATCAGCTCGGTGTCGACGCCCCACGCGGTGCCGATGGCGGCCTCGATCTGGGCAGTGGTGTAATCGCCCTGTGAGAGGCCGCGGGCCGAGGCCGCGATGAGCCGCTCGAGGGCGGGCACCTCGTCGAGGGTGACGGGCCGGATGGTGAAATCGGACGGCATCGGGCCAGGGAGCATAGCGGGCGCACCAAGCCGCGTCGCGTATGCTCGCGGCGTGAACCGCGACCTGCGCGCGATGCTCGGCAAGGCCCGTGAGCTGCTCGAGGAGGTCCGGGTGTGGTGGCAGAAGCGCACCCCGGTGGTCCGGATCGCCGACGTCCGCGACGGCCAGTTCGTGCGCATCGCCGGCCGGATCGTCGACGGCGAGCCGCTCACCGCGCCGATCACCGCCCGGCGCTGCGTGTGCTCGACGCCGCGGTGTTCGGCTACGAGCAGCTCCACGATCGCCGCGACCCGATCGGAGATCGGATGTTCGCGTGGCAGACGCTGACCCGCCGGCTGCATGGGCGGCCGTTCGTGGTCGACGACGGCAGCGGGACCGCCCTGGTCGATCCGCGCGGGGCGGTGGTCCAGCTCCGGCTCGACGTCCGCACCGACTCGCTGACCGGCTACCCCGAGGCCGATGCGGAGCTGGCGGCGCTGCGCGGCCAGCACGACAAGATCGAGTGGGGCGAGGGGGTGCTGCAGGTCGGCGAGGACGTCGTGGCGCTGGCGCGGGCCATGGTCGGCCGCGCCGACGATCCGGCGCTGTATCGCGCCAGCAGCGACGCGCGCGTCCACCTCGCCGGCGCGCCCGAGCGGGCGGCCCATCATTAGCAAGCTGCCCGAGGACGTGGCCCGCGCCGCACGAGCGCGGCGGGGACCGCGCGCACTCGCGCCCGGCTGACCCGGCTCAGGCCCGCCGCAGGATCTCGCCGAGCACGTCGCGGGTCGCCGGGTCGGGCTCGACCTCGTAGTGCTGGCGCAGGATCGGGATCATGTCGGCGTTGTCGAGGCTGAGCAGCGCCGAGCGGGCGGCGTCGCGCAGGGTGCCCGACTCCTGGCGGAGGACCGAGACCAGAACGTCGCCGGCCTCGACGGTCTGGATCTTGCCGATGGCGTCGAGGGCGGCGGCGCGGACGCGGGGGTCGACGACCTCGTGGTAGATGCGCGACAGCGGGCCGAGGGCGTGGGGGAAGTGCAGGCCGGCGATCGCGGTCAGCGCGGCCTCGCGCACCGAGGCGTCGGGATCGTGGAGCGCCTTGCGCACGATCACGAACGAGCGCTTGAAGTACAGGAAACGCAGCGCGCGGACCGCGGCGCGGCGGACCTGCGGATCGTCGTGGGCGTAGAGCTTCTCGAGCGGGGCGAGCGCGGCGTAGCTCTGCAGCTCGCCGAGCTGCTCGGCGAGGGTGACCAGGGTCTCGACGTCGTTCTGGGCGTTGCGGGCGGCGGCGTCGGCGACCGACAGCACGACCACCAGGGCGCGGCGGCGGATGCCGTTGGGGTAGCGCAGATCGCCGACGATGGCCGACGCGACCGCGGCCGGGTCGCCGCTCATCTCCCACTCGAGCAGGTCGACGAACCAGATGTCGGCGTAGGCGTGCTGCTGCTTGAGGTAGTCGGGGAACGCCGGGGCGTCGACCGACTCGTCGGCGACGTTGCCGTAGCGGCGGGCGATGGCCTCGAAGCGGGCCTTCTGGCGCTCGGACAGGTCGAGGGTGGCCAGGCGCTCGAAGACGCGGCGCACCGAGGCGTAGTCGCCGACCGCCGAGTACTGCTGGGCCGCGGCGAGGTAGGCGTTCTCGACCATCTCGACCGGCAGGCCCTGCTCGCCGTACTTCTCGGCGCACTTCTGCCAGGTGTCGGCGCTCTTGGCCTGGTAGCGGCGGTCGTAGGGCAGCCCGGTCTTGAGCGCGTACTCGGCGGCCTCGTGGTAGAGGGTCGCCGCCGCGTGGAGCTCGCCGCGCTCGAGGGCGAGCTTGACGAAGTCCTCGTAGTACTGGAGGACGTAGAACTTGAGGTTGTCCTCGCGGAGGACGCGGATGCAGTTGACGTAGCCCTCGGCGAGGTTCTCGAACTGCCCCGAGTCCTTGCCGAGCTTGAGGACGATCTGGAAGCAGTCGAACGCGCGCTCGAGCTCGCCGCGGGTCTCGAAGTCGTCGGCGACCTGCTCGAGCCGGCGCTGGGCCTCGACGAGGGCGCGGCGGGCGGCCGGCGACGCGGCGTCGGAGCGGGCGATCGCGGTGCCGACGTTGAAGTGGACCAGGGCCAGCTCGTAGTCCTTGTCGCGCAGGCCGGGGTGCGGGACGAGCGCCTCCCACGACGCGCGCGCCTTGTCCCAGCTCTTGGCCTTCTCGAACGCCACCGCGGCGTGGACCGGCAGGCGGGCCTCCTGGTACGACGACGCCGCCTCGGCCCAGCGCTTCTCGACCTCGTAGAGCCGGCCGCGCAGGCCGGGCTCGTCGCCGAAGCAGACCTTGGCCAGATCGAAGTAGTGCAGGTACAGGTAGACGAAGCCGGCCTCGCGGGCGCGGCCGAGCTGGCGGTAGACGTCGGCGAGCGCCCGCAACCAGTCGTCGTACTCGTAGTCGACGACGTGGGTCTGGCCGATCAGCTCGCGGTAGGCCCGCTCGGCCTCCTTGTAGCGGCCGTTGGCGAGGGCCTGCTCGGCGGCGACGGCGGCGGATTCGATCGACTGGTAGTAGCGGCGGGCCATTGCGGGGGAGAAGCGCGACTATAGCGCGGCGGGGACGCCGACCAGGCGGGACGCCGCGCCCAGCACAGGACGATGACAGGATTCGCCGTATCCGCCCGCTCGCGCCGCTGTTATGAGGCGGGCATGAGCGCGCGCGTCGCCGCCCTGCCCGCCTTGCGCCGCGGCCTCGCCGTCGCCGCGGTCACCGCGGTCGTCACCGCCGGCCCGGCCGCCGCCGACCGCCCCGACCTGCGCGTCGACGTCGAACCGGCGGCGTACGTGCTGCGCGGCTACTCGGTGCACCTGCGCGTGGCGACGCCGTGGCACCCGCGGCTGGTCGCCGGCGTCGGCGCCTACGGCTTCGACATGCCGTCGCTGCTGATCGACCTCGCCCCCGGCAACCGCGACGAGGCCTGGGACGTGCGGCTGTCGCTCGGCACCAACGTGTTCTTCGACTACTTCCTCGGCGCCCACGCCGATCACGGCTGGCTCGCCGGCGCGCAGCTCGGCGTCCAGCACTACCGGATCCGCCACGGCGGCGACGAGCAGACCGTGGTCACCCTGCTCGTGCTGGCGCGGGTCGGCTACGAGTGGCACCCGTTCGCGCAGGGCTTCTACCTGTTCCCGTGGCTCGGCGCCGCGATCGGTCCGGTGATCGGCGGGCAGACCATGGTCGGCGGCGACACCTACGACGTCGCCCCGGTGGTGCCCTACGGCGCGGTCGAGCTCGGCTGGCGGTTCTGAGCAGACCAGCAGGAACGAAGGTCCTGCTGGTCTGCCCCGTGCCCCTGCCCGTGCCCCTGCCCGTGCCCGATCCCGACGACGCTGATCTGCCGCGGCGCGCGCCGAGCATTGCCGCAGCCGCCCGCGCGCGATCGTGTGACGCACCACCAACAAGCCGGGCAGGGGCACGGGCACGGGCACGGGCACGGGCACGGGAGCAGGTTGACCTCGAACGCCTCCGGCGTTCTCGGCAACCTGCTAGCCGGCCCGCCGGCGCGCGCTGGCGTCGGTGACGATGTCGAGCGCCCGTCGCTGCCGGCCCGACCGCGAGCCGAAGGTGTCGGGCAGGACGACCTGGCTGCGGTGCAGCATCGGCACGAACTCGGGCAGCACCTCGGTCGACGGGCTGATGATGATGCCGTACAGGAACGCGTGCTGGGCCAGGCCGCCGATCAGCTCGGGCGGGACGTGGCACTGGCCGTGGGTGACGATGTAGAGGACCACCTGGCGGCGCAGCTCGCGGTTCTGGCGCTGGACCTCGACCATCAGCTGGCGGAACACCTTGCCGTAGTTGCGGCCGCGCTCGCTGCGGAACGACAAGAGGTACGGCACCGGCACCGCGCTCGACCGCGACACCTTGATGGTCTCGTGCAGGCGCGAGTCGAAGAAGCGCAGCCAGACCTCGTCGCCCTGCAGCGACAGCTTCTTGAGCAGGGCCACGACCAGGCCGCGGGCGAACACCTGGCGCTGGCCGCGCATCGACGCCGACGAGTCGACCAGGATGTACTGCAGCCGGCGCTCGTCCTCGCGCTCGCGCTCGCGGCCGTAGTAGAGCAGCTCGTGGTCGACGACCTTCTGCTCGAAGATCTCGCGGTCGTAGGCCAGCTCGGACAGCACCAGCGAGTCGACGTTGCCCTTGCGCTCGATCGACGCGTAGCCGTCGACCGCGAAGGTCTGCACGCCCGACGCCCGCCGGGTCTCGAGCACGCTGGGCAGCAGATCGAGCGAGAAGTTGGCGACGTCGTGGGCCTCGGGCGAGCCGAGCGCGGTGAACAGGTCGACCAGGTCGATCGCGCCGCCCAGCGCCTCCGAGCCGGCGCCGCCGTCCTCCTTGAACATGCCCATCAGCCGCACGGTGTCGAGGTCGATCAGCTCGACCGACGTGTAGATGTGCAGCGCGTGATCCGACAGGTGGCCGAGCAGGCCCCACAGCGGCCGGGCGTCGAACTCGCGGAAGTGCGAGGCCGGATCGACGTCCATGTACAGGCCCATGTCGAGCGGCAGCGGCTCGGCGCCGGCGCCCTTGCCGCGCTCGCGCCAGCGGTTGTACGAGTCGGCCAGGATGCGGGTCAGCAGCACCGCGACCATCTCGTCGCGCAGGCGCATGCCGGCCAGCTTCTCGATCACCTCCGACGCCGACACGTTGGTGATCAGGCGGCGGTACTCGTCGAGCAGGCCGCGGGCCTGGGCCGGCGGCGCGATCTGCGCCAGCTGATCCTCGCGGGCGCGGATGGTCCAGCCGCCGGTGCCGCGCGGCGCGGTGAGCAGGACGCCGAGGTCGTGGATCACGAACAGCGGCAGGTGGATGCCGAGGCGCGCGATCGCGTTGGACCACGCCGCCGCCCGCACCAGCGCCATCGGGTTGTCGACCCGCACGCACGACAGCGCCAGGGTGCCGACCTCGCGGGCCAGGTGGCTGCGGCGACGTTCGGCCGGGATGGGCATCGGGCGACCTTACCCGCGCAGGTGCTGCTGGCCCAGGAAGACCAGGTAGCTGCGCAGGTGGGCCTTCTTGGCCAGCGCGTCGTCGCCGCCGGCGGCGCGGATCGCCTGGTTGGCGGCCGGGTCGCTCGAGATGGCGACGATGCGGCCGCGGAAGCCGGCCGCGCGCACCTCGCGGGTGACCGCCTGCCCGCTCTTGCGGCCGGGGCCGAGCGCGTAGTCCATGAACACCACGTCGAAGCCGCGGTCGACGCACAGGGCGGCGGCGTCGTCGGCGTGGGCGAACACCTCGACCTCGAGGCCGGGGATGTGGAAGCGCTCGCCGCGGGCGGCGACCACGTCGTCGAAGATGGCGACCCGCAGCGGCGCCACGTCGGGGCCGGCCCCGGGCGGGGCGGGCGGCGGCGGGGTAGCGGCCTCGGGGCTCATCTCACAGCCCGAACTTCGACGAGGCGAAGACGGTCTCGAGCAGCTGGTCGACCTCGCGTAGCATGCGGGTCGCGGTCTCCGACGGCAGCGC
>Ga0247822_10001620_pt1 | contig 13914 bp, 10 predicted proteins | sample 13C_Cellulose_Da_FD_192423 | JGI IMG/M metagenome (GOLD analysis project Ga0247822, IMG submission 192423) | Soil microbial communities from agricultural site in Penn Yan, New York, United States - 13C_Cellulose_Day30 | ecosystem: Environmental > Terrestrial > Soil > Agricultural land | place...
CACCCGACCCGCCCGACGCCGCCTGCCGCGGGCCGGGTGCCGCTGCTGGGCGATGAGTTCGCGTCCGTCCGGGTCGAGCGGGCCGACGGCGAGAAGACGGCATACACCCTGACCCGCACGGCGAAGACGCCGGAGCCGCGCCGCGACTCAGACCGGCCGGCCTCGGAGCCGGCCATCAGCGCCGACCGGCTCGCCGCAGCGTGGGTACTCGAAACAGAGGTGGCCAGCAAGGACGGCAAGCCGACGAAGGTCAAGGACCGCGTGGACCCCGCGAAGCTGCGGACGATCCTCACCTCGGCCGCGGACCTGTGGGTCGAGAAGTTCGTCTCGGCCGGCCTCGACAAGCCCGAGCGGACCGTCACTATCACCCGCGCCGACGGCAAGCCGATCACGGTGCTGATCGGGGGCGTGTCGCGGTCGGAGACGAAGACCGAGCCGGCCCCGCCGCCGATGATCCCCGGCGCCCCGCCGCAGCCGCCGCGGACCACCACCGAGGAGTACCGCCTTGCGAAGCTCAAGGACAACGACCTCGTCTTCGAGCTGCGGACCGACAAGCTCAACGACCTGTTCGCCGATCCGCAGGAGCTGCGCGACCCGACGCTGGCGCGCTTCGAGACGAATGATGTGACCGAGTTGACCGTGGCCGTGAAGGGCCAACCCCCGGTCAAGATCACCCGCCGCAAGGGGAACAAGGACGCCGAGAAGGAGGAGGACCGCCAGGACCGCTGGTACGTCGGCGAGTTGCTGGCCGAGGCGTCGAAGGTCACGGAACTTCTCGACCAACTCGGCCGGCTGGAGGCGCGGACCCCGGAAGACCGCATCGACAACCCGGACGCCGCGAAGCTCAAGGAACTGGAGATCGACCCGAACTGCACGACGGTGACTGTGACCGCCCGGCCGAAGGTGGCCGAGGGCGACACGCCCCCGCCGCCGCGAACGTTCACGTTCATGATCGGCAAGGACGACGCGGCGAAGAAGAAGCTCGCCGTGCGCGTCGCCGGGTGGGACCGGGTGAACCTCGTCGATGATGCGGTCTTGAAGCTGATCGACCGCCCGGCCCTGGCGTACCGCGGTCGCCGACTGTTCGACACCGCGGAGCAGACGCTGGAGTCGCTCGCCGTGGCGAAGGACGGCGCACCGGCGTTCGCCGTGGCCCGCAAGCCGAAGCCGGCCCCCGCGGCTGGCTTCGACTGGGCGCTGACGCAGCCGAAGCCGGCCGACGCCGACGACGCGAAGGCCGAGCAACTCGCCGGCGACCTGGCGCGGCTCGAAGTCTCGGAGTACGTGGACGACGCGCCGAAGCCGGAGGACGTCGAGAAGAAGTACGGGCTGGCGAAGCCGCGGTTCGTGGTGGACCTTGGGCTCACCGGCTCCGGCGCGAAGCCCCGCAAGCTGGAGGTCGGCGCCGCCCGCGAGGGCAAGCCCGAGTCCTACGCCCGGCTCGACGGGGCCGGCAGCGTGTTCGCGATCCCCGCGACCGCCGTCGCGCCGCTCGAACAGGGCGCGGTCGCGCTGCTCCCGCTGGACCTGTGGTCCACGACCACCGACCGCGTGACCGCCGTCGAGGTCCGCCGCGGCGAGGGGGAGGCGTACAAGCTCGCGCAGGCCGGCGACGGGTGGAAGCTCTCCGGCCCGTTCGACGCGACCGCCAGCTTCACCGAGTTGCAACCGCTGCTGGGCGCCGTCGCCACGGTCCGCGCCGACAAGTACGACGCGCTGAAGCCCGAGGGAAAGCACGGGCTCGACAAACCGGCCCTGCGCGTGAGCGTCACCTACAAGGAGACGAAGCCCGGCGAGCCGACGGTCACGAAGACCATCGCGGTCGGCAAGGAGACCACCCCCGGCGCCCCGACCCGGTACGCGACGCTTGAGGGCGGCCCCGGCGCGGTGTTCGTGCTGCCGGACCCGCTCGTCAAGGAGGCGGACAAGCCGGCCCTCGGGTGGCTGGACCGGCGGCTGCTGTCGCTCGACCCGACGCAGGTCACGAAGGTGCAGATCGCTGGCCCGACGCCGGACGCGAGCGTCACCCTGACCCGCGCCGCCGACGACAAGGAGGGGTGGAAGGCCGAGGGGGCGAACTTCGCTCTGGACAGGCCGACGGTGGACGCGCTGCTGTTCACCGCGGCCCGGCCGCCGGTGGCGCGGCTCGCCGCCTACGGGGCGAACGTCAAGTGGGCCGACTTCGGGCTGGAGAAGCCGGAGTACGCCGTCACGCTGACCCTCTCCGGTGACAAGCCGCTGACGCACACGGTCAAGCTCGGCAAGGCGGAGCCGTCCAGCGAGCGGTATGTCCGCGTGGACGACGGCCCCGCGGTCGGGGTGCTGCCGGCGAAGGCCGCCGAGGCGCTGGCCCGCGGCAAGCTCGACTTCGCCGACCGGACCATGCTCGCCTTCGACCCGGCGCAGCTCACCGCGATCACCCGCACCGGCAAGGACGAACTGGAGATCGCCCAGGCCGGGCTGAACTGGGAAGTCGTCAAGCCCGCCAAGCAGAAGGCCGACCAGGAGACGGTCGAGGCGCTCACCGATCAGCTCTCCCGACTGAGGGCGATGAAGGTCGCCGCCGTCGCCCCGGCCGACCTGGACAAGCCGTTCGGTCTGGCGAAGCCGGCCGCGTCGATCCTGCTCAGCGTCGGGACCGAGAAGACCGAGTCGCACGTCCTGCGGCTCGGCAACCCGGTGGACCCGGCGAAGCCCGACGGCGACCGGTACGCGCGGGTCGAGAAGAAGGACGGCCCAGTCGTGGTCGGTGTGCTGGCGGGTGCGCTGACGAAGCGGCTCCTGGCCGAGCCGATCAAGTTCCGCGACCGGTCACTGGCGAAGTTCGTGGACGCCGACCGGCTGACGCTGGAGCGCGGCGACCGCAAGGTGACGTTCGCCAAGGTGGCCGGCACCTGGAAGGTCACGGAGCCGGTGCAAGCCGACGCCGAGCAGGCCGATCTGGACGAGCTGGTCAACGCGCTGGCCAACCTGCGGGCCGACGAGCTGGCCGCCGACAAGTCGTCGGACCTCAAGCCGTTTGGCCTGGACTCGCCCGAGGCGAAGTGGAAGGTCTTCGAGGGCGACAAGGAGGTGCTGAGCCTCATCGTCGGATCGAAGGAGAAGGACGGCCCCCGCGCCCACGCGAAGCTTGAGAAGGGGGACGCCGTGGCGCTGCTCGCCCCGAAGCTGACTGACCAACTCCTCGGCGAGTACCGCAAGCGGACGGTCTTCTCCGACCTGGACGCCTCGCAGATCGAGTCTGTCGTGGTCAGCTCGGGTAACTCGAACTTCGTACTCCGCAAGGACGGCGCCGGCTGGAAGGACCCGGCGAAGCCGTCCGATCCGATCGACGCCGCGAAGGTCACGGAGGCGGTCGCCGCCCTGGCCGGTCTGAAGGCCGAGCGGTTCGTGGCGGATGCGGACACGAAGCTCTCGCTGTACGGGCTGGAGAAACCGACGCGGGTGATCGTGGTCACGGCAAAGGGCGGCCCGTCGAAGACGCTGCAACTCGGCGGCCCCGTCGGCGGCAGCGACGGCAAGAAGGTCTACGCGAAGCTGCCGGACCAGCCGGCCGTCTTCGTGCTGGGCGAGGCCGACACCGAGAAGCTCACCCGCGAGCGGCCTGAGTATATTCAGAAGAAGTGAAGACGAACGAACCACAGAGTCACAGCGATCACACTCCCGCCGGTCGGCCGGCGCTGCCGATGGGCCGGGTCCGGGGTAGACTTCACTGCCCACCCTCCCCGGACCGGTGCGGCCATGAGCGAAGTCCTCTGGACCCCCTCCGCGTCGTTCGCAGCGTCCGCGAACTTCACCCGCTTCCGGCGATTCATCCGCGACGAGTTCGGCGGCCCGGCTGACGACTCGTACCAGTCTCTCCACCGCTGGAGCCTGGACCGCGGCGGCGACTTCTGGTCCGCCGTCTGGCGGTTCGCCTCCGTCATCGGCGAGCCGGGCGAATCCGCCCACGTCCCCGGCCCGCACATGACCGAGGCGAAGTGGTTCCCCGGCGGCACCCTGAACTTCGCCGAGAACCTGCTTCGGCCGGCCACGGCCGACGACACCCCGGCGCTGGTCTTCCGCTCCGAACGCGGCGACGAGCGCACCCTTACTCGCCGGCAACTGCTCGCGCAGGCCATCGCGTTCGCAACGTACCTCCGCTCGCAGGGTGTTCGGGCCGGCGATCGGGTCGCAGCCGTCGTGCCGAACGTCCCCGAGGCGGTCGTCGCCATGCTCGGCACTACCGCGATCGGTGCGGTGTGGTCGTCGTGTTCGCCGGACTTCGGCGAGGACGCGATCTGCGACCGGTTCGGGCAGATCGAGCCGTCCGTCCTCGTGACCGTGACGGCCGCGTCCTACGCTGGCAAGCGGACCGACGTGCTCGCGAAGGTTAGCTCCGTACTGCCGCGGCTGCCGAGCGTGCGGACACTGGTCGTCGCGGGAGACGACGTACCGCCCGGCGCCCACCGGTTCGCCGACGCCGTCGCCACGCCGCCGGCGGGCTTCGCGTTCGAGCGGTTCCCATTCGACCACCCGGTCTACATCCTGTACTCGTCCGGCACCACCGGCGTCCCGAAGTGCATCGTCCACGGTGCCGGAGGGACGCTGCTCCAACACCTCAAGGAGCACCAACTTCACTCCGACCTTCGGCCCGGCGACCGGCTGCTCTACTTCACCACCACCGGCTGGATGATGTGGAACTGGCTGGTCAGCGGCCTTGCCTCCGGGGCGACGCTGGCCCTGTACGACGGCTCGCCGTTCCACCCGACGCCGGAGGTACTCTGGCAAATCGCCGAACGGCACAAACTCACGCACTTCGGCGCGAGTGCCAAGTACTTCGCCCATCTCGAAAAGCAGGGCGCCAAGCCGCGAGAGGGGCACGACCTGACCGCGCTGCGGGTGGTCCTCTCGACCGGCTCGCCGCTGTTGCCGGAGAGCTACGACTATGTCTACCGCGACATCAAGTCCGACGTCTGCCTGTCGTCCATCTCCGGCGGCACGGACATCGTTTCGTGCTTCGCGCTGGGCTGCCCGATCGAGCCGGTCCGCCGCGGCGAGTTGCAGGTGAAGGGCCTCGGCATGGACGTCCGGGTCTTCAACGACGAGGGTAAGCCGCTCATCGGCGAGCCGGGCGAACTGGTCTGCGCGTCGCCGTTCCCGTCGATGCCGGTCGGCTTCTGGAACGACCCCGACAAGGCGAAGTATCTCGGGTCGTACTTCGGCACCTTTGACAACGTCTGGACGCACGGCGACTGGGCCGAGGAGACGCCAACAGGCGGTCTGGTGATTTATGGTCGGTCCGACACGACGCTCAACCCCGGCGGCGTGCGGATCGGCACGGCGGAGATTTATCAACAGGTCGAGACGTTCCCCGAAATAGCCGAGTCCCTTGCCACAGCCCTGCGCCGTGGCGGCGACGAGCAGGTGGTGCTGTTCGTCCGCATGCAGCCGGACCAGAAGCTTACCCCGGAACTGACCGACGCGATCAGGCAGCGGCTGAAGACCCGGTGCTCGCCGCGGCACGTCCCGGCGTTCGTGGTCGCGGCCCCGGACTTCCCGCGGACGATCAGCGGCAAGCTCTCCGAGGTCGCGGTCCGCAACGCCATCAACGGGCTGCCCGTGAAGAACACCGCCGCGCTGGCCAACCCCGAGGCGCTGGACTTCTTCCGCACGCTTCGGGTGGAGTGATCCGACAAAGCGAGCGGGGGACGTCAGTCCCCCGAGGGAGAGTACACTCGGGGGACTGACGTCCCCCGCTCGCTTTGTCGGGCAGGGTATAATGGGGTGCGGGACTCTTCTCCTCTCCGCGGTCCCAGGTCCACCGGCCATGAAAGACGACGCCACCAACCTGGTCGAGTACGGCGTGCCGATCGCGCCGGACGCGATGGTCAACCCGCCGGAGGCGACCGAACTCGAACTGGAGTCCGGCCACCCCGGCGAAGCCGACGCGGGGTATATCGACCGCCGGCGCCACCTGTTCCGCCTGTGCCGGAAGCACCGGCTGGAGGAGTTGGGGCCGCCGCTGGTCGAGTACACTCCCGAGGAGACGCGCATCTGGCGCGAGGTGACGCCGAAGCTCCACGAGTTGCACCTGAAGCACGCCAGCTCGATCTATCTGAAGGCCAAGCGCGACCTGGCGATCACCGAGGACGCGATCCCTCAACTGCGGGCGATCAGCGAGCAACTCCAGCGGGTCACGCAGATGCACCTCGTCCCGGCCGAGGGCGCGCTGCCGTACCGCACCTTCTACCAGTACATCGCGAAGCGCGGGTTCCCGGTGACGCAGTTCATCCGGCACGGGTCGCACCCCGAGTTCACGCCCGAGCCGGACATGATCCACGACTGCCTCGGCCACTGCCCGCCGTTGATGAACCGCGACTACGCCGAACTGCTGGCGCTGGTCGGCCGGGCGGTCGCGGCCACGGAGAAGGGCGAGCAGGTGCTGGCGCTGAAGCGGTTCAGTTGGTTCTCGATCGAGTTCGGCCTGATCGAGGAGGCCGGCGAGACGAAGGTGTTCGGGGCCGGCATCCTTTCCTCGACCGGGGAGATCCCGTACTCGCTTCTTAGCCCGGAGGTGCGGCGGGAGCCGTTCGTCACCGACGTGGTGATCGCCACCGACTACGACCCGTCGCGGATGCAGGACCGGCTGTTCGTCGCGCCGTCGTTCCCGTTCCTGCGCCGCGAACTGGAGGGGCTGGTGAAGCGGTTCGGCATCCCAGTGGTCTGAAAACCGATTCACCACAAGGACACAAAGGACACAAAGAAGCAGGAAACCAGAGTTTGGTTTTAACCCTGTCTTCTGTCTTCTTTGTGCCTTTGTGGTGAATCTTCTTCTGAGCTTTGCCATGACCGATAACGACATCCCCTTGCGCAAGATCGACCACGTCCGGTTCTTCGTCGGCAACGCCCGGCAGTCGGCCTACTTCTACCGCAACGCCTACGGGTTCGACGTGGTCGCTTACGCCGGCCTGGAGACGAAGGTCAAGCACGAGGCCGGTTACGTCCTCAAACAGGGCGGGATCACCTTCGTACTCGTCTCGCCGCTCCGGGCCAGCCACCCCGACGTGCAACGGCTCGTCCTGCACGGCGACGGCGTCGCCGATATCGCGCTCCAGGTGGACGACGTGCGGACCGCGTACAACCGGGCCGTCGAGCGCGGCGCCGTCGGGGTCAAGGGGCCGACGGTGCTGGAGGACGAACACGGGGTCTACGAGTTCGCCACTATCCGCGCCTACGGCGACACCACCCACACGTTCGTCAACCGCGACCGATACCGCGGCGCGTTCGCCCCCGGCTTCACCGCCATCGACCCGGCCCGGTACAACCCGGCCACCTACCACCCGGCGGGCCTCCTCGGCATCGACCACATCGTCGGGAACGTGGAAGAAGGGAAGATGAACGAGTGGGTCGAGTTCTACCGCAAGGTGCTCGGGTTCGAGCAACTGGTTTCGTTCGACGACAAGGACATCTCGACCGAGTACTCGGCGCTAATGTCGAAGGTGGTTCAGAGTGGCCGGGGGCGGATCAAGTTCCCGATCAACGAGCCGGCGCAAGGTCGTCGGCGGAGTCAGATCGAGGAGTACATCGATTTCTACGGCGGGGCCGGGGTGCAGCACATCGCGCTGGCGACCAACGACATCGTCCAGACTGTCAAGGCGCTGCGGGCCAACGACGTGTCGTTCCTGCGGGTGCCGAAGACGTACTATGACACGCTCTCTGACCGGATCGGCCCGATCAAGGAGGACATCGCCGAGCTGGCGGACCTCGGCATCCTGGTGGACCGGGACGACGAGGGGTACATGCTGCAGATCTTCACGAAGCCGGTGCAGGACCGGCCGACCTTGTTCTTCGAGATCATCCAGCGCGAGGGGTCCAAGAGCTTCGGCAAGGGGAACTTCAAGGCGCTCTTCGAGGCGATCGAGCGCGAGCAGGAGATCCGCGGCACGCTGTGAGGGGTGGCAATGAGCGAGAAGCCGAACGTGGTGCTGATGAACAGCGACGAGCTGCTCAAGCTGCGACCGAGCAAGAAGGTCGATCGGTGGCTGTTCCGCGGGGAACTACGGGAGAGCAAGGTGACCAAGCGCAACCCGAACCACTGCAAAGCTACCGCGATGATTTCCACACTTCTGAACATGTGGTTGTTTCAGCAGCCGAAGCCGCGTGGCGGAGTGTACGACAACGAGGTTTACTTCCGCATTCGAAAAGACCCGGACACGAACGTCGGGATCGACGTGGCATTCGCTACCGCGGAACAGGTGGCGGCTACCACTAAGAAGTCCAGCTTCATCGAGGGGCCGCCGGTCCTCGCGGTCGAGGTGCTGTCCCCCTACGACAAGCAGAAGGAGATCACCGAGGCGATCGAGGAGTACCTGGAATGTGGCGTCAAGCTGGTCTGGATCGTTGACCCCTACGCCGAGACCGTAACGGTCTATCGCCCGCGTCATGAGCCGGTGCTGTTCAACCGCACGCAGGAGTTGTCCGGCGACCCCGAGCTTCCCGGGTTCCGCTGCCGCGTCGCCGAGATCTTCGAGTAGCCGCCATGCACCACCCTCTGCCGCCGGTCGCGTCGGTCCGCGACTTCTACGCCTTCGAGCAGCACGTCAAGACGTGCCGGGCGCACCGCGGGCTGGGGATGGTGCCGCAGTGGTACGAGGTGCCGGTCTTCTACTTCTCCAACCCGGTCGCGGTCATCCGCGACGGCGACCCGGTGTGGGCACCGCAGGGGAGCGAGGCACTCGACTACGAACTCGAACTGGCGTGCGTGGTCGGCCAGTTGGTCCGCGACCTGCCGCCGGACGACTCCGCGATGGACTGCGTTGCCGGGTTCACGATCATGAATGACTGGTCCGCCCGCGACCTGCAGCGCGCCGAGATGGCCGTCGGCCTGGGGCCGAGCAAGAGCAAGGACTTCGCCACCAGCCTTGGCCCGCACCTGGTCCCGTTCGCGGAGTTGAAGGACCGCTATCGCAACGGCCGGCTGCACCTGGAGATGACGGCAACGGTCAACGGCAAGGTGTACTCCCGCGGCAACGCGGCGGACATGCACTGGACGTGGCCGCAGCTCCTCGCCCACGCCAGCCGGGACACGGAGCTGCGGCCCGGCGACGTGCTCGGCTCCGGCACTGTCGGCACCGGGTGTATCCTGGAGTTGACCCCCGAGGCGGTCGGCGGCTGGCTCCAGCCCGGCGACGTGGTGGAGTTGACCGTCGAGCGGATCGGCACGCTGCGCAACCCCGTCGAGGAGCGCCCCGCGTGACCCCGTACCCGGACCAACTGGCTACCCTGACCGCGGCCGATCCGGCGCTCGGCGAGCAGGTTTCCGGGCTACGAAACCTCGAAGGCATCCTCCACTGGGCGCCGACCGCCGGCGTCGAGATGTCCGGGGTGGATCTGGTCCAGCAGGACGAGTACAGCTACGACCTGTTCCTGCCGCTCGCCGACGCCCGGTGGCTGGTGTTCGGCGTGACCTGATTCGGCGAGCTGACGGCGGTCGCCGTCTGGGACCACAAGCCGACCGCGGACGAGTTGCTGGGCCGGAGGGTCGAACTAGGGTACGTTCCGACCCCGTCGCTGCTCAAGGGCGGCCCCCAGATCCTCGGCCACGCCGCGTGTCTGGTGTTGCGCCGCTGACCGCCGCCCGGAAAGGAGCTTTTCCGTGCCCCGTTACCTCCAACTCGGCTCAGTGCCGCCGAAACGCCACACCGCGCACCGCGTCAGCCCCGGCTACAAGGGCGAGGGCCTCTACTACGAGGAGGTCATCTCCACCCAGGGGTTCTCGCGGGCCTACAGCATCGTCTACCACCTGCGGCCGCCGACCCGCGTCCGCAAGGTCGAGCCGGCCGGCGAACTGCCCGTCGAGGTGGCGAAGCAGCCCGTCTTGCGGCACCACCACCTGAAGTCCGCCGGCATCCCCGCGAAGGGCGACCCCGTCACCGGCCGCGTGCCGCTGTTGACCAACACCGACGTGACCCTGTACCGCTGTCGCCCGGCCCAGCCGCAGGCCGAACTGTACCGCAACGCCGCCGCGGACGAGGTCCTCTTCGTCCACAAGGGCCGCGGCACTCTGCACACCCTCTTCGGGCCGCTGCCGTTCAAGCCGTTCGACTACGTGGTGATCCCCAAGACCACGACCTACCGCGTCGAGTTCGACGCCGCCGGCGGTCCGCCCGATCTGCTGGTGATCGAGGCAGCCGGCACCGTCGGCTTCCCGCCTCGGTATCTCAACCCGGACGGCCAGTTCCGGCTCGGCGCCCCGTTCGCCGAGCGCGACCTGCACGGCCCGACCGATGCCCATGCCACCGACTCCGAAAAGGACGTGCCCCTCGTTGTCAAGGACGGCGCTCGCCTCACCCGGTACACGCTGGCGAGTCACCCGTTCGACGTGGTCGGCTGGGACGGGTTCGTCTACCCGTTCACCTTCAACGCGGACGACTTCGAGCCGATCACCGGCACCATCCATCAGCCGCCGCCGATCCATCAGACGTTCCAGGCGGACGGGTTCGTCGTCTGCACCTTCGCGCCCCGGATGCTCGACACCCACCCGGAGGCGATCAAGGTGCCCTACGCGCACTCCAACGTCGAGTCCGACGAGGTGCTGTACTACGTCCGCGGCCAGTTTGGCAGCCGCCGCGGCGTGGAGGAAGGATCGTTCACCTTGCACCCGCGCGGCGTACCGCACGGCCCGCACCCTGGCACCATCGCCACCAGCAAGGACATGACCCGCACCGACGAGCTGGCCGTCATGGTGGACACGTTCCGTCCGCTGCTCCTGACCCCGCAGGCGACGGAGCTCGACGACCCGAGCTACCCGTACTCGTGGCTGGATTGACCCCTGGGACCGCGGCCGTCCCGGCCGCACCACCTTCACCCGGCGGGAACCTCCCCGCTCTCGAATCGGCTCCTGACCCAGGTAGCAAAAGCGGCCGAGACGGCCGCGGTCCCAGGGGAACAAAGTGCAGCTCGAACCCTCCGCGGCCAACGTCCTCGACGTGTACCACACCCTGGTCGGCGTGGTCACACCCCGGCCGATCGCCTGGGTGACCAGCATCTCGCCCGCCGGCGTGGTCAACCTTGCCCCGTTCAGTTTCTTCAACGCCTTTGGGTCCAACCCGCCGGTCGTGGTGTTCTCCCCGACGCTCCGCCGCGACGCCACCAAGAAGGACACGCTGCTCAACGTCGAGGCGACCGGCGAGTTCGTGGTCAACGCTGCCGTCGCCGAGTTGGCCGAGATGGTGAACCTGTCCTCGAAGGAAGTCCCGCCCGACGAGAGCGAGGTCGAGCTGACCGGCCTACACACCGTCCCATCGCTGCGGATCCGGCCGCCGCGGCTGGCCGAGTCGCCGGTGAACCTCGAGTGCAAGGTCCGGCAGATCATCCCCTGCGGCACCGGGCCGATCGCGGCGAACCTGGTGATCGGCGAGGTGGTGATGATGCACGTCCGTGACGACGTACTCGGGGCCAACGGCCGGCCCGATCCGCGCAAGCTCCGCACCGTCGCGCGGCTCGGCGGCGACTTCTGGTGCCACACCTCCGACCTGTTCGAGCAGAAGCGGCCGTAAGAACGTGTATGGCGAACGGCCGGCGTGAGCCGGCTGGTGGAGTGCAAACCCACCAGCTGGCTCACGCCGGCCGTTCGCCATGCGGTTGCCGACATTCCGGGCGGTTCGTGTAGCAACTTCGCGCACTGGTTGCTATCATTTCCCGTGCTCCGCTCCCGGAGCTGTCCATCCCCTGGCTTCCTCTCCCAGGCAGCCGGAACGAATGCCCCAAACGGAGCAGATCGAGCCTCCTTTGCCCGAGATCGTAGGCAGCGCACCGGCCATGCGAGAGGTCTATCGCATGATCCGTCTGGCTGCGCCGCGCTCGGCGAACGTCTTGCTCATCGGCGAGACCGGCACCGGCAAGGAGGTCATCGCCAGGGCCATCCACAAGCTCAGCCGGCGGTCCGACGGTCCGTACGTCCGGGTCAACTGCGGCGCGCTGCACGAGAACCTGCTCGAGAGCGAGCTGTTCGGGCACATCAAGGGGGCGTTCACCGGGGCGGTGGACAACAAGACCGGCCGGTTCGAGGCGGCCCACGGCGGCAGCATCTTCCTCGACGAAATCAACTCGATGTCGCCGAAGCTCCAGGTCAAGCTCCTGCGCGTCTTGCAGGAGCGGGAGTTCGAGCGCGTCGGCGAGAGCCGCACCATCCGGGTGGACGTGCGCGTCATCGCGGCGACGAACGCCTCACTGGAGGAGTTGGTCGAACAGGGCCAGTTCCGCGAGGACCTGTACTACCGGCTCAACGTTGTGCCGATCCTGCTGCCGCCCCTGCGCGACCGCCGCGAGGACATCCCCGACCTGGCGCGGTTCTTCCTCAGGAAGTACGCCGAGCAGAACAAGATGCCGCAGACGCCGGACTTGACCCCGGACGTGCTGGTCGCGCTGAAGTCGCACGACTGGCCGGGCAACGTCCGCGAGTTGGAGAACGCCATCGAGCGGCTGGTGGTACTCGCGGACGACGACACGCTGCGGCCGGAGTTGTTGAAGCTGGACCGGCCGCGGGTGATGCTGCGGTCGGCGAAGGGCGGGGCGGCGGGGTCGGACGTGCCGTCCTTGATCCGGGCGCTGGTGCGGACCGGGTCGGTGGCCCCGCTGCCGGCCGGGTCGAAGCTGTACGACTTCCTGGTTGGCGGGGTCGAGCGGGAGTTGATCGAGCACGTCATCCGGCAGTGCGACGGGGTCCAAGTCAAGGCCGCGTCGCGGCTGGGGATCAACCGTAACACGCTGCACAAGAAGATGGAGGAGTACGCCCGCCGCGACGCTGGCCCCGACTCGCAGGCGCTGGCGGAGGACGGGGATCCCGCATGAACGGGCTGCCGGACTGGTTCCCGTCCCCGCTGGAGTGGATCGGGTTCGCCACCGGGGCGGCCTGCGTGTGGCTGGTGGTGCGGCGGAACGTCTGGAACTTCCCGCTCGGCATCGCGAGCTGCGCCTGCTTCCTGGCCCTGTTCGCCCAGAACCGGCTCTACGGCGAGGCCGGGCTCCAGGTGTTCTTCGTCGCGCTGGGGTTCCACGGCTGGTACTACTGGCTCCGCGGCGGCCCGCACCGCACCGAGCCGCCGGTGTCCCGGGTGCCGCGGGCGGAGGCGGCCGTCCTCGGCGCGGTCCTGGTGTTCGCGACGGGCCTCCTGTGGGGGTTTCTCCGCTGGGTCGGCGGGTCGAACCCGGAGGTCGATGCCCCGATCACCGCGCTGAGCCTCGTCGCCCAGTGGATGCTCAACCGCAAGTACGTCGAGAACTGGCCGGTCTGGATGCTGGTGGACGTGCTGACCGTGGGGCTTTCGATCCATCGCGGCCTGTACCTCGTCGCCGCGCTGTATGTGATCTTCTTCGGCATGTGTGTCGTCGGGTTAATCCAGTGGCGGCGGGCGCTGGCGAGGCCCGCGTAGGTCGGTTATGCCCATACGCGGCCTGGTCATCGGCAAGTTCTACCCGCCTCACCGCGGGCACAAGCTGCTCATTGACACCGCCCGCACCCGGGTCGATGAGCTTCACGTCATCGTCTGCGACCAGCCCGGCGAGGCTCCGCCCGCGTCCCTGCGCGGCGAGTGGCTGCGGGAGATCCACCCGGACGCCCGCGTCCTGGTCGTCGAGGACCGCTACGACCCGCACGACTCGGCGCTGTGGGCGGACCTGACCCACGGGTGGCTCGGGTTCGCACCGGACGTGGTGTTCACCTCCGAGGACTACGGCGAACGGTTCGCCCGTTACCTGGGCTGCCGGCACGTCCAGGTGGATAAGGCCCGGGCGGCGGTCCCCATCTCCGGGACGCAGGTCCGGGCCGACCCGCTCGGCTGCTGGGAGTACCTGGAGCCGCTAGTCCGCGCATACTACTGCCGGCGGGTGGTGCTGGTCGGCGCCGAGTCCACCGGCAAGACGATCCTGGCC
>Ga0247822_10001623_pt1 | contig 13910 bp, 12 predicted proteins | sample 13C_Cellulose_Da_FD_192423 | JGI IMG/M metagenome (GOLD analysis project Ga0247822, IMG submission 192423) | Soil microbial communities from agricultural site in Penn Yan, New York, United States - 13C_Cellulose_Day30 | ecosystem: Environmental > Terrestrial > Soil > Agricultural land | place...
CTCCAGGGCGATGCCGGTCTCGACGTCGCCGAGGAAAGCCCGCGCCGCCCGATCCGCTGGATCACCCGGACGCGGGTGTCGGTCCGCCCTAGTTCGCGCGCCGCATCGGCAGTGCCGTCGGGACTGTCGTCATCGACGAAGATCGCTTCCCAGCGCCGGCCCGCCAGCGCCTTGTCGAGCGCCGCGATGAGAATCGGCACATTGCGCCGCTCGTTGAAGGTCGGGATGACGACCGCCAGCTCGAGCGTGTCAGCCTTCACGCAAGCGCCTTCAGCACCGCATCGCCCATCGCCTCGGTCGACAGCGTGCCGCCCAGATCCGCGGTGCGCGCACCGGCGACCAGCGCCGCGGTCACCGCTGCCTCGATCCGGTCCGCCGCCTCGTCCATGCCCAGCGAATAGCGCAGCAGCATCGCCGCCGACAGGATCGTCGCGCAGGGATTGGCCTTGCCCTGTCCCGCGATATCGGGGGCGGAGCCGTGGATCGGCTCGTACAACCCCTTGCCGCTGCCGTTGAGCGCGGCGGAGGGCAGCATCCCGATCGATCCCGCGCACATGCTCGCCTGATCCGAAAGGATATCGCCGAACAAATTGCCGGTGACGATCACATCGAACTGGCCGGGGTTGCGCACCAGCTGCATCGCGGCGTTGTCGACATACATGTGGGTCAGCTCGACATCGGGAAATTCGGCCGAAACCTCGATCACCACGTCGCGCCACAGCTGCGAAGTCTCGAGGACATTGGCCTTGTCCACCGAGCAGAGCTTCCTGTTGCGCACTTGTGCGGTCTCGAAGCCGACGCGGGCGATGCGCACCACCTCGTCCTCATTGTACGACATGATGTCGTAGCCCTCGCGACGGCCGGCCGCGGTGGTCCGCATGCCCTTCTCGCCGAAATAGACGTCGCCGTTGAGCTCGCGCACGATCACCATGTCGATCGCACCCGCCACCTCGGGCTTGAGCGCCGATGCATCCTCAAGGCCCGGGAACAGCCGGGCCGGGCGCAGGTTCGCGAACAGCTCCAGTTCCTTGCGCAACCCCAGGATCGCCTGTTCGGGGCGCAGATGGCGCTCGAGATTGTCGCAGCGCGGGTCGCCCACCGCCCCGAACAGCAGTGCATCGGCGCGCTTCGCCAGTTCGAGCGTCCGCGCGGGAAGCGGGTGGCCGTCGCTGAAATAAGCTGCGCCGCCGACGGGTGCTTCCTCGAAGCTCAGGCCAAGGTCGAGCGCATCGAGGACGCGGCGCGCCTGCGCGGTGACTTCCGGGCCGATCCCGTCGCCGGGAAGAATTGCGATCAAAGGCATCTATGCTCCCACCCACTCAGGTCAGGGGCGCATTACCGCCTCGCGCGGATCACGCAACCGCCCTGTTGAGCCGGTCGACCAGCCGAGCGCGCGCCGCGAGCACTTCGGCGGCCTTGCCGTGGAGCAAATCGCGTTCGAGGAAATGCGCGGTCAGCCTGAGCCCCGCGAAGATATCCTCCCATTCCGCCGGCCCGCCCGCGACCATGAAGCGCGGCAGCGCGAGCAAGCGCGATTCATAGCCGGCCGCGCCCGAACGGCTCACCGCGATGCCGCTCTTCGGGCTGACAAAGGCGAGATCGTCATTGACCCCGGTCGCCGCGCAGCGGCCGAGATCGAGCCCGAAGCCAAGCTCGGCGAGCATCAGCAGTTCATAGCGCACCAAGGCCGCTGCCCAGCCGCGCGCCGCGGGCGCCGCCTCGATCGCATCGAGCAATCCTTCAAGGGCGGAATGGATCAACGGATAGGACTGCCCCTCGGGCAGCGACGCGGCGGTGAGCGCGGTCGCCCATTCGAACGCCGCAGCCGGCAGCGGCTCGCGGAACATCGGCGCGCGGCTGTGCACCAGCTCGACGGTGAGCGCCGGAAGCTGCTCCTCGGTCCGCGCGCGCCACTCGCCGAGGATGACGTTGCCCGGCTGGAGCACCGGCCGAAGCTGGCGCGAACGTCCGCCGCGCACATAGCCCGCCATCAACCCCGCCTCCGCCGTCAACGCACGCACGATCGCCCCGGACTCACCGTGCGGGCGGATCGCGAGGACGATGGCAGAGGCGGCGAGATGCATTGGGATAGTCTAGACGGTCTGACCGGGCACGAAAATCGATGTCTGCACCGTCCTGCCCCCGCGTCATCCCGGCCCTGTGCCGGGATGACGCCTAGTGCCTAAACACAACTGTCGGCCTCACCCTCGCCGCAGCTTCTTGCTCAGCGCGTCCAGCCCCGCCGCCTCGACCAGCGCCTTGCCGCCCGCCACCGCGCGGTTGAAGCTGCCCAGCGCCGTGGTCGCCGCGCGGTTGGCGATGCTGGGGCGGAGGAGCAACAGATCAAGGCACGCAACCCCGTCGGTCGAGAATTGGCGCTTGTGCTGCCCTTCGCCCTCGGTGAAGTCGAAACGTGCGAACCTGCCTTCCTCGAACAGGTCTCGGAACGCCTCCATCTGCAGCACCGCGCCGGGCGACAGGTCGTTGAACGCGCTATCATGCCCGACATATTCGTAAATCAGCGTCTCGCCCGCCGCCGGGCAGTAGAGATAGGCTGCGGGCTTGCCGCCGATATGGAGCAGCCACGCGCGCACCTCGTCCGCGGCGGCCTTGGCCAGCATCGTCTGCACAAATTCGGGCGTGCCCGGCAGCCCCTCACCCATCAGCTTTTCCTGATAGGTATTGACCGCGATGCCGCGCGCGATGCCGTGGAATTGCTGCAACTCGGCCGCGGTGCGGAAGCGCCGCACGTCGAGCTGCCCGCCCGAAGCCTGCGCGACCTTCTTGGCCTTGCGCTTCACCCCCTGCCGCGCGCTCGACGACAGGCTGGAGAGATAGCCTTCGTAGCTCCCCGTCAGGTCTGCAAAGTAGCGCGTATAACGCTGCCGCACGAAGCCGATCATTCCGCCCGAGGCCAAGGTCATCGCCTCCACCCGGTCCTCGGGCAGCGAGGTGACGACATAGCCCTGCGCCTCGTCGGGCAGCGGCAGAAGCGCGGGCAACCGCCCCTCGCGCGCGGCATCGAGGCTGATCGCGACCGGCACCAGCTTCCGCTTGACGCGCAGCACGGTGCGCGCGCCGATGCGGAAGTTGAGCGCTGCCGCCGCGACGCTGGTCACGCGGCGCGTTCCGCAACAAGGTTCGACCAGAGCTGCTGCGCCTGACGGATGCGCGTGCGGATCAGGCTGGGGCCGAGCGGCACGTCGTTGTGGTCGAGCGGCAGGCCGGTCAGCCCGGCGAAATGACTGGTGACGAGTGCGCCGCGGCGCTCGTCGAGCATCCGGCACAGCGCCTCGAACCGCCCGACATGCACCGCATTGGCGCGGGTGCCGGCGCGGTTCGCCAGCTCGAAGCCGTGGCTGACGATCGTCACCGCGGCATGCCCCGCGCGCACCGCATGGTCGAGCGCATCGCGCATCTCCGTGGTGGAGAGCGCACAGATCTGGAAGTGGCGCAGATGCCCGGCGCGATCCTCGATCAGCGTCACCGGCAGCTCGATCACCCCGCGATGCTCGGTCGGGGCGATCTGGCGCTCGTGCAGTCCGATTGCGCTCGGCCAGGGATGTTCGGAGCCGTTGTGGCTACTGTCGTAGCGGATGCCGAGCTCGGCCAGCGCGGTCAGCGTGTCGTCGCTCGCCGAATAGCTGCCCGACCGGAAGGCGATCGGCCGCGGCGCACCCGCGGCGACCAGCAGGTCGGATGCGGCACGGATCAGCTCGCGCTGTTCGGCCAGAGTGAAATCGATCAGCTCGAACGAGGCGTGTTTGGTGCGATCCCCGGCGCTGGCCGCTGCCCAGTTCGGGTGGAGATGCAATTGCACCTCCTGCCCCGCCTCCAGGATCGCGCCGACCACCCGCCTGATCGGATCGAGGCCATAGGCGACCGCGGGCATCGGATCGACGAAGAAGGTCGCTTTCAGATCATGCTCGGCCAGCTTGCGCAGCTGATAGCCGATCCCGACCCCCGCCGGCTCCAGCGAGCGTTCGGCAATGGCATCAATGTCCAGCCCCGCGGCGTGATGACGCCACATCAGCTCGGTATCGACGGTCAGGAATGCGCGAGTCGGCATAACGCCGCATTATCCTTACCGCGTGAAGAAATCCCAAATCCGGTCATCAGCGCGCGTGGTAGAAGTCATAGACCTGCTGCGCCACCGCCGCGGACACCCCGGGCGCCTTGCGTAGATCCTCCAGGCTCGCCCCGCGCACCGCGCGCGCCGTGCCGAAGTGCATCAGCAGCGCCTTCTTCCGCGCCGGCCCGATGCCGGGCACCTCGTCGAGCGGGCTGGCTGTGAGCGCCTTGGCGCGCTTTTGCCGGTGCGCGCCGATCGCGAAGCGGTGAACCTCGTCGCGCAATTTCTGGATGTGGAACAGCGCCGGCGAATTGACCGGCAGCATCCGCTCGCTGCCGTCCAGCAGGTGGAACACCTCGCGCCCCTCGCGCCCGTGATGCGGGCCCTTGGCGACGCCGACCATGCAGACATCCTCGATCCCCAGCTCCTCCAGCACGCCCCGCGCCGCGTTGAGCTGGCCGCGCCCGCCGTCGATCAGGACGAGATCGGGCCAGATGCCCTTGTCGCGATCCGGATCCTCCTCCTGCGCGCGGCTGAAGCGGCGCGTGAACACCTCGCGCATCATCGCAAAATCGTCGTCAGTCGCGGCGCTCTTGATGTTGAACTTGCGATACTGGCCGGTGCGGAAGCCCTCCGGCCCAGCGACGATCATCGCGCCGACCGCATTGGTCCCCTGGATGTGCGAATTGTCATAGACCTCGATCCGGTCGGGCGGCTCGGCCAGCCCGAACAGGTCGGCGATGTCGCGCAGATTCTTGGCCTGGGTGGTCGATTCGGCGAGCCGCCGATCGAGCGCCTCGACCGCGTTGCGCTCGGCCTGCTCCATCAGCCGCCGCCGCGCGCCGCGCTGGGGACGGCTGATCTCGACCTTGAACCCGGCACGTTCGCCCAGCGCTTCGGCCAGCAGCGGCGCTTCGGTCAGGTCGCGGTCGAGCAGCACCATCTTGGGCGGGGGCACCTCCTCGTAGAATTGCATCAGGAACTGGGCGAGCACCTCCTCTTCCGGCACCTCGGCGGTGTGCGCGGGGAAGAAGGCGCGATGGCCCCAATTCTGGCCGCCGCGGATGAAGAAGGCCTGGATGCCGATCGTCCCCTGCTTGGCGGCGAGCGCAAAGATGTCGGCATCGCCCACCCCTTCCGCATTGATCGCCTGCGACCCCTGGATGAAGGTCAACGCCTTCAGCCGGTCACGCAGCACCGCCGCCAGCTCGAAATCGAGATTCTCGGCCGCGGCCTGCATCTGCTCGCCAAGCTTGGCCTGAACCTTGGTCGACTTGCCCATCAGGAAGTCGCGGGCGTCGCCGACCAGCTCGTCATATCCGGCCTTGTCGATGCGATCGACGCACGGCGCCGAGCAGCGGCGGATCTGGTAGAGCAGGCACGGCCGGTCGCGGGTGTTGTAAAAGCCGTCAGTGCACGACCGCAGCAGGAACAGCTTCTGCAGCGCATTGAGCGTCTTGCGCACCTGACCCGCGCCCGCGAACGGGCCGAAATCCTCGCCCTTGATCCGCCGCGCGCCGCGATGGAGCTGGACGCGTGGAAAGGCGTGGTCGCCGCGCAGCAGAATATACGGGAACGACTTATCGTCGCGCAGCAGGACGTTGTAGGCGGGGCGGAAGCGCTTGATCAGCTGCGCCTCCAGCAGCAGCGCCTCCGCCTCGTTGTTGGTCGTCACCACCGTCATCGACCGGGTCTGCGCGATCATGCGGCGCAGGCGGTTCGAGAGCTTGGCGGGCTGGGTATAATTGGCGACGCGGTTCTTGAGCGCGCGCGCCTTCCCAACATAGAGGACATCGCCGCGCGCATCCTGCATGCGATAGACACCGGGTCGCGCGGGCAAGGTCTTCAGCACATTGCGGATCGCCGCCACACCCGCGTCGAGATCGGGCGTCTCGGACCCGCGCACGGCATAGGTCGCGGTTTCTTCATTGAAGCGATTGGGGGAATTGGGGTCGGACATCAGGCAAGCGATTTAGGACGGGTCTCGCTCCCCAGCAACGCCGCACGCACGCCTTCCCTATCCGTCGCGGCGATGCCATCAATGTGCCCCAAGGGGGATCCGTCACAGGGAGAGGTGGATCATGCTGGACTGGCTGCGCAAACTGATGGCCGGCGACCAGGACGCCGGACCGCCGGGCGCCAAGGTGGAACGCGACGCGCAGGGGCGAATCACCGGCGTCCAGCAGACGCTGTCGCTTGCGGAAGATAATCCGGATGCACCCGCCCATCCGCCATTGGCCGCCACGGATGGGCTGAGCGCGCGCCTGGACGCCGCCTGCGACTGGCTCTCGAACCGCAACATCGCGCTGGCGCGTGAGCAGGGCGTCGGTCTCGAACGCGATTATGCGTTCGATCAGGAGACAGGCCAGCTCGTGCTGAAATTCGGTGGGCGGAAGACCCTTGCCGCGCAAGCACAGATTCTCGGCAGCTTCGATCCGCGCGACCGCAGCTTCATGTGGAGCTGGGCGAATCCGTCGATCCAGCCCGAACTCTGCGAGGATGCGGCCCGCCTGAAAGCCGAAGGCGAGCGGCTCGGCGTCGCGGCGCTGACCACGCCGGTCCAGACGGTCACCTTCGACGCCCTGTTGCCGCTGCTCGCGCTCGCCGCGCAGGATGGCGGCGCCGACGGCGTCTATCGCTGCATGGTCAACGGATCGACGTCGCTGTTCGTGGCGCTGCGGATCGACGGACCGGCCCCGAAGGGCGCCGGTGAGTCGAACGATGAGCTGATCGCGGCGTCGCACGCGCTGGCGGTGAGCTATGACGCCGAGATGCTGCCGATCGATCGCGACTATCATGCGCGGGAGGAGGAAAGCGGAGGCCTGCGTGAACTGATCGACCGCAAGATGGAGATCTATCGGCGCTACTGGTCGCGAGACGACGATTATTGGGAGCCCTCGTCCGTCGGCTGGCCGTCGGATCATGATCCGGACACGATCCGGCTGCGCTTCACCGTTCCCCACCCCAAGGGCGGCGTGCTGGATGTCGCGATCGGCGAACAGTCGCGGCAAACCGTCTATCGCGTCGAGCAGGTCGACGGCGCGCTGAAGATCACCGACCTGCTGATCGATTGGGGCGACGGGTTCGTTTGGCCCACCGGCCAGGCAAGCGGGGTGCCTTGAATCCGGCGATTGCACACCGGTTTCCATCTGATAGCTTTGGTCCAGACCAATATCGGGGGACCTGTCACATGCGTATACTCACCGCCCTTCTCGCCACATCGCTGCTCGCCGTGCCCGCGCTGGCCGGGCCGGACTTCGCCCCGGCGGTGGATGCGGACTATGCCGCGCATCTCGAGAAGCTGTTCCTCGACTTCCACAAGAACCCCGAGCTGTCGTTCAAGGAAACGCGCACCGCCGCGATCATGGCGAAGGAGCTGCGCGCCGTCGGGGGCATCGTGGTGACCGAGGGCGTCGGCGGGACCGGCGTGGTCGGCGTGATGAAGAATGGCGATGGCCCGGTGGTGCTGGTGCGCGCCGACATGGACGGCCTGCCGCTCAAGGAAGACAGCGGACTTTCCTACATGTCCACCGTCACCCAGACCGATATCGACGGCGTGGTGAAACCGGTGATGCATGCCTGCGGGCATGACGTGCACATCACCTCGATGATCGGCACCGCGCGCCAGCTCGCCAAGCTCAAGGACCGGTGGAAGGGCACCGTCGTGTTCGTCGTCCAGCCGGGCGAGGAGCGGATCGACGGGGCGCGGCGGATGATGGCCGATGGCCTCTACACGCGCTTTCCCAAGCCCAACTACGCCGTCGCCTTCCACGTCACCGCGGGCATCCCGACGGGCAAGATCGGGCTTGAGCCTGGGATCAGCAGCAGCTCGTCCGACAGCGTCGACATCACCATCCACGGCATCGGCACGCATGGCGCAGCGCCGCACATGGGCAAGGACCCCATCGTGATGGGTGCGGAGATCGTGATGGCGCTGCAGACGCTGGTGAGCCGCGAGATCGCACCGCTCAAGCCCGGCGTGGTCACGGTCGGTTCGTTCCATTCGGGGTTCAAGCACAACATCATCTCGGACAAGGCCGAGCTTCAGCTGACCATCCGCTCGGACGACGAGGACACACGCAAGAAGCTGATCGACGGGATCAAGCGGATCGCCACCAATGTCGGCCGCATGAACGGCATGCCCGAGGACAAGCTCCCGCAGGTGAAGGTCGGCTTCGAATCGACCCCGGTAACGCTCAACGATCCGGCGCTGACCAAGCGCGTGCGCGGTGCGTTCACCGGCGCGTTCGGCGACGGCATCATCCATTTCGAGGAACGGGCGGGAATGGGCGCGGAGGACTTCGCCTATTTCATCCAGAAGGAAACCGGCGTGCCCGGCGCCTATTTCGTCGTCGGCGGCACGCCGCAGGCGGATATCGACGCGGGCAAGAATGGCGGCAAGCCGGTGTCGGGCCACCACTCCCCCTTCTTCAAGATCGATCCCAAGCCCTCGGTCACGCTCGGCACGACGGCGATGACCGTCGCGGTGCTCGATCTCCTCAAGAAGTAGCCCGGAATCGCGGCCTGTAGTTGGTCGAAAGCCGATTGCAGGCCGCCGCGACCCTTCATAGCCTCTCCGCATCATAGGGGAGGATATGATGAAGCTAGCTGTCACTGCCGCACTCCTGCTCGCCGTCGCTACGCCGATCGCCGCACAAAGGGCGACGCCGGCGATCACCGCCGCGCTCGCCGATCCGTCGCGCCCCGCCGATCACCGGACCCGCGACGCCACGCGCAAGCCGGCCGAACTGCTCGCCTTCGCCGGGATTAAGCCGGGGCAGAGGGTTGCTGATTTCGTGATGGGTGGCGGGTACTGGACGCGCATCCTGTCGCCGCTCGTCGGGGCGAAGGGCAAGGTCTATGCCTATCAGCCCGAAGAATTCATCAAGTTCCGCGCCGCCTATGCCGATGAGCAGAAGGCCGCGGTGGCGGGCCTCGCCAACACCGTCGCGCTGAGCGAAAGCCTGGGAGCGGTGAGCTTTCCCGAGAAGCTCGACGCGATCGTGACCGTCCAGAACTATCACGACCTGTTCCTCGCCCCCTTCCCCAAGGGCACGGGCGAGGCGGTGACGCGCAAGCTCTACAATTCGCTGAAACCCGGCGGCGTACTGCTGGTGGTCGACCATGTCGCCAATGCCGATCCCGAGAACAAGGCGCCGACCGCGCTCCACCGCATCGATCCCGATGTCGCGCGGCGCGAGATCGAGAAGGCGGGCTTCCGCTTCGCCGGCAAGCTCGACCTGCTGCGCAACACGGCCGACCCGCACACCGCGGGCGTGTTCGATCCCTCGATCCGCGGCAAGACCGACCAGTTCGTGTTCAAGTTCGTCCGGCCGCGCAGCCAGTGACCGGTGTCGAAGGCGCCGCTCCCGTCCGGGAACGGCGCCTTCGGGGCATCACTGCCAGTCGGCGCGGCCTTCCTTGCCGTCGAGGAACGGGCGGACGGTGCGCGCCAGCTCGGGTGCGAGGAAGATGTCGTAATGGGTGCGGCCGGGCAGGATGGCGAGGCGGTGCCTCGTCACATGCTCGCGCTGCCACCCGCCGTCGCGCTGACCGCCGCCGAGCAGCTTGAAGAAGTCGACGCTGGCCTCGGGCCGCCACATATCGGCGTCGCCGACCACCAGCATCACCGGCATGGTCAGCGCCTTCACCTGCGCCGACCAGTCGAAGTCGCGGCGCATCAGATCGCCCATCTGGTCGAGCAGCCGCGGAAAATCCCCGGGCTTGGGCGCGCGCGCGATATAGCCGGTGTACATCGGCGTCTCCTTCATCATCGGCGCCATCGCCGCGGTGAGCTGGCGCTGGATCGGCACCATCTCGGGCTGGATGCCGGCGGTGGAGAGGGTCATCGAGACCAGCGCCAGGCGGCGCACGCGATCGGGATGCTGCGCGGCAAGCTGGAACGCGACACCGGCGCCCATCGAATAGCCCATCACATCGACCTGCTTGTAGCCGAGCCTGCCGAGCAGGATGTTCATGTCGGCGCCCATCGGCTCGATCGCGATCGGCCGGTTGCCCAACGGGGTGCGGCCATGGCCCTGCAGATCGACCGCGATCACCTGACGCCCCGCCGCGAGCGCAGGCAGGAGCGGCGTGAACATGTCGATCGAGCCGAGGCCGCCATGAAGCAGCAGCAGCGGCTCACCTTGTCCGCGGATCTCGTAATAATAGGCGATCCCGTTCACCTCGACGGTGCCGGAACGGACGGGCGCGGGTTGTGTTGCCGCGGCCGGTGCGGACGCCGGTGCCGCAGTCTGGGCCTGTGCAGCAAGCGGCACGGCGAGCGCGGCGGCGGCGGCGGCGGCGAGCAGCAGATGCGGGCGGATGCGTGCGAACATGTCTTGTCTCCTGTTCCGGCGCACAATCCCTGTGCGCCTTCATCAGGACGACGAACGGCAATCGCCGTTATCGACACGCGATCGGAAAAAACTTTGCCCGCGCGGCACGAACCGCGCGGGCGAGCAGGTCAGAAGCGGAAACCAAGGCCGACCGTACCCTGATGGCGGCTGCCAACGATACCGTCATAGTCGGAGAAGCGGTATTCGGTGCGAACCAGGAAGTTGCCGGCATTATACTCGACACCCGCGCCAAGCCGGTAGCCGCCATAATTGTCGCTGGAGCTGTATCCGGCGGCGGGCGCAGTGTAAGTGCCGCTGTGCCGGACGTTGGTGTAGCCGGCCTTGCCGTAGACCATCACATTGTCGCTCACCACCGCACCCAGGCGGCCACCGACATAGAAGTCGCGCCCGGTGCTGGAGCAGCTGCGGTCGCCGGCCACGACGACATTGCTCTCGCAGCCCTTCTTGGTCGATCCGGTCACTTCAGCCTCGGCGCCATAGCGCATCTTGCCCGCACCCAGATCATAGGTCACCGCGCCGCCATACAGCACGCCGGTGTCCTTGAACCCGCCGCCGCTCGAATGATCGACGCCGCCGATCGCAACGATGCTGGGGCCGGTGAACGGCTCGGCTTCCTGCGCAGCGGCAGGAACAGCCGCCAGTATGGCGGGCAGAATCAGGGCTTTTGCAAAATTACGCATCATGTTGCTCCTCATGGCTGGGGTGCCGGCAAGGGGACCGGCGAAGGGATACGCGATTGCTCCTCGAGCAGAACTCGGCCGCTGCATACCGGCCAAGACGCGTGATCGTTTCGGAGCCGGGCTTAAATTTGCCCGAATTGCGGCATTTGGAATTGCGTCCGCCGCAACGCTGAACCTCAGATCAACGGCGGGTGTCAGGCATCCAGCACTTCGCGCACCTTCACCGCAAGCTGCTGGACGGTGAACGGCTTGGCGAGGAAGGCGACGTCGTGGTCGAGCATGCCGTTATGGACGATCGCGTTGCGCGTATAGCCTGTGGTGTAGAGCACCTTCAGGCCCGGCCGCTTTTCGCGCGCGCGATCGGACAGGACGCGCCCGTTCATGTCGGGCATCACGATGTCGGTGAACAACAGGTCGATCCGCGGCTGGATCTCGAGCACGGTGAGCGCCTGATTGGCATCCGCCGCCTGGACGACGACATAGCCGAGCTCACGCAGCGCATCGACCGACATGTGCCGCACGCCTTCCTCATCCTCGACCACCAGGATGATCTCGTCCTCCCCGGCACGTGGCAGCACGTCGGGGGGCAGCGGGGCGTCGGGCGTCTCCGCCTCGCCGAAATGGCGCGGAAGGTAGAGCTTCACGGTCGTGCCGACCCCGGGCTCGGAATAGATCTTCACATGCCCGCCCGACTGTTTGACGAAGCCGAACACCTGGCTGAGGCCGAGCCCCGTCCCCTTCCCCACACCCTTGGTGGTGTAGAAGGGGTCGAAGGCGCGCTCGATCACCTCGGGCGGCATACCGGTACCGGTATCGGTGACGGATACCATCACATATTGCCCCGACAGCACCTCCGCATGCGCCAGGGCATAGGCGTCGTCGAGATGCGTGTTCGCGGTCTCGATCGTCAGCCGTCCGCCGCCGGGCATCGCGTCCCGCGCGTTGACGCACAGGTTGAGCACCGCATTCTCGAGCTGCGCGCCGTCGATGAACGCCGGCCACAACCCGCCCGCCAGCACCGTTTCGATCCGGATATTCTCGCTGATCGTCCGGCGCAGCAGTTCCGACATACCGCCGACCAGCTTGTTCGCGTCAAGCGCCTTGGGCGCGAGCGGCTGCTGACGCGAAAAGGCGAGCAGGCGCGCGGTGAGCTGCGCGGCACGCTCGGCGCCCTCCATCGCATTATCGATCCCCTCGCGCGCCTTGACCGGATCCTTGTCGAACCGCCGCTTCGCCATGTCGAGGCTGCCGATCACGATCGCGAGCATGTTGTTGAAGTCATGCGCGACGCCACCGGTGAGCTGGCCGATCGACTCCATCTTCTGCATCTGCCGCAGCTGCGCCTCGACCGCGGCGCGGCTTTCCGCTTCCTCGGTGATCTTGCGGTTGGCCTCGAGCAGTGCCTGCCCCACTTCGATCGCGGCGCGGGCACGGCGACGGGCGTCGCGCGTGGCATAGGCGGCCAGCGCGAACACCGCCGTCGCGCTGGCGATCAGCCACAAGGTAAGCCAGCTCGACCGGCTTGCCAGCGATTCCGAGCGCGCCGTCAGCAGCCGGCTCTCCTCCCCCTTCATCGCGCCGATGATCGCGCGGCACCGGTCCATCAGCGTCTTGCCGATCCCGACCCGCACGATTTCCGCCGCACGGTCGAAACGCCCGGCACGCGCTTCATCGAGCCCGACGGACAGCCGCTCGACGCGCGCGACCGCGCATTGCTCCAGCTGGCGTACGGCAGCCAGCTGGACCGGATTGTCGGCCAGCATCGGCCGGAGTCCGGCAAGATCGCCCGCCAGCTGGCGCCGGCCCTCGAAATAGGGCTGCAGATAGACCGGGTCGCGCGTCACCAGATAGCCGCGCTGTCCCGTCTCGGCATCCTGAAGGCGCGAGCGGATCGTGCTGAGCTGTTCCTGCACCCCAAGGGTGTGGACCACCAGCCGCTGGGCCACCTGCTGCTGCTTGAACAGAATCAAGGTGCCAAGCACCGCCGCCGCGACCACCGCAAAGCCGATGACCAGCGCAATCAACCCACGGTCGCGGCGCGCTTCCCCCATGCGCTTGTGGATACGCGAAAAAAAAGGCGCGGCAAGATGCCGCGCCCCTTTGTTTCGTTCGCATCGCGCTAACCTAGTTCAGCCGCGAGAGCCCTGCGATCGTGCCGTCGACCAGCGACTTGTCGGCGCCAGCGTCATGCTTCTGCGCGATGATCGCCGCCGCGGCCTTGGCCGCCGCATCGGCGGCATGGGCGCGGACCTGATCGAGGGCGGCGCGCTCGGCCGCTGCGATTTTGTCCTCGGCCATCTTGGCGCGGCGCTTCACCAGCTCGTCCGCATCGGCCTTGGCCTTGGCGACCAGCGCCTTCGCCTCTTCGTCGGCATGGGCAACCATCGCCGCCGCCTGCGTCTCGACGCCGGCGAGCTTGCGCGCATATTCGTCGCGCAGCGCTTCGGCTTCGGTGCGCAGCTGCTCGGCTTCGGCGAGACGCGTGCGGATCGCCGCGATCTGCTTGTCGAGCATCCCGCCGATCAGCTTCGGCACACCCTTCCAGACTGCGATGAGGATGAGGATGCCCATCGCCGCCGCGACCCACATGGTCGCGTCGAGGCCAAGCGCGGTCGGCTCGGCATGATGCTCGGCGCCCTTCGTCTCGGTGCCGGCGTGCGGCATGCCCTCGAGCTTGTCGGCGTTTTCCAGCCGGTTCGCGACCTCGGCCGAGGCCGGGGGCAAGGCGTGCATGTTATCAGCCATTGGCGATCACCGTCTTCACCGCGCTGCGGGCTTCGGCCGCAGTCGCCTTCACGC
>Ga0247822_10001624_pt1 | contig 13909 bp, 8 predicted proteins | sample 13C_Cellulose_Da_FD_192423 | JGI IMG/M metagenome (GOLD analysis project Ga0247822, IMG submission 192423) | Soil microbial communities from agricultural site in Penn Yan, New York, United States - 13C_Cellulose_Day30 | ecosystem: Environmental > Terrestrial > Soil > Agricultural land | place...
TGTGTAAACGACGTCACGAAAAAGAATCATTGGAGCGTGGAAGTGAATCTGATTGTCGCCTCCGTAAAGCACGCAGGGAACATTTCCTTCGTCGCGCAGGAGTTGTGAACCAGTCTTACCGAGATTTGCTCTTCGATACCCTATAATCTCAATAGTTTTCATAATTGTTTATTGATTTGTTTATTGATTACAACTTAATGAATAGCGAACTGATCGATTCGTTGTCGTGGATCTTGCGGATCGCTTTCGCATACAATGTAGAAACAGTCAGTACCTTGATCTTCGAAGTTTGATGCTTCAGCGGAATCGTGTCACTTACAGCTACTTCTTCCAGCGCAGAGTTCTCAAGGTTTTCGTACGCGTTCCCGGAGAGTACAGCATGCGTACATACCGCGCGCACCGACTTGGCTCCCTTTTCTTTTAACAGCGAAGCAGCTTTGCAGATCGTGCCGGCCGTATCGATGAGGTCATCGACGAGCACAACATCCTTCCCTTCAACTTCACCAATAAGACGCATCGACTCTATCTTGTTCGCCTCTTTGCGGAACTTATCACAAACAGCAAGCTCAGCATCAAAGTACTTCGCGAACTGACGTGCCCGTTTGATTCCGCCGACATCGGGGGATGCAAACATGATATCAGGCAGCTTCAGCGACTTCAGATAGGGAACGAAGATATAGGAGCCGTCAAGGTGGTCAACCGGAATATCGAAAAATCCCTGGATCTGATCAGCGTGAAGGTCGCATGCCATGATGCGCGTAGCCCCCGCAGCAGAAATCAGATTTGCGATCAGCTTCGCGGCGATGGCCACCCGTGGTTTGTCCTTTCTGTCCTGGCGTGCATAGCCAAAGTAGGGGATAACTACATTGATGCTGGAGGCACTTGCGCGTTTTGCCGCATCAACCATCAGGAGCAACTCCATCAGATTGTCGGCAGGAGCAAAGGTCGACTGGATCAGAAATACTTCGTGACCACGCACCGACTCGGCAATGAATGGTGACATTTCACCATCACTGAACTGCTGATAATTCACTTCCCCTAAAGGCTCGCCATACGCGTTGGCGATCTTTTCTGCGAGGTAAGCAGTTGCCCGTCCACTGAAAATCTTAACAGACATGATCTTAAGTTCCTCCTGTTCGTATTACGATGCCAACTTAGCATTCCGTAACTAACGAAAGAATCCCGCATGGCGGGATTCCTTTTTAGTTGTCCGACCAGGGCTCGAACCTGGACTTTCCTGAATCAAAATCAGGCGTGTTGCCAGTTACACCATCGGACAATATTCCCACTTGCGGTGGGGGCAACCATTTTGGGCTTGCAAATGTAGAACTATTCTTGAAAAATCTGAAGGTCTGCGCTTGTTTTGTAGCAAAAGCAAGAAGAAACATCGCATTCGTTTGCGCTGAATATCGCGCCTCTAAATTAACAGCCCGAAATAGTGAAATCACTGTTTACAGCATATTAAAGAAAGGGCGTCCTCGCTGAGAACGCCCTAAGATCTTTTCTAAATAATTTATTAGTTGGAATTTGCCGTAGCTACCGTATTACATGTCCTTTTCGGCGGCGGTTGCAGTCGCGCCTTCCATAAATCCTTCAGCCCAGAACCGATACTTATCGAGGATTGAAATAACAGCATTGCGCAAGTGCCTGCTGTTGTTAAAGTCGATCGAGCCGTACTGTGTCGTCGCATATCCCTGCCAGATCGAGCGATTCTGACGACGATCATAGAATTGAATCAACAACGTCCCCGTGTTCAACGTAAACTTTTGCTGATCGTAAGTGACATTTTCATTTTGAGTTTTTACCCATTCTTCGATATCAGGCTGCGAGTATCCATTAAACTTCAGGCTATCGGAAAACATTTTAAAGCCAATGATAAGGTGCGGCTTGTTCGGATTCTGGCGATATCCAAGGAACTTCATCCGCGCGATGATCGATTTTTCAATCACCTCGTTTGTCATGGTCGAATCTGCAGGTCCTGCAGGACGCATGATATCGTAGGTTCGATATTTCTTGAAGTTACCCTTGTAACTGTAATCATATTCAACCGGTAATTCTTTGTATCCAAGGCAGGACGCAAAAAGAATCGCGAGGAGGAGGATAGGGTACAATCTTTTCATGCCATCAACATTTACCGAGATGAATATAGAACTATTCACTCGTTGGAACAAACAGTGATGACAACCTTTTGTTTCAAATAATCAGGAATGCTTCTCAACCCACGCTTTGGCGTTGACGAACGGTTCGATCCATGGAGAAATGGAATCAGCCTTTCGCTCCCGCGGATAAAATCCCCAGTTCCATGGGAACAGGGACCTCTCCAGGTGAGGCATAATGGCCAGGTGACGTCCGTCGTGCGAGGCAAGGGCAGCTACAGCAAAATCCGACTCGTTCGGATTGCCGGGATATTCCGACTGTGAATAAACTGCCGCGATTTGAAACTGCGACTTATCCTCTGGTAGAGAAAATCTTCCCTCGCCGTGAGCGATCCACACGCCAAGACGACTACCCGCCATGGATTGCAGCAGCACTGAATTATTTTGAGGGATCGTAACATTCAAAAATGACGATTCGAATTTATGCGAACCATTGTGATGCATATGCGGATGGTTCGTCCACTTGGGATACAGCAACCCGAGTTCCATCATCAGTTGGCAACCATTGCAAACACCCAGGCTCAATGTATCGGGGCGCTTGTAGAAGTTGTCCAACGCTTCTTTTGCGCGGGGATTGTAAAGGAATGCGCCTGCCCAGCCTTTTGCAGATCCAAGCACATCTGAATTTGAAAAGCCGCCCACAAACACGATCATATTCACGTCGCTGAAATCCTCGCGGCCAGCGACAAGATCAGTCATATGGACATCTTTTACGTCGAATCCTGCGAGATATAACGCGTACGCCATTTCGCGATCGCCGTTCACACCTTTCTCACGCACGATAGCAGCCTTGATGCCCGACGGCTTGCGGCGAAGAGGATCAATACCAAGAGTGCTGAACTTCCCGTCAAACTTTGCCGGGAATACGTACTCCAGCGTCTGATGTTTATAATTCGCGTAACGGTTTTCGGCATGAATTGGCGAACGTTGTTTTGCATCGAGGAGGTGAGAAGTCTTGTACCAGATGTCGCGAAGTTTGTCGATATCGAACTGCAACGACTTGCCTTCGTGACTCACGTCAACTGAGCGTTCTCCTGTGATCTTTCCCAAATTCAGGAAAGGAACACCTGCAGTTTTCAGGGCCTGTGTTGCCGCTTTCTCGTCTTTTACCTGAACCAGCACGGCGGGATTCTCACTGAACAACACCTTCACGAGGTCCTGACCCAGGGCATCGACGCTGACGGAAAGGCCAACATGAGGTTCCGCAAAACACAGTTCAAGCAATGCCGTTATCAATCCCCCGGCAGAAATATCGTGGCCTGCGAGAACCTGATTAGCTGAGATCAGTTGTTGCAGAGCAGCAAACGCCTTGGAGAAATGCACAGGATCAAGCACGGAAGGAACTTCTCCTCCGATCCGATTGAGGATTTGGGTCAATGCACTGCCTCCCAGTTTAAGCGTATCCTTTGAAAAATCAATGTAAAGAAGGGAAGTACCTGGTACAGGTGCCAGCACCGGCGACACCGTTTTGGTAATGTCTCCGGCTTCCGCGACCGCGGAGATGATGACCGTTCCAGGTGAATAAACAACCTCGTTGTCAGGGTATTTTTGGGTCATCGAAAGTGAATCCTTCCCTGTAGGAATGTTAATTCCGAGGGCAATAGCCAAATCACTTACTGCTTCGACTGCCTTATACAAACGTGCATCTTCGCCCTTATTTTTCGATGGCCACATCCAGTTTGCGCTCAGTGAAACGCCCTTGAGTCCATGTGTAAGCGGAGTCCACACGAGATTTGTAAGCGCCTCGGCTATGGCAAGGCGGCTGCCAGCAACGGGGTCGATAAGCGCAGGAACGGGGGCGTGTCCGATCGCAGTAGCAACACCTTTGTTACTGACGAAGTCCAGCGCCATTACAGCCACGTTGTTCAGCGGCAATTGCAGGGGACCGCACGTTTGTTGAGTCGCCACCTTACCGGTAACGGACCGGTCAACTTTATTGGTCAACCAATCTTTGCAGGCCACAGACTCGAGTTGCAGTACCTGTTCAAGATACTGAAGGATATGGGACTGCTCATATGTAACCTCCTTGAAGACAACGGGCAGGCTGGTGTCCGTTATAACGGTCTTCGGCGACGAACCAAAAAGATCGTCCATGTTTAAGTCCACGGGACTTTTTCCGTTGCCGTTCTGCGCGAACACAAGTTTGTGGTCGCCAGTCGCTTTACCAACCACGTACATGGGTGCCCGTTCTCTTTCCGAAACTTTCTTTAACGTCTCCAATGCGCCGTCTCCAATCGCGAGGCCCATGCGCTCTTGTGACTCGTTGCTGATGATCTCTTTTGCCGACAGCGTTGGGTCGCCCACCGGCAGCTTTCCTATTTCGATAGCTCCGCCAGTTTCTTCAAGTAATTCAGACAAACAATTTAAATGCCCGCCTGCCCCGTGATCGTGAATAGAAACAATAGGATTAATATTCGATTCCGCCATGGCGCGGATGGCATTCATCACCCGCTTCTGCATTTCGGGATTAGAGCGTTGGATGGCATTGAGTTCTATGGCATTGCCATATTCTCCGGTCGCTACTGACGACACCGCGCCGCCACCCATTCCGATACGATAATTGTCGCCTCCAAGCAAGACGATATTGTCGCCTGGTTTGAGATGTTCTTTTTTACTGTCCTTTTCTTTACCGTAGCCGACCCCACCGGCAAGCATGATCACCTTATCGAAGCCGAATTTCTTGCCGCCTTCGAAGTGTTCGAAGGTGAGGACGCTGCCACAGATCAGTGGCTGACCAAACTTGTTTCCGAAATCAGAAGCGCCGTCGGATGCCTTGATGAGAATCTCCTCAGGTGACTGATACAACCACTTTCTTGCTGGCAACTCTTTTTCCCAGCTGCGACCCTCGTCGAGCCGTGGATAGGAGGTGATGTAAACCGCTGTTCCGGCGAGCGGGAGAGAGCCTTTGCCACCGGCAAGCCGGTCGCGAATCTCGCCACCTGAACCAGTAGCCGCCCCGTTGAATGGCTCAACGGTCGTCGGGAAGTTGTGCGTTTCTGCCTTCACGGAGATCACAGAGTCGATGTCCTGTACTTCAAAGAAGTCAGCGACGTCCTGACGTGCGGGTGCAAATTGTTCAATACGGGGTCCCTTGATGAACGCAACGTTATCCTTATACGCAGATATCAGGAAGTTGGGATTTTCCTTCGATGTCTTTTTGATCAGTTGAAAAAGAGTGTGCTCCTTTTCCTTGCCGTCGATGACGAACGTTCCGTTAAAGATCTTGTGCCGGCAGTGCTCTGAATTGACCTGCGAGAATCCGAACACCTCGCTGTCGGTAAGCTTGCGTCCACGACGCTCAGCTACATTATCCAGGTAAGCTATTTCTTCTGCACTCAATGCGAGCCCGTGCTGCCGACTGTACGAAGCTATATCATCAACCTCAACGATGGGCTCCGGCGTGTGGTGGATCGTGAAAATATCCTGATCAAGAACGCTGTAATACACCTGAAGCATCCGGTCGTACCTTACGTCAGGGCGAGGTACGATTTCAAATTCTTCGATACGCCTGATGCCGGCGATGCCCATGGTTTGGGTGATCTCCACAGCATTCGTGCTCCACGGAGTGATCATCTCTTTGCGCGGGCCAATAAAATGACCTTCAAGATGCTTTTCAGTGAGCATCTCCGCGGTGTGAAAGAGCCAGGTAAGCTTGTGAATATCGTTGGTTTCAAGTGCATGCTCAACGTCAACCGCATAAATGGTGTTGGCCTTGGAACGGAAGAATATAATCATGGTAGAAGTGTCGGATTTGAGGCCACAAAAATACGCGATTTTTGCGCTTTAGAAGGGCAGGATTTCAAATTCCGACTAACTAAATCAGGTCCGTCCCGGGAACTTTCCTATCGTAGTGCAATACGGCCAAGCGCATCGTTCAATACCCTTCGGTGATTTGAATCAATAATCTCCAAATGCGCGGATTTCAAACGCTTGAGGAAAGACCTTACGCCTGATTCCGGAATGATCCGATCGCGGGTCGCGAGAAACACGGTTAACAGAATCGCTGATGAATCCATGAGCTGACGCAGACCATCCGGATCAAAACGAAAGTGCCGGAACGTGGTCCATGTTCGAAGAATACGAAGGCGCTTGGTCTCACTGTCGAGTTGGTGCTCAATGAAGCGCATGCTGGCAGGGTCAAGAGCCCCAAGTTTCCTCCCCATTTGTAGCAGGCGAAGAAGGCTCCTGGAATTTTTCATGAGATGGGTAAACACTTTTCTGCCTACACGGGTGCCCGTGGCAATGGTAAACCACGGATTGCCGACCAGGCCGTCAGGCGCGACGAGAAAACACCTGGTTACCTGTTTTGGAAACGATTCGACAATGGCGAGAGCGAAGCGGGCACCAATGCTGTATCCGAACACATCCATTTTATCTACCTGTTCCGCCTCGCGGAATTTCTGTATGATGAGTTGCCATTCTGCTTTGGAAATGGAGTCATCGCCATTCCATTGACTTTCGCCGTGGAAGAATAAATCAAATGCATAAACGCGGTAAAAGCGAGTAATGGTTTCGGGAAGTTTTTTGAATACCGATCGATCCTGTCCGGCGCCGTGAAACATAAGCATCGCGCGCGACCCTTGTCCCTGAACGTCGTACGAGAGTACCGCGTTATTGAGTTGGATCGCGCGCGAATACATTACAATGACCAGCCAGCCCGGTACTGTCGCTTCACGAACTGGTTCGCTGCTTCGAAGTTCGTGATCTTCATATTCTTTGCATCCCAGAGCAGCTTCTTGCGGCCATTGTGTTTTCCTTTCTCGTCTTTCATGGCATAAGAACGCAAAGCGAGATTACCCATAAGTATCGCTTCGGTCATCGGGCCTGCGTACTCAAAGGGTGAGCTAAGCTGCATCTTTCCATAGCCTTTCATACATGCTTCCACCCATTGTGTATAGTGACCGGCTTCCGCTCCTGCGATGCGGGGTATGGTTTGAGGAGGCAATGATTCTTTCATGCGCGATGTCGGCAGCAAAACAGGGGAGAGATTGTAATTACCCATAAGCTTGCCTTTGGTGCCTTCAAGGATGTAGCCGCCGTCGGTGTCACCGAGATTCTCATCGGGCAGAAGTTCTGCCGGTCGCTGAGGCAAAAGACCACCGTCCATCCAGGTAAACTGAATGTCACCCTTGCCGTCCTTCCGGGGGAACTTGAAGTGAATAATGGAGCTTGCCGGGCAACTGTCGGCGTAATCGGCCTCCTTGAAGAAGTCAGCCCAGGCAGTCGTGGTGCTGCACTCTACTTCAGTGGGGTAATCGATGGGCAATATCCGGAAAGGCGCATCCATGATGTGGCACGCCATGTCGCCTAAGGCGCCGGTTCCGAACGGCCACCACCCCCGCCAGTTAAACGGATGGTAGGCTGGGTTATAGTCCATGTACGGGGCGGGGCCGAGCCAGAGGTCCCAGTCGAGTTCTTTGGGAACCTCAAACTTGCCTTTGGGAGTTGGGATGCCCTGCGGCCATACGGGTCGGTTCGTCCAGGTCTTTACCGCGGTCACGTCGCCGATCAAACCGGCATCAACCATTTCTTTCGCGCGACGCACATGGTCGGCGGACGCGTACTGATTGCCCATCTGCGTGACAACCTGATATTTCTTTGCTGCTTCAGTAAGCGTGCGCGCTTCGTGAATGGTATAGGTCAGTGGTTTCTGAACGTATACGTGCTTCCGGCGTTGCATGGCAGCGACTGCGGCCACAGCGTGAGTATGGTCGGGAGTGGAGACGGATACCGCGTCAATTCCCTTCGCTTCCTTGTCGAGCATGATGCGAAAGTCCTTATAGAGCTTTGCCGTCGGAAAATTCTTTTTTGATTCGGCCATCTGCCTGTCGTCTACATCACAGAGGAAAGCGATCCTGGCGTTGGGACTCTTGGCAAATCCGGTAAGATCGCTTGTTCCTTTACCACCTACGCCGATGCCGGCTATGTAAACGGTGTCGCTAGGCGCAATATGACCCTTACCGCCCAATACAAAGCGGGGTACAATCGTGAATGCGGCGGCCGCCATTCCTGCCTGGCCAATAAACCTGCGCCGCGAAATGGATGATTCCTTCTTCTTGTTTGTCATGATCTGGTTAGTAGTTACTGATCAGTTTTATAGGTTCTCGCTTGTCGATCGAAAAGTACAAAATCCTTTATAAACGAAGAGTACGCCGAATCGTAGAGCACATTACTCCACATTCAGCGTACTCCGCTTCAAAATTTATTAACGGCCCCGAAAGGGGCCACCAAAATTGTCAACTATCACTTATGCCAACTTCCACCCCGACCGATACTCGCGCTTCACAAACTGATTCGCTTCGTCGAAGTTTGTCACCTTCATATTCTTGCTGTCCCACACCAACTTAATGTTGCGTCCGGGATAATCGAACTGATCAGGCTTATCCTTCTTTGGATGACGGATGTCGTAGCTTCGGATCGCCAGGTTGCCCATGAGCAATGCTTCGGTCAACGGACCGGCTATATCAAAAGGAGAACTTACCTCCATCTTTCCATAGCCCGCGAGGCAAGCTTCAACCCATTGTGCATAGTGTCCATCGGCGCCGCCAGGAACACGCTTGATGGACTGGGCCACATTTACCTCCTTGTTACGTGACGTAGGCAACAGGCTTGGATTGACACCATAAGTACCGCACATCATCTTTCCTTTCGAACCGATAAAGATTACTCCGTTACCGCCATCGCCCATAATTTCATTAGGCCCAAGCTCTTCCGGACGCGGGGGTTGAATGCCGCCGTCCATCCAGTGCATCTTCACATTAGGCTTTCCCTTCTGACCCGGGAAAGTAAGAATTGAATACGAAGAAGGAGGACAGCTGTCAGGGAAGTAGCCGCGCTTGAACTCGTCAACATATACGCTACCCACACTTGCAGTGACGTCGATCGGTGAGCCCAGACCCAGAACGCGGAACGGAGGCTCGACGAGGTGGCAGCCCATATCGCCCAATGCACCTGTTCCATAGTCCCACCAGCCGCGCCAGTTAAACGGAACGAGCTTGTCAACGTACTCCCTATGCGGTGCCGTGTTAAGCCACAGATCCCAGTCGAGTTCTTTAGGCACGGTCGCGGACTTGTCTGACCATGGTATGCCTTGCGGCCACACGGGACGGTTCGTCCATACATATACTTCACTTACGTCGCCGATCAGGCCAGCATTGTACCATTCCATGAGTTGACGTACGCCATCGCCCGACGCGCCCTGGTTACCCATCTGCGTGACAACCTTGTATTTCTTTGCAGCTTCAGTGAGCACGCGCGCCTCGTAAATGTCGTGCGTGAGAGGCTTCTGCACATATACGTGCTTGCCCAGCTGCATGGCAGCCAACGCCTGCACGGCGTGCGCATGATCAGGTGTGGAGACGGACACGGCATCAATGTGCTTCTGCTCTTTCTCCAGCATCTGACGATAATCCTTGAAATATTTCGCCTTGGGGAAGTTCTTGACAGATTCAGCTGCCCGACGATCGTCTACGTCGCATAAGTATGCAATTTCTGCTTTCCCGCTTTTGGCAAAATTAGCAATGTCGCTTTGGCCTTTTCCTCCTGCACCAATACCCGCCACGTACAGCTTGTCGCTCGGAGCACGATAACCTGCTCCTCCGAGAACGAATCGCGGTACAATGGTGAAAGCAGCAGCTGCCACTCCAGCCTGCTTCATAAAATTACGACGAGACCCCATGTTATTTGTTGATTTGTTGATCTGTTGATTTACTTATTTTGAAACACGGCGCCCAACGCCGCCACTGTTTAATTCTAACTCTCAATTGGCTAAAGGTTCTGCTTCTTCAGTTCTTCAAGGATGTACTCTGACGTGCGCATCGATAATGCCATGATCGTCCACGTAGGGTTCTTGTCTGCCTGAGATACGAATGGACCACCGTCGACGACAAACAAATTCTTGCATTCGTGCGACTGACTATAGCCGTTCAAAGCAGATGTTTTTGGATTGTCGCCCATGCGTGTTGTTCCTACTTCGTGAATGATGCGGCCAGGGGCAGCGAGACCGTAGTTGTTATGCGGACCGTCCTTGTCACCAGAGGTCACCACGCCGCCCATCTTGTGAATAAGCTCACGGAAAGTTTCCTTCATGTGCTTAGCCTGCTTGATCTCGAAGTCGCTCCATTTGTAATGAAAGCGAAGTACAGGAATACCGAATTTGTCTACGGTGTTTGGATCGATCTCGCAGTAATTGTCCTCACGCGCAACGGCCTCACCCCGTCCTGACATGCCAATCGTAGCGCCGTAGAAATATCGATAATCGTCTTTTAACGACGCGCCGTATCCGCCAGCCTCTTTAGTCTTGCCATCGCTCCCTGCGTATTTACCATTGGTATTTTGCATGCCAAATCCAAAACCATAACCAGGCATGTTCATGCCGCCTCCATATTCAATGTGATATCCGCGGGGGAAGTCCAGTTTCTTGTTGTCAAGCCACCATGGAGTGTAGACGTGCATACCCCCGACACCGTCCTCGTTATATCTCTTCCTGCCTACGAGGTGGGGGAGAATACCGCCCATAGAAGCGCCGGTAGAATCGTGCAGATATTTACCCACTACGTTGGAACCATTAGCCACACCGTTAGGGTATTTCGTAGACTTGGAGTTCAGGAGTATGCGGGCAGATTCGCAGGCGCTCGCGCCGAGCATTATCACCTTTGCATTGACTGTGTATTCCTGGAAGTCCTGGCGGTTGACAAACGAAATTCCAGTAGCCTTTCCGTTGGCATCTACCAGTACTTCACGCGCCATAGCGTGCGGTATAATGTCGACGTTTCCTGTTTCAATCGCGGGTTTTACCAGTACCGATGATGATGAGAAGTCGGCATGCACGGTACAACCGCGGTTACACTGACGACAATAAAAGCACTGACCGCGCTGATCGTTGATCTTTTGTGTAAGGATCGAAAGGCGGGCAGGAATAACTGGAATATTTAACTCGCCACCTGCCTTCTGGATAAACATCTCATGTAATCGGGGCTTCGGTGGAGGAAGGAAGATACTATCCGGATCGTTGGGAAGATTCTCTTTAGAACCGAAGACGCCGACCAGTTTGTCAACCTTGTCGTAGAAGGGCGCTACGTCGTCATAGCTGATCGGCCAGTTTTCACCAAGCCCATCAATGCTTTTGCGCTTGAAGTCTTTGGGACCAAAGCGAAGCGATATCCGTCCCCAGTGATTGGTTCGGCCACCGACCATTCGGGCACGGAACCAGTCGAATTCGGTATTGTCTTTTCGCGTGTAAGGCTCACCTTCGATCTCCCAGCCGCCATACGCGGCATCGAAATCACCGAAGTTCCTGTAAGGCGAAGAAGCACCACGACGGAGCGATTCCCACGGCCACTTTAACTGAGTAACGTTCTTGGCGGGATCGTAGAGCGGACCGGCCTCGAGCAGAACAACTTTAACGCCAGCCTTCGCCAGCACATAAGCGGCCATGCCTCCACCTGCTCCGGAACCTACGATACAGACATCATAGTTCTTCGGGGTTTTCTTGATTTGAAAATCTGCCATATTATCGGTAACAAGGCTGTAAAATAGGATTTTATGCGATATCCAGCCCTGAAATCGATTGAGAGAAATTGAAATTTATGTTAACGGTTTGATGCCGCGTCATTTACGAAGGTCTTCGCGACGGGGAACGGGGTCATAGCCGTGTGTTCCCCATGGATGGCAACGTGAGATACGTTTCATGCCGAGCCAGATACCCTTGATGACACCCCATTCTTCAATGGCCTGAATCGTATAATGAGAACAGCTTGGTGTATGTCGACACGAGGCACCCAGCAGCGGAGATAACGTCCACTGGTAAATTCGGATGGGCAGTATAAAAATCTTCCTGATAAGTTGCACTGTCTTCTAAACGCTGGTGATCAAAATTCAGAAAATAATGTCTCAAAATCCGTCAATTACATCAGCGGATCTTTAAACAATTCGGTTGTTATCACAAGTAAAAAACGATCGCAATCTTTTGATTGTCTTTCTCGGTCTCTCATCGGTGTTAACAAATGCTTGTTCAGTCGTTATCAGTGTTTCTGAGCCTTTCGAAATTGTTGCTGGCCTTATCGACAAACTGACCTTAATGAGGTGCCGCTCTAATAACACGCGGACGATATAGAGCTAATCGACGCTATAGGTCATCTCCCCGTTCTTGCCATCCATAAGCTGCACGCCGCGAGCCTTAAGCTCATCCCGGATCTTGTCAGACAAAGCAAAGTTTTTATCCTGGCGCGCCTTCTTCCGAAGATCGATCAGCACACCAATAACAGCTTCCAGCAGCGCATCGTTGTGCGTTTCCTCTTCCTTCAATCCCAACGCTTCTTCCATGAAGGCGATGTAGTACTTTTTGAAGCGTTCAAAGTCTTCCACAGAAACGCTTGAAAGGGGAGTGTTGCCCGATTTGAAGTCGTTGATGCGCGACGACATATCAAACAATACTGCTAATGTTTTTGCCGTATTGAAGTCGTCGCTCATATGTGTGAATAATGCGTCGACCTGGCCGTTTAATGTCTCGGATAATTTTGCATCGGGTGACGTAACGTTACCGCTATGCGTTAGCTTCCTGACGACGGTTAGCGCGGCGGAAAGACGTTTGAATCCCTTCTCCGCAGCCAGCAGCGCTTCATTCGAAAAATCCAGCGTGCTGGAGTAATGCGACTGAAGCATGAAGAACCTCACCGTCATGGGGCCATACCCCTTGTCGAGCAGTTGATGGGTTCCTGCAAACAATTCTCGAGGCAGAAAAGAGTTGCCTAACGATTTACTCATCTTCTGTCCATTAACCGTCAGCATGTTGGAATGCATCCAGTAGTTGACAGGTGATTTCTCATTGGCTCCAACGGCTTGGGCGATCTCACATTCGTGATGAGGAAATTTCAGGTCGATACCTCCGCCGTGAATATCAAATGTGTCGCCGAGATACTTCGTGCTCATCACGGTGCACTCTATATGCCATCCCGGGAAACCCTCACCCCAGGGTGAAGGCCAGCGCATGATGTGATAAGGTGAGGCCTTCTTCCAGATGGCAAAGTCAATCTTGTTCCGCTTCTCATCCTGGCTATCGAGTTTGCGTCCGCTCTCGAGAAGTTCCTCGATAACGCGTCCACTCAGGATACCATAGTGATGTTCCTTATCATACCTGGTCACGTCGAAATAAACGGATCCGTTCACTTCGTAGGCTAGTCCCTTTGCGAGGAGCTTCTTTACAATTTCGATCTGCTCGACGATATGCCCTGTTGCCGATGGCTCTATGCTCGGCGGCAGAATATTAAATTGTCTCATCACTTCGTGAAAGCCTTCAGTGTAATGCTTCACGACCTCCATGGGCTCGAGCTGTTCGAGACGCGCCTTCTTGGCGATTTTGTCTTCCCCTTCGTCTGCATCGTTCTCCAGGTGTCCGACGTCGGTAATGTTCCGGACGTAACGAACCTTATAACCCAGGAACCGCAGATACCGCGTCACCACATCGAACATCATGAACGTCCGGACGTTGCCGAGGTGCACGTCATTATATACCGTTGGGCCACACACATAAATACCTACGTGTCCCGGATTTGCAGGAGTGAATCTTTCCTTTTGCCCGGTAAGTGAGTTTGTGATATAGAGCGGATGATTATCGAAGTAATTCATTCTGGGGTGGAAAACGGGCCGAAAATACGACTAATAATGGAAAATGGACGACGAAGGGGCGATTATCAAAATGGCGCTTTCGGGGTATTTAAGGCGGATATAGTTGTTGCGACATCGGTTGCGATAGG
>Ga0247822_10001625_pt1 | contig 13906 bp, 11 predicted proteins | sample 13C_Cellulose_Da_FD_192423 | JGI IMG/M metagenome (GOLD analysis project Ga0247822, IMG submission 192423) | Soil microbial communities from agricultural site in Penn Yan, New York, United States - 13C_Cellulose_Day30 | ecosystem: Environmental > Terrestrial > Soil > Agricultural land | place...
GAGGAAGATGTTTATCATCCCATGGGATGCAACCAATTGCTTTGTGCTGATTCAGTAACGCGTGAAGTAAAACGATTTTTAGTTGGGCCGCGCGGCTGCGAAATCACCGGATTAACTGGGACGCCGGATGGAAAAAGTTTGTGGTTGAATATCCAGCATCCGGGAATCAGTTATCCCGCCAGTGATGGAAAAACCCGCCCGCGCTCTACGACGGTGCTGGTAACAAAAAATGATGGTGGTGTGATCGGTACTTGAGCCAATTTTTTAAACGCAATTAGTTATCCATAAAAAAAAAGGCTCTCTAACTAGCGAGCCTTTTGTTTTTGCAAAAATTGATTACTGGCCTTTGCGCGATTCGCGAATATAGAAACGTGCGTCTTTGGCGTGGTTGTAGCAGTTATCAAAATTTTCTACGGTTTGCATGGTGCGTGCGGACGTGATCAGTGTAAGAGCTTTACCGTAACTGACGGTACCGCTAAAACCTTCTGCTTTGGCGATGGACAATTCGCTCCAGGCGGCGTCGACTTCCTGAGCACAAGCGCTGCGGTATTGGGTTTTTCCTGCGCAGGCAGAAAGCGCGGTTGCAATTACCAACAAGCTGCTAACACAAAAAATTCTAGCGGGTGTCATAAGTGATTCTCCATGGATGACGATGATTATTGGATCAAGGTCTGGCTCAAGAGTTCACATTCTCGCTGGAGTTGGGGCGATTGCCAAGTGCGATATTTTAAACCGGCAGGGCTTCGGTCTGGCGATGGAGTTCGCGGTCAATAATGTGTATCGCGTTGTCCAGTACCTGATCGAAACTGGTTTGCACATTAATTTCAAAAACGTCGGCTTCAAAGCTTGGATCTTCCAGGCTATCGAATTGGCTTTCCACCAGGCTCGGCGCCATAAAATGACCGGCGCGTTGGTTGACGCGGTTTTGGATGGTGTCTCTGTCGCTGTGTAAAAACAGGAAGATTGTTTTCGTCCCGGCTCTGCGCAGCTCGTCGCGATGGACGCGCTTGAGGCCGGAGAAGGCGAGGGTTGAATGTTTGTGGTTGCGCGCAGCTTCGCGGAAGTAATCGCGCATGCGGATCACCCAGGGCAAGCGCATCTCATCCGTCAACGGCAGACCTCGCGCCATTTGGTCGCGTGCTTCCTGACTGTGGAAATCATCGCCATCCAGATAGTCGTAACCGTAATGTTTCGCGAGGGCTTGGGCTAAGGTCGACTTACCGCTGCCGGAAACACCCATCAGGATAATGAGATTGGAGCTTGAATCCGGGTTGGTAATGGCTGTTGGATGGGGCATGTGAAGGCTTCTCTTGTACATCTATGATCACGCTTTGCACATCTGCAAATGATAGCGCAATCATTGCGCTTGTGGTATGTTAGCAAAAAATAATAACTGCGTGCAGAATTTGCCTATGAAAACAACAAAAAAAAGAAGTTCAGATAAGAAAATCACCCTTGTTGATGTTGCCGACGCTTCCGGTGTTAGTGCAATCACGGTATCGCGGGTAATCAACCAGCCCGAAAAAGTATCCGAATCCCTGCGGCTCCAGGTGCAGAAGGCCATTGATTCGCTTGGCTATATTCCTAACCAGCACGCCAGTTCCCTCGCATCGTCCCGATCCAAAGTTATCGGCGTTGCCATTCCTTCATTAAGCAACATCGTATTTACCGAAGTATTGCGCGGTATATATGAAGTAATGGGCGCGGCTGGTTACAAAGTGCTGTTGGTGGATACCCATTACTCGCCGCTGGAAGAGGAAAAAATGGTGCGCACGCTGCTGAGCCAATCTCCTGAGGGATTGATCATCACTGGCGGCGACCAAACCAAGGCGTGTCAGAACTTCCTGCAGAAGGCTCGAATTCCCATAGTGCAGATCATGGAGTTGTTGGCTGAACCTATCGATATGAATGTTGGTTTCGCCCATGGTCGTGCCGGTTTTGATGTGGTTCAGCATTTGCTCGGCCAAGGGTATCAGCGCATTGGTTTTATCGGCGCGCGTATGGACCCACGTGTGCAGCAGCGTATGCAGGGTTACAAGCTTGCTTTAGAGCAGGCGGGAAAGTTCGATAAAAACTTTATCGTCACCACGCCTGAGCCTTCATCGACTGGTGTTGGCGGTGAATTATTTAAAAGTTTGATGGCGTCTACCAGCGGTGTGATAGATGCGGTTTTTTGCGTGAACGATGACCTGGCTTTAGGTGCATTGTTTGAAGCCCAGCGCATGAATATCCGCGTGCCGGAAGATTTGGCGATTTGTGGTTTTAACGATATCGAAGTGGGCGCCTACACCAATCCATCGCTGACCAGTGTTTCAGTTGGCCGTTATGAGATGGGTGTAAAAGCATCAGAAATGATTATTCGTGTGCTCAACGACAAGCCGGTTGAATCTAAAAAAGTGGATATGGGTTACGAAATTAAAAAGCGTGCCTCGACCAGCCGTCTTTAAGTCATCGCTGCTGATGTTTGTGTTTTCATAAAAATTATTTTTGAGGTTTGCTGTGGCTACAGATCAACGACCGGTATCAACATTGGATTCGCGTATTACCTGGCGAGAAAAAATCAGTTATGGCATTGCCGATCTTGGCTTTAATTTCTATTGGGCAAACATCGCTACCTTTTTAATGATTTTTTATACCGATGTATTCGGTATTTCGGCCTTAGCGGCCGGCAGTATGATGTTTACCATCAAACTCATTAATGCATTCACCGATCCCATGATTGGTGCGCTTTCGGATAGGACGCGCACCCGCTTCGGAAAATTTCGCCCTTATTTAATTTGGATGGCCTTGCCTTTGGCCTGTGCTGGCGTGCTTACTTACACCACCCCAAATTTGGATGAAGACGGAAAATTGGTGTGGGCTTACGGCACCTATTTATTAATGATGGTGTGTTACACCTGCATCAACATTCCTTACAACGCATTATCCGGGGTTATGTCGAGTGATACCCAAGAGCGCTCAACCATTAACGGTTTGCGTTTTATTTTTGCATTTACCGGAAGCACCATCGTGACTTATCTAACACCGGACTTGGTGAAATATTTAGGTGAAGGTGATGAGCGTTTAGGGTGGCAGTTAACTATGGCGGTGTGGGGTATTGCTGCCAGTGTTTTATTTATCTGGACGTTTTTTAATACTAAAGAGCGGGTAAAAGCCATTGCACCTGAACCGAGTTCAGTTGTGCAAGATATTAAGGATCTCACGCGCAATGGCCCATGGGTTGTGCTGTTTTTCCTCGCGCTCATTATCATGGTGACTATCACCTTGCGCACCAGTTCAGCAGCTTATTATTTTAAATATTATGTGGGTGACGCTGACCTGATCAAAACCTTTGTTCCGGCTTATATGGCCGCCGCTGCCGTAGGTGCATCACTCACCCCGTTAATGACTCGCTATATCGATAAAAAAATCCTGATGATGATATTAATGAGCATCACTGCGATCTTATCTTTTTCGTTTTATTTTATTCCTAAAGATCAAGTTGAATTGATGTACGCCCTGCAAATTGCGATTGGTTTTGTGTTGGGGCCAAAGTCGCCGCTGGCATTTTCAATGTATGCCGATACCGCCGATTACAATGAGTGGAAAACTGGTCGTCGTGCAACGGCTATGACATTCGCGGCGGCAACTTTTTCGCAGAAGCTTGGCAACGCTCTGGCTGCATTGATGATGGGGATTATTTTTGCCTCGCTGGGTTATGTTGCCAACGCTACACAATCTGATACATCACAAACAGGCATTGTTATGTTGATGTCATTTATCCCGGCTGCCTTTGCTGTGCTCGCGGTGGTGTGTATGTTCTTTTACTCGCTGGATAATAAAATCCTCAAGCAAATCCAAACTGATTTGGCCGCACGCAAAGCCCAGTTGTAAGCCGTATTCAAATTTTCAGGCACCCGTATATTCAGGGTGCCTTTTTCTCTAAATATCTTTCACCCTAAATGTTTTTCTCCTTAGGTGCTTTTTCAGGTAAATGCCATGTTAAAACCTTCCCAAAATGGTGAGCGTTACGATTTGCTAACGCCTACTGCTATGCCACGCGCCGCCGGCTTTTTATGGAACCAGCGGATGATGATCCAATCTACCTGTCGCGGTTACGCTGTTGCACAATTTATGCAACCGGAACCAGCTAAATATGCCTACGCACCTAATCTGGAAGCAAAAACATTTATGCAGCCGGAGCAGCCATATTATGCGCATCATCCAGGTCGTTTTTTTTATGTGAAGGATGAAGAAACCGGCGAGATTTTTTCTGCGCCCTACGAGCCAGTACGTGCAGAATATGAAAATTATGTGTTCTCGATTGGTAAAAGCGATTTGCGTTGGACATTGCAATCGCTCGGTATTGAAATCGAAATTACCTTGTCATTACCGGTAGCTGATGTCGTTGAGTTGTGGTCTATAAAAGTCACTAACCGTTCCGGTCGCGCGCGCCGCGTCAGTGTTTATCCATACTTTCCTGTTGGTTATATGTCGTGGATGAACCAGTCGGCGGAATATCGTGCTGATCTTGGTGGAATGGTTGCAACCTGCGTGACGCCCTACCAAAAGGTAGCAGATCACTTTAAAAATAAATTCTTTAAAGACAAAACTTTTTTCCTGCACGAGCAAAAGCCAACTGCATGGGAAGCCAAGCAGGAAACTTTTGAAGGTGAGGGTGGATTACATAATCCGTCTGGCTTGCAAGAAGAGACCTTGTCCGGTGGTGATGCCCGTTACGAAACGCCGGCGGCGATTTTGCAATATCGTCTTGAATTGGCGGCGGATGATGAGCAGGTTTATCGATTTATTTTTGGCCCTGCATTTGATGATGTTGAAATCAGCAACATGCGCGATACCTATTTAAGTGAACAAGGTTTTGCCAAGGCGCGCGCTGAATATTCTGCTTATGTGGCAAGCGGCAGTGGTTGTTTGCAAATTGAAACTCCCGATGCTGAGTTGGATAATTTTGTTAACAACTGGTTGCCACGTCAGGTGTTTTACCACGGCGATGTAAATCGTTTGACTACCGATCCGCAAACCCGGAATTATCTGCAAGATAATATGGGCATGACGTTTATCAAACCCGAAGTCACTCGCGCTGCATTTTTGCATGCGCTGAGTCAGCAGGAAGAATCTGGCGCTATGCCGGATGGTATTTTGTTAGCGGAAGGTGCGGAGCTAAAGTACATCAACCAGATTCCACACACCGATCACTGTGTGTGGTTGCCGGTATGTTTAAAAACCTATCTGGATGAAACTAACGATTACGCCATTTTAAATGAGCCGGTAGCTGGTCATGATGGTAAAACCCTGAGCGTATTCGAGCGTATCAGCAATGCAATGCGTTGGCTGTTGCAAGCGCGCGATTATCGCGGCTTAAGTTTTATCGCCCAGGGCGACTGGTGCGACCCAATGAATATGGTGGGTTACAAAGGCAAGGGTGTTTCTGGTTGGTTGTCAGTTGCAACGGCGTATGCGCTGAATTTGTGGGCGGATGTCTGTGCAAAAACAGCGCGTAATGATTTGCAGCAAGAATTTATCTCCGGCGCGCAAGAAGTGAATGCTGCAGTTAATAAATATCTGTGGGACGGCGAATGGTTTGGGCGCGGCATCACGGATGATGATGTGGTGTTCGGGATCAGCAAAGACAAAGAGGGGCGCATCTTTTTAAATCCACAAAGCTGGGCAATTCTTGGCGGCGCTGCGAATGAAGAGCAACGCAAGAAAATGATTGCAGCTGTAGAGGCGCAATTGGAGACGCCTTATGGCGTTGCTATGTTGGCTCCTGCATTTACGGCGATGCGCGATGATGTTGGTCGCGTGACGCAAAAGCATCCGGGCTCGGCAGAAAATGGTTCTGTTTATAATCATGCGGCGGTGTTTTATATCTACAGCTTATTCACCATTGCGGAGCAGGATCGCGCCCATTCTGATCGAGCGTATAAATTATTGCGGCAGATGATTCCCGGGTCGGATGAGGCGGATTATTTGCAGCGCGGTCAATTGCCGGTTTACATCCCTAATTATTATCGCGGTGCATATCATCAATATCCGCGTACGGCGGGGCGTTCGTCGCAGCTGTTTAATACCGGCACTGTGTCCTGGGTTTATCGCTGCCTGGTCGAGGGTGTATTTGGTTTGCAGGGTGATGAAAAAGGTTTGCGCGTTGCGCCGCACCTGCCTTCGAATTGGCCGGCTGCCAAAGCTACTCGCCAATTCCGCGGAGCTGTATTTAATGTTGATGTTACGCGCGGTGATGTCAATGCAATTGAAGTTCGCTGCGATGGCAAATTAGTTGCGGGAAATTGCATTGAGGATATTCAAGCTGGGCGCGAATATTCCGTGCAGGTAATACTGCCGCGATAAACTTTTTGCAGAACCAGTCTGCAATACGACAGACAATAAAAAAGCGCTTCTATGAAGCGCTTTTTTATTGAGCTAAAACTTACCGGATCACTAATCTGTTTTTGCCGTTTTCTTGGGGGCTTTGGCTTTTGGTGCTGGCTCGGCTGCGGCTTTTGCTTTTGCCGGTTTTGCTGCAGGTGCGGCGGCTTTGGGTTCCTCCGCGGCAGGTTCGGCAGTTTTTGCTTTCGTTGCTTTAGCTTTGCTTTTGGCTGGTGCCGATGCCTGACGGGTTTTTACGATGGAAAGGTATTTAACCCAGGCTTGTTCGATTGGGCTTTTGGGGGCGCTTTGATTGGCAATGACTTTGAGGATGTGTTGGTCGTCAGCGGTAGCATCGGAGACTTCTTCCATCATCAAAGCATTAACCAGAACACCTTGTTTGCGGATGAGGCGTGCCTGTATATCTGATAGGCCACCCTTTTCAAAACCATCGGGGAAGTTAATAGCGTCCTGGAAGGTTTGTTTCAGGTAATGATCGCGCGGCAGCATAAAGTATCTCCATTATTAGTATGTGCTTCGGGGACTGGCGCTAACTGCAAACAATCGCGTCCTTGTTGTGGATTGTCTTCAGGTTGATACCGCCCCAAGCCCAGCTCTCTTTTTGTGATGCCGGAAAAGCCTTCCGGACAAAAGTTGCTGCCGAAGATAATCTGTTTTTGTGACAGTGTATAGAGCTAAAGTTGTGCTTTATGGTGCCTATGTCACCAGCTTGGCCAAATTGCAGACATAAAAAAACCGGCTTGAGCCGGTTTTTTTTCACGCTTGACGCTAGATGTGCAATTAGGCTGCTGCCAATGCCTTGATCTTTGCGTTCAAACGGCTCTTATGACGAGCAGCCTTGTTCTTGTGGATCAGGCCTTTGTCAGCGATACGGTCGATCACTGAAACAGCTGAAACATAAGCTGTTTGGGCAGCTGCTTTATCGCCAGTAGCGATAGCGGCAAGCACTTTCTTGAGGTAAGTACGCCCCATAGAGCGCATGCTTGCGTTGTGCTTGCGAGCTTTTTCATTTTGACGCGCGCGTTTTTTGGCTTGGGGTGTATTTGCCACCTTAGTGCTCCTGTGATTCTAGATAAAGGATAAATTCTGGATTAAACACCCGAAAAATAGGGTCGGGATTCAAGGACGCGACATTATGCCGTGTTCGATTCGTTTGTCAACCAAAGATGCTCCCTTTTACAGTCGGGAGGCGGCAAATGATGGGTTGATATTTGTACTGTGTCGGTCAGGTGGTGCTATCGACTATTTGCATATGTTTACACGGTCAGTCGGGCGCTAAAACCGCAATACTGGATACACTTTGGTCAATCATAAATATAACGACCTTAAGTGGAGTCCCCGCGATGAAATACCTTCTTATCCCTTTATCTATCCTATTCCTGGCCGGTTGCGGCAGCGGTGGTGGGGGCGATAAGCCTTCCGGTGGCGGTACTTCCACGGCCGCGAGCTCAAAACCGGTTCAAACCAGTTCCGCTGCATCGTCTCTGGTGGTGTCTTCTATTTCTTCCTCTATAGCAAGCTCTATAGGTGCGACTGCCAACCAGATGGTTCCGTTTGTATTGCCGTTTGATGATGCCAGCAGTGGTATTACCAATATAGGTGAGCAACTCAACCATGTGCCGGCGGGCAAGTTCGGGGTGATTAAGGTTGATGCACAGGGGCATTTTGCGGCGGGGGATGAGCGCGTCAGGTTCCTCGGTGTCAACATCACCGCCAGTTCCACAGTGACATCCAAGGCAAATGCGGAGAGGGTTGCTAAACGGCTCGCAAAGTTCGGGGTGAATCTGGTGCGTTTCCATCATATGGACAATCACTTCGGGGCCAAAAGCATTATCAATTATGCCGCCGGCACCAGTCGTACACTTGATGCAGAGAATCTCGACAAGCTGGATTATTTTATCTACCAGCTAAAACTGAATGGCATCTACACCAATTTAAATTTGCTCAATTCACGTGAGTTTTCCGCTGCTGATGGTTTGCCCGCCGAAATCAGTCAGCTCACCTGGAAGCAGTCCCATGTGCTCGGTTATGTGAACGCGCCTTTCCGTGCGTTGGAAAAAGAATATGCGAGTTTATTAATTGGCCATAAAAATCCCTATACCAATTTAACTTATGCGGAAGATCCAGCCGTTGCTTTTGTTGAGATCAATAATGAAAACGGAATTTTCCAACAATACTTTGATGGCTCCTTGGATAACTGGCCGCAGGTATTTCGCGCGCAATTAAATAGCAAATGGAACGATTGGCTCGCAACAAAATATGCAACAACCGCTGGGTTGGAGTCGGCTTGGGGCGCAGTAGATGAACCCTTGGGTGCTGAAAAACTTGCTAACAATAATTTTTCTGATGGCATCAGCAATTGGAATCTGGAACAGCACGATACCGCAAAAGCCAGCACAACCATCGGTAATTTTGATGGCCGCAGCGGTGTGCAAATAAAAGTGACGCAGGTGGGATCGGCGAGCTGGAATGTGCAGCTAAACCAAGGCAGTTTGGCGATTGTTAAAGATCAGCTCTACACGCTTGGTTTTTGGGCGAAAGCCGATACTAATCGCACCCTCGGAATTGCTGTGGGCCAAGCTTATGATCCCTGGGTGACATTCGAATCACGCAATTACAGCATTACCAATAGCTGGCAATATTTTGAAATACATTTTATCGCCAACCAAAGTGACAGCAATGTGCGTGTTAATTTCAATGGCTTCGGCAATCAATTAGCGACTGTGTATCTTTCCGATGTGAGCTTTAAAACCGGTGGTGTGATTGGAAAATTACCTGCGGGCGAAAATCTTGCGGCAAAAAATATCAGCAATAATTTGCGCGCTGAAGGTTATACCACCGGGCGCAATAAAGATTGGGCGGCGTTTTTGCGCGAATTGGAAACGGCTTATTGGGGTGATATGCAAAACCATATCAAAACCACGGTGGGTTATCGCGGATTGGTTACGGGCACGGCGATTATGAATACACCGCCCGGGACCCATAAACAATTTGATTTTGCTGACGCGCATGCCTATTGGCAGCATCCGGTATTTCCAACTGCCGATTGGGACTCGGTGAATTGGACGGTTGAAAACCAATCCATGGTGAACACATTTAACAATACGCTCGCCGGTTTGGCGAAGCAGCGTATTCACGGCATGCCGTTTACAATTTCCGAGTATCAGCATTCCACTCCAAATTCTTTCGGCAGTGAAGGGCCGTTATTGGTTGCTGCTTATGGTGCCTTGCAAGATTGGGACGGCATTATGATGTTCGCTTACGATGCAGCGGAAAATGACAACTGGGGTTCTGGATTTTTTAATGATTTTTTCAGTATGAATGCGCACCCGACCAAAATGGCGAACATGTTAATAGCCGCAACTATTTTCCGCCGTGGCGATGTGGCGGCGGCACAAGCACAATTGCTAATGAATTTTGATCCCGCAACCGAGTTGGATATTTTGGCGAGCAAAGGCAGTGGCTGGAATATCGCTAATGGCTCGCACTTGAATGTGCCCAACGATGTCCCGCTCACCAAGCGCGTTGCATTGGATGTAAGTGCAACTCCGCAGGGGCAGGCTACGGCACCGGCCGCGTCAACCGCTAGAACACTCACGGCTGATACCGGCGAATTACAGTGGAATCTGGATCTTGCAAGCCAAGGTTTGGTGACGATAAACACGGCAAAAACCAAAGCGGTTATTGGCTTCATTAACAATCGCTCACAGCAGCTAGGCAGTGTCAGTATCAATGTCGCTGCTACAACACGTAATTGGGCAACAGTTTCACTTACGGCGGTGAGTGGAAGTTTTGCGGACGCTAATGCTGCTGCCCGAATTTTAGTGGTGGCGACGGGTGATGCAGAAAATACCAATATGCAATGGAAAAGCGCGGCGAAAAATTCGGTGGGTACCCAGTGGGGCAAAAGCCCGACGCTTGTTGAAGTGATTCCGGTCGCTATCGATTTGCCTTACGCCAGTGCGCGCACCAAAGTGTGGGTGCTGGATGAAACCGGCCAACGTAAAAGTGAATTGCCCGTGACGGACAGCGCGGGCAAGGCGCAACTTACCTTGAATGGTGCAACTGCCAGCTTGTGGTATGAAATTGAGGTGAGTGCGGCGAATTAATTTTCTCCGCGATTTGTTAAGCCTCGCGTTGTGGTCGCCCCGCGTTTTAATAAAAAGGCGCGGGGTTATTTTTGTCTGATTTATCGCCGCTCATTTGGTGGGGGTGTGCGTAAATCCCTGCAGCTTTATCTGTGTGTCATGTTAATATCGACGCCAGCGATCAAGGTTGAAACCTGCAGGGGATTTTTGCGTGTCTACTCAAAAACAATCCGGCCACGATGAATCTGGTCGAGACCAATCCAGCCAGGACGAGGCCAATCCCACCACTATTCGCACTAGTGATGAATCTCCTTCTGCACCAAACCTTACCCAAGCCCCTGCACAAAACACCATTCAGAACCATTCACCAAACGCCACCCAATTTACCCAATACAGCGCACCGCACAATCATTCCGCCGGTTTTGCGCAGGCGCGCGAGCTGGTCAAACAATCCCAAAGCGGTAAAGGCACGCTGCTAAAAAAGCGGTTTTTATTGGAGGATGTGCTGGGGCATGGCGGTATGGGCACCGTCTACAAAACCAAAGATTTGCGCAAAGTCGAAGCCGAAGATCCCAATCCCTATATCGCCACCAAAGTCCTTAACCAGGATTTTAAAGATCACCCGGATGCTTTTGTCACGCTGCAGCAAGAGACTTCGAAATCGCAAACGCTTGCGCATCCCAACATTGTGACGGTGCACGATTTTGACCGCGATGGCGATACGCTATTTATGACCATGGAGTTGCTGGAAGGGCAGCCATTGGATCATATAATAAAGGCGCAGCGCGGGACAGGCTTGGCGAAAGAACAAGTGTGGAAAATTACCAAAGATTTGTTTGCTGCACTCGCCTATGCGCACCAGCGGCATTTAATCCATGCCGATTTTAAGCCGGGCAATATTTTTGTTAACACCGATGGCAATGCCAAAGTGCTGGATTTTGGTATCGCGCGCGCGACCTCTAAAGAAGTGCAAAAACATAAATTTGATGCGGGGCAGTTAGGTGCACTGACACCGGCTTATGCGACCATTGAAATGATAAAAGATGAACCGCTCGGCTTTAGCGACGATGTTTATGCGCTTGCCTGTGTGGTGTATGAAATGCTGGCGGGACGTCATCCTTATAGCAACCGCTCGGCGTTACAAGCGTTTGAACAAAAAATGCAACCCAAACGCTTGGATTGTTTAAGTTCGCGCGAGTGGAAAGTATTGAGCCGTGCCTTGGCGCCAGTGAAGGCGGTGCGCTATCAAAGCATTGTGCAATTCGCGGATGAGTTATTTCCCAAGCGCAACCCGGTTTTATTAACCGCGGCGCTCGGGTTTGCGGTAGTGTCATTGGCTGGCGCTGGTTGGTTTGGCTACAACCAGTATCAAGCAACACAACATTTACAAAAAACCATTGCAGAAAAAATTACCGCTGCGCAATCTTGTTTTGCGGTGCAGGATTTTGATTGCACCATCGAGCACAGCTTAGTCGCTACCAATCTCGATCCGCAGAATATTGTTGCTGTGCAATTGCTGGCGTCTGCCCAGAAGGCGAAAGAGCAGCGCGCGAATGATGAGAGGGCGCGGGAATTAATAGCAGAAGCGCAACATTGTTTGCAACAACAGGATTTGGAATGTGCTGCTTTGTTTTTGCAGAAGGCTGAAGCAATTGGTGTCCACAACTCACATGTGGTGAGTTTTCATGAAGCCTTGAGTGTGGCGCGTGCGCAACAAGCGCAATCTCTTGCGCAAAAACAGCAGCTGATTTCGGCTGCACTCGCACGTGCGCAAGGTTGTTTAGCAACTAAAGATTATACTTGTGCCGTGAGCAAGGCCAATTCGGTACTGGAGCAGGATGCGGCAAACGCTGCCGCTGTTGAAATCAAACAAGCAGCAAATCTGGCGCAAGCTCAGGCAAGTGGGCTGCTAGGGAAAATCAACAAGTTGATGGCCGATGCCAACAACTGTATGGAAAAGAAAAATTATTCCTGTGCAATTGCTAAAGCTGAATCAGTGTTAGATTTGGATTCTGATTACCAGCCGGCGACAGTATTAAAAAATCGCGCGCAGGAAACTCAGCGCAAACTGAAAGAGACGGGCTTTACTATTAAGTAGGTAAGTAAATAAATAACGATATAAATAACCTTCTTGGGGCGGCGATATGAAATCCAGATTATTAGTTGCGATGATTACCTGTGCGTTGGTGAATCCGGTTGCTGCATTTAGCCTTGGCGATCTGAAAGACAATATTGATCGTTCGCATAAATGTAAGAGTAGCGATCAAGGCTGTAAAAATCGCGAGCGGTTAAAAGCGGCGGCACGCGTAGCTGCGGTTGCCGTAGCAGTAACACTGATTACCAAGATGATTATCAACTACCGCTCAGAGCGCATCGCCAAAGAAGAGCAGGTGGCTGAAGAATACAAAAATAAAAACCAGAATTTACCGGCCGAACCTATTGCCACTGAGTATCAAACCAAAACCTTGCCGGGGAGTGTGGTATCACCAGGGCAGGAAGTGATTATCCAGTCAGACATAGTGGTAGTACCGGGCACCAAACAAAAAACAGCACTGATCGAAGAGCGCATCGCCATCTACGACAATGAAGATAACACCAAGGAATTAAAGAGCTTCACCAAACCGGTCAATGAAAAAACCAAACAGGGCGGGCGCTACCAGAATGAGTTTTCGTTTACTTTGCCGGAAGGATTGCCGCAGGGCGTGTACCCAATAAAAACAGAGCTGTTGTTGAATGGTAAAGTGGTCAATAATGCGAGCAACGATATCCAATTAGTATTGCAAGTTAATCCAGCGGGCGCGATGCAACTGGTTGCAATGAGATGATGTGTTAGTAGTAGTGAGTTTTCGAATATAAAAAAGGGCGCTAATCGTAGCGCACTTTTTATTTGGTTTTTGTGGTTGTGTTTATTTATTAGTATTGAAAAACGGCAAGGTGCTATTGGGCAACATAGTGGCTGGTAGTTGTCCGTTCCATTTTTCTGCTTTGGTCAGTTCAATCAAATTCTGGTTTTGTGCGAGTGCTTCCGCGCGGCTTTTGATTGCGGAGGCTTCGGCATCGCCTTTAATGCGGATGCTTTCCGCTTCGGCTTTGGCGCGCGCCAGTTGCGAATCCGCTTCTGCTTGCGCCTGGGTTACTGCAATCTGCGCTGTCACGCGCTCTTTTTCCAGATTTTGTTTCTGGGTTTGTACTTCAACCTCTGCCCGCATACGGTCTTCTACAGATTTTTCGTAAGCCGCGCTGAAATCGATATTTTCAATTTGCACCGAGTTAATCACAATCGGGCCATTAATCGATTTGGTTATCGCATCTGTGACATCAAGGCCGAACTTGATCCGCTCTTGTACCACCGAAATTGCCGTGTATTTACCGAAGATGTTTTCCACCTGGGTGGGAACCTGGCGATCAACCAAGCGCGCGATCATTGCTTC
>Ga0247822_10001626_pt1 | contig 13905 bp, 8 predicted proteins | sample 13C_Cellulose_Da_FD_192423 | JGI IMG/M metagenome (GOLD analysis project Ga0247822, IMG submission 192423) | Soil microbial communities from agricultural site in Penn Yan, New York, United States - 13C_Cellulose_Day30 | ecosystem: Environmental > Terrestrial > Soil > Agricultural land | place...
GACGTCGAAGGGCGGGCCAGCGGGCCGGCGGGCCGCTTCGCGCCACCGTCCGAGCACCGGTGCACGCCCTTCGACGTCGGGCTCGCGTGCGCTCGCCCTCGCTCAGGGCGAACGGGAGAGATCAGGCGCCCGGGTGATGCGCCCCTCGCGAGCTGGTGCTGGAGCCGGAGCTGGTGCTGGAGCCGGAGCTGGTGCTGGTGCCGGAGCTGGTGCTGGAGCCGGAGCTGGTGCCGGAGCTGGTGCTGGAGCCGGAGCTGGTGCCGGAGCTGGTGCTGGAGCCGGAGCTGGTGCCGGAGCTGGTGCTGGTGCCGGAGCTGGTGCTGGTGCCGGAGCTGGTGCTGGAGCTGGAACGCGCGTGCGTTACGGGCAGCGGACGAGGCTGTTGAAGCCGCCGAGGCCGTTGGGGACCTGGTCGGGGTTGTTGGGGTCGGCGATCCAGGTGCCGTCGACGATGAAGCGGTACTGGTGCTCGCCGGCGGCGAGGTCGTGCGCGACGGTCCAGGCCTGATCGGCGCCGAGGGTCATGGCCAGAGCGCCGTCGGCGGCGGTGCCGGCCCAGTCGACGAACGTGCCGGTCACCAGCGCCGCGGTCGCGCCGGCGTGGCCCTCGAGGCGGAACGTTCGTGCGCAGGTGAGCGTCGCGTCGGGCTCACCGGCGTCGGGGTCGGCGGCGGCGTCCGAGCCCGCGGTGTCGAGGGTGGCGGCCGCGTCGACCGCGGGGTCCTTGTCCCAGCCGGGCGGATGACAGGCCGCGAGCAGGGAGAGCAAGACCAGGGCGCGCATCGGGCGCGGTGGTGATCAAGCGACGTGCCAGCGGATAACGCTGCGGACGAACATCGTTCGGTTTCCGGCTGGTGACATCCGCAGCACGATCCGGATCGGCGCGCGTTGCGTTTCGCAACCCGAGCGCGCGCGTCGAGCGTGGATCTGGTGGCTTCGCCCGGGGGCCGGCGATGGCACGAGGAGTGCTCACCGGCGACGCGTGCGGCGCCTCGCTCTCCCGATCGCAGCCACGTTGACGGCCCTGCTCCCGGCTCGGTCCGCCCATGCGATCGACCCGGTGCCGTCGTTCAAGTACCTGGTCACCGGCAACGGCTTCGGGTTCCAGGTCTACGACGTCGACGCCAACGCGGTCACCCAGTACCTCGAGCGACCGTACCGCTACCTGCGCGCCAACCCGTCGAGCCCCGACGGCGAGGGCATCGTGCGCCGCAACCTCGCCTTCGACACGTACTTCGGCGTGCGGGTCGGGACCACCAGCGCGTGGCTCGGCACGCGCGATCCGAGCGAGGTCGGCTACGTCCAGGAGACCAACATCATCCGGTCGGCGGTGACGATCGGCGGGGTCGCGACCGAGACCTTCTTCTACGCGCCGTTCGGCTACGACGGCAACGCGATGATCATGCTGCTGCGCGTCGAGAACACCTCGGGCGCGGCCCAGCAGGTCACCGCGCACGCGGTGCACAACTTCAAGCTCGGCTCGGCGCCCAACCCCGACGCGCCGGGCGCGAACGGCGAGGCGATCGCCTACGACGCGAGCAGCCAGACCGCGACCGAGACCGGCCCGGGCGGCGGCGTGATGATCTACGCGCCGATCGGCGGGGTCGACGGCTCGAGCTGCGCCGCCGACGCCTACACCGCGGTCGCCGGCGGTGGCGATCCGGCGCCGCAGGCGAGCTGCAGCGGCACCGATCGGGTCAACGTCTTCACCCGGTCGCTCGGCGCGCTGGCGCCCGGGGCGGTCGCGTGGTGGGGCGTCGCGGTGCTGTTCGACGCCGACGGCGACGCCGCGGCCGCGCGCACCGCGTGGTCGACGTTCCTCGCCGGTCGGTCGCCCGAGCAGCTCTTCGCCGATGCGCTCGCCGAGTGGGAGGCGTGGCGGACGCCGCCGCCGGCCGGGCTGGCGGCCGACGAGCTGGCGGTGTGGCGCCAGTCGGAGGCGGTGCTGCGCATGGGCCAGATCCGCGAGCCGTACCGCGAGTCGCCCCGCCGCAAGAACCACGGGATGATCCTGGCCAGCCTGCCGCCCGGCGGCTGGCACACCGGCTGGGTGCGCGACATGGTCTACGCGCTGGTGCCGCTGGCCCGCACCGGCCACTGGGACGAGGCGCGGTGGGGGCTCGACTTCTTCCTGAACGCCGACGCCGGCCGCTACGGCTCGTACCTCGGCAACGTCGACTACCGGATCAGCACGGTCCGCTACTTCGGTGACGGCCAGGAGGAGGCCGACTACTCGGGCGCGCCGACCCGCAACATCGAGATCGACGGCTGGGGCCTGTTCCTGTGGGCGGCGCGCGCCTACGTCGACGCCAGCGAGGACGTGGCGTGGCTGGCGTCGACCACGCGCAAGGGCGACACCGTCTACGACGCCATCAAGCTGGGCGTCGCCGAGCCGCTGGCCGCCAACCTCGAGGACAACGGCATGGCGATCGCCGACGCGTCGATCTGGGAGGTGCACTGGGGCAACCGCCAGCACTTCCTGTACACGACCGCGGCCACCGCGCGCGGGTTCTGCGACATGGCGACCCTGGCCCGCCGCGCCGGCCGCACCGACGACGTCGCGCGCTATCGCGACCTGGCCGCGAAGGCGGTCGAGGCGATGCGCACCGCGTTCATCGACTCGAACCGGGTCCTGGCCGGCTCGCTGCAGAAGCTCGCCCAGGGCTCGAGCTACCGCGACGGCTCGACGGTCGAGGCGTTCACGTGGAACCTGATCCCGGCCGCCGACCCGATCGCGACCGCGACCCTGCGCGCGATGTCGTACCTGCAGACGCCGGCCGGCGGCTACAAGCGGCTCGAGGGCTCGAACGACCAGTACGACACCGACGAGTGGATCCTGATCGACCTGCGCGCGTCGGATGCGTTCCGCCGGTCGGGCGACACCGCCCAGGCCGACCAGCTGCTCGGCTGGGTCACCGGCCAGGCGACCGCCAACTTCGACCTCCTGCCCGAGCTGTACAACACGCGCAGCTCGAGCGGTCAGATCGGCGCCTACTCGGGCTCGATCCCGATGGTCGGCTACGGCGCCGGCGCGTATCAGATGACGCTGCTCGACCGGGCCGGGCTGTTCGAGACCACCGACTGCGGCGAGGCCGACCTCGGCGAGTACCCCGACGGCGGTCCCGGCGGCCCCGGCGGCGGGCCGGGCGCCGCCGGCGATGATCTGCGCACCGGCCTGGCGTGCCTGTGCAGCGCGCGCGGCGACGACCGGCCGGCGCCGTGGGCCGAGCTGGCGCTGGTGGTCGGCGTGGTCGCCCTGGTGCGCCGGAAGCGTCGGGCATGATCGCGCTCGCCGACATCGGCAAGGACTTCCCCGGCGTGCGCGCGCTGACCGGGGTGTCGCTGACCATCGCGCCCGGCGAGGTGCTCGGCCTCGTCGGCGAGAACGGCGCCGGCAAGTCGACGCTGATCAAGATCCTCGGCGGGGCGTACCCGGCGGGCAGCTTCCGCGGCGAGGTGCGGGTCGGCGGCGCCGCGCGGGCGTTCCGGTCGCCGCGCGACGCGCGCCGGGCCGGCATCGCGGTGGTGCACCAGGAGCTGAGCCTGGTCCCGGCCATGTCGGTCGCCGACAACCTGCTGCTCGGTCGCGAGCGGGCCAGGTTCGGCGTGGTCGACGCGGCGGCGACCGAGGCGACGGCGCGGGCGATCCTGCGCCGGGTCGCCGGCCACGAGCTGGCGGACGCGATCGACGTCGGCGCCGCGGCCGGGACCCTCGGCGTCGGCGTGCAGCAGGTCGTCGAGCTGGCGCGGGCCCTGGGCGACGACGACACGCCGGCGCGGCTGATCGTGCTCGACGAGCCGACCGCGGCCCTGACCGCGGCGGAGCGCGCGCGGCTGTTCCAGCTGGTGCGCGACCGGCGCGCGGCCGGGGCGTCGTTCGTCTACATCTCGCATCACCTCGACGAGATCCTGGCGTTGACCGATCGGGTGGCGGTGCTGCGCGATGGGACGCTGGTGGCGACGCGGCGGACGGCCGAGACGTGCGCCGACGAGGTGGTCGAGCTGATGACCGGGAAGGTCGCGCCGTCCGCGCCGTCCTTCGACGTCGGGCTCGCTGCCGCTCGCCCTCGCTCAGGACGAACGGAAAAGGAAACGGGACTCGGGCACGAGGACACGGCGCAGCCTCCTGTCCTCGAGGTCCGCAACCTGACGGTGCGGCATCCGGTGCTCGGCGATCGCAACGTCGTCGAGGATGTGTCGTTTGCGGTGCGCGCCGGCGAGGTGGTCGCGCTGGCCGGGGCGATGGGAGCCGGCCGCACCGCGACCTTGTCGGCGCTGTTCGGGCTGGCCCGCAGCGCGGTCAGCGGCACCGTGGTCGTCGCCGGGCAGGCGGTGCACATCCGCGAGCCGCGCGACGCGATCGCGGCCGGGCTGGCCCTGGTGCCGGAGGACCGCAAGGGCGCCGGCCTGGTGCTCGGGCTCGGCGTCGGCGACAACCTCGGGCTGGCGGCGCTCGAGCGCGACGCGCGCTGGGGCCTCGTCGACGCCGCCCGCGCCGAGCGCGCCGCCGCCGATCGCGTGAAGGACCTGCGCATCAAGGCGCCCGGCCTCGGCGCCGAGGTCGCGACCCTGTCGGGCGGCAACCAGCAGAAGGTGGTGATCGGCAAGTGGCTGGCGCTCGCCCCGCGCGTGCTCCTGCTCGACGAGCCGACCCGCGGCGTCGACGTCGGTGCCAAGGAGGAGATCTATCGCCTGATCGAGGCCCTGACCGGGCTCGGCCACGCGGTGGTGATGGCGTCGTCGGACCTGCCCGAGATCGTCCGCCTCGCCGACCGCGTGCTGGTGCTGCGCGACGGCCGCCTCGCCGGTGAGCTCGCCGGCGGCGACGCGACCGGCCTCGCCATCATGCGGCTCGCGCTGGCCACGGCCGCCCCCGCCCACCGATCGGAGCTCGCGTCATGAAGCTCGAACGTCACGCCGAACCGGCCAGCCAGAAGCCTCACCGCTTGGGCACACTGGCCGAGCCGCCGGTCATCCCGAGCGACGACCCTGCGCGAAGCGCAGGGTGGAGTCGAAGGACGCGTCCGCCCTCGCGCAAGCTCGACCTCGACGCCTGGGCCATGGCCGGCGTGCTGCTGCTGCTGTGGGTGCTGCTGGCGGTGCTGCCGGCGACCCGCGGCGTGTTCTTGACCGAGCGCAACCTGGGCACGCTGCTCACCCAGAACGCCCACGTGCTGGTGATCGCGGTCGGCATGACCCTGGTCGTCGTCATCCGCGGCATCGACCTGTCGGTCGGCGCCGGGGTCGCGCTGACGGGTGTGGTCGCCGCCCTGCTCCAGCTCCGCCTCGGCGTGTCGGCGCCGCTGGCGATCGCCGCCGCCCTCGCCTGCGGCGCCGCGATCGGTGCGTGGCAGGGCCTGTGGATCAGCCGGCTCGGCCTGCCGGCGTTCGTGGTCACCCTGGCCGGCTTCAACGCCTACCGCGGGCTCGCGCTGGTCCTGTCCGACGCCCGCGGTTTGGCCCCGATGCACCGCGACTTCGCGGTGGTCACCGGCAGCCTGTCGGCCGGCGCCACCTGGATCGCCGTCGCGGCCGCGCTCGCGGCCGGCCTGGCCGTCACCGTGCGCGACGCCGCGCGACGCCGCGCCCATGGCCTGGCCCCGCCCAGCCCGACCGTGCTGGCCGCGCGCGTCGCCGGCCAGGTGGCGGTGGCCGCGTTCGTGCTGCTGGTCTTCGGCGGCCGCGGCGTGCCGGTGCCGGTGCTGATCGCCGCCGTCGTCGTGATCGGCGGCGCGTTCGTCACCCGCCGCACCCGCTTCGGCCGTCACGTCTACGCGGTCGGCGGCAACCCCGAGGCGGCCCGGCTGTCGGGCATCGACGTCCGCCGCGTGACCCTGTGGGTCTACGTGATCGTCGGCGTGCTCACCGCGGTCGCCGGCGTGCTGCTCGCCGGCCGCGTCAACGGCGTCACCCCGGGCAGCCAGGGCCAGCTCCTCGAGCTCGACGTGATCACCGCGGTGGTGATCGGCGGCATTAGCCTGCTCGGCGGCCGCGGCTCGGTGATCGGCACCCTGCTCGGCGCGCTGGTGTTCGGCACCCTCGCCAACGGCATGAACCTGCTCGGCGTCGACTCCAACTGGCAGCTGATCGCCAAGGGCCTCATCCTGATGACCGCGGTGCTGTTCGACGTGCTGTCGAAGGGCGGCGGCCGCGTCCTGTATCGCGCGCTCGCGGTGGTGCTCGCCCTGGTCGTGGTCACGGTCGCCATCGCCGCACGCGCACCGCGGACGCGACCCGACGTGGTGTTCCTGCTGTCGACCCTGCAGGAGGAGCGCTACCACAAGGACCAGCGCTACTTCGAGGCTCGCGCCCGCGCGCTCGGCCTGCGCGCGACCACGCTGGCCGCCGACAACGACAACGCCAAGCAGATCGCCCAGGTCGAGGACGCGCTGACCCGGGGCGCCAGGGTGCTGGTGATCCAGCCGACCGACAGCCAGGCCGCGTCGACCTACGTCCGGCTGGCCCACGAGCGCGGCGCCAAGGTGATCGCCTACGACCGCGCCATCGTCAGCCGCGACCTCGACTACTACGTGTCGCACGACAGCCGCCGGGTGGGCGTGCTGCAGGCCGAGGCGGCGATCGCCGCCACCGGCGGCAAGGGGCGGTTCGTGATCCTGGCCGGCCAGGCCGGCCACAGCGTCGCCACCGAGATCACCGGCGGCTACGACGACGTGCTCGGCCCGTACGTCGCGCGCGGTGACATCGAGATCGTCGTCCGCCAGAGCCACAGCGCGTGGTCGCCCGAGCAGGCCCTGCGCACCGTCGAGGACGCCCTCGCGCGCGCCGGCGGCCGCGTCGACGCCATCCTGGCCAACAACTCGGGCATGGCCCGCGGCGCGGTCCAGGCGATCGACGCCGCCGGGCTGCACGGCGTGTTCATCGCCGGCGCCGACGCCGACGCCGCCAACGTCGACTTCGTGTGCCAGGGCAAGCAGGCCATCGAGGTCCTCAAGGACATCCAGCCGCTGGCCGAGACCGCGGCCGATGTCGCCGCCCGGCTGGTGCGCGGCGAGCGCCCTGCCCCCGGCCCGACCCTCGCGCTCGACGGCGGCCAGGTGCCGGTCGCGGCGGTGCAGGTCGAGGTCATCGGCCCCGCCGAGGTCCAGCGCCGGCTGGTCGACACCGGCTTCCTGTCCGCCGGCGACGTGCCGGCCTGCCGCTCGCTCACGAGGTGACCATGCGTACCGTCGTCGCCCTGCCTGTCTTGTTTGCCGCCGGGGTCGCGCACGGCCAGGCTGCGGAGCCGCAGCGCCCGGACCCGGGTGCCGTTGCGGCCGAGCCAGCGGGCGCGCCCGCGAGCACGACGTCGGCGGACGGCGGCATCCGCTTCGAGCTGCACGGCTACGCGCGCATGCCGCTCGCCACCCAGACCACGCCGCGGGCGCCGTTCCTCGTCGACAACGACTACTACCTGTCCGGGTTCGCGTACACCCGCCTGTACGAGCCCGACTGGTCCGAGCTGTTCTTCTCGGCCAGCAAGGGCGACTTCAAGGCCGAGTTCGGCATCTTCGCCTCGCTGTACAGCGACTACGCCACGCCCGAGCTCGAGAACCAGCTCGGCATCGCCCAGGCGAGCATCACCGCGCGGCGGTTCCTCGGCCACGACCCGCTCAGCGTCCAGCTCGGCGTGTTCTGGGATCGCTTCGGCCACCTCGAGCCGTACGACACCTACGTGTTCGGCCGCACCCACCAGGGCGGCGTGAAGGTCGCGTACGAGCTCCCCGGCGGCGGGCGGGCCCAGGCCGGCGTCGGGCTGCACCAGGACCAGCTGCAGCAGAACCAGGGCCTGACCCCGATCGCCCACGTCGCCGGCAGCTACCCGGTCGGCCCGGGCCAGCTCGGCGCCTACGTGCTGCGGACCTGGACCCGCGACGTCCGCCAGCTCAGCCCGATCCAGGAGGGCACGATGTGGGTCGCCGGCCTCGACGCCCGCGTCGACCTGCCGCGCGACCTCGGCACCGCCTACGCCGCGTTCGGCTACTACGACATGGACCGGGTGCTCTACCTCGCGCCGGCGCTCGAGGTGATGCACTCGACCGGCGGCCGCGGCCTGACCGAGAACTTCCTCGGCACCGAGTCGAGCGACAGCGGCACCGGCCGCATGTACACCCTGGCCGGCGACGTCCCGCTCCGCCTCACCGACGACCTCGGCGTACGCGGATTCGGCATGGCGACCTGGGTCCGCTCGCATCAGGTCGACGAGATGGATCCGGCGCTCAACCGCGATCGCCGGATGTACGTGAAGTGGGGCGTCGAGCCGAGCTACCGCGTCCACCGCGGCGTGCGGCTGGCGGCGCGCTTCGACCGCGTGATCCTCGACCTCTACGACGCCGAGAACAGCTTCCGGGTGCTCTCGCCGAAGCTCGCCTTTCCCCTCGAGGACTGGGGCGAGCTGTTCTTCCAGTACTCGCACTACTGGTACGGCGACAAGGTCCGCCTCCGCCCCGGCCAGGTGCCGCTGGTCACCGAGCCCGACCGCGACGTGCTCAAGCTGCAGGCGCAGGTGATCTGGTAGTCCTGCAGGAACAAGGTTCCAGCAGGACTCCCCCGTGCCCCTGCCCGTGCCCGGTCGTGGGGCGCCGAGCGGCCGGCCCGAGCACGACTGCGGCTGGGGCCCAGCAGGCGACCCCGCGGTCGAGCAAGGCTATGTCGAGATCGGGCAGGGGCACGGGCACGGGTACGGGCACGGGAGCAGGTTGACCTCGAACGCCTGCGGCGTTCTCGGCAACCTGCTACGGGGCACTCGCGCGGCAGCAGCGGAAGCCGTTCGACGGCTCGATGACGTTGACCGCCGCGCGCGAGGTGCGGAAGTCGCAGGCCGCGCCGACCGCCGGGGTATCGAAGGCGCCGCCGCGCAGGACCGCGATGTCGCTGCCGCCCGGGGTCTGGCCGGTGATCTCGTCGGTCCACTCGCGCAGGTTGCCGGACAGGTCGAACGCGCCGGTGGCGGCCAGACACATCGGCAGCGCGCCGGTGGCGAGCACGACGTCATCGTCGGCGCCGCCGGGGACGCCGTCGTACGGCTCGGCGTTGCACCGGCCGGGCTCGAAGGTGTTGCCGTACGGGAAGACGGTGTTGGCCGGGCCCTCGCACGCCGCCTGCCACTGCGCCGCGGTGCACAGGGTCTTGCCAGCGGCCACGCACGCGGCCTTGGCCGACGCGAACGTGACGTGGCTCCACGGCCGGACCCCGGGGTTCGAGCACGCCCGCGCCGACGACACGCCAGCCGCCAGCGCGGTCGCGTCCGGCCGCGACGCCTCGTAGGTGTCGATGTAGAAGTCGAGCATCCCGACCTGGACCCGGCGCATGGCGTCGATCACCCGGTCGGGCCCGGTCGCGTTGTCGACGATGCCGTCGCAGTTGTTGTCGAGGCCGTCGCACAGCTCGGTGGCGGGCGGCTGGGCGTCCGGCAAGACGGTCAGGTCGCAGCGGGTCTGGGTCGGGTTGGCGGCGTCGCAGACCCGGACGCCGACGTCGCGGCACACGCCGAGCCCGCCGTTGTCGCACTCCTGGCCGAGGTCGGTGAAGCTGTCGTCGACGACGCCGTCGCAGTCGCCGTCCTCACCGTCGCAGCGCTGCTCCTGCAGGACGATGCCGTTGGGGACGCTGGGATCGAACTCGACCTCCGGCGGGTAGTCGCACCACCACCGGGTCTCCGTGCCGCGGGTCTGGCACACCATGGTCGTGCCGGCGCACGGCGTCCCGGCGGTGGCCCGGCACTGCCCGGCCGGCGGCGCCGGCAGGGTCTCGTCGACGATGCCGTCGCAGTCGTCGTCGAAGCCGTTGCAGTCCTCGGGGCGAGCCGGGAACAGCGGGCAGCGGTACTCGCAGGTCAGCGGGTCGCCGTCGAGATCGGCGAAGCCGGGCTGGCAGGCGACGAACACGCACTCGCCGGCCTGGCAGGCCTGGACCGCGCCGGTGCCGACGCAGCGGTGGTTGCACCGGCCGCAGTTGTTGTTGTCGATCTGCTTGTCGAACGCGTCGTCGACGATGCCGTTGCAGTCGTCGTCGAGCTCGTTGCACTGATCGTCGACGCCGATCACCGTGCACAGCGGCGCGTCGGTCCCGCCGTCGCCACCGCCGCCGCCGTCGCCGTCGTCGACCCCGGCGTCACCGTCATCGCCGCGGCCGGCGCCACCGAGGTCGTACGGGTTGAGCCCGCAGCCAGCCGCGGCCAGCGCGAGCGCCGCCGCGGCGACCACTCCCAGCCGGGCCCGGGCGCTCACGCCGCCCTCCGCCGGCGCAGGACCAGGCCGAGCGCGATCACCAGCAGCATGGCGGCGCGGCTGTCGCCGCCGGCCGCGCACCCGCCGCCGCCGACCTGGACGAAGTCGGATCGCCCGGCCGGATGTCTCGGCACGCACTGCCCGCCGCCGTCGCGGACCTCGCAGCGGTAGTCGGCGCTGCACACCACCAGCTTGCAGGGATCGTCGATGCAGGCGCCGTCGCTGCACACCTCACCGGCGCGGCAGCGCACGCCGACGCACGGATCGGCGCCGCACACGCCGTCGCGGCACACCATCTGCTCGCCGCACTCGACCTCGGCGCAGGCGTCGGGCACGCAGCTGCCGTCGAGCGCGCACCGCTCGCCGCCGGGGCACAGGGTGTCGTCGCAGTTGCCGACGCAGGCGCCGGCCCTGCAGCTGCACCCGTCGGGGTCGGTGCAGGTCGCGGCGCAGTCGACGCCGAGGCAGGGATCGGCGATGCAGGTCGAGCCGCTGCACACCTGGCCGGCCGGGCAGCCGAACGTATCGCAGTCGACGCAGGTGCCGAACCGGCACTCCTCGAGCGGCCCGCAGGTCACGTTGGCGCACGGGTCGACGCAGACCTCGTTCTGGCAGACCTCGTGGTCCGCGCACTCGGCGCACGCGCTGGGCACGCAGTAGTCGCCGCCGGGCGTGGCCTCGCAGCGGAACCCGGCCGGACACGGGAACTCGCCGCCGGCGCAGCGCTCGCGGCAGCCGCCCTCGATGCACGAGGTCGCGCCCGGACAGGTCGCCATGTCGTCGAAGTTACCGTCGCAGTCGTCGTCGACGCCGTTGCACAGCTCGGCGGTGGGATCGATGTTGCCGACGCACACGATGGTGCCGCCGACGCACACGTTGGTGCCGAGCTCGCACGGGCCGACGTCGGTGATGCCGCAGCGGTCGCCGACGTCGGGATCGTCCTCCTCGAACGCCCCGTCGCAGTCGTCGTCGAGGCCGTTGCACACGTCGACCAGGCTGGTCGGCACGCAGCCGGGCGTGCAGCTGATGCCTTCGTCGATGGCGCCGTTGCAGTTGTCGTCGAGGCCGTTGCACACCTCGGGCTGCGGCGTCGCGCCCGGGCTGCTGATGTTGCACTGCAGGCCGGCGCCGTTGGCGGTGCAGCCGAGGGTGCCGGTGCCGCGGCAGGCGCCCAGCTCGCCGTCGTCGCAGGCGGCGCCCTTCTGCGGGAAGTCCTCGTCGACCCGGGTGTCGCAGTCGTCGTCGAGGTTGTTGCAGGTCTCGAACACGATCGAGCCCGACACGATCGACGCCAGCGCGTTGGCCAGCGCGTCCTCGCTGCCGACCAGGAACGCGGTGCCGGTGCCGCCGGCGGCGGCGATCGCGTTGAGCGAGGCCGTCTCCGACGGCAGCGTCGAGAAGCCGATCACGAAGGTGTCGATGCCGCGGGCGCGCAGCGCCGCCGCGGCCATCACCGGGTTGCCCTGGCACGACTCGGCGCCGTCGGTGACCAGGATGACGCCGTAGCGGCGGCAGCCGCCGGTCGACGCCGGGTCGCACGCCTTGATCGGCGCCAGGTAGTCCTCGACCGCGAGCAGCGCGTTGGCCAGCGGGGTCGGCCCGGTGCCGCGCAGCTCGCAGTCGCCGCCGCCGGCAAAGTTGCAGTACGCGCCCGGGGTGGCGGTGGCATCGAACTGGGTCTCGGCGCCGTCGAGCCACATCAGGTAGTTGTTGATGTCGGCGCCGAACCCGACCAGGACGTCGGCGCCGCGCCGGGGCGGGCCGCAGCTGCCGGCGTAGTTGATGCACTCATCGCCCGGTGAGTCCTTGAGCACCGTCCGCGGCCCCAGCGCGCCGCCGTCGACGGTGCACGCCGGCACCGGCGCCGGCCCCAGGTTGTTGGTCGGGTCGTCGTAGCTGCAGCACAGCGCGTTGCACTCGAAGTTGTGGGCGACCTGGCAGTTGCGGTCGACCGACTGATCCTGGTGGTAGCGGGCCAGCGCGAAGTCGATCTCGGGGTAGGCCGCGATCACCGAGGTCAGCGCGGTCTTGGCCTTGAACAGGCGCGAGTCGTCGGCCAGCCCGTTGCCGTCGAAGTCGAGGCCGGGGTGCCCGACCGAGCCGTCGCCGAACGTGGGCACGCCGGCGAGCGTGCCGAGCATCGAGCCCGAGGTGTCGAGCACGATCGTGAAGCGCGAGCGGGTGTCGGTCACCGGGCCCTGGCAGGCCGGCACGTCGGGCGCGCACTGCTGGGGCACGCCGTTCAGGCACGACGGCATCGACGACGCCCCGCAGGTCAGCACCGGCAGGCCCTCGTCGACCTGGTCGTCGAAGTCGTTGTCGAAGCCGTCGCAGTACTCGCCGACGTAGCCGCCCGAGATCTGCAGCTCGCCGATGCCGCCGCCGGCCTCACCGCGGCAGATCGAGCTGACCCCGCCGGCGGCGCCGTTGACGTTGAACACCGCGCGATCGTGGATGGCCGAGGTCGCCGACAGCACCGACACGATGCCGCCACCGCCGCCGCCGCCGCAGTCGTCGGCCTGGGTGTTCTGCTGCGCCGGCGCCACGCACTCGCCGGTCGGGTCGGTGGCCAGGCCCTGGGTATCGCCGCCGAGGCCGCCGGCCGCGGTCACCGACGCGGTGGCGCCGATCGCGACGTGGTCGCCGACGATGAACACGGTTCCGCCGGCGCCGCCGCCAGCCGAGTCGTTGCCGTCGCCGCAGCCGCGCCGGCCGTTGGCGTCGATGACGCCGTCGATGGAGACGACCCCGGCGCCGCCGTCGAGGCCGACCAGCACGATGCGGCCGCCGCCGCCGCCGGCGACGTTGACGGTGGTGCCGTCGCCGTCGCGGCAGCCCTTGTCGCCACCGGACGCGCCGAACTCGGGCTCGTAGATGGAGTGGGTGTAGGCCTGACCGGCGATGGTGGGCAGGCCGTCGTTGTTGCGGCAGTCGCCGGTGGCCGAGCAGCTCGGCACGCCCGCGCCGTTGTAGGTGACCGAGTTGCCGCAGTCCTCCTCGTAGCCGGCCGGGAACGAGCCCGGGTTGTCCTTGGTGCCGCGGCCGCCGGCGCCGAAGTGGGCGCCGCCGCCCCCGGAGTCGCGCAGCGCGCAGCCGCCGCGGCCGGCCGCGGTCGCGGTCGGGCCGGTGCCGTTGCCGCAGATCCGGGTCTGGTAGCCCCGGCCGCGCGCGGTGATCTTCGACGTCGTGTCGACGGTGATCCGGCGGGCGCGCAGCTCGAGGTTCCCGGTGGCGACCTTGTTGCCGCTGCCGTCGTAGGGGTTGACCTCGATGACGCCGCCGTTGGTGACCGACACCTGATCGAAGCGCCACACCCCCGACAGCTGGCAGGTGATGCCGTTGACGGTCAGGTTGGGTCCGGTGGTGTTGCACGGCGCAGCCTCGCCCCGGCGGGCGGCGGCAAGCAAAGCCATGACCACCGCCACCCCCAGGGTGAGGCGTGCTCCCATGGCGACATCATACGGACGTCGCCGCGTCGGGCTCAAGCCCCGCTTGGCGGCTGCTCGAAGCGGGAGTGCAGCTGGATCGGCTGCGCGACCTTGGTCCGGCGGATGTTGAGCAGCTCGACGAACAGCGAGAAGCCCATCGCGAAGTAGACGTAGCCCTTGCTGACGTGCTGGCCGAGGCCCTCGGCGGTGAGCAGGACGCCGATCAGCAGCAGGAACGACAGCGCCAGGAT
>Ga0247822_10001628_pt1 | contig 13896 bp, 8 predicted proteins | sample 13C_Cellulose_Da_FD_192423 | JGI IMG/M metagenome (GOLD analysis project Ga0247822, IMG submission 192423) | Soil microbial communities from agricultural site in Penn Yan, New York, United States - 13C_Cellulose_Day30 | ecosystem: Environmental > Terrestrial > Soil > Agricultural land | place...
GCGCCCGGCGTACTGGTCGATCAAACCGCCGGCCCGGCGCAGCGCCTCGGGCGTCTCGTCGGTCAGCAGGACCATGGCAGGTCGCGGAGCCCCTTCATGCCGGGCGTAAAAGCCGTCCAGCGTGACGCCCGGCTCGCTGGTCATGCGCATGGCGTCGATCCGGTAACCCTGGCGCTGGTCACGCTGGAAGAAGACGACCGGCGGCGCAGGGGCGCCGGCAACGGCGCTTACGCGCGCAACGTCGCGAATCCGGCCAGCCAGTTCAACGCGCGCCTCCGGACCGGTTCCGCCGGAAGGAAGCGCAGCGGGACGCAAGCGATCTGCGCGCTGGCGGCTGAGTGTCTGCACGGTCTGGCCATCGAAGGCGGTCGAGACCTGACCGGTGCTGGTGACGAGCAGATCTTCCGGCGCGGGAATCCGGACCTCATCCATCACGACCGGCGCTTCGTCCCCGTTAAGGGTCTTCAGGAAAAAGCCGACGATCCGGGACGCGACAGGGGCAAGTGCGCCGTGGCCGCCAGGACCGACGATCCACTGGACCTGGTCCTCCGCGCCGAACAGGCTGTAGAAGCGGCGCGCATCTTCATAGGCGGCTTCGGCTCCCCCCAGAGGAAAGCTGTCGTCGTGCGTGGAGACAATCGCGAACGGGTGCGGGGCGGCGGCCAGCACCCAGTCGGTGACGTTATAGCCGCGCGCTATGAAATCAGGCAGGGATTGCTCGCCCTCCTGCGGCCCGTAGGTCGGGATCATGTGCTCGAAGTCGCTGACGTAGCAGCCGGCGGCGGCCGCCTTCACGCGCGGATCCAGCGCAGCCAGATAGGCGCTGACTGTCCCGCCTCCGGAACATCCAAATGCGCCCAGACGCGTGGCGTCGACATCCCGGCGCGACGACAGATAGTCCAGGCTCCGGATTGCGTCCCAGACGAAGTAACGCGCAGGGCTATCGCCTGTTGGCAGGGTTTGCTGGAACGCCATGGTGTGTTCGCCGGTCGCGCCTCCGGCCCGGGCGACGCCGCGATCAGGATCGAAGGTCTGAAGCCGTTCGCCGTGTCCGAGCACGTCGTAGAACATCACCACCACGCCGCGCCTGGCCAGATGGGCCGCGATCTGCGCCTGGACGCCGCCACGCGACTTGCCCTCCGCCCCGTGGCCAGGCGTGAGAAGCACAGCCGGATGAACGCCGGATGCAGCGGGAACGTAGATGTTGGCGGTCACATGAAAGCCCGGCTGGCTTTCGAAAGTGACCCTTTCAATGCTGAAGCCGTCGAGAGAGATAGCGCCGAGCATGCGCGCGCGAAGCGGTGTTCGCGTCTCCGGCAGACCGCCCATCAGGCTGGCCGCATCGAGTCGGAAGCTCGCCTGATAGGCCTCGGCCTGGGCCTGGCTCGAGAGGGCGTCGACGCGCGCACGTCGCTGATCGAGATGAGCCATGGCGATGGCGTCCAGGTAAACAGTGAGCGCCTCGCGGTTATCCGCACGAGGCGTCCAGTTGCGCTGGGAGGGACGCAGACCGGTGTCGGCCTGAGGCGCAGGGGCCTGAGCCACGGACTGCACCGGCGAGGCCAGCAAAACCCCCGACACAAGACCTGCCAGGGCGCAGCTGCGTGAAAACTTCATATTGTCCTACCTTGCGTCTCGAAGGCCCGCCGACATCGCGAAACCCCCTCGTTCCCTGCCCTCGACCGGTCGCGCCAATCTGTGCTGGCTACGCTTTCCGACCGGCCAAGGTTCGCGAGGGAGCGCCGGGGTTCCAAGCCCTTTCTGCGTATGAATCGATACCGTTGCCGCATCGTCGGCCAGGGAGAAGCAGATGCAGGCTGGCAGACAAAAGAGCGCCGCCCCTCAGCGAGGGACGGCGCCAAGCACAGGCCAGGAGGAGCCCGTTCAGAAGGTGTAGCGAAGCCCCACGAAGAACTGACGGCCGGTGTGGCTGTAAACGTTCAGTCGGTTGGAAGCGTCGACATACTGATGGTTGAACTCGTCGGTCAGGTTGATCCCCTCGACGCTCAGCCGGATCCGGTCGTTAATGTTGTAGGAGGCCTGGGCGTCAAAGTTCAGGGTTTCGTTGACGCCGGCGACCGTGTTGCCATCGGCGGCCGGCACGCCCGTCAGGTAACCCTGGCGATAGGCCACGGACCCCCGCACAGAGAACTTGTCGGTCTCGTAGTAGAGAGTGAAGTTGGCGGCGTTCTTGGACAGACCCACCAGAGTCTCGTTGATCGTGGTCAACGGATCCAGATTCTGGATATAGGTGATGTCCGAGTCGACGAAGGTGTAGTTCGCCTGGACGCCGAAATTCTCCATCCATCCCGGCAGGAAGTCCAGCCGCTTCTGGGCGTTGAGCTCGAACCCTTTCAACAGGCCGCCTTCGGTATTGATGGGCTGGGTCGTCCGGAAAATGGTGTCCGGCGTGGCCAGGGTGCCTTCCAGCAGCGAGTTCGGCAGACCCAGCTCGCTGAACGGGATGTTTTGCGTCAGGCTCTGCACGAAGGTGTTGATGTCCTTCACGAAGACGCCGACCGCGAACAGACTGTCGGCGTCCGGGTACCACTCCAGTGACAGGTCCAGATTATCCGACCGCGTCGGGTCGATGTAGGGATTGCCGGTCGAATAGGTGAAGTTCGACCCCTGGATGCCGACGTCGCCGCCAGGCGTCAGACTGGAAATGGAAGGACGGGAGATCGTCCTTGCGATCGAAACACGCGCGACCAGGGTGTCAGTCAGATCAACCGCCAGATTCGCCGAGGGAAGCCACATGTCGTAGGTGCGGTCGACATCGACGAGCGCGCTTCCCGCAGCCGTGGTTTCATAGCCCTGCGACCACTGCTCGGTATTGACGTAGCGCAGCCCGGCATCGCCCCGCCAGGGAAGGCCAAAGGCGGTGAAACGGAAGTCCGCCTGGACGAAAGCTCCGGTGTCTGCCTCATCGACATTGATATATTGACCGCGCGCCGAAGAGTTCTCGACGCCGGTCAGGGCGTAGATCCCCGTGTTGGAATAGATGTCGTAGGCGTCGACAAACTTGTTGATATCGGGCGCCAGCCACCGGGTGGACACGCCTTCCGGCAGGTCCAGACCACGACCAAAGCCCGAGAAGACGCGAGACACGGCAGCCAGTTGCGCGGGCGTCAGGGTGTCCACCACCGTTTCTCTTGAGCGGTAGAGGCCGCGTGAAGCGAAGGTGAACTTGCGGTAGTCGACACCAGCCTTGATGGTCAGATTGTCGTTCAGGTCATATTCGCCGAACACCTTGGCCGTGCTGAAGGTGTTCTCTACAGAATTTGGCCGGATACGAACTTCGGAAGTGCCATTGATCATCGACCAGTTCGCCGGGTCGGTCAGATCGAAACCAAAGTCGATCTTGGGCATCTCCGACCTGAAATCATAGGAAAAGCCGTTGGTGTTGGCCCGGTCAAAGGTGATGATTGTGGACACCGGGTTGTTGAAGTCCGACTTCGAGTAGCCGCCGACGAAGCCGGTGCGGAAACGATCGGTCCAGTTACGGTTTGCGGTCAGCGTATACTGCTGAAACTCGGTCTGGAGTTCGTCATGAGCGGACTGGGTGCGCACGTCCACGGCGTCCATCACAGCGGCGACGATGTTTCGACCGTCAACAACGCCGGAGCGGATGATCGTCTGCGGCTTGCCGGCGCCCGACCGGCTGAGGCCGATGGCTTGCAACTGCGCCTCGTCACGCGTGGACTTCACGTCGGAATAGAGGATGTCGAAGGTGATGGTCGAGCGGTCGTCCGGGCGGAACTGCAGCGACCCGGTCAGCCCGAGACGCTCGGTATTGTGGTCGTACTGGACATAGGAGGGCAGCCGGGGGTGATAGAGGCCTTCGGTGAAGCTGGCGTTGTTGATCTGCTCGATCGTGTAGCCGTCAATTGTCGAGGCCGGGTTGAACCCTCCGTTGGCGCCCCCGGCGCTCCAGCGCGTAATGTTGGCGCCTTCCTCAAGGATATGACGCTTCTCGTAAGCGGCCGAAAACAGCGCGCCGAACCGGCCGTCCGCCCAGGTGTTTGAGGCGAGCAGGGTGAAGCGCGGCTTCACGTCCCGGGCCAGGTCGTTGTAGCTGCCCTGGATCCCCATCACGAGCGTCGGCTCGCGATAGTCGAAGGGGCGGGCGGTCTGAAGATCAACCGTCGCACCGAGCGAGCCTTCCTCGACATCCGCCGAGGCCGATTTACGCACCGTCAGGCTGTTGAACAGTTCGGAAGCGAACATGTTGAAGTCGAAACCGCGGGTCCGGTTGGTGCCCCCGGCGTTGACCGTGCCGCCCGTGGTGGCGATGGCTTCCATCCCGTTGACCCGGACCCGCGTGTACTCGGACCCAAGCCCGCGAACCGAAATCTGGCGGCCTTCGCCATTGGCGCGGGTGATGGCCACGCCAGGTACGCGTTGCAGGGATTCAGCCAGGTTCAGGTCGGGGAAATCGGCGATGTCTTCGGCCTTGATGACATCGACCACGCCCGACTCCCGGCGCTTTGCGTTCACCGCGCTCTGCAGGGAGGCGCGGAAGCCGGTGACGACGACCTCTTCCACCTGGGTCGCCGGTTCATCCTGCGCCTCTGCGGACTGGGCGTAGGCGCCGCCGCCGAAGCCGGCCGCCATCACGGCCAGGGCAGAGGCCCCGGCCTTCAACGCAAATTGGAATCCATGCCTGTATTGCATCGCCTCTTCCCTCCCTATCGCCGGCGTGTCGCCGGTCTCTCTATGGGCCGCGAGATCCTGCGAACCCGCGTCGCTGCCGGTCGCCCGATCTCGCAGAATGACGATAGGTTCACCGGATCGATGCACGCCAATCCGAAGAAGGCATGAACCGATGCAGAATATGAACTGATACCGGTTTCCAACCGATACCAATTCTGGATCGATCGATAAGGATTTTAGCTTAGACGATCGCCGGACTTCCTGATTATCGTCAGTCCAAAGGCGCCCGCAGAGGCGCCGCAAGGGAGAGACGGCCAGCGGCGATCGGCGTCCCCGGTCTGGTCTCGCAGATCGAGGAAACGCACAGATGATCGACGGGACAATTGCGTCCGCCGCCCCTGCGACCCAGCGCCGCACCAGGGTGCGATACGGCATCCTGCTGCTGATCTTTCTGCTGACGACGATCAACTACGCCGACAGGGCGACCTTCTCCATCGCGGGCGACGCGGCCTCGAAAGACCTGGGGCTCGATCCGATCCAGATGGGCTACATCATGTCCGCCTTCGCCTGGGCCTATGTGATCGGCCAAATCCCGGGCGGCGCCCTGCTGGACCGTTTCGGCACCAAGCTGATCTACACCCTGGCCATCGCCGCCTGGTCCTTTTTCACCCTTGTCCAGGGCTTCTCGGGCTTCCTCACGGGCGGCGCGATCTTCGTCGGTCTGTTCGCCATGCGCTTTATGGTGGGCTTGGCTGAAAGCCCCTCCTTCCCTGGCAACGCGCGGCTGGTGGCCGCCTGGTTCCCGGGATCCGAGCGTGGCACCGCCTCGGCCATCTTCAACTCGGCCCAGTACTTCTCTCTGGTCGTCTTCGCCCCCTTCATGGGCTGGCTGGTTCACACCTTCGACTGGCACTCGGTCTTCTTCGTCATGGGCGGGCTTGGTCTGATCGCCGCCTTTGTCTTCTGGAAGATGGTGCGCAGCCCCGTCGATCATCCGGGCGTCAACAAGGCGGAGCTTGACCACATCGAAGCCGGCGGCGGCCTGACCCGCATGGAAGATCGCACCGTGTCGAAATCGGCCGCCTTCAACTGGAGCAATGTCAAGCAGGTGCTGGGCAGCCGCATGCTGATGGGCGTCTTCATCGGCCAGTACGGCATCAACGTCCTGACCTACTTCTTCGTAACCTGGTTCCCGATCTATCTGGTCAAGGAGCGCGGCCTGAACATTCTGGAAGCCGGCTTCGCCGCAGCCGCCCCGGCCCTGTGCGGTTTCGCCGGCGGAGTGCTGGGCGGGATCATTTCCGATGCTTTGCTGAAGAAGACCGGCTCCCTGACCATCGCCCGCAAGACGCCCTTGCTGATCGGCATGCTGCTGTCAGCCCTCATCATCGCCTGCGCCTATATCGATAACTCCGCCCTGATCGTGGTCGTCATGGCTGTCGCCTTCTTCGGCAAGGGCATCGCCTCGCTGGGCTGGGCCGTGGTGTCCGACACCTCGCCGCGTGAGTTTGTCGGCGTGACCGGCGGCATCTTCAACACCTTCGGCAACTCGGCCGGCATCGTGACCCCCATCGTCATCGGCTACATCGTGGCCTCAACGGGGTCGTTCGACGGGGCCCTGTGGTTCGTCGGCATCCACTGCCTGCTGGTCATCGCCGCCTACTTCCTGATCACCGGCAAGATCGAGCGCCTGACCCTGAACTCGACCGGGGCCAAGGCCTGATGCGGCTGGATCGCAGGCAGATTCTGGCTGGCGCCTCGCTGGCCGCTCTGGGGGCTGGGGTAAGGCCGGTGACCGCGCAGGCCGCCTCGCTTCATGTCGTCGCCCCCATGGCGGCCCCGACCTGGGCCCTGCTGCAACGGGAGCTGATCCGGGCCAACACCGAAGCGTGCGAGGCCTTCTACGCCCGCTACTTCGACGAGCGCGGCTACTTCCTCTGCTTCGAGCGCTGGGGCGCCAATGACGGGCCCGACGACGCCATCGAGAACGTCAATGGCTGGCCCCTGCTGCACGCCATCGGCGCCCCCGACCGCGTCAAGGCCATGTACACCCAGGCCTGGGAAGGCCACCTGCGCCAGTTCACCGAGGCGAAAACCACCGAGGTCGAGATCGCCCGCGAAGGCATGTTCTTCAAGGAGTTCAACGTCCAGCTGGACTGGCAGCATCACGCCGAAGAGATGACGCTGTTCAACGTCCAGGGCCTGTCCGACCCCGATAATCCCCGCTTCCGCGATCGCGCCCGCCGCTTTGCCGGCCTTTACATGGGCGAGGACCCGACCGCGCCGAACTATGACCCGCAGCACAGGATCATTCGCAGTCTGATGAACGGCTCCAAGGGGCCGATGCTGCGCAAGGCGACGGCGCTGGACTGGGCCGGCGATCCTTTCGACCCGACGCACTTCTTCATGGAGCACGGCGAGGAGACTTACGAACAGACGCTTCAGCACTACGAGGAATACACCGACGTGGTCGGCGACCACCCGCTGAACATGTTCTCGACCACCCTGGCGCTGAACGCCTTCATGCTGGAGCAGGAGCCGAAGTATCGCGACTGGCTGCTGGGCTACATCGACGCCTGGGCCGAACGGGCCAGGGCCAATGGCGACATCCTGCCGTCCAACGTCGGGCTGGACGGCGTGATCGGATCGGCGGCCGACGGCAAGTGGTGGGGCGGCGCCTACGGCTGGGGCTTCAGCCCCGTGAACCCGGTCACCGGCAAACGCGAGGACCGCAACCGCGTGCCGCGCACGGCCATGGGCTTCTTCAACGCCTATCTGCTGACCGGCGACGACAAGTATCTGCAGACCTGGCGCGCCCAGGCGGATCGCATCAACGCCCAGAAGCGCACCGTCGACGGCAAGGTGCAGACGCCGACCATGTATGGCGAGGACGGCTGGTATGGCTGGCGTGACGGCCTGCACCTGAACAACGCGCTGGACATCTGGTGGCTGTCGATGAAGGACAGTGACCGCCGCCGTGCGCCGGATCACCCCTGGGTGGCCTATCTGGAAGGCCGCAACCCGGACTGGGTCGAAAGCGCCCTGCGCGCCGACCTCGGCAAGGTCGCCGAACGCGCCAGGGCCCAGCGCGAGGACACGACCACGCCGGACACGCGGCTCGCCGACGGGGTGCTGGACGTCAATCCGTGCAGCGTCACCGCCCTGATGCATCAGACCATGGGCGCCCTGCACATCGCCCGGCCGTCGTGGGCGCCGAGCAGCGCCAACGCCGGCGGCTCGCCCCTGTTCGCCCGGTTGCGCTACTTCGACGCCGACGCCCGCCGCGCGGGTCTGCCGCCGGACACCGCCGCCCTGATCGACCGAATGACGGCGAGCGAAACCGGCGTCACCCTGATCAACCTTAGTCAGGCGCAGACGCGCACCGTCATCATTCAAGGCGGCGGCTATGGCGAGCATCGCATCCGCGACGTTCAGATCGGCGACAGCCGCCGGTCGGTGAACGCCGCCGACTTCAGCCTGACCCTGGCGCCCGGCGCGGGGGCGCGTCTGTTGCTGACCATGGATCGGTACGTCAACGCGCCGACCCTGAAGTTCCCTTGGCGACGCTAGGGCGACGCGCGCTCGCCTGCGCGCTGGGCCTGTCCCTGATGGCGGCCGGCCCGGCCGTCGCCGCGCAGGAACGCTGGGTGGCCGCCTACGCCTTTGCGCCGTCGTCCGCGGCGGGACCGGCAGGGCCAGCGTCAGCGCCCAATCCCCGGGACGTGCGCGGCCCGCTGGGTCCAGAGGTTGTCGAGGGCGTGACCCTGACCCATGCCGTGACGGTGACGGCGTCGGGCAGCCGCCTCCGCCTGCGACTGTCGAACGCCTATGGCGCAGAGCCGATCACCCTGGGCGCAGTGACCGTTCGCGTCGGGGACACGACGCGCGAGGTGCGCTTCAACGGCGAACGTTCATCGGTCATGCCGGCCGGCGCGCCGCTGGTGTCGGATCCGGTCGATCTGCCCGTCGCGGCTCTGGAGCAGGTCAAGGTCAGCATCGCCCTGCCCCACGCCACCCGTCTTCCCACCCACCGCTGGCGCCAGACCATGCGGGGCGCGGACGGCGTAGAGAGCGCTCCCATGCGTCTCGGCGCCCTGCTGGCTGGTATCGAGGTCGAAAGCGCGACTGCGCCCGGCGTCATCGTGACCTTTGGCGATTCCATCACCGAGGGCACCGGCGCCTTGCCGGACGGCGCCGGAGGCTGGCCTGAACGGCTGGCCGCGCGTCTGGTGAAAGCCGGTCGTCCGTGGGCGGTCATCAACGCCGGCATCGGCGGAAACCGCTTGCTGCATCAGGGTTCGGGTCCGTCGGGTCTTGAGCGTCTGGACGCCGACGCCCTGCCCCCCGCGGGCGCGCGTTGCCTGATCCTGCTGGAAGGCGTCAACGACATCGGCCGCCCTTCGCGACCCCAGTACGCCCACCAGACCGTAAGCGCCGCAGACCTGATCGCCGGCTATCGCCAGGTCATCCGCCGCGCCCATGCGACGGAGCTCAAGGTCGTGCTGGCGACGGTGCCGCCGTTCGAAGGCGCCAATTATTTCACGCCGGAAGGCGAGACGATCCGACAGGCGGTAAACGCCTGGCTGCGCGGCCAGACCGAAGCCGACGGCGTGATCGACTTCGACGTCGCGCTTCGCGATCCCGTCGCGCCTTCTCGCCTGCAGGCGAACTTCCACAGCGGCGACTGGCTGCATCCGTCAGACGCCGGATATCAGGCCATGGCCGAGACCATCCCGCTGGACGTCTGCGACTAGGTGCCCTGCTTGAGGAAGGGCGCGGTCTGGAACAGACGACGCTCGTCGGCGCGCGGGTCATTCTCGCTGCGGCTGTTCACGTCGAAGATCATCGTCGCCCGTTCCGGCAAGGTGTAGCGATCCCAGCGCGGAATGGCGGCGTTGTTGGGATCTCCGGTCCGGGCGAAGGCGATGAAGGTTTCGCTCATGGCCTCCGCCACCCGTCTCGCATCCGGCCCTGCCCCCGCCCTGGCCTCGGTCTTGTCGCAGTTGTCGAACGCCAGACCGATGTCGAAGCCATGATAGGCGCCGCGCCATGGCTCGACCGGAGAAGCGAAGTCCAGCTGATACATCCAGGTCGGACCGTTCAGTTTGGCGCGCTCCTCCGCCTGGATCAGGTGTCCGGGGCGGGAACGTCCGCATGTCGCAGCGGCGACGAACACCTCCCGGGGGGTCATCTGCGGGAAACGGGCACGATACCATTCGACGACGTACCGGGCATTGAGGTCCAGAACGAACTCCGGCGCGAGGCGCGGCGCGATGTTGTCCCAGGTGATCTCCGGCGCGCCGGGGCCGCCAGCCGCGCCGCCGCCGAACTCGTCATGGGTATTGCCGATCATCGTGGGGATGTGACCGCTCTCGCGCGGCGCGTCCGGCACGAACGGGTGGCGAGGCAGGGTGTCGTGGTCCATCACCGAGTGGAAGTAGATCCCCCCCTTCTCCAGCGGGTCCGCCATCTGGAGCGCCTCGACCAGCCGCCCGGCCGGCAAGGTCGCCAGCTCCGCCGCGCGATCCGCCGTCAGCCCCAGATGATCCAGGAACCGCCGCATCCGCAGTTCCGCATGCTGCGGCCCCATGGCGGTGACGTGCTGGCCGCTCATGGTGATGACGCGGTGGTAGAGGCCGGCCGCTCGCGGCATGGCCATCAGGGTCACCAGCTTGGCCCCACCGCCTGACTGGCCAAAGACCGTGACGTTCGCGGGATCGCCGCCAAAGCTCGCAATATTGTCCCGCACCCATTCCAGCGCCAGGATCAGGTCCAGATTGCCGACGCTGCCCGAGGCCGCGAAACCGCCGCCCAGCAACTGTCCCAGACCGCTGTAGCCAAAAACGTTCAGCCGGTGATTGACCGTGACCACCACCACGTCGCCGCGCCGGCACAGGGCTACGCCGTCATACAGGGGACTGGAACCCGAGCCGTTGGCGTGCGCCCCGCCATGGACATAGACCATGACCGGCCGCGCCCCGCCGTCGGCCAGCGCCGGCGTCCAGACATTCAGGAACAGGCAGTCTTCGCTCTGGTCCGGCTCATTGCTCTTCTGCGGCGAGGCATGGCCATAGGCCGTGGCGTCGGCCACGCCGCGCCACGCCGCTGGCTTCTCTGCGGGTCGAAAACGACGGGCGCCGGTATCGGCGCCGTAGCGCACGCCCTTGAAGACCTTGATGTCCCGATCGACATAGCCCCGCACCCTGCCATGACGGGTTGCGGCCACCGGGGTCGCCGCTTCGGCATGGACCCCGCCGCCGGCCATGACCGAAAGGGCCAGGCCTGCGCCCATGGTGCAGATAGCGCGGCGGCTCGGGTTCAGGGTCATGCGGCCTCCCTCATGGCGTTTCATCCTCGACCTGGGCTCTGAACAGGTCGAGCAGAGGTTTCAGACTGGGATTATCGTTGTCGCGTCGCCAGGCCACGAACAGTTCGACCGGACGCGCCGGAGAGATGTCCAGCGGACGGAACTCGACCCCGTCGAAGTGCAGTCGCATCGCCGCCTCCGGCACGATGGCCGCCCCGATACGAGCGTGCACCAGCGCCAGGATCGAGTGGATCTGGCTCATGTGCTGGACCTGCTGCGGCGAAACGCCGGCCGCATCGAAAAGGCCGCTGAGCATGCCGTGGAAATAGCCAGCGCCCTCGGGTGCGTACATGATCATCGGCAGGGCGTCGAAATCACGCAGCGAAACCACGGCCTTGCCGAGCCGTGGATCGCCGGAAGGCAGGGCCGCCACGAGGGGTTCGGTCATGACCCGCAACTTGTCGAACTCGGGCCGGTTCAACGGGGGACGGATCAGGCCCAGATCGATGCGTCCGGTCAACAAGGCCTCGATCTGCTCGCCCGTCACCATTTCCCGCAGCGCCAGGTCGACGCTGGGCAAGCGCTCACGCGCCAGTTCCACCAGCTTGGGCAGGAAGCTGTAACCGGAGGCGGCGGTGAAACCGATCGCGACCCGGCCAGCCTCGCCGCTGGCGATCCGCCGCGTCGCCAGGGACGCCGACTCGGCCAGTCGCAGGATACGCCGCGCCTCAATCAGAAAGGCGCGTCCGGCGGGTGTCAGTCGCACCGACCGGCTGGTGCGATCCAGCAAGACCACGCCGAGGATGCGTTCCAGCAACTGCACCTGCCGGCTCAACGGCGGCTGGGTCATGTTGAGGCGCGTCGCCGCCCGACCGAAGTGAAGCTCTTCGGCCACAGCCACAAAGCAGCGTAGTTGGCTCAGTTCAAACATGTCCGCCCTCCATCGGATCGGTCAGCCTATGCGCTTCGATCCGATGGGAACAGGTCATGGCCTAGCCGTTCGCCGCGCGTCTGGCGGGCGTGGGCTGGATCCGCTCAATCAGCGCCTGGAGCTCGGCGAACTCGCCGTCCTTGAGGTCGACCAGCGGCGTGCGCACCGGACCGGCGGTGCGCCCGATGGCGGTCATGCCGGCCTTGACGATCGACACAGCGTACCCCTTGCCCTTGTTGCGCAGGGCGATGTACGGCAGCACGAAGTCGCGAAGGCTGGCCATGATGGTGTCATGATCGCGCGCGCGCACCGCCTTGTAGAAGTTCAGGGCGAAGTCCGGCACGAAGTTGAAAATGGCCGACGAATAGGTCGTTACGCCCATCTCCAGATAGGCTGGAGCAAAGGTCTCTGCTGTAGGCAGGCCGCCGATATAGGTCAGGCGATCGCCCATCCGGGCATAAACCTGCATCATCAGTTCGATGTCGCCCACGCCGTCCTTGAACCCGACCAGGTTCGGATTGCGCTCGCACAGCTTCTCCAGGGTGTCGGCGTTCAGAACGGCGTTGTCGCGGTTGTAGACGATGACGCCCAGCTTCGTCGCCTTGCAGACCGCCTCGACGTGGGCGGCCAGGCCTTCCTGCCCCGGGAACATCAGATAGGGCGGCAGCAACAGCACGCCGTCGGCGCCCGCCGCCTCGGCCGACTGAGCCATGGCGACAGCAGCGGCGGTCCCGTGACCGGCGCCGGCTATGACCGGCGTGCGGCCTCTGGTTTCAGCGACGGCAGCCTTGACGACGGCTTCGACTTCATCCGGCTTCAGCGAGAAAAACTCGCCCGTCCCGCCTGCAGCAAACAGACCCGCGAGGTCATTCTGAAGCATCCAGTCACAGTGTTCGCGATAGGCCGCTTCGACAAAGCGTCCCTGGGCGTCGAAATGGGTCACCGGGAAGGACAGCAGGCCGCCGCCGATCGTGCCGGCCATCTCCACCGGAGTCATTCTGGACATGAGATTCCCTGTCATTTCGCGGCCGAGCGACCCCAACGGCGCTCTGCATTTTCGCGTCTGACAGGACCGTATCGAGAGCAACCATTCCGGTCTAAGCCAAAGGAGCTATCGACCAATGCCGAATTTGGCTTGATCTGACCGGATGGAATTGATGCGCAAATGCTATTGATCCATGCCTTCTTGAAGGTTCGCATCCGACGGATGCATCGCTAGACAATAAGTTTCCAGAACCAGGGCCAGAGGATTTCCCATGACCGACGCGCTTCAACTCACGCACTGGATTGGCGGCGAGAAGGTGGGCGGCGATCTGTCTGGAGAGAGCCTGAACCCGTCCGACATCCGCGAGATCGTGGCTCGCATGCCCAAGGGCGGAGCCGCCGAGGTGGATCAGGCGGTGCAGGCTGCGCGGGCCGCCTTCCCGGCATGGGCGGACGCCTCGCCCGAGGCGCGCTTCGACGTGCTGGACCGTGCGGGGGCTCTGCTGATGGAGCGTGCGCCGCAGATCGGCCGCCTGCTGTCGCGCGAAGAGGGCAAGACCCTGCCGGAGGGCATAGGCGAGACCATGCGGGCCGCCCGCATCCTGAAGTACTTCGCTGGCGAAGCCCTGCGGCTTCACGGCCAGAACCTGGCCTCGACCCGGCCAGGGGTGGAGATCCAGACCTATCGCCAGCCGGTCGGGGTTTTCGGTCTGATCACGCCGTGGAACTTCCCCATCGCCATTCCGGCGTGGAAAATCGCTCCTGCAATCGCCTTCGGCAATACGGTCGTCATCAAGCCCGCCGGGCCGACCCCGGCCACGGCCGAGGCCCTGATCGCCATCCTGCATGAGGCCGGCCTGCCGAAAGGCGTGGTCAATATGGTCATCGGCGACGGCGACGTGGGCCGCGCCATCGTCGCCCATCCCGGCATTGACGGAATCAGCTTCACCGGATCGCAGGGCGTCGGCGCGGGCGTGGCCGAAGGCGCGATGAAACGTCAGGCGCGGGTGCAGCGCTGACC
>Ga0247822_10001629_pt1 | contig 13895 bp, 13 predicted proteins | sample 13C_Cellulose_Da_FD_192423 | JGI IMG/M metagenome (GOLD analysis project Ga0247822, IMG submission 192423) | Soil microbial communities from agricultural site in Penn Yan, New York, United States - 13C_Cellulose_Day30 | ecosystem: Environmental > Terrestrial > Soil > Agricultural land | place...
CCAGAACGTCGCGCCGCTGCTGGCGCAGATTCGCACCGAATTCGCGCCCGCGCTCGGTGAGCTGATCACCAAGTTGTCCGGACAGGGGGGCCTGGGGCCCTCGCTGATCAGTGCCGCCACCGCGCTGGTGCAGCTGTTCGCCGCCCTGGACTTCTCGGGTCTGACCGCGTTCATAATCGCGATCGCCCAGCTTGCCCAGGGGATCACGTGGATCGCCACCAATGTGCCCGGCGCCAATATCGTCATCTCGATGCTGCTCACCTCGATGCTGGGCTTCAAGCTGCTTGCCCCGGTGTTCTCTCTCATCGGCAAGGGTGCGAGCGCGTTCTCATGGGTGTACGGCGCGATCAACGGAATCAAGGGACTTACGAAAGCCCAGGTCATCTTCAAGGCTGTGGTGTTCCAGCTGGGTACGATCTTCCGCGTGGTGGGCGCCGGGATCATCGCGGTGATCCGGGCCATCGGCATCGCTTTCATGACGAACCCGGTTGGCTTTATCATCGGCGCGATCATCCTCCTTGTAATGCTTCTGTGGTTCAAGTGCGAGTGGTTCCGCAACGCGGTGACAGCGGCGTGGGAGTGGATCGCGAAGGCCGCCGGGATCGCCTGGGATTGGATCGTCAAAGCTGTCGGTGTCGCGATCGACTGGATTGTCGACAAGTCGATGTGGCTGTGGAACAACGGACTCAAGCCCGCCTGGGAGATAATTTCCACCGGCGTACGTATCTACGTCATGGTCTGGGTTGCGATCATCAAGTTCGTCGTCTCCGTGATCGCGACCGTGGTGATGTGGCTCTGGGAAAACGTCATCAAGCCAGTCTGGGGGTTCATTTCAGCAGCGGCTGAAATTTCTTGGAATGTAATCAAATTCATTGTTCAGACGGCGGTCTTTTTCATCGCCTTGCATGTAGCGGCGCTGGCCTGGCTACTGGAGAAGATCTGGAACGGAATTGCGGCAGCGGGCAAATGGGTCTGGGAAACCATCCTCGGTCCAGCTGTAGAATGGTTCGTCAATTTCGTCAAGGGATCGATCCAGAAAATATCCGCCGACTGGAATGTTCTCGTTGAGTTCCTTAAGTCGATATGGAACGGATTTACGGGTGCGCTCGGCGTCGCGATAGACTGGATCTCCACCAAGTGGAATTGGCTGATGGGCATTCTTGGCGCCGCCTGGAATTTCTTCTACGTCGCCATCCTGAAGCCGAAGATCGACTGGATCACTCAGGCCTGGGAAACCTTCACCCTGGGTCTCGGAATAGCATGGGACATTCTGACCACCGCACTCGGCGAGCGCTGGAACAGCTTCACCTCGTTCATCGGCGAACTCATCGAGAAGATCAAGTCGTTGTGGCAGAGCGGCACAAGCTGGCTCCGGGACTTCTTCTCCCCTGTCGGTGACGCCATCGGAAGAATCTGGAATGACATCGGCACCGCCGCCGAGAAGGCCGCCGATGTCGTCAAGGGCGCGTGGAACGGCGTCGTCGGCATCGTCAAAGGCGCCTGGAACGCGCTCGCCGGAGCCTGGAACAACATTCCGAGCGTAAGCGTGCCCGACTGGGTACCTGGCATGGGAGGCAAAAGCTTCTCCCTGCCCAAGCTGCCGATGCTCTGGCACGGCGGCGAGGTCGCCGGTGGCGGCCGGGCGATCGTCGGCGAGCACGGACCCGAGCCACTGGTGAAGGGCGGCCGCGTCGTCGGCATGCTCGGCCTCAACGGGCCCGAGACGGCCAGCATCCCGCGTGGCGGCTACGTCGTACCCAACCTGTCCACCCTGTCCGCACTGCCCGGACTGACCAAGACGCTGCCCGCCGGTGTCGCCGCCGCCGTGGCCCGCTCGGTACCCGGCTATGCGGGCGCTCTGAGCGGCGGCGGATCCCGTGACAGCGGACTGAAGAAGTCGATCGACACACTGGCCCGCGCCGTGTCCGGTCAGATGCCGCCCGTGCGCGTGGAAGGAAAAGGCGACACGGCCAAAGAGGTCTACGAGGCGTGGAAGAAGTTCCGGCGCGACGAGGACGCCAAAGGCAACTACAGCTACAGCGCTGGCAGGGGGTAGGCCGTGGCCGTCGTCGTCATCCGCGACCCGATCAGCGGAATCTCGTTCTCCGGCAACGAGTCGTACCGGATGTATCTCTACTCGGAGACCGGCAGGATCAGCTTCTCGGTCCCGGTCGCACCCCGCGAGATCAGTTACGGCGGTATCGGCCAGGAATGGGTGTCCGCCGAACGCGGCGGGAACACGCCGCTACTGCTGCGTAAGGCCGCCAAACTCAAAACAATCTCGTTCAGTACGTTGATCGTCGACTTCGCCTCCATGTGGACGCCGATGACCAGCGCCATCAACGCACTGGAACAGCTGGCCAACACCACCGAGCGCATCCTGGTCCGCTACGGGCCACAGGAAGCCGGTCTGTGGCGCATCACCGAGTGTGGTTACGACTCCCTGTTGCGTCACCACGACAGCAGCGAGATCACCCGCGCCATGCTGTCGATGACCCTTACCCGTGCCAGCGACGCCGCGCCCGCAGTCGGCCCGGTCAGCGGCGGCGTAGGACGCCCGCCTACCGCACCACCGCCAGCGCCACCACGTACCTACCGCGTCGTATCCGGTGACTGCCTGTGGAACATCGCACTGCGTTACTACGGCAACGGCACCGCCTGGACGCGCATCCTCGACGCCAACAAGGACAAGATCCGCAACCCGAACCTGATCTACCCCGGTCAGGTCTTCGTGATCCCGTGACCACCGAAAGGGGGTGTCCGTGCCCACGCTGACCGCAGCCCAGATCGCCCAACTCGTCAAGCAGGCAGGGTTCCCCCAGTCTGTGCACGTCACCATGGTCGCGATCGCACTGGCCGAATCCGGCGGCCGGGTCGAGGTGGTCAGCCCGTTCAACTCGAACGGCACCAAGGACTTCGGCCTGTTCCAGATCAACAGCGTTCACCACTACAACGAACGAGACCTCGTCAACGATGCCGCGTTCAACACCCGCTGCGCCAAGGCGATCTACGACAAACAGGGCCTCAGAGCCTGGTCGGTGTACACCAGCGGCAAATACGAAGCGAGGATGAACGAGGCCCGGCAAGGTGTCGCGCAGGCGGCCAGTGTCACCGGCAACGCCTCTGTTCCCTCCAGTGGCACCGTCGGGCAGGACACGAGCAAGCCGTCCGTCACCTACGGGCCGCCCGGTCCGCAGATCGTCGTCGCCGGTGTCGGCACCCCGCTCACCGCCGCCGAGGAGACCACCGCGCCGCTGCGCGACCTGAGGATCATGGGCACCTCGATGCAGGGGGATTTCGCCGCGTCCGTGATCGGCGTGACCTCCTTCACCTCCGGAATCGAGACCATCCCGAACGTGACCTTCACCGTCGCCGACCCCGAAGGTGAACTCCTGTACCAGGCCAGCAACCTGTGGCAGATCGGCGTTTCCGTCCAGTACCAGGACCTGTGGCTGCGCATCGACGACATCACCTTCGAGGCAGGCAGTCACGGCACCGGCCAGATCGTGGTCAGCTGCATCGACGACATCGTGTACGCGCTGCAGAACCTGCGCGGACCACGGACGGCGAACGGCATCAGCGCCACCGAATGGCTCGCCCAGGAACTCTCACTGGCCGGGATCGACCCGAACAAGTACTTCCTCGGCGAGAGCGTTCCCACCCAGTCGGTGATCGCCCGTGACGAAGCCGACCAGAGTGGACAGGGCGGACAGGGGCAGGCACCGAGCGCCTGGACCACAAGCATCCGGCTCGCCCGCGAGCTCGGCAAACGAATCTTCGTCAGCGGCCAGCGGCTCGTGTTCGGCAGCTCCGCGTTCGCCATGCAGTGGTCGTCCTCGGGCACGCTGCGCCTCACCCGGCACAGCACCGCGCTGACGGTGGGCGAGCACTGGCTGGGCATGCCGACCGCGCGCGTGGTCAGCATCGGCAACCGCTCGAACGTGCTGGAGGTGGCGGGCCGGGTTCCGCTGTCCCGCGCCAAGTTCTTCCGCCCCGGGGTATCGGTGGACGTCACCAACACCCCGGCCGTGGCAGCCGGTCCCCCGGCCAAGCTCATGTGCTCCTCGGTGGCGTTCGACATCGGCACCGACACCAGCGGTGCGGACATCACCCTGCTGGAGCCGATCGACCCGCCAGCGCAGCCACCGACCGACACCACCAGCGCGGGCGCCAATGGCGGCAACACGAGCAACGGGCAGTCCGTGTCCGGCGGGGGCGCCGACGGGCAGATCGGCCGGTTCGTGGCGCTGTGTCTGCAGCAGGCCGGAAAGTCCTATGTGTACGGCGCGACACCGAGCGCGAGCGAACCGAACCCGCGCGCGTTCGACTGCTCCTCGCTTGTGCAGTGGGCGGCGATCCGTTGCGGCATACCGGATCCGACGCGCACCACCTACACGCAGGAGGCGAAGATCCGGGGAGCCGGGCGGATCATCAGCGTGCAGCAGGCGATCAACACGAAAGGCGCGCTGCTGTTCCAGCCGGGGCATGTGGCGATCAGTCTCGGCAACGGGAAAACAATAGAAGCAATGAATAGTTCACAGGGGGTAAGACAGGGCAACGCAGCAGGTAGAGGGTTCACAGCTGGTGGCTTACTCGTAGGAGCGCAGGGGTACTGATGACCGAATGTGCGCAGCCGACGTCCGAAAACTTCTCCCTATCGTCTCTGTGACCTAGACCACAAAAACATCCGTGGGCTTCCCGAACAGCCTCGACCTACAGACGTAACAAGTAGACCTACAAAACGGAGGTGACCGTGTACGGCTACCTGCACCGAGGACGGATCATCTCCGTCGACGTGGCCACCGGTGGATTCAACCTGCAGTCGATCGGGCTGTCGCGCACCTCGCGCTGGGGGCCGGTGCAGTCCGCCGTACCCGGCCTTGGCGTCGGCGACCGCGTCATCCTCGGCGCCACCGGCACCAGTCGTGACGAGCTGGTCATCATCGCCAAGGTGGGCGCGGGTTTCCCCGGTATCGGTGACATCTCCGGTCTGACCGCCGCGCTCGCGGGCAAGGCCGATGACAGCGAGATCACGGAGATCAACAACGAGCTCGACACCATCAACGGCACGCTCGACGACCACACGGCTCTACTGGGCGCCCACACCACACTGATCAGCGACCTGGGCGACGACCTCGACCTTGCCGAGGCACGCCTGGACACGCTGGAGGCGCTCGATCATGTTCGCATCGTCAGCGACCTCGACGACATCGCCACGCCGTTCACTGATCAGCTGGCCTGGCTGACCACCGAGCGCAGGTTCTACCGCTGGGACACCGCCGAATCGCCGAGCAGGTGGTCGAAGAGCGCGGTGTCAGGGCAGGTCATCGGAGGCAAGCGCCGCATCGCCGACGCGTCGGCGACGTCAGGGACGACCGAACTCCAGGTGCTCGACACCGGGGCGATCGACTTCGAACTTTTCTCGACCTACGAGATCAAGGCGACCGTGCTGTGGACGACGTCCGCATCTGGTAATGATTTCGTGTTTCAGATGAAGGAAACCGACACCGGCGGTGTGCAGCGCACCAGCTTGGTCGCGCCGCGCACCGACGGTGTGTACGCCTACCGGACAGAGATCACTTACCTGAAGGTCACCGGCCTGCGGGAGAACGCGTTGACGCACATCGCGTCCGTACAGCGGGCGGTGGGTTCGGGTACATGCACGGTGTTTGCCAACTCGTACATGGACGTCACCTACCGGGGGCCGGGTGCCCTGCTCGGCACCATCTCGTGAGGTGTCAGCCGCAGGACTGCAGCAGCGCCGCGTACACGGCCGCGAAGAAGATCGCGTGCCCGGCGTCGGACGGATGGATGTCGTCCGGCGTGAGCACCGCGCGACGTGGATCCTGCGGACTGGTCGGGAAGGCTGGCTTCATGTCCACGAAGCACGCGCCTCGCTCGTGCCCGGCCTCCCACATCTTCGCGGTGAAGTCCGCCTGGGTCTCCGGTGTCGTGAAGAAACCGTGGTACCACATCATCGGCGGGTTGATCATCAGGAACTGGGTGCCCGGCGACACCGACCGGATCGCGTCCATGAGGCCCAGCAGGCTGGTCTTCAGCTGAGCCGCAGACTGGCCCTGCAGCTGCTCGTTCGTCCGGAAATTCAGCGTGACGACGTCCGGCAGCGCGGAGCGCACCTGTTCCGTGATCCAGAAGTTCGGCTGCCCCGGCAGGTACTGGCTGGCCATCGTGCCACCCTGCCCCTGTGTGATCACCGACCAGCCATGCGTAGCGCCCTGCGTCTTCAGCATCTCCGGCCAGCTGTACCCAGGTGCGCTCGCACCGTAGGTCGTGGAGATCGAGTCGCCCATGACCGTGATCTTGCGCGTGGTGGACGCGGGCACCGGTGCGCAGCCGGTGGCGGGCTGCGCGGACGTTCTCGTGAACTCCTGCGTCATCGTGCCGGATACCGGCATGAGGACGTACACCGCCAGCAGCAGTGCGGCGGCGAACGCCGCGATCGACGAAATGACCTTAGTGGACAAGGCGAACCCCCTGAGATGCGCGAATAGTGGTCAAGCCGATCCTAGCCGCCGGTCGCGTGGCTAGGCAATAGACTGCAGCCCTGCTCGCGCGTGCCTGCCAGGACCTGACCCCGCCACATGGGACGATCACGCGCGTGACAGTCCGGCTGATCTCCTTCCCCTTCCGGCTCGACCCCACCGGCTCCATAGCCACAGTCGAGCAGGACGGCGACGCCGAAATCAGCGAGCACATCGCCCTGGCGATGCTTACCCGCCCCGGCGAACGTATCCAGGTGCCCACTTTCGGCGTGAAAGACGCGGCATTCGTCGGCTTCGAGCTCGGCGGACTGCAGCGCCACCTCAACGACTTCGGCCCCTATGTCGAAGTCGCCACCGTCTCCATCAGCCAGACCGCCGAAGAAACGGAACGCGCCGAAATCGACTGGCGCAGGCGGGACGAAATCCGGGAGGTCCCCCAGTAATGAGCAGCCCTGTCGCGCCCAACCCGGACCTGAGCGCCTACGTCGATCTACGCCTGTTCGACGTCACCGATCAGGACATCGTCAGCACCGCCATCGCCGCGACCCAGCTCAACATTCCCGGCTGGGTACCGCGCGAAGGCAATACCGAGGTCGTCATCTTCGAAGGCGTCGCCCTGGAGGTCTCCGAAGGCATCGTCGCCGTCAACCGCGTCCCCGGCGCCGTGGTTCAGGCGATCCTGCTGCTGGCCGGTGTCGACCGTGACTTCGGGGCAGCACCGATCGCATCCGCCGAATTCACTGTTGGTGACACGCTCGGGCACACCATCCCCGGCGGTACCCGGCTGTACCTGCCACTCGACGACGGGTCGGCCGTCGTGTTCCTCGTCGAGCCTCCGGGACTGGACATCCCGCCTGGATCCAGCACCGGTACCGCGTCGATCATCAGCGACGTCTTCACCGCCAGCGCCAACGGCATTGCCAGCGGAACCTCGCTGCTCATGGCCGACCCGGTCCCGTTCATCGAGAAAGTCGAGCTGGCCAGCGCCGTCGCCGACGGTCGCGATCGGGAATCCGACAACGAATGGCGCGACCGGGGCGTCGCCCGGCTGTCCCGCCTGTCCGACGCGCTCGTGCTGGTCCGGCACTTCGAGGCCGCAGCCCTGGAGCGGCCCGAGGTGGAACGCGCACTCGCCATCGACCTCTACGACCCCGGCCAGGCTGGGGACCCTGGTGACCATCCCGGACATATCACCGTCGCCGTGCTCGGCGAGAACGGCGCCCTGCTGTCCACGGAGGCGAAAGACGCGATCGAGCAGAGCCTGGAAGCCTCCGCTGTCGCCGTACTCGACGTGCACGTCATCGACGTCGCCATCGACATCGTGCCCTTCGCGATCCAGGTCAACCTGAAATCCGGGTTCACCTCCGGCAGCGTCATCGCCGCCGTGCAGGACGCGGTCGCCGCCTATGTCGACCCGCTCACCTGGCAGTGGGGAAGCATCATCCGGCTGAACGAGATGATCGCACTCGCTGACCGAGTGGACGGCGTCAACTACGTCGGCACCGTCACCATCGACGGCGTCGCGGGCAACTACACCCTGACCGGCGCGGCCACCCTGCCCAAGGCCGGAGTGGTGACGGTGACCATCGTATGACCACGCCGCTGGCCCACGAACCGCTGCCAGGCGACGGCCTGGTTCCGAACATGTCGCCGCTCACGCATCGGCTCTACCATCGGCTGCCTGAGATCTACCGCGTCCTCGACAGCCGTGACTTCACCTGGATTTTCAAGCGCTACCTGGGCGGCATGCTCTCGACCGCCGGTGAAGTCGACAGCGTCATCGACAATCTGATCGGTAGCAACCCGGTCGGTCCGGCCGTGCCGGAGCCGTGGTCGCTCAGCGGCGACGAACTGGAGCAGTGGCGATCCGCCCGGCGCAACGTCAAGTCGATCCTGGGTGATCCGGTCAACGCACCCGCCGCATGGCTACCCTGGCTGGCGCAGCTGCTGGGGGCGAGGCTCGATCCCGCCGCGTCCGAGGCCGAACAGCGCGACACGATCATCTACGCGACGTCCGGCTGGCGTGGTGGTACCCGGTCGGCCATCGCCGACGCGGCCAGAACTGCGCTGACCGGCACCAGGTACGCGCGCGTGGTGCCGCACTACACCGCCGCCGTCGGCGGCGGTATCGCCGAAGGTGACATCTGGGACATCGTGATCGTCACCCTCGACAGTGAGACACCCGACCCCGGAGCCGTACTGGGCGCCGTGCTGCGCAAAGGCGTGAAGCCCGCCGGTGTGCTCCTGCATCACACGACCTACGAGGCCAGCTGGGACCAGCAGGAAGCGGTCTATCCGACCTGGCAGGACCGGGACGCCGCCACATGGGCGGAGCTTGCAGAGGCAGGCCTGGTCTACCACCCCGTGCCGGACAACCTGTTCACGACGAATCCCTCGTTTGAGGTCAACGCCACCGGCTGGGCCGCGCGTGGCGTCATCAGCGCGATCGGCCGCGTGCTCGGCGGCCTGGACGGCGTCGGCATGGGCCGGGTGACCGTGAGCGCGGGCGGCATCGGCGAGGTCTTCTTCCCGCTGGTCGATGTGGATGCCAGCACCGACTACGTCATGTCGTTCTCGCTGCGCGCCTCGGAGGTGCGTTACACCCAGTTCTTCGCGGACTGGCTGGACGCCAGCGACGTGTTCATCTCCTCGCAGGGCGTGGTGTTCGGCAACGCCCCCGCCGGTGAGTGGTGCCGCCCGGCCGCCGTGCTCAACGCCCCTGCCGGTGCCGCGAAGGCGCGCATATACGTGCAGGTGACCGGGATGCTGACCAGTGAGACCTACGATCTTGACGCGGCGTTCATGCGGGAGGTGGCGTAGTGACCGAGACCCGGGACAACCGGTTCGGCGTGCCGAACTGGTCCAGTGGTACCGACAGTGGTTCTCGCACCGACTTCAACGAGGGCTATACAGCGCTGGCAACCAAGGCGGCCCGGGACGACGGCGTCACCCACGCCACTCTGCCAATCACCGACATTCCCGCCGGTCGTTACGTCATGGTCGTGCCTGACCTGGTCGGTTCACCTGGTACCCCCGGACCGTATCGGACGCTGTACCGACGCCATGACGGCACCGACTGGGACGCCGTCGGCGGCAACACCATGCCGGTGCCTTTCCATTACCGGGCATTGGACGGACAGGCACGCACCGACGCCGCGATCACCTTCTCCCACCCCGACTTCGAGGAGGACGGGGGCACGATCGGCTACGACGGTTCCGCACTGCTCAGCGGAACCGTGCGGGTCTACGACGCGGACGAGGCGGGCCGGGGCGCGCTGCTGATCGGCACGGACGCCGCGCCCAACCTCGCCACCCTGGGCCGCGCCTATGTGCGCACCCGCGCGGACGCTGAACGCGCCCTGGTCGTGCAGGCCGGGCACGCGACCTCAGGCAGTCTGTTCACCGCTCGCACGCTCGGCGGATCGGACACGCTCACCATCGACGCGCTCGGACAGCTCCGCGCGCAGGCCGCTGCGGCATTCGGCGGCGCGGGTATGCCGACCACCTCGGCTGTGGCGATCTCGCCCACCTCCAGCACCGAAGACAGCGTCACCAACGGTCTCGCGCTGGTCGGCTTGACCGGCAACTCGACGGTCGAGGCGAAAGCCCTGCTGCGCGCGTTCCGGGACTCCTCGGAATCCACCGCGCCGCTGGTGTCGATCGAGCGAGACGCCCTGTCCTGGGGCAAGCAACCCTGGAGCAGCGACCTCGCGAAAGGCCAGAGCGTCTACGGCGCCAACGGCCATACGTTTCGGGCGTACGGGCACACTGACAACACCTTCTACTGGCGGTTGCGGCGTACCGATCCGACCAGCCTGGCAACCCAGGCCAACACGGCCCTGGACACAACGCTGCTCAACGTCACCAAGACGACATTCATCTCGAATCTGCCGGTGATCGCCAGCAATCGGCTGTCCACTGCCGCCACAACGCTCGCCCTGCAGCGCATCACCGACTTCTCGGCCGGGTTCATCAGTCTTCACCGGTTGGTCCCTGACGGGGGGGGCGGGGAGACCACGCAGCTCGCATCCGCATGGGATTCGGATGGCCGTCTGCGAACAGGTGCGTGGTGGAAATCCACAGGCACGGTGCGTGACGCCCGGCAGTCGGCAACGCACGTGTCCACCAAGCGCTACACCACCTACGGTGCCGCGTTCAACACTGGGCAGTACGTAGTTCGCGAGCAGTACGTCGAGTACGAATGGGACACGATGACCATGCGGTCATCCGGCGCGACCGACCTCGACATCCAGACCATCGCCGAATGCATAGTTTTGCAGAACAACGACGGTATTGACGACGCTCAGCAGATCTATGTAGAAACATACATCAAGATCAACGCGGGTTCCTATGTATTCCTGGCCGGTAGCGAAACCCCCATGAACACGCCGTCCACTGTCCACCGTCCAGGCGGCGGGGTGCTCGTCGCGAGTCACCGTCTCGCCAGCGCGGACGTTGTAGGCGGACTCAGTGGCGGCGACACCATCCGGCTCAAGACGAGGTTCCGGGTAGGGTCCGCGACTCCGGATGCACGGCTGCGCATGCTGGACATCAAAGTCACCGAATGCCTGATCGAGATTTACGAGACCGAGTGAACCGGGAGCGCGGATGGACTACAACTTCGTTGGACCGCAAGACAAACACGACCAACGGCTGCGTCGTCTGCGTGCGCTCGAACTCGACCACTACGCAGCGTTGATCACACTTGAGGAAAATCCTCAGGATCCGCTGACCAAAGGAGACATCGCCGAACTGGAACGGCGCATCGCGCACCACCGTGGCGTTCTGACGCAGCAGGCAGAAGCCGCCCAGGCTGCGGAATCGGCCGAAAAGGAGAACGCGGATCAGCCCAGTTCTGAATAGGGGGACCAATGCCGAACCGGCCGCTACTCAGGCGACTGCGCTGGAAAGGATTCGTTGTAACGGCCTATCTGCTGATGGGTGTGGCGGGAGGATTCTCGCTACAGGCGCCATCGGCGTCCCTGCAAAAACAGGGCGGCTACATCATCATCGTCGCATGGAGTGCCTGCTGCATCCTGGGCATGCTGTTCGGCCTTTCCGGTTTCCTGCTGTCCAGGGGAGTGCTGGAAATAATCGGTATCGGTCTGCTCACGGCGGCGAGCCTCACGTGGGCAACAGCTGTCATCTTGCAAGCTGTGTCCAACACGAACAGTGTCGCGGTGGCGGCGATCTGCCTCGCACTCGCGGTAACCGCGCTGTTCGTTCAGCGACTGCTGGACGTGGCCAGATCGCCGAACCGATAGAAAGAGGTGGCGCGCGTGCAACTGGCGCAGGCTGTCGAAGCGGTCGGCAGCAACTCCACCCTGCTCGGCGCCCTGATCAGCGGCACACTGATCGCGACGGCGTATTCGGCATACAGGTTCGTCGTCAACTTCCGGACCACCGAGCGGGGAATGGCGCGGCAGCGCATTCGTCAGGCCAACCGCAACGAACGGGCGGCCCAGCACGAGGCGTCGCTGTGGCAACAGCGTTGCGCCGACCTGGAATACCTGATCCGCAGTCAAACCGGCCTGAAAGTGCCTCCGCTGTCGGAGGAGCTGCAGACCCTCGTCATCATTCAAACCGAGGACGCACTTGACGCAGTGCCGCCGAAGTGGGAAAACGCAACCGACCAACCCGGCGGGAGACCGGCCCCATGACCGAACAGTTGATCAACGAAGCCCCCCCGGACGTGCGCCGCGCCCAGCGCAAGAGCCGTGGCTGGGGGATCACGGCCGCCGCGCTGATGCTGGCCGTCGGACTCGGAGTCATCTACCTCGTTGTCTCCTCCGGTCAGCAGGACAACCGGATCAGCGCGCTGGCGGGGGTCATCGACAAGCAGAACAACCTCTACGGCCAGGTGTGCAAACTGGCGGGCGGCCAGGTCAACACCGACCCCGCCGCGCGCGAGGCCTGCGCCCGCGTCGAACGCGGTGAGCCCGCCGTGCCGATCCCGGTGGTCGTCACCGGCGTCCCCGGCAGGGACGGCGACCGAGGCGTCGGCATCCTCTACACCCGGCAGATCGACCGCTGCTTCGTCGAAGTAGTCCTCACCAGTGGTGCTACCAGCAGATTCGGTTCATTCTGTGGCGCGGACGGCCCGACCGGCTCCCCTGGCCCGACCGGCGTGAGCGGTGAACCCGGAGCCTCCGGCGAACCCGGTCAGCCTGGCGTCACCGGCGCGCGAGGCACCGGCGTCGCCGATGTTCGCACCGCCGCCAACCCATGCATGGTCGACGTCGTACTGACCGACAACACCACCCGCACCATCGGGCCGTTCTGCGGCCCACCGATGGGCGCGTTCACCATGACCGAGGAGAACGGCCAGGTGAAGCAGTGCGTCCGTGACGGCGGCAGCGACACCGCGCCCCACTACACGTGCCGCCCGGCCGCCACCGGCACCACGGAGACAACGGCCACCACGACGACGGCGATGCCGCTGATTCCTACGCCGTGACCGGCGAGCCTCGTCGCCTTCTCGCCTTGTGTCGCGCACGATGGCGGGACCGGGAGAACAGCGTTACCGCACGTGGCAACGCGTCCCCAGGCGACCGAATCGGGGCCGTATGACGTTGCCGACGCTCCTGACACGCGGACGCGACCTCTCCGCCTGGAACGACGAACACGACTGGGAGAGCGACACCACCGAGTTCGCCATGCTGCGCCTGTTCGAGTGGCGTAGCGGCGTGGTCTGGGGAGCAGACGCGCAGCTCGCTCGCAACCTGGTCGAGTCGACCCGGTACGGCAAGGTGGTCGGCGGCTACCACCGCGTCGACCCGACCCGCTGGACGCCCCAGATCGAGGCCCGGCGCATGATCGGCGTCCTGAACTCATGCGGCCTGCTCGCGCCCGGCCGCATGCGGCCCGCCGTCGACATCGAGCGCACCGGCAAGCCAGAGGACGCGAAGGTCGACTGGCCTCGCTGGACGCGGTCGTTCTTCGAGGAATGGCGCCTGCTCACCATCTGCCCGCTGCGCGTGTACGCGGCCGGGGGCGACTTCGGCAGCCTTCTCGGCGGTCTCACTGACTGGCCGTCCTGGGTGGACGGCTGGGTCGGGCACACCACGGAATGGTCGTCGCCGACGCGGAACATGCTCCCTGATGAGTGGGCGGGCAGGACGAAGTACACGCTCAACGGGCGGGCGACGCTGCACCAGTACGCGAAACCGCCCGCCGCACCAACCGACCTGGACTGCTTCATGCCTGGGAAGACCTGGGTCGACGCGATCCTGCAGACCGTGTGAGGGGTGGACCGATGACCGAACCGCCGGTAACGGCGCAAGACCACGAGCAGCAGCTGATCGACTATCTCATCGAGACCGGTGAGGCCGTCGAATACGGCGAACCGTGGACCGAGACGACCACACACGAGTGGTGGACGGACGCCGGTGC